>OLYM01000014.1_pt1 | contig 59641 bp, 58 predicted proteins | sample 1673691 | NCBI WGS metagenome assembly OLYM01 (sample SAMEA103958123, study PRJEB25191) | human gut metagenome | reverse complement strand
GCGCAGCCGTTCCGGGCGGGCGTTCCGGTGCGTCGGGTTTTTAGGGCGCAGCCCTAAATCGCTTTTGGGCACTTTTGGCGAGTCAAAAGTGCCACCCCGGCGGTAGCCGTGCTAATTAAGCTTTTTATAAGGCTTGCGCCGCCGTAAGGCGATATCCCACTATTACCTAACGGGTCGCGGGGGATGGGGTGCGGGACTGCGATTGGCCGAGGAATATTCCGCCGTTAGGCGAGTAGAAATTATGCCACGTCCATCTGCCGGAAGGCAAAAAGAAAACCGTGCCCTGCGGGCGGCGGGCAGCGCCTTACGGGGAAAAGAAAAAGCCCCCGTGGGGGCTTTGGGTGCGGGCGGTTACTGCTGCCGGATGTAGGGCTCGGGGCGGTAGCGCTCGAAGATGACGGCGTCGAAGCGGGCAAGGGCCAGCGGCTCCTTTTTTTCGTCCCGGACCGTCCACGCGACGCAGGGGGTGTGCCAGACCTTGCGGGTGAGGGACAGGGTGCGGGTGCGGGCGGCGGTGAGGTAATTGTAGGCGATGAAATCGGGGGCGGCGAGCCAATTGAACAAAAGCTGCTGCGAGCCCCATGTGCCGATGGAATTTTTGGTCATGTTGCCCTCACCCTCGGTGTAGCGGTCGGAGAGCAGGCCGCGGGCCACGGCAGGGACGTGCTTTTTCATCCAGATGATGACCTGCGGGTGAAAGCTTTCGACGCAGTAAAGGCCGGGGTAATCGGCGAGCATGGCCATCATTTTTTCGCAGAGGTCGGGGTAGTTTTTCTGGTATTTCACCTCGACGATCATCGGGATCTTTCCGGCGACGACCTCCAGCACCTGCGAGAACAGCGGGATGGTTTCATCGGTGCCGGAGAGGCGGAACTGCTGCAATTCGGGGTAGGAGCTTTCATCCACCCGGCCGCTGACGCCGCAGACCCGGTCGAGGGTGTCATCGTGGAAAACGACCAGTTGGCCGTCGGTGGTGAGGTGGAGATCCAGCTCGATGCCATAGCCGGCCTCCACGGCGCGGCGGAAGGCGGGCAGGCTGTTTTCGGGGATGCCGTCTTCGACGCAATGCAGCCCGCGGTGGGCATAGCGGCGGCCGATGAAGGGCGCCATTTTCTTTTTTGCGGCGCCATCCGGGCGCAGGAGCAGCAGAAGGAGCAGGAACAGCAGCGCTATGACAAGCAGGATGATGAGGACGATTTTCATGGGGGACCTCTTTTCGGGTGGATTTTGGGGGCTTGCGGGGGGGGGCCGTTTCGGCGCAGCCGAAACCGGCGGGCGCAGCCCGCCGACCCGCCGAAGGCGGGGGCCTGCGGCCGTCCCCCTGCGGCTTGCGGATACCCCCATTATACCGCAAAAGAAAAAAGGTGCAAGCCTGCCGCGCCGGAAAATGCAATAGAAAAGCGCCGCCCTCCCGGCGGGGAAAGCGGCAGCTCCCTATGTGGCCGACGGATGCGAGCCTATCCGTTGCGTTCGGCAAGAAAAGCGGCATAATCACGAACCAAAATACGCTGCTCCTCGGTCAGGCTCTCCGGGATGGGGAGCAAATGACCGGACGGAGCAGCCGTTCCGGGATGCGGTTCATCCGACAATCCCACCAGGTAGTCCACGGTAGTTTGAAAATGTCTGGCGAGCCAGACCTTGGTGGCGTCGCTGGGGTCGCTTTTGTCCTTTTCGTAGGAGCATATGGTGTGGTGCGATACCGACAGCATATCTCCCAGCTCGGCTTGTGACAGTCCCGCTGCCTTGCGAAGCAGATACAAGCGGTGCCCTATCATAGCCCTTCCCTTCTCTCTTTAGACTTGGCAAGGTCATCATACCAAATTTTGCACCGGAATGGAATGGTTTTTTGGATAATCTACCTATTTCACAAACGGAGTTGGCAAAAGTTATCCAAAATGGCAAGAAAATCCGTCTAAAAGTATTTCCAGTAATCCACAGGTGGGCGGCGGCGCTCCGGTCATTTATAATGGAATTACACCCATTGTTTTGTGACGAAGGAGGTACATAAGATGGAGGTTTTATCGCTGCACCGGGAAATGGCCGGTGAGGAGGGCGAGCGGTGCCGGGTGCGCTACGCCCTGCTGGAGGAGCGCTGCGGGCGGGAGAGGTGCTACGGTCTGCTGTGCTGCGTGGAGGGGCGGCATTTGCGGGGGGACCAGCTGCGGCGGCTGCCCTGCGTGACGGGGAGCCGTCGGGCGGGGGAGCTGCTGCTGGAGTTTTTGGCGGAGGAGGGGGTGACCCCGACCCATTTGGAGGAGGTGCTGGCCGAGCTGACGGGGTGAGGGTTGATACAGAGGGTGGGGGCAGGCTTTTGCCCTTTGGGAGAGTTGGTGCAGGGGGATAGATACGGCCGCAGGCCGCCCGGGCGAAGCCCGGGCAGGGCGCCCCGGAGGGGCGCCTCCCCGCTGCGAAGCAGCGGGGGGCCTGCGGCCGACCCCCTGCGCCCTGCACAGGCTGTAAAAAGGGAAAGTGACCCCATGCCCCACCCCGGAAAAGCACCTGCCCTATTTATAGGTAGCGCCCCCGCCGGGCGCTTTTTTGCACCACGGGGGGAGGGGCGGAATAGGATGGTGCAGCGGGAGGCCCTCCCGCCGACCCATTGACACATAGAAAAGTGGTGACTGCCGATGAAACGGACTGTAACGATATTGGGTGGGGATGAACGGATGGCATGGCTGGCGGAATGCCTGCGGCAAAAGGGCTATGCCCTGCGGCTGGCGGGGCTTTTGCCCCCTACCCCGCTGCGCCGTAAGCTGCCCCCCTGCGAGCCGCCGCAGACCGTTCTGCCGCACAGCGACCGTGTTATTCTATCCATCCCCACGGCGGGGGCGGATGGGCTGCTGCGCACCCCCACGGTGCCGGAGCGCTACCCGTTGGCGGAATGTCTGGAGCTGCTGCCGGAGGGCGCTGCGGTACTGGGCGGCAGGCTGCCCCCGGACTGCCCGGAAATCGTAAAGCGGCGGCATTTTACCTACACCGACCTGCTGGCGCTGCCAGAGCTGCAGGAGCTGAACGCCATAGCGACGGCGGAGGGAGCGGTGGCGCTGGCCATGCGGGAGCAGAATACCACCCTGTTCCGTACCCGGTGCCTGGTGCTGGGCTACGGGCGCTGCGGCAGTGCCCTGTGCCGCCGGCTGGGGGCATTGGGGGCGGAGGTAACCGCTGCCGCCCGCCGCCGGGAACAGCTGGCACGCATTTATGCGGATGGATACACCCCCTGCGAGATCGGGCGGCTTTCCCCTGCTCTGGACGGCTGCGAAGTCGTTTTTAATACCGTACCTGCTGCCGTATTGCCCCGGCCGCTGCTGCAAAAGCTGCCGCCGGAGGCCTTACTGGTGGAGCTGGCCAGTGCGCCCGGCTGCTGCGATCCCGCCGAGGCCGAGGCGCTGGGGCTGCGGTACCGTGCTGCGCCCGGTCTGCCGGGAAAGGCAGCGCCCCGCACCGCCGGAGAATATTTGGGGCAGGTGATACCGACCCTGCCGGACTGGGAGGAATGAACGGTGAACGGAAAGAAACTTGGTTTTGCGCTTTGCGGTTCCTTTTGCACGCTGGAACGCACCCTGAAAACGATGGCGGAGCTGGCTGCCGCCGGGTGGGAGATCCAGCCCATTATGTCGCCCATCACCTACGAAACCGACACCCGCTTCGGGGCGGCGGAGCAGTGGCGGGACCGGGTGGAGGGTCTGTGCGGACGGCCCATCTGGCACACGGTGCCGCAGGTGGAGCCCATCGGCCCCCGGAAGCTGCTGGATATCCTGCTGGTGGCGCCCTGCACCGGCAACACGCTGGGGAAGCTCGCCAACGGCATCACCGATACGCCGGTGACGATGGCAGTGAAGGCGCACCTGCGGGGCGACCGGCCGGTGGTGCTGGCGGTTTCCACCAACGATGGGTTAAGCGGCAGCGCGGCGGGACTGGGGACGCTGCTGTGCCGGAAGAACTACTATTTTGTGCCCTTCGGGCAGGATGACCCCCTGAAAAAGCCGACCAGCCTCTGCGCCGAGCTTTCGCTGACCGGCGCCACGCTGGAGGCTGCCCTGCGGGGCGAGCAGCTGCAGCCGCTGTTGCTGGGCGCGAGGGGGTAGGGCTTCTCCCCTTTGGGAGGGCCGGTGCAGGGGGAAAATGCGGCCGCAGGCCGCCCGGGCTTCGCCCGGGCAGGGCGCCCCGCAGGGGCGCCCCCCGCTGCTGCATAGCGGGGGCCTGCGGCCGGCTTCCTGCGCCTTGTACGGGCTGTAAACGGGGCGCCGACCCGCCGCTTGCCCCTGCCCCCACGCAGCTGCCTGCCGGGGGCAGGGCCGGGAAAAGCCGGGGCTGCTGCGTTTGGGAAAATATGTGCAGGAGGCGGGGACGGCCGCAGGCCGCCCGGGCTTCGCCCGGGCAGGGCGCCCCTGCGGGGCGCCCCCCCGCTGCTGCGCAGCGGGGGCCTGCGGCCGGCTTTCTGCGCCTTGTACGGGCTGTAAGACCCACCGCTTGCCCCTGCCCTACGCAGCTGCCTGCCGGGGGCGGGCCCCTCTCCCCGGGAAGTGCAGGGGAACTTGCAAACGCGGCGGTTCTCCTGCAAATCGTCCGCCGTCATTCAATTTTCGGGCATTTTTCCTGCCGGACGGCCTAAAACCCCCGTGAAAACGCAGGAAAAAATTTTTCGTCTTGCGTTTTTTGCCCCAAAAGACTTGATTTTCCGGCCGCACTTCGCTATGATAAAGGGGAATACTTTATCGAAAAGAGGGACCGGCCATGACACAGGACCTGCTTCAGCTGATCAGCGATGAAATGAAAGGCTTCTCCAAGGGGCAACGGCGCATCGGCGCGTTTATCCTGGAGCACTACGATAAAGCCGCCTTTATGACCGCCGCCAAGCTGGGCGAAACGGTGGGCGTCAGCGAATCCACCGTGGTGCGGTTTGCCGCCGAGCTGGGCTTCGAGGGCTATCCCCAGCTGCAAAAATCCCTGCAGGATATCATCCGCAACCGGCTCACCACCGTCCAGCGCATGGAGATCATCGATGAACAGCTCTCCGGCGGGGTGGATGTGCTGCACCGGGTCATGTCCTCCGATGCCGATAAGATCCGCCGCACGCAGGAGGAGATCGACCCCAAGGACTTCGATACCGTCATCGATTCCATCATCAGCGCCCGGCGCATCTACATTTTGGGGCTGCGCTCCTCCGGGGTCCTGGCGGGATTTTTATCCTTCTACTTCAACCACATCTTCGAGGACGTGGTGAACGTCGGGGCGGCGCAGGGCGAGACCTTCGAGCAGATGCTGCGGATCGGGCCGAACGATGTGCTCATTGCCATCAGCTTCCCCCGCTATTCCCAGCGGACGCTGAAGGCGGTGCACTATGCCAAAAAGCAGGGCGCCTGCATCATCGGCATCACCGATTCCACCAGTGCGCCGCTGGCCGGGATGGCCAACCACGTGCTGCTGGCCCGCAGCGAAATGGCGTCCTTTGTCGATTCGCTGGTGGCGCCCATGAGCCTGCTCAATGCCATTATTGTGGCGGTGGGGCTGCGCAAAAAGCACGAGACCAGCAACACCTACGCCATGCTGGAGCGCATCTGGAGCGAGTATGACGTTTACGAGAAAAACGAGGAGATCCATTCTGCCCCATGAGAAACGAATTTGACCGCATTGTAGTGGGCGGCGGTGCGGCGGGACTGTTTGCGGCCGGCTGGGCCGCCCAAAACGGCCTGCGGGTACTGGTGCTGGAAAAGCGGGAGCGTCCCGCGCGAAAAATACTGGTGACCGGCAAGGGCCGCTGCAATGTGACCAACAACTGCACCCCGCAGGAATTCATAGCGGCGGTGCGGCGCAACCCCCGCTTTTTGATGAGCGCCATCTATGCCATGACCCCGCAGGACGCCATGGCCTGCTTTGAGGGGCTGGGCGTGCCGCTGAAAACCGAGCGGGGCAACCGGGTATTCCCGGTAAGCGACCGTGCGATGGATATTGCCGATGCGCTGGTGCGGTTTGCCCGGCAGGGCGGGGTACAGATCACACAGGGGACGGCGGACGGGCTGCTGCTGCGGGACGGCGCCGTGACCGGCGTGCGCACCGGGGCGGGCGAGGAATACTTTGCGCCGCTGACCATACTGGCGACCGGCGGCAAAAGCTACCCCGCCACCGGCAGCGACGGCAGCGGCTATGCGCTGGCGGCGGCTGCGGGACATACCATCATCCCGCCGCGGGCCTCACTGGTGCCCATCATATGCGAAAATACGGACAAGCAGTTTTCCGCACTGATGGGGCTTTCGCTGCGCAATGTGACGCTGAACCTCATCCAAAAGAAAAACGGCAAGGTGCTGTACAGCGAGCTGGGCGAGATGCTGTTTACCCATTTCGGCATCAGCGGGCCGCTGGCACTGACCGCCAGCAGCTACATGGAAAACCCCACCGACTACCGCATTACGGTGGACTGCAAGCCGGGGCTTTCCGCCGAGCAGCTGGACGCCCGGCTGCTGCGGGATTTCGGCGAGAGCCCCAACCGGGCCTTCGGCAACGCCCTGGAGGCGCTGCTGCCCCGTTCCCTCATCCCGGTGGTGGTGGCGAAAAGCGGCATCCCTGCCGACCGGCGGGTGAACCAGCTGACCCGGGAGGACCGGCAGCGGCTGGGGGCGCTGATCAAGGCGTTCCCGCTGACCCCGCAGGCGCTGCGCCCCATCGAGGAGGCGGTGATTACCGCCGGCGGGGTGAGTGTGAAAGAGATCGACCCCCGCACCATGCAAAGCCGGCTTGTAAAGGGGCTGGCCTTTGCGGGCGAGATGATGGATGTGGACGCCGTGACCGGCGGCTACAACCTGCAAATCGCGTGGAGCACCGGCTACCTGGCCGGTACCGCCGCGGTATGATATGAAATTTCGGGTCTGTGCAGGGTCCCGGCCCGCCCGCCGCCCCGTCCCGTGCCTCCGGCACGGTCGGGCGCGCCCCCTGCGGGGGGCGCGCCCGCAGGCGGCAGCCCCCGCAGGGGGGCTGCCGCCGCGGGGCGGCGGGCGCCGGGGGTCTGCAGGGGCCTATCCCAGAACAGGAGCAAAACTATGATCTCCATTGCGATCGACGGGCCGGCAGGAGCCGGCAAAAGCAGCATCTGCCGGCGGCTGGCCGAGGAGCTGCACTATCTCCATGTGGATACCGGCGCCATTTACCGGGCGGTGGGGCTCTTTATGCTGCGCCGCCATAAAAATCCCGCCGACCCCGCCGAGGTGCTGCCGCTGCTGCCGCAGGTCAAAATCGACCTGCAATTCGCAGAGGGCGAGCAGCGCATTCTATTAAACGGCGAGGACGTTTCCGAGGCCATCCGTCTGCCGGAGGCCTCCGCTGCCGCATCGGCCGTTTCCGCCCTGCCGGAGGTGCGCGCCTACCTGCTGGAGCAGCAGCGCAGCCTTGCCCGGCAGCATGACGTCATCATGGACGGGCGGGATATCGGCACGGTGGTGCTGCCCCATGCCACCATCAAAATCTACCTGACCGCCGCCCCGGAGGAGCGTGCCCGCCGCCGCTGGCTGCAGCAGCGCAGCAAGGGCATCGGGGAAAGCTACGAGGAGGTGCTGGCCGCCGTAAAAAAGCGGGACTATGACGACAGTCACCGCGCCGCCGCCCCGCTGTGCCGGGCCGAGGACGCCTGGCTGTGCGACAGCACCCATCTCGATTTCGAGGAGACGGTGGCCGCCATGCTTGCCTATATCCGGCAGAAAACGGGTGCCCCCGTATGAAGGTGACCGTCGCCAAAACCGCCGGGTTCTGCTTCGGGGTGCGCCGGGCGCTGCAGCTCACCGAGGAGAGCGCCGCCCGTACCCCCACCTGCACGCTGGGGGAGCTCATCCATAACCGGCAGGTGGTGGAGCAGCTGGCCGGGCAGGGCGTTGCGGCCATCGAACGGCCGGAGGACGCCCCCGCCGGGATGACGGTGGTGATCCGTTCCCACGGGGTGCCGCCGCAGGTCACCGCCGCCCTGCAGCGCCGGGGCAATCCCATCGTGGATGCCACCTGCCCCTTCGTCAAGCGCCTTCATCAAATCGCCGCGGAGGTGCCGCCAAACGGTACCCTGCTGCTGGCCGGCCGCCGGGATCATCCCGAGGTGCAGGGCATTCTGGGCTATTGCCGCGGGCGCGCCTTCCCCTTTTTAACGGCGCAGGAACTGGCTGAAATACTGGAAAAAGAGGATTTTTCCGGCGAAACACCGGCCATTTTGGCGGCACAGACCACTTTTTCACCGGCAGAATGGGAGAAAATCATTTTTTTCGCAAAAAAAGTGTGTACAAATCTAAAAGTATTTGATACAATATGTAGAGCGACCATTGAACGGCAGCAGGAGGCGCAGGCGCTTTCGCAAACCGTTGATGCCATGATCGTGGTGGGCGGCCGGCACAGTGCCAATACCACCGCACTGGCGGCGCTGTGCGGCAGAAGCTGTCCCACGGTGCAGGTCGAAACGGCGGGGGAGCTGCCCCGCTTGCGGGAGGCCCTGCGGGGCGCCCGTTTTATCGGTATTACTGCCGGCGCTTCAACCCCGGCTTGTATCATTAAGGAGGTTCAAAATTCCATGAGCGTATTGGAAAACAACACTGAAGAAATGAACTTTGGGGAGCTGCTCGAACAATACTCCAAAAGTATACATAATGGGGAGAAGGTAACGGCCGTTGTTACAGGCATTAAGCCGACGGAAATTTCTGTTGACGCCGGCACCAAGCATGCCTGTTATGTACCGCTGGATCAGCTGACCAGCGACCCCAACGCCAAGCCCGAGGACATCGTCAAGATCGGCGATGAGCTGGAGCTGATGGTGGTACGTGTAAACGATGTGGAAGGCACCGCTATGCTCTCCAAGACCCGTCTGGATGCCGTAGCCGGCTTCGAGAAGGTCATGAACGCAGGCGAGACCGGCGAGGTCCTCACCGGCGTTGTCACCGAGGTCATCAAGGGCGGCGTGCTGGTTCTCACCAACGGCGTCAAGGTATTCATCCCCGCCAGCCAGACCGGCGTTCCCCGCGACGGCGACCTGAACACCCTGCTGCGCAAGGAAGTCAGCTTTAAGATCCTGGAAACCAACCGTCAGCGCCGCCGTGCCGTAGGCTCCATCAGCGTAGTAGCCCGCGAGGCCCGCAAGGAGCTGGCCCAGAAGTTCTGGGACGAGGTAGAGGTAGGCAAGGTTTACACCGGCAAGGTCAAGAGCCTCACCAACTTCGGCGCCTTTGTTGACCTGGGCGGCGTGGATGGCCGTATCGGCCTGACCGACCTGACCTGGCTGCGCGTCAAGAGCCCTGCCGAGGTTGTTTCCATCGGCGATACCGTTGAGGTCACCGTTAAGGATATCGACCGCGAGAATAACCGCGTATCCCTCATCTACAAAAAGACCGAGGACAATCCCTGGGAGAAGATCAAGACCATGTATCAGGTCGGCGATGTGGTGCCCGTTAAGATCATGTCCGTGACCACCTTTGGTGCGTTCGCCCAGATCATCCCCGGCATTGACGGTCTGATCCACATTTCCCAGATCGCCCGTGAGCGCGTGGAGAAGGTTGCCGATAAGCTGTCTGTCGGCCAGGTGGTTGACGCCAAGATCACCGAGCTGGACTATGACCGTCATCGTGCCAGCCTGTCCATCAAGGCGCTGCTGGCGGATGAGGCCCCCGAGGAGGAGCCCGTTGAGGAAGAAGCTCCCGCCGAGGAATAATCCCGAAATAGGTAGCGAAATCCCCCGACTGCGGTCGGGGGATTTTTTGCAGGGGGCAGGTTTGCAGGGGGCCGCAGGCGAAACCGTCCGAAGGACGGTTTCGGCGGGCGAAGCCCGCCGGCCCCGGCTGCGCCGGGGCGGCCTGCGGCCCTCCCCGCCCCTTGCACCTGCCCGCCGCAAGCCCCACCACGCACCTACCCCCTGCGCCTGCCCGCCGCAAGCCGCTGCCCTGCCCCGCAGCGGCTCCCCTCTGCCCCTCCGCCGCATTTGCCGGGGCCGCAAAACCGGGCGCAGCCCGTTCCGGCTCCGCCGGAACAAAGCAGGCTCCGCCTGCTTTCCCCGCCCCCCTCCCCCTCTCTGCCAATTTTTCCCGCTGCATTGACAAATCCCCTCCCAGCTGCTATAATGGAACAAATAATTGTTACTATTTAAGGAGGAACCGCCTTTGAAATATTCCCGCCAGCGAGAACTGATCCTCGATGTCGTGCGTCATTCCGATGACCACCCCACCGCCGATACCATCTATGCCCGGGTGCGGGCGCAGGACCCCAAGGTGAGCCTCGGCACCGTCTACCGCAACCTCAACCTGCTGTGCGAAAACGGCCGGCTGCTCAAGGTGCCCATCCCCGGCGCCAGCGACCGCTTTGACCACACGCTGGTCGACCACGCCCACGCCTACTGCACCCGGTGCGGCAGCGTCACCGATGTACTCCCCGAAGCCCTGCCGCTGCTGCAGGACGCCCTGCGGGAGGGCAGCGGCTTTCAGGTGCGGCAGATGAACCTCGTTTTGGAGGGCATCTGCCCCCAGTGCCAGAAGCTGATGCAATAACCGCGCAAAAAAGCCCCCGTCGGGGGGCTTTTTCTTTTGCCTTGCGGCAGATTATACCTTTGTCTTGGTCTGCAGCGCCTTTACGGCAGGGGCAAAATCCGCCTTGCGCACATACACAAAGTAGGCCGTCACCATCTCCGGCCGGCGGCAAAAGCTGCCGTCCCGGGGACGCTCCGCGGTGATGGCGTGCGGGGCGGTACGGTGGACCTCCCGCACCACATAGGGGATGTTCTGTTCGGCCAGTACCCGGCAGATATGGATCTTCTCCTCCGATTCATAGGTCACAGCCAGCTGGCGGCGGTTAAAAATAGTGATCACGGTTCCACCTTCCTTTATACTTTTTGTAATATTATTCGACTTTATACCCTTTTATTCGGCAGCCGCCACGATCTCGATGCCTGCGGAAGCGCCGATGCGGTTCGCCCCCGCCTCGATCATCGCCATCGCCGTGGCATAGTCCCGGATGCCACCGCTGGCCTTCACGCCCATTTCGGGGCCTACCGTTTTGCGCATCAGCGCAATATCATGGGTGGTCGCCCCGCCGGTGGAAAAACCGGTGCTGGTCTTGACAAAATCCGCCCCGGCGGCCTTGGCGGCCTCGCAGGCCTTCACCTTTTCCTCATCGGTCAGCAGGCAGGTCTCGATGATGACCTTGACGGTGCGGCCGGCTGCCGCCTTCACCACGCCCGCAATATCCCGCTGCACCAGCGCCCAGTCGCCCGCCTTGGCAGCGCCCACATGGATGACCATATCCAGCTCCTCGGTGCCCATGGCCGCACAGCTTGCCGCCTCGGCCGCCTTCTGCTCCGGGGCGATGGCGCCCAGGGGGAACCCCACCACGCAGCACACCTTCACGCCGGTACCGTCCAGCAGCCGTGCCGCCAGCGGGATATACACCGGATTGACGCAGACGCTGGCAAAGTGATATTCCGCCGCCTCGGCGCACAGCTTTTCCACCTGGGCCGGGGTCGCCTCCGGCTTCAGCAGGGTATGGTCGATCATCGACGCTATGGTTTTTTTATCCATGGATTTTGTCCTCCTGTTATTCCGCCTTTGCCACCTCGCCGGTGGTCAGGTCGATTTTATAGATATCGCCGCCAAAGGCGCCGTCACTCACCAAAAAGAACCCGTACCCCGCCTCACTGTACTGCTTGGGGGAGGGCAATTGCAGGCTGCGGAATCCGGTAATAGAGGTCTTTTCCACCACCTCGATGCCGGTATCGAAATCCTGCAGCACCGCGCCGGTCTCATCCAGCACCGTCACCCGGTAGTGCGGCACCCCGCCGGCCGGGATATCATTCCAGTCCTTCGGCACCCGGGCCCAGTAGCAGGTCAGCCGGCCGGCCGCTTTATCATGCTGCACCGCAAAAATACCGGTGATATAGCCGTCCATCCGGCCCTCCGCCGCCTCGGCGATCCAGCTGTTCTTGAGGGCGCAGTTCTCGCTCACGTTCCACACCTCGTCAAAATCATAGAAATCGACGCTGTAATAGTTGGCGATCCAGATGTCCCCATCGGCGGTAAAGCCGAAATCCACCTTATAGGTCAAAAGCTCATTGCTGCTGCCGATGCGCCAAAGCCACGGCACCACCCGGACGGTCCCGGTCGCCTCGTCCTTCAGGTAGTAGACGCTGGCGCCGCGGCCGGTGGAATTGATGTAAAAATAGCGAATGGTGTACTTCCCGTCGGGGGAGGTACGGATGGTCTCCTCCTGGTCGCCCAGCCCGTCGCAGGTCAGCAGCCTTTCGGGGTCAAAGCGCACCGCCTTGGCGGTGGCCAGCATTTCATCGGTGTAGCCCATCGCCTTCGCCTGTGCAAGGAAAAAATCATCGCCATATGTTTTCATGATCGGGTCTTCCTGTTGGTCGGTCGGATCGTTTTCCACCTTGCCGCAGCCCGCCGCCAGCAGCAGCACCACCGCTAACAAAAGTGCCATTAGCTTCTTACTCATGGGTGTTTCCTCCTTGTGTATTCAGTTTTGTGCTTCCAGTATAACACAGCCGCCGCCCCCGGCGCAAGGTAATCCCACCGTTTTTTCCCATTCCCGCAAAAAAGAGGAGCCCGGCGGCTCCCCTTTTTATTGCGGCTTATGCTTCGCCCGTATAGTTCAGCTCAAACTCCATTTCCAGCATCGCCGTGATCTTGTCGTCACCGGGCGCCCCGGTATCCAGCTCCAGCACATCGTCGCGGGTGCCCTCCCGGCGGGTGATAATATGATACCCCGTTTCGCCCAGCCGATAGGCGCTCACCAGCTCCCGCGGCAGCGCCTCGGGGGAATAGCGGCAGTAAAGGGCGTCCCCTTCCCGGTAGATGGTCAGCTGACATTCCGCCGTGCTATCCTTGGCCACCCACCTGCCGCCGAAGATCTCCTCGACCTCCTGCAGGGGGATCTCCTCGGCCTCCTCCAGAATACCGGGCAGCTGCTGCCACTGCATTTCGTCTATCATCGCCTTGGGCAGATACAGCAGCCAATCGGTGCCGTAGTAGTCCGAAACGCCGTTTTCATCCTGTCCCATATAGTTGGTAATACGGAATACCGCACCGGCTTCGGTCACGGCAAATTCCCACACATTCCGGCTCATGGTGGGTCTTTCTCCCTCGGGGATCGCCTCCACCGGAACGGTCAGCTCCGCCGACCTGCCGCTTGCCGGCTCAAAGCCCTTCAGCACGGTCGTGGAGCGCTCGGTCGTCCAGTCGTAAACATCGTTGACGGCCCACAGGCGACCGTCATATTCAAATGTGGGGTAGCTGATCGCGGTTACTGCGCAGTCGGGGATGCCGGTTTGCAGCTCCTCCACCGGGATGCTGTAAAAGCCCAGCTTCCCAAACCTTGCATAGGCTGTATTCTCCTGCTCGATGCCATAGTAAACATCATGGGCGTACCAGCACAGCTTGCCGTCCATCAGCCGGGGAAGGTACAGATTGGCCTCGTTGGTTTTCGCCAGATTCATCCGGCTTATCTCGCCGGTGGAATGGCTGTAAACATAAAAGTCATTGTCGTGCCAGCGGAAAACCCTGCCCAGCGCCCCGTTGACGGTCAGCACCAGCCGGTCATTATCCAGCCACAGCTTCGGCTCATAATAGATGTTGGCGTCCGGTTCGCTTTGCAGCACCACCGTCCCGTCGATCTGCAGGCTGTAATCGGGGGTGGTGTTTGCCGTATGCTTGCCGTCCGGGCTGATGACCGTAAGGTCGGGATCGCCCTCCGGCGTATAGTCCCGGCTCTCCATCCGCCCGTCGCTCCACACCTCTACCTCCACGATCCGGTCGATGCGCATCCACGGATTTCCCGTTCCGATGTCGGTCATATATTCCGTCCGCAGCAGCATGGAATCGCCCTTATTGCAGGTGTCGGTAACCCATTGTGTTTTATCGGCTCCATAGCCATTGACCAACCATTCACCGCAGGTCAGGGGGGTATTCACCGTTTCCCTGCTGCCATCGGGGCGCAGCAGCACCACTGCAATGGGCTTGCCGTCCTCATAGTCCCCCTCTATCGCCGGGAACGCCAGGGTGCCGTCCCTTAAAAGCCGCGGCATCGCCGTAATCCAAAGGTCATAACCGCCCGTTGTGGTCATGGTATACATCGGCTGCCAGCTATCGCCCTCCAGCGCATCGGTCAGCTTCACCGCCCGTACTTCCTTTATTTCCTGCCCGCCCGGGTTGGGTGTGGGGCCCTTCTCCTTGCCGCAGCCTGCCGTCAGCAGAAGCACCACCGCCAGCAGCAGCGCCAGAATTCTCTTGCTCACGGTATTTTGTCCTCCTTTAGGGGTTTTCCGCCGGCGTTACCTCGCCGGTCGCAAGGTTCAGTTCATACATGGTTCCGTCGGTGTCACCCGCTCCCGAAACATAAAATCCCGCATAGCCTTCCCGCTGCTGGTAGCCGTAGCTGGAAAGACAAGCCGGGCCGCCCTCTGTGCTGGTCGCCAGCTGCACACCGGTATCCCAGTCCTTTTGCAGCTGTCCGTTGGGGCCCAGCACCGCCGCATGGATGGTCACATCCTCCGGCAGCCTGCTCCAGCCGTCCCAGCTCTGCGGCAGCGCCGCCCAGTAGGCGATGATGATCCCCTCTGCCCGGTAGCCCTTTGCCCACATCACATAGGGGATGCTGTCCCCGGTCTCCATCTCATCGGGGCTCCAGCTGTAAAGGGGGCTGCGGTTCTCCGCCACCGCCATAATGGCCGCCGGATCGTAGTAAAAGACGCCCCGGTCGTCGCTGACCCACAACAGCCCCTCTGTGATAAAGCCCAATTTAACATGGGCATAGTTGCCCTCATGGGCGTCGTAGCCGTCATTAAATACCTGCGGTACCACCCGCATACTGCCGCTGCCGTCCAGCAGCACCACCATCGCCTTATCATGCTTTTTGGTGATGGTACGGCTGTATGCCCGGTAGCTGCCGCCCGGGGAATAGAAATCCTCGCTGCCGCTGCCGGTGCCGTTGCCGGTCAGTACATTATCGGTCGCCATGCGGGAGTCCCTCATGATCTTCAGCATCTCATCGGTATAGCCCATCGCCTTGGCCTTGGCAATGAACGCCTCATCATCGTAGGAGCTGGCAAGCGGGTCATTGGTATAGAGCATCCGGGTTTGGCCGGTGGTCAGGTTCAGGCACCATTTTTCCCACCGGCGGCTGCCGTCCTCCAGCTTATCGCTGCCGTTTTCATCGTAGTAGTTGCTGTAATACATCAGCCCGTCCCGCACGATGACCTCACCCATATCGCCGCTGCCCCAGTAATTGCGGGGCACCCGCTGCGGCAGGGTCAGCGCCTCGCCCGGTATCACGGTGTTATTCTCCATCGTTATGGGCAGCACCTTCCAGTGGTAGCTGCTCAATTGGTAGCCGTACCACTCATCGGAAATATCCGCCGCACGGTAGGGGTAATAGATCAGCGCCAGCATATTGCCGCCCCGGTCGTCGCTGTATATCCAGTCGATATTCACACTGTCATTGCCGTCCAGCGGCAGATTGGTCTTATCAAAGGTCGCAAGCGGTGCTTCGGGGTTGGCCGCGCTGTAAATGCTCAAGGCGCTGCCGTCCTCCTTCTGCACCCGGAACAGCGTATCGCTTCCCCTGATGTTCGAGCAATAGTCCCCGCTGCCCGTGGGGATCGGCGTCAGCCGGCGGGTCTCACGGTCATAGGCGTAATAATCGCTCACCAGTCCCTTGTCCTCCGTGCGGCTGCGCATCAGCAGGGAATAGCGGTCATTGATATTATCGCCCAGAAAGACCCGGCGGTTCACAAAGCGGGGGGTGCTGCCGCTGTGCTCCACTACCGCGGTGCACCACTCCCACTGACCGCACATCAAAATGCTGCAATCGGTGCCGGGGCTGTACAGGGTATAGCCGTTGGTCGCATCATCCATTTCGATGACCATATCCCCGAAATCAAAGGGCTTTGTCTCCTCCGCCGTCATGGTATTCACCGAAATGCTCTCATTCCATTTGGTCACAACAGGGGCCTCGGTCCCGCCGGAAAAGCCGTTCGGGATTTTTTCCCGGTACAGCATGGCATAGCCCTTCGCCGTCCGGTAGATACTCACCTGGTTTTCGTTCCAGCCGGTCACGGCATAGAAGTCGTCAGTGTCCTCCCGCGGGATAAAGTCCTTCATCGGGGTGTAGATACAGCGGCTGCCCAGAAGCGTCCAGCCCTCGGCGTTGTAGCCCTCCCCGGCTAGGACCTGCTGCACCTTCTTGGATTGCAGCAGGTCATCAGGCTCCGGCTCGCCCCCCGGCCTCGGCAGCGTCACCTCTTCATAGCCGAAATCCCGACTGACATAAACCCAGCCCTCCTCGGTGAGCCGGATGGTAATGGCATAAGTCCCCGTCGCTTCATGGCTTTCGGCGTAGGCCGCCCGGTCCGCCGTGATGCTCTCCTCATCGCCGGGCTGCACCTCGTACATGCCGTACCGGATCTTGAGAAGATCGTCCCGGCGGGTGGCCTCCTTCGCATAGGCAAAGCACTGCTCCCGCATTTCCCACGCACTGACGATGATGGAATTCCCGTCATCGGCCAGACGCCTTTTCATGCAGGCATTCAGGTAGGCATCGTCCACCGCAAAATGCTTTTCGATGACGGCATAGACCTCCGCCTTCGGCAGGTGATAAAAGCCGTCATCCCGGTGCAGCGCCTCCAGCTCGGTGCGCTTGGCGGGCTCCCCGCCGTACAGGGAGGAAAGTTCCAGATTTTCCCCGCCCTTATAGCCGTACAGCTCGTAGCTTGCATATTGCAGCAGCAAAACGGCATTCAGCCGTTCGATGTTGTCCCAGTAGACGCTGTCGCCCATCGCCGCCAGCGGCGCAATATATTCCCGGCTCACCGCATCCATATCGGAAAGGTCGATGCCGTGTGCCTTGCCGGGGTCGCCGCCGGGGGTACACGCCACCAGCGAGCCGGCGATCCCGGCCGCCAGCAGCAGCGCCAGAAGCGCCGCCGTTCCCCGGCGTTTTTTGGTCATATCAAAAATAGCGGAAAGACGGTTTTTCAGCGTCCTTTTGCCGCTGTAAAAGTTGGTGGTAAACAGGGTGGGGGTGTTCATGCCCACCCGGACGACCGCCAGCAGGCAGCGCCCGTATTCCTCCCGGTAGCTCTCGTCCCGTCCGGCCACCACCGCCTCATCGCAGGAAAGCTCCAGGTCACGGTCGGCGGCCCTGACCATCAGCCATACCATCGGGTTGAACCAGTGGACGGCATTGGCCAGCATCAGTAAAAGCTTATACCAGATATCCCGCCGGCGGTAGTGAACCAGCTCGTGCCGCAGCACCAATGAAAGCTGCTCCGGTGAAAAATCGCTTTCCGGCAGCAGCAAAACAGGTCTTACCGCCCCGACGATCATCGGGCTGCCCACCGCCGCCGTATATACCGGCATGGCCCTTTCGAGCCCCGCCGCGGCCGTTTCTTTTTGCAACAGCGCCTGTATTTTTTCCCCGGTCACGGGGCGGCAGCTGCGCCGCAGCGTCACCCGCAGCAGCAGGTAGCTGCCCCACTGCCATCCCAAAAACAATATGGCGCCCACAGCCCAGCAAAGCCCCATCAGTTCCATCACCGTAACGGTGCGGGGGGCAGGCGGCGTTTGGGCCGCTGCGGCAGGCGGGGTCACCGGGGCGCTCTGCTCCGTTCCCGGTGCGGTCATTCCCGGCTCGATCTGCCGGTAGGGGTCGCTTACCGGCTGCTCCGGCACCGCCCCGATCGGCTCCCCGGCGGGGGTCGCCGTTCCGGTCTCCCGGCCGGGCTCGTCTGCCGTATCGCCGGGCAAAACTAGGATGGGATCACCGGCGGGGGCGGGGGCTGTCGTCTCCCCGGCACGCACCGGGTAAGTGATCTCCCCCTGTGGCTGCGGCAGGATAATGACCGGCTGCGGCAGCGGTATTCCGACGGGCAGCAGCAGCCGCACCGCAATAAACAGCCATGCCCAGTACCGCCATTTTGCGGTAAAGCGGCGGCCCAGCAGCGGGCCCGCCGCCAGCAGCACGGCAATCACCACTGCCATCGGCAGGGAAAGCTCCAGCAAAGCGGTCATCAGTCGTTCCATGGGGTCAGCTCCTCTCATTTTCACGGGCAGCGCGCTGCTCGGTGATGAACTCCTCCAGCTCCTGTAAATCACGGTCGGTCAGGTCGCTGCTTTCCACCAGCGAGGCCACCATGCGGCGCAGGGAGGACTGGTACATCTTCCCCAAAAAGCTGCGGTTGGCCCAGCGGCGGTAGTCCCGTTCGCTGACCAGCGGGGTGTAGAGGTTGCGTCTTCCCTGCCGTTCCAGCGAAAGGTAGCCCTTTTCCACCAGCTTGGAAAGCAGCGTGAGGACGGTGGTATCCGCCCAGTTGTGGCTTTTCAGCTGCTCCTCCAGATCGCTGCGCAGCACGGGCGGGCGGTTTTGCCAGACGGCCAGCATCACGTCCAGCTCGGCATCGGATAATTTTTTCTCGGGCAGTTCCATATTCGGCTCCTTTCCGGCTCTAACGGTTTAGAATTCATCTTCATTCTACCATCGTAGAAAAGTAATGTCAATGGGTTTTTCGCCCGCTGCGGGATTTTATGCAGGGGGTGGGTGAGGCCCGCAGGGCAAACCGCCTCCGGCGGTTTCGGCGGCCTGCGGCCGCCGGCCCCGGCGCAGCCGGGGCGCCCTGCGGGCCGTGGCTTCTGCTCCTCCCCCACCCGCCGAAAGGGGCAGGTTGGCATTTTCGCCTTTTGCGGGCCGGCAAGGGGCGCCGGACGGAAGGGAAGCGGCCGCCCCATGTGCAGGCCGGCAAGGGGCGCCGGGTACGGCCCCGCAGGGGCCGCGGCGAAGCCGCGGTAAGGGGGCGGGCGCAGCCCGCCCCCTACGCCGGCCGGAGGCCGGCGCCCTGCGGGGCCCTCTCCCCTGTAAACGTGCCGCCGCCCGAAATGCAACACCTCCCCGCAAATTTAATTGAGCTGGCGGCGCAGCAGGTCGCATATCTGTCCGATCTCCCCGGCCTCCACCGTAAAGCGGTACAGCTTCTCCCGGATATTCCGCAGGCTCCTGCTGACCGAAGACGGCGCTACCCCCATCTGCTTCGCTATGGCGGTGACGGTCATACCCTCGGTGTAGCGCAGCCGGGTCAGCTCCTGCTGGTTCGGGGTCAGACAGCGGCTGCACCCCAGCTGCAATAGCCGCCGCAGGGCCAGCCGGTCGCTGTTGGGCTCCCCCTCCTCCGCCGGGATGAAAAAATCCAGTGTAGGGGCGCAGGTGCAGCGCACGCCGCGCGGCAGCGGCCGATAGCTTTTACTTTCAACAGTAGTAATCATGCAGTATCCTCTCCGTTTCTCTGGTGTCCGCGATTTCATATCGCAGCAGCTCAATTCGTTTTTTCAGGTCAAAATAGCGGGTTCCTCTTGCGGTTTTCATTTCTTCCTTCAGTTGCGCCAGGCGGTCCTCCAGCAGGATGACGCTGCGGTGGTACTCCCCGGCCAATTCGGCAATTTCCATCATGTTTTCAGTTTCCTCTCACGTTACGGTTCTTGGCAGCTTTTTTCGGCGAAGGGGACCTCGGAGCGAAGAACATTTGTTCTCCTGTTCTTTAGCGTACTCCGCTTTCGGGGTTCTGTCAACCGTTATTTCGGCCACAGACCCAAAAATAGGTCACAAAAATGCGGGGGGTATTTTTGGCGGGTCAAATTCTGTCGAACCCCTTGACATTTGCGAAAAAATCACTACGATAAGCTATCCCAAGGGGTTTTCGGGGGCCGGTGCAGGGGGCCGCACCGGGTCCTCGGCTGGGGCTGCAACGGAAGAAAAATCCGCGAATGCGAAAGGAGCGTGTGCAAATGTACGGCATCAGGGTTCGGGAGCTGCGGCGGCAGCGGGGGCTGACCCAGCGGCAGCTGGGAAGGCTGTGCGGGGTTTCGGGGGCGGTCATCGGCCAGGTGGAGCGCGGGGAGCGGCTGCCGGGCCGCAAAACCGAGCAGCGGCTGCGGGCCGTCCTGGGGGCGCTGCCGGAGCGCCCGACCAAGCCCTCCCGCCGGGCGGAGCTGCTCTCCCTGCTGCGGGAGGGGTAATTTTCCCCCTCCGCAAACCCGCAAAAGCCGCAGGAATTCGGCCGCAGGCCACCCGTCCTTCGGACGGGTTCGGGCGGGCTTCGCCCGCCTGCCCCGGCTCCGCCGGGGCGGCCTGCGGCCGTCCCCCCCCCTCCGGCTCCGCCCCAAAGCAAAAGCCCCGCCGGTTTCCCGACGGAGCCGCTATTCGGTTTTAACCCAGCCTGTCGCCGTTTCGGACGGGCCGCTGCGGGGTGATCAGCACCACCCCGCCCTCGGAATAGGTCCCCAGCACCAGCACCTCGCTCATAAAATCAGCGATCTGCCGGGGCGGAAAATTGACCACCGCCAGCACCTGCATCCCCACCAGCTCCTCCGGCCGGTACTGCTCGGTGATCTGCGCCGAGGACTTCTTCACCCCGATCTCGGGGCCGAAATCCACGGTGAGACGGTAGGCCGGACGGCGTGCCTTGGGGAAGGGCTGCGCCGTCAAAATCGTCCCTGCCCGGATCTCCAGCCGGGCAAAATCATCAAAGCTCGCCCATTGTTTTTCCATCAGATGCTGATCTCCCTTGCGACCTCGTAGAACAGCTCGTTGATGTCCTTCTTCATGGAAAGCGCTTCATCGATGTCGATATCATAGATGCGGTTTTCCTTGACGCCGACGATGCGGCTGCCGACGCCCTGCTCCAGCAGCTCGATGGCACGGTACCCCATGGCGCTGGCATAAACCCGTTCCATGGCGGTGGCGTCACCGCCGCGCTGCACATGGCCCAGCACCGTCAGGCGGGTCTCCACCCCGGTGCGCTGCTCGATGTAGTAGCACATATCCTTGCTGTTGCCCACGCCCTCGGCCACCACCACAATGAAATGATGCTTGCCGGTGGTCATGGTGGCCTTCATGCGGTCCACCACGTCACAGTCCAGGTTAAAGGGCCGTTCCGGGATGAGGGTAGCGATGGCGCCGGTGGCCAGTCCCGCATACAGCGCCAGATGACCGGCGTTGCGTCCCATAACCTCCACCACCGAGCAGCGGTCGTGGGATTGGGAGGTATCACGCAGCTTATCGATGCTCTGCACGGCGGTATTCAGGGCGGTATCAAAGCCGATGGTGTATTCGGTGGAGGCGATATCGTTATCGATGGTGCCGGGCAGCCCGATGGTGGGGATGCCGAGCGCCGAGAGCTTCTGTGCGCCGCGGAAGGAACCGTCGCCGCCGATGACGACCAGACCGTCAATGCCGCGGGAGCGCAGGATCTCCACCGCCTTTTTCTGTCCCTCCTCGGTGGTGAATTCCTTGCTGCGGGCGGTATACAGGATGGTGCCGCCCCGGTTGATGATGTTGCTGACGGAGCGTTCCTGCAGCTCGTCCATCCGGTTCTGCATCAGTCCCTCGTATCCGTGAAAAATGCCGTAGATGGTGTGGCCCTTATGCAGGGCGGTGCGCACCACGCTGCGGACGGCCGCATTCATGCCGGGGGCGTCGCCGCCGCTGGTAAGAACTGCAAAGGTTTTCTTTTGGGTTTCGCTCATGTCTGTTTCCTCCTATATCGTTTTCGCCTTTGACCCGCAGGTTCGGGTGCAAAGGGGGTTTAGCATTTTATTTGCATCACCCCGCCCCCTAACGGTGCGGTGAGACCGGCTTGCGGCAGCCGTGGGGCTGCTCCGCCCGGTTTCCCGCCGTCCCGCCATGGGGAAAGGGGATTGCTTATTGATCATTCAGGGTTTCGCCGCTTCGGGGGGCAGCAGGGCGACGTTTTCCTCGCCCAGCAGCTGCCGCAGCTCCCGCAGCAGCACGGGGTTGGCGTCGGTACTGAACTCCGCACCGGCCCGCAGCAGACGGCCGGTTTCGGCCTCCCGCACCAGCAGGGGAATCTCCCCTTCAAAGATGGAGAACAGCAGCCGCAGCTTTTCCCACTGCTCGCCCTCGGCTTTTTGCACCCGGATGAGCAGCCTGCCGCCCTGCTTTTGGGGGGCCGGCCGGGGGGCGCCCGGTTCAACCCGGGGGCGGGGGGCTCTGCCCTTCGGCAGAGAGGCCGGCGGTGCGCTGGCCCGTTCCTCGATGGTATAGACCTTATCCAGCACCAGCTTGGTATCGTCCTCCTCCCGCACCGAAACACGGCCCCGGAAGAACAGCGGCTCTCCCTCCGTCAGCTTTTCGCTGTACTGGGAGTAGGTGCGCCCGAAGCACATCACCTCCATGCTGCCGGACATATCCTCCACGGTGAGCAGCGCCAGCAGGTCGCCCCGCTTGGTGGTCCGCATCTTTTTTTCGGCCAGTATGCCGAAGATATCGATCCATGCGTTATCGTAGGGGGCGTTGGTCTCGGCGCTTTGCAGCCGCGCGATGCGCACCGCCCCGTAGCGGTCGTAAAGGGGCAGGTACTGGCTCATGGGGTGGCCGGAAAGGTACATCCCCGTGACCTCCTTTTCGAAGGCCAGCAGCTCGGCGTGGGGGTATTCCTCCCGCGGGGAAAGCTCATAATCGGCGGTGGCGCCGCCCTCTCCGAAAAGGGAAAGCTGCCCGCCGGAAAGATAACGGCTCTCCTCGGCGATGGCATCCGCAAGGGCGGAATAGTTTTCCAGCATCTCCCGGCGGTTGGCGCCCAGCCCGTCCAAAGCGCCGCATTTGATGAGGCTTTCCACCCCGCGGCGGTTCAGGTCGCCTGCGGCGTTGCGGCGGCAGAATTCCACAAAGTCGGTAAAGGGGCCGTCTTGCTCCCGTTCCTTCAGGATATCCTCGATGACCGAGCGCCCCATATTTTTAATGGCCAGCAGCCCGAACCGGATGCCCTCGGGGGTGACGGTAAAGACCATATCGCTTTGGTTGATATCGGGGGGCAGCACCGGGATTTCCAGCCGGGCGCACTCCTCGATGTATTCCATCAGCTTGGCGGTGGAATCCAGCACGCTGGTCATCAGCGCCGCCATGTATTCCCTGGGGTAATGCCGCTTGAGGTAGGCGGTCTGATAGGCCACCACCGCATAGCAGGCGGCGTGGGATTTATTGAAGGCGTAGGCCGCAAAGCTGCTCATTTCATCAAAGATGCTGTTCGCCACCGTCTCCGGGATGCCGTTCTGGGCGCAGCCCGAAATGAAGTGCCCGCGTTCTTTTTCCATGACGTCGGCCTTCTTCTTACTCATGGCACGGCGCACCAGGTCGGCCTGCCCGTAGCTGTACCCTGCCAGCTCCCGGCAGATCTGCATGACCTGCTCTTGGTAGACGATGCAGCCGTAGGTGACCCCCAAAATCGGCTCCAGCAGCGGGGTCTTGTAGCGGATGGCGGAGGGGTTCTGCTTATTGTGGACGTACTGGGGGATGGAGTCCATCGGGCCGGGCCGGTACAGCGAAATGGCGGCGGTGAGGTCCTCGACGGAGCGGGGCCGCAGCTGGGTCAGCATCTGCCGCATTCCGCCCGATTCCAGCTGGAACACCCCGGAGGAATCCCCCCGTGAGAGCATCTCGTAAACGGCGGGGTCGTCATCGGGGAGCTTGTCCATCGAAAAGTCCGGCTCCCGCCGGCGGATCATCCGCTCGGCATCGGCAATGACGGTGAGGTTGCGCAGCCCCAAAAAGTCCATTTTGAGCAGCCCAAGCTCCTCCAGCGTGGTCATGGTGAACTGGGTGACGACCGATTCGTCATTTTTGGCCAGCGGCACATAGCTGTCTACGGTATCCCGGGTGATGACCACCCCGGCGGCATGGGTGGAGGCGTGCCGTGGGAAGCCCTCCACCTTTTTGGCGGTCTCGATCAGCTCGCCCACCTGCGGGTCGGTCTCGCAGAGGGCGCGCAGCTCGCCGTTGGCCTCCAGCGCCTTATCGATGGTCATATGCAGCTCATTGGGGATGAGTTTCGCAACGGCATCCACCTGCGGGTAGGCCAGCCCCATGGCACGGCCCACATCCCGCACGGCGCCCCGTGCCAGCATGGTACCGAAGGTGACGATCTGGGCGACGTGGTCGGCGCCGTATTTGCGCACGACATAGTCGATGACCTCCGGGCGGCGCTCGTAACAGAAATCCACGTCAAAGTCCGGCATCGAAACACGTTCGGGATTGAGAAAGCGCTCGAACAGGAGGTTGTATTTCATCGGGTCGATATTGGTGATGCCGATGCAGTAGGCCGCCAGGCTCCCCGCCCCGGAGCCGCGCCCCGGCCCGACGGGGATGCCGTGGGTCTTGGCGTAATGGATGAAATCGTGGACGATGAGGTAGTATTCCACATAGCCCATGCGGCTGATGGTGGAAAGCTCGTATTCCAGCCGGTCCCGGTATTCCTGCGGGGGATTTTCGCCGTAGTGGCGGATAAGGCCCTCGCCGCACAGGCGGCGGAAGTAGCTTTCGTTATCCTCGCCGTCGGGGGCATTGAAAAGCGGCAGCCTGGTGTGGCCGAATTCAAATTCGACATTACACCGCTCGGCGATTTTGACGGTATTTTCGATGGCCTCGGGGACGTTCCGGAAAAGCTCGGCCATCTCCTCGCCGCTTTTTACATAGAATTCGTCGGTGGGGAATTCCAGCGTCTGCTCATCATTTACGGTATGGCCGGTCTGGATGCAGGTGAGCAGGAACTGCATCCGGCTATCCTCTTTTTCAAGGTAATGGGCGTCATTGGTGGCAACCAGTCCCACGCCGATCTCCCCGGCCAGACGGATGAGGTCGGGCAGGATACGCTGCTGCTCCTCGATGCCGTGGTTTTGCAGCTCGATATAGTAGTTTTCGGCGCCGAACAGGTCACGGTACCACAATGCGGCCTCCCGCGCTTTTTCGTATTCCCCGACCTCCAAATGGCGGGGGATCTCCCCGGCAAGGCAGGCGGAAAGGCAGATGAGGCCCTCGTGGTGGTCCCGCAAAAGGTCGCGGTCGATGCGGGGCTTATTGTAAAAGCCCTCGGTGAAGCCGCGGGAGACCATATAGATGAGGTTGCGGTAGCCCACCTCGTTTTTGCACAGCAGGATGAGGTGGTAGGGGGAGGTATCCAGCCGGTAGACCTTATCGAAGCGGGTGCGGGGGGCAACGTAGACCTCGCAGCCGATGATGGGGCGGATGCCGGCTTTTTTACATTCCTTGTAGAAATCCACAGCGCCGTACATCACGCCGTGGTCGGTGATGGCAACGGCGGGCTGCCCCAGTGCTTTGGCACGGGCGACCAGCCCCTTGATGCGGCAGGCGCCGTCAAGGAGGCTGTATTCGGTATGGATATGCAGGTGGACAAAGTCGGGCATGGGTCAGGCCTCCTCGGAAGAATTTAAGCAGAGCCCCCTGCCGCGGCCCCGCCGCGCCGGGCTGCGCCCGGCGGGCGGGGGCGCCCCTGCGGGGCGCCCCCGTAAAACGGCGCGAAGCGCCGTTTCGGCGGGGCCGCGGGGGGCGGGTCAGTTCGTTTTGCGGTAAAAGGTCATGGCGGTGCCGGTATCCTGCACCAGGGTGTCACGGGGTGCGCGCAGGATGCGGCAGGTGCAGTAAAAATCCCCCGCCGCCCCGCCGATATTCACAAGCTGCCACAGCCACACCGTCGGGAACCATTCCCGGGGCAGGCAGGCGGCCAGCACGGCAAAAACGATCCCCCACACCACCACCGGCGCCAGCGCAATGGCAACATAGGCCGGGCGGGTAAAGTAGGCATCGCTGCCGGCGTAAGCGTAGGCCACCTTATAGCCGTAGCGCACCGAAGCGCCGCAGGCTTTCATCACGGCGCCGTGGGTCAACTCGTGCAGGGCGATGTAAGCAAGCAGCCCCACAAGGGCGGCCCCCATACGGAGGAAGGAGGCGGACAGCGAGCCGTCGCCGCCAAAAAATAGGGAGTAGCCCCACAGAAAGGGCGGGATGAGCATAAGAACACACAGAGCGATAGAAAGCCCGTTGACGATCCAAAACTGTTTTTTGTTATGCACCAGATCGATGGCGGCAGCGGGGGTATGGCAGTAGCCCTGCGGCAGGGTGGGATAGCTTTTCATCAGGTCAATCCTTTCGGGTGGGTTTATTTCAACCGGCGGTGCCGGGGGTTTGCGGGGTCGTATCCGCCCGGCGGCTGCGTTTTCTCCCCGGGGAATGATTTGCAGCGGGGCAGAAGTTGGGCGGCCGGGGGGCAGTCCTTGCGGGCGGGTTTATTTCAACCGGCGGTGCCGGGGGGTTGCGGGGACATATCCTCCCGGCGGCTGCGTTTTCTCCCCGGGGAATGATTTGCATCGGGGCAGAAGCAAGGCGGCCGGGGGTCAATCCTTTCGGGTGGGTTTATTTCAACCGGCGGTGCCGGGGGGTTGCAGGTCAATCCTTTCGGGCGGCAAGGTCGATGATCTTTTCCAGACGGTGGTTGACGCCGGAACGGGAAAGGGGCGGGGTCAGCTTTTGCCCCAGCTCCCGCAGGGAGTCAAAGGGATTTTGCAGACGCAGCTCCGCCAGTGCCCGCAGCTCCTCCGGGAGGGAGTCCGGCCCCACGGCATTGATGGCCGCGATTTGTGCGGCGGCCGCCCCGGCGACCTTATCCATATTGGCGGTATCGCAGTTGGAGGCACGGTTGGCGGCGTTGCGGCGCTCCTTCAGAATTTTGGCGTTCATGATCTCCATCGAGGTGAGGGGGCAGCCCATAAAGGTGAGCAGGTCCTCGATCTGGGTGCTGTCGTGCAGGTAGACGATGGCCTGTCCCCTTCTTTGGGTCAGAAGGGGGGTGAAGCCGACATCCTGCAAAAGGGCGATGAGCATCATCAGAAGCTCCTCACGGGGGACGGCGAATTCCAGATGATATTTTACCTCCGGGTCGGAAAGGGTGCCGCAGGCAAGGAACACCCCGCCCACAAAGGCGCCTGCGCCCTCATCGCCGCCCAGCAGCTCAAAGGTGACGCCCTCCGGGTAGAGCATGGCGAAGTGGTTGTAGAGGTCGATGCGGTCGGCCATGTCATCGACGGTGACACGGTAGGCCAGCTGCCCGGTGGAGAGCTTTTCCTCCCGCAGCGTCACGGTACCGGCCATCGGCTTGACGCTTTGCACCAGCTGGGAATAGTACTGGGCGGCACGGCGCTCACGGGTCAGCATCTGCATCTTTTGCACCGAAAACTCGCGGGAAAAGACCATCAGCCCGAAGGACTGCTGGTTGGGGAAGTGCTGGCGCACGGCTTTATTGGAAAGGATCTCATCCTTGGCGGCAGTGGTAAAGGAGGGCATAGCGGTTTCCTCCGGCAGGTGATGGCGGCGGGTGTGGCAGGGAAAAATGCGGGAGGGCAAGGGGCGGCCGCAGGCAGGCTCTTGTCCGGCGTAAGACGGACTGATGCCTGGCAAGGACGGCGACGCAGCCATCGCACATTTTTACCGCCGTCCCGCAGCGGGGTGGGACGGTTGGTGCAGAGGGCCGGGGCGGGCGCAGCCCCTTTCGGCTCCGCCGAAAGCCGCGAGCTTCGCTCGCGGGCCCGCCTGCGGCGGGCGGGCTGCGCCCGCCTTCCCGCACCCCGCAGGGATGGGCAAAGGGGCAGCCGCCGCACCCGGCGCCGGCTCATTCGATATACTTGATCTCACATTCGAGGGTATAACCGGTCTTTTCCCGGACGATGCGCTGCACCTCGGCGATGAGTTCCCGCACATCGGCGGCGGTGGCGCCCCCCCGGTTGATGATAAACCCGGCGTGCTTTCGGCTGACCTCGGCGCCCCCGACCGAAAGCCCCTTGAGACCGCATTGGTCCACCAGGGCGGAGGCGTAGTTCCCCACGGGGCGCTTAAAGGTGGAACCGGCGCTGCCGTATTCCAGCGGCTGCTTTTCCCGGCGGCGGGACATATAGTCCTCCATCGCCGCACGGATGGCGGCCGGGTCGCCGGGGGTCAGGGTCAGCACCGCCCCCACTATGACCGTACCGGGCCGATCCTCGAAAATGCTGTGGCGGTAGGAAAGGGAAAGCTCGGCGGCGGGCAGGGTGCGGTATTCCCCCGCCTCATCCAGGAAGGTCACTTCGGTGAGGACGTCCCGCAGCTCCCCGCCGTAGGCGCCCGCATTCATATAAACGCCGCCGCCCAGCGAACCGGGGATGCCGTAGCCCCATTCGATGCCGGAAAGACTGTTTTCGGCGGCCGCACGGCACACGGCGATGAGCGAAGCCCCGGCGCCGCAGCGCAGGGTATTGCCCTCACGGGTAATGGCGGTAAAGTCGCCGTCCAGCTGGATGACGGGGCGGGAAATGCCGCTGTCGCTGACGAGCAGGTTGCTGCCCCGCCCGAGAATAAAGGGCTCCTCCCCTGCCTCCCGGCAAAGGGTCATGGCAGCTTGCAGCTCCGCACGGCTGCGGGGGCGCAGCAGCAGCGCCGGCCCCCCGATGCCGAAGGTGGTGCGGCGGGTCATCGGCTCCTGCTCCGCAAGGGGGATTCCCGCTTTTTGAAGCTGTTCGATAAGGTTCATGGGCTGCTCCTTTCGGCGGTCGTTATTCGATATCCTCGGTGAGCCCCAGATGCTCCATCAGCTCCCGGGCGGAATTATTGCCCATGGCACGCTGGCGGTAGTTCATGGTGGCCACCTCGATGATGACGGCAAGGTTCCGGCCGGTCTGGACCGGGATGGTGGCGGCGGGCACCCTCATGCCCAGCACGTCGGTGGTTTCCTCCTCCAGCCCGATGCGGTCGTAGACCTTATTGCGGTCATAGGGCTCCAGCTGGATGACAAAATTGACGTTGGCGGTATTTTTGACCGAGCCGACGCCGAACAGCCGGCTGACATTAATGATGCCGACCCCGCGCAGCTCCATATAGTGGCGGATGTTATCAGGGGCAGAGCCGACCAGTGTGGTATTGGAGACCCGGCGCACCTCCACGGCGTCATCGGCGATAAGCCGGTGGCCGCGCTTGAGAAGCTCCAGGGCGGTTTCGCTTTTGCCCACGCCGGAATCGCCGGTGAGCAACACGCCCTCGCCGTAGATCTCCATCAAAACCCCGTGGACGGTGGTGCGGGGCGCCAGTTCCAGGCTCAATTTGGCATTGAGCTGGGCGGCCATGTGGGAGGTATTTTCCGGGGACTGCAAAAGCGGCACGCTGTACTTTTCCGCCAGCTCCATAAAAAGGCTGCGGAAGGAATATTCCTGCGTGGTGATGACCGCCTTGGGGCAGCGGGAAAGGAACTCCTCCAGGCTGCGGCGCAGCTCCTCCTGCGAAAGGGTCTCCAGGTAGGCCAGCTCGGTGCGGCCGATCATATTGATGCGGGCGGGCACAAAGCCCTCGAAAAAGCCGGTGAAGGCAAGGCCGGGGCGCATCAGCTCGGCGTGGCTGACGAGGATCTCCTCATCGGTCTGCGGGTAGTACACGATTTTCAGGTCCAGGTCGCGGATCAGTTTTTTCAGCGGAACGGTGTACTTATGTGACATGGGTTTTCCCCCCTTGGTGAGATTTTCGAGGTGATCGGCCGGGCAGCTCTCTGCGGGGCGCCGTCGGGCGCAGCCCCGTTCCGGCTCCGCCGGAACGCCGCAGGCGGAGCCTGCGGCAGGCCGCCTGCGGCGGCCGGGGCTGCGCCCGGTGCCTGCGGCCTGCAGGGGCCCTCGTGCGGGCGCCCTGCCCGGCTGCGGTACCCCGGCCGGGCTGCATAGCTATTCATAGTATATTATAATACATTTCCCCGCCGGTTACAAACAATATTCTTCGCTTTTCCATCAAATTTGTTAGAAAAATAACGACTCCGCATCCCGCAGGGGATGCAGAGCCGCAAAAAACCTGTTATACCAATATATCGCCGAGATCCCGCAGGCCGGTAAGGGTGGTGACCACAATGGCGGTATCGCCGGGGTGCAGGCTGTCGCCGCCGGAGGGGATGATGACCTGCCCGTTGGGGCGGGTGATGCAGCCCACCAGCACGTTGGGGCGGGTGGAAAGCTCCTTAAAGGGCACGCCCACCAGGGGGGAGCCCTCGGCGACGTGGAATTCCAGCGCCTCCACCCGGTTTTCCACAATGCGGTGCAGTGCAATGACCCCGCCGCCGGTGCTGTTTTCCATGGCACGCACATACTGCAAAATACGGCTGACGGTGACGACGCTGGTGGAAACGGTGCTTTCCACGATGGCGGTCTTCTGGATCAGCTCGGTGAAGGAATTGCGGTTGACCTTGGCCACCGAGCAATCGATATTATGGCAGCGGGCATACATGGCCAGCATGATGTTCAGTTCGTCCAGGCCGGTCAGCGCCACAAAGGCGTCGGAGTCATCCAGCCCCTCCTCCGCCAGCAGATGGACATCGGTGGCGTCGCCGTGGATGACGAGGGTGGTGGGTACCGCCTCGCTCATATCGATGCAGCGCTGCTCATCCCGGTCCACCACACGCACCCGCATCTTCATCTGCGAAAGCTGCTCGGCCAGGTAGCGGGTGATGCGCCCGGCGCCCACGATCATCACGTTGCGGGCATGGTCCCGGAAAACGCCCAGCGCCCGGAAGAAATTTTCCAGCTCCTGCGGCTTGGCGGTCACGCTGATGCAGTCCCCGGCGCCCAGCACGTAGTTGCCGTCGGGGATAATGATCTCCTCCCCGCGGCGCACGGCGCACACCAGCACCTTTACCTGCATCGAAGCGGCGATCTCCTTGAGCGGCATCCCGTCCAGCAGGCTGTCCTGCGGGATGTGGTATTCCACCAGCTCCACCCTGCCCTTGGCGAAAGTTTCCACCTTGGCCACCGCCGGGAAGCGCAAAATGCGGGCGATATCACGGGCGGTCTCCCGCTCCGGATTGATGGAAAGAGAAAGTCCCATTTCCTGCTGCATAAACCGCAGCTGTCCCTCATATTCGGCGCTGCGCACCCGGGCGATGGTATTTTTGGCGCCCAGCTTTTTGGCGGTCATGCAGGCAATCATATTGACCTCATCGCCGTCGGTGGCGGCAATGACGAGGTCGGCCTGACCGGCGCGGGCCTGCTGCTGCACGGTATAGGCGGCGCCGTTGCCCTCGATGCCCAGAACGTCCAGCTCCTCCGCCAGACGCTCCGCGATGCCGGGGCGGTTATCGATCACGGCAACATCGTGGCCCTCTTTGGAGAGATGCTCCGCCAGGGCGCGGCCGACCTTCCCGATCCCTACAATTACGATCTTCATACTGTTCTCCCTTTATGTGATGGTGGGTACGGGTTTATTTTACCGCGTTCGGCGGGATTTTGCAAGGGGCGGCTGCGGGGGCATGCGCCCGGGGCGCAGCCCCTTTCGGCTCCGCCGAAAGCCACGGGCTTCGCCCGTGGAGCCCGCCTGCGGCGGGCGGGCTGCGCCCGGCTCTCTCCCCCTCCGCAAGTACCGCAAGCCCCGCAAGCCCGGCCGGGGGCCGGCCGGGCCGCAGGCCGCCCGCCGCCGCAGGCGGCGGGCAAGCGGGCTTCGCCCGCTTCGGCGGCTCCGCCGCCGGGCCTGCGGCCCGCCATGCTCCCCTGCACCGCCCCCTCATCTCGACAAACCAACCCCGCCGTGCTATAATGATATATTATCCCAAAGGGGGTGCTTTGCCGTGCAGGATCACTTTTATCAGGCGGTTTACGCCGCCGTCTGCCGCATCCCGGCGGGGCGGGTCGCCACCTACGGCCAGATTGCCCTGCTGGCGGGCAGTCCGCGGGCTTCCCGCATCGTGGGCGGGGCGCTGCACCGCAATCCCTCCCCCGGCGTCATCCCCTGCCACCGTGTGGTGTTCCGGGATGGCAGCCTTGCACCCGGCTTTGCCTTCGGCGGGGCGGGGGCGCAGCGGGCGCTGCTGGAGGCCGAGGGTGTCCCCTTTTTGCCGGACGGCCGGGTGGATCTGCCCCGCTGCCGGTGGGAAAATGAGAAAGAAACGCTGTAAAGGAAGGATTTTTCTATGAGCTTTTTTGCGCTGACCGCACCCGGGGGGCTTTCGGAGACCCATGATCTTCAGGAGTCGCTGACGGCGCTCCAGAAATTTGTGAAAACCGCTTCGCCGGTGGTGCTTTCCGCCCTGTGGCATATTGCACTGGCGCTCCTCATCTTTTTCGTGGGGCGCTGGCTCATCGACCGTTTTTTGAGCCGCGTGGCGCTTTTGGATAACAAAACCCGCATCGATCCCGGCGTCGCCAAATTCGTCCGGTCGCTGGTGCGGGTGGGGCTGTGGGCGCTGCTCATCTATATCATTGCGGACTTTTTAGGCGTCCCGACCGCAAGCTTCGTTGCGCTGCTCGGTTCGGTCGGCGTGACGGTCGGTCTGGCGCTGCAGGGCAGCCTTTCCAATTTTGCGGGCGGGCTGATCATCATGTTCCTGCACCCCTTCAAAACCGGCGATTACATCAAAACCGCCGCCGAGATCGAAGGCACCGTCACCGAGATCGGGCTGTTCTACACCACGCTGCGGATGGCCGATAACAAGATCATCACCATCCCCAACGGCAGCCTTTCGGGCGGCAATATCACCAATTACAATGTGCTGCCGGTGCGGCGGCTCTCCACCACGGTTGGCATCGCCTATGAAGTGGACGCCGGGCGGGCCATCGAGCTGCTGACCGAGCTGATCCACAGCCGCAAGCCGCTGGTGAACCCAGAAAAGGCGCTGGTCTACATCAAGGAGCTGGGCGAAAGCAGCGTGGTGGTGGGGCTGCACTACTGGGTAAAAACCGCCGACTACTGGGACGAAGCGTGGAGCATCAACCGTGCCATCAAGGAAACGCTGGATGCAAACGGCATCGTCATCCCCTTTAACCAGCTGGATGTCCATGTGATCCAATAATCCGCTTATCGATCGGTAAAATCCGCCCGCACGGTGCCGAAGCTGGGCGAGGTGGAGGGCGCCATGGCCAGCCTTTCCCTGGTCATCACGGCGCTGCTCACGGTGGTCATCGCCCCGTTTTTGGGCAGTTTCATTTGATTTCCGGCGGACAAATCCCCTGTTTTTGTCTATATGTTTGTGGTAAAACCACAAGTCCGCTTTCCCGGCGCTCCGCTGTCGAAACGGGTTGTTAATCCTTTGACAAAGAAACCCCGCAAAATCGTTGAAATCATCGGCATTTTGCCTTGTGCGAGATGCCGTTTCTTTTAAGCGAAAATCTCAAAAATTTGGTCAGTTTTTGGTCAATGTGTCGGCTGTAACAGCTTGACAACGCCCCAATTTTTCGGTATTATTTGATAGACACTTTATCGTGAATTCACAAGGAGGCTAAAATCAAATGGAGAAACTTCTCGTTCTCTTGACTTTCCTCGGCTCCGTCATCGCGCTGGTGTTTGCACTCGTCACCGCGAAGAAGGTCCTGAAGTTTGAGGAAGGCACCCCGCTGATGCAGAAAATTTCCGCATCCATCCGTGAAGGCGCTAACGCCTATCTGAAGCGCCAGTACACCATCGTAGCCATTTTCTTTGCCTGCATGTTCGTTATCCTTTGCGCCATGGCTGCCTTCGGTCTGCTTACCTGGTTCGTACCCTTTGCGTTCATCACCGGCGGCTTCTTCTCCGGTCTTTCCGGCTTCATCGGCATGCGCATCGCCACCAAGGCCAACTGCCGCACCGCCAATGCCTGCCGCACCAGCCTGAACCGCGGTCTGCGCGTGGCGTTCTCCGCCGGTTCCGTTATGGGCTTTACCGTAGTCGGCCTGGGCCTTTTGGATATTTCCATCTGGTTCACCCTGCTCAAATTCGTCTTTAAGCTGGACCCCTCCGCCATCACCAGCGCCATGCTCACCTTTGGTATGGGCGCTTCCTCCATGGCGCTGTTCGCCCGTGTCGGCGGCGGTATCTACACCAAGGCTGCCGATGTAGGCGCTGACCTCGTCGGTAAGGTCGAAGCGGGCATCCCCGAGGACGACCCCCGCAACCCCGCCGTTATTGCCGATAACGTAGGCGATAACGTAGGCGATGTGGCCGGCATGGGCGCCGACCTCTACGAGAGCTATGTCGGCTCCATCATTTCCGCCTCCGCGCTGGGCGTTGCCGCCTTCGGCGGTGAGCTGAAGGCCATGGCCCTGCCCATGATCATGGCGGCTCTGGGTATCCTCGCCTCCATCATCGGCACCTTCTTTGTCCGCACCGGTGAATCCACCGATCAGCGCACCCTGCTTTCCGCACTGCGCCGCGGCACCAACTTGAGCGCCGTTATCATTGCCGTTGCCGCCTTCTTCCTGGTTCGCGGCGTACTGGGCGCCGAATACACCGGTATCTATTTTGCCATCCTTGCCGGTCTGGTTGCCGGCGTTCTCATCGGTGCTTCCACCGAGTACTTCACCAGCGACACCTACAAGCCCACCCAGGGTCTGGCTGACACCGCCCTGACCGGCTCTGCCACCATCATGATCGGCGGTCTGGGCCTGGGCATGCTGTCCACCATCCTGCCCATCGTCATCGTTGCGGTCTGCATCCTGGTCGCCTATTATGTTTCCGGCGGCGGCGCCTCCACCGCTATGGGTCTTTACGGCATCGCGCTGGCGGCTGTCGGCATGCTGGCTACGCTGGGCATCACCCTGGCCACCGACGCCTACGGCCCCGTTGCCGATAACGCCGGCGGTATCGCCGAAATGGCCGGCCTGGAGCCGGAGGTTCGTGAGCGCACCGATGCGCTTGACTCCCTCGGCAACACCACCGCCGCCACCGGTAAGGGCTTCGCCATCGGCTCTGCCGCCCTCACCGCTCTGGCTCTCATTGCTTCCTACATCGAAAAGGTTCAGGAGGTCGGCGCTGCCATCACCTTCGATGATTTCTCGGTGATGACCCCCGTTGTACTGGTCGGCCTGTTCATCGGCGCCTGCCTGCCCTTCGTGTTCGCGGCGCTCACCATGCAGTCCGTTGGCCGCGCGGCTCAGTCCGTTGTAGTAGAGGTTCGCCGTCAGTTCAAGGAGATCGTTGGCCTGATGGACGGCAATGCCGATGCCGACTACGCCCGCTGCGTTGACCTGTGCACCAAGGCTTCCCTGCACGAGATGATCCTGCCCACCGTAGTTGGTATCGTTACCCCCATCGTAGTCGGTATGATCCTGGGCTACAAGGGCGTGGTAGGTATGCTGGCCGGCGCTACCGTTTCCGGCTTCCTGCTCGCTATCTTCATGGCGAACTCCGGCGGCGCCTGGGATAACGCCAAGAAGTACATTGAGAGCGGCGTACACGGCGGCAAGGGCAGCGATGCCCACAAGGCTGCTGTCGTTGGCGATACCGTAGGCGATCCCTTCAAGGATACTTCCGGCCCCGCCATCAACATCCTCATCAAGCTGCTGTCGATGGTTTCCATCGTATTTGCCGCGCTGGTAGTTAACTTCTCTATCATTAAGTAAGAGAACACGATAAACTGAAAATTTCCCCGCAGGCTTTTGAGTCTGCGGGGATTTTTTGCGGGGGCTGCAGCAATTTCCGGGATTTATTACACTTTATTTACGCATAGATGTTGCATTTTGCGGCGCTCATTCGTTATACTTAGTGTAGGCCTGACACCAACAATATACAACAGGAGGAAACAACATGAAAAAACTGACCCGAATTCTGGCACTGACCCTGTGCTGCCTGCTGGCGGCGGGACTGGCCGCCTGCGGCGAAACGCCTGCCCCCACGCCCGATCCCGACCCCGATCCCGGTTCGGCAATCGGCGGGAACACCCAGATCCCGAACCCGAGAGTCCCCTATGAAAATGACGAGTTCCCCGATTTTAAGCTGGCCGGCTACCCCGACCGGGACGGCATGAAGCCCACCGGGTTCTATCTCATCGGCGGCACCATCGGGGAGATCTCCTATGAAACCGCCACCCTGCGCTGCGCCGCCGATACCGGCGAGGGCGAGGATCTTTCCGGCGTTTACTACCCCGATGCCGAGGAGAGCGAGCTTTCGGTGTGGTACAGCTACTGCGGCATTATTACCGTCACCGTGAAGGAGCACAGTGAGGGCACCGTGGCGCTGTGGAAAAGCTGCGAGGGGGATTTTGACTATTCCCTGTGGCTGCCCGGCCAAACCGGTGACGCCGCAAAGGCGCTGGTGATGGAATTTGCCGCCGGGGTGTATGCCGTAAAGCCCGGCGTGGAGACCCCGATCGGGCATGTAGCGGGCACCGAAAAGGACCTGGCCCGCTGGCGGGAGGTCATTCGTGCCGGGAACATCGCCAAGGTGATGGCCGGGGATCACACCATGACCGAGCCGGTGGAGCTGACCCCCGAAAAAGCCGGACAGCTCATCGGGCTGCTGGCCGAGAGCGCCGACCGGCTTACGGTGTATGAAAAGCTGCCAAACCCCGCCACGGGCGGCGCGCTGCGCCTGACTGCCTATGACACGGAAGGGAATATGCTGTTTACCGCTTGCTATAATGGCTGGCTGGTGGTGGCCTTCGGCAACGAAATGACGAACTACGTCTTTGACGCCAGCGACTGCGAGCTGTATACCTTGTATACATTCTTTCCCGTCGAATAACCTGCACCCATACAAAAAGCCCCTATCCGGAAACCCGGATGGGGGCTCTTTTTTATTGTGATAAAGTTATTCAGCGGCTTCGGCAGCTTTCACCCTTTGGCGAATATATTCCCGCACTTCATCCCTGGGGATCTCCAGCGCGACGGAAAGCTCACCATGCAGCAGCTCCTCCGCCAGCTTCATATAGCGGTCATCCATCTGGCTGACGCGGCGGCCGGCGGCTTCGGCTTCCCGCTTTTTGCTGTAAACCGATTTGATGATCTCCACGAGGTCGGTGGTGCTGTGGGTGCCGATGATGCTGCGGTAATGCTCTGAAAGCTCCTGCAGGCGGCCGGTGCGGAACGGCTCCACGCTGATGGTGGGGATCAATGCGACCAGCTCCTCGGCTTCCTCTCGGCTCATCACCTGCCGCATAAAGACCTTGGGGTGCTCGACGGGACAATAAATGGTGCCGCTTTGGAACAGAGGCCGCAGCACATAATACCGGGTGCCCCGCGGGATGCCCGGCAGGTTGGGGGTGGCGTAGTCCACTACCTCGCAGACGCCGGTATTCCCATACATGATCTTTGTTCCTTTTGCAAACACTGTGGTGCCCTCCTTAAAAGTACTATATATATTATAGCACATTTGCGGGCGGGATGGTAGGGAAAAAATGCGAAAAGGGCGGAAACGGCGGGCTTTTGCAGGGGGAAAGCCCCGGCCGCAGGCCGCCCGCCGTCCCGGCGGGCAAACGGGCTGCGCCCGTTTCGGCGGCTCCGCCGCCGGGCCTGCGGCCGGCCTGCCCCCTGCCCTGCCCCCGCCCTCCGCACACCCCCGCAGGCCCGCACCGTGGGGCGCAGCCCGTTTCGGCTCCGCCGAAACACGCAGGCTCCGCCTGCGTCGGCCGCCCTGCGGGCGGCCGGGGCTGCGCCCCTCCCCCGCCCCCTGCACCCGCTTTCCCTCCCGCCTGCCCCCGCCCCCTGCCAAAACCGAAAAGGCCCGCCCCCGGCAGGGGGCGGGCCGAAATGCGGCATTATTCGGTGGTGTAGTTATCAAAGTAACCCTGAATGTAGATGATGGGGGTGCCCTTATCGCCGCTGCCGCTGGTCAGGTCGCACAGCGAACCGATGAGATCGGTCAGGTTGCGGGGGGTTGTGCCCTCGCTCACCATGTTGCCCACCAGGCTGCCGGCGTCCTTTTCCCGGATGCGGCGGGCCACCGCCTCCTGCAGGGCAGAGCCGGAAAGGTCGCCGAATTCGTTGTCGGCCAGGTACTTCAGCTTCAGCTCATTGGGCGTGCCGATGAGCCCCTTGGTATAGCCGGGCGCCACCACCGGGTCGGCCAGCTCCCAAATCTTCCCCGCAGGGTCCTTAAAGGCGCCGTCCCCGTAAACCATCGCCTCGATGCGGTGACCGGTGGCCTCGCTCATCCCCCTGCCGATGCACTCCGCCACCAGCATGGCGTCCCGGGGGAACAGCTTCACCCGGGTATCGTCGGCCTTATTGGAGCCCAGCAGCCCGTACTGCGGATTGTAGCCGCTGCCGGCCACCGGGGCGTTCATCAGGTCGTCCAGGCCCAGTACGGTACGGGCGCCGGCGGCCTTCAGCAGGCGTTTGCTGCGGGCACGGGTGTGTATATCACAGGTGATGACGGTATCGGTGTAATCCAGGATGGTCTGCACACGGTTGGAAAAAACCACCTCTACCTCGGCGCCGGCCTCCCGGATGAGGTTGGAATAATATTCCACATAATCCACGCCGGTAAAGGGGTGGATGACCGAGCCGAACTCGGCGCGGAAGCGCTCCAGCGAAAGGACGTCCCGCCACGGGTCGATGCCCTTTTCATCCAGCCGGTCCATACTGATGAGGTGGTTGCCGACCTCATCGGAGGGGTAGCTCAACATCAGTACCACCTTTTGGCAGCCTGCGGCAATGCCGGAAAGCAGCACCGAAAAGCGGTTGCGGCTTAATATGGGAAAGGTAACGCCGACGGTTTTTCCGCCGGTTTTGGCCGCTGCATCCGCTGCGATCTGCTCAATGGTGGCGTAATTGCCCTGGGTGCGGGCCACCACCGACTCGGTAATGGCGACGATATCCCGGTCACGGGGCTGCACATTGCCCTCCTTCAGGGCGTTCAGGACGGTTTCCACCGTGCCTTTTACCACGTCGTCGCCCTCCCGGAAAATGGGCGCCCTGACCCCGCGGACGATGGTTCCGAACATTCTGCTCATATTTTATCTCCTTCGTTTGGAACGGCTTTGCGTTCTTTTTGACTTGTTTTTTGCACCAAACACAGTATAATGAAAGTGTACCCATAAGTAAAATAGATATTTCTAATAGAACACATAAGCTGTACTTATCGCAAAGGAGGCCGAAAAATGGCAGTCAAGCTGGATCTTTACCGTATTTTCTGTGAGGTGGCCGAGGAGGAGAGCATTTCCGACGCCGCCAAGTCGCTGTATATTTCCCAGTCGGCGGTCAGCCAGTCCATCCGCCAGCTGGAGGAGCAATTGCAGGTGCGGCTGTTTTCCCGCCAGCCCCGCGGCGTCACCCTGACGGCGGAGGGGCGGATGCTGTTCGACTATGTCCGCAACGCCATCGGGCTGATCGAAACGGGAGAGGACAAGCTGCAGCAGACCCGCAAGCTGATGCTGGGGGATCTGGTCATCGGCGCCAGCGACACCGTGACCCGGAACCTTCTGCTTTATTATTTGCAGCAGTTCCATTTTATGTACCCCGCCATCCGCATCAAGATACTGAACGGCACCAGCTATGAGGTGCTGCAGATGCTGCGGGCGGGCAAGGTGGATCTGGCCTTTGCCAGCACCCCGCAGGAGACCGAAAACCTGTGGATGCGCCACTGCATGACGCTGCACAACGTCTTTGTGGCGGCGCCGGATTTCCCCTGCGAGGACCGGGCCTACACGCTGGCGGAGCTTTCCCGGTTCCCGCTGATGCTGCTGGAGCGAAAGTCCAGCGCGCGGCGCTTTCTGGAGCGCTTTTTCAGCCGCAACGGGGTCACGCTCAAGCCGGAGATCGAGCTGTGCAGCCATGAGCTGCTCATCAGTATGGCGGCGATCGGGCTGGGGGTGGCGTGTGTTACCCGGGAATTTGCGGTCTCGGCGCTGGCGGACGGCTCCATCCGGGAGCTGCGGACGGTGCCGGAGATCCCGGAGCGGAGCCTTTCGGTATGCGCACTGCAGGAGGTGACGCCCTGCCCGGCCGCGGAACGGTTTTTGGAATTCTGGGCGTAGGAGAGGCGGTGCAGGGGGCGGGAGGACCGGCCGCAGGCCGCCCCGGCGCAGCCGGGGCCGGCGGGCTCCGCCCGCCGAAACCGTCCGGAGGACGGTTTGGCCTGCGGCCGGCCGGCACCCTGCAGCGACCGAAAAAAGCATCCCCCCGCAGCTGCGGGGGGAAAAGTATTTTACAGGGAAGTGTACAGAATAGCCACCAGAGCGCCCAGCAGGGCGCCGGCCGCCACCTGCAGCGGGGTATGCCCCAGCAGCTCCTCCAGGAGCTCCTCCGGCGGGGTGTCGCTGCGCTTGAGCAGCAGCTCATTGATGGTGCGGGCATGCTGCCCGGCCTGCCAGCGCACCCCCATGGCATCGTGCATGACGACCATGGCCAGAATGGCGCTGACCGCAAACTGGAACGAGGCGGCGCCGTATTGCAGCAGGGCGGTGACGGCCAACGCCGTGACCACCGCGGAATGGCCGCTGGGCATCCCGCCGTCGCCGGTCAGCCGCTGCCAGTCCAGCCGGCGGTGGGCGATGAGTTCGATAAGTACCTTGCAAAGCTGCGCGATGGCCCATGCCAGCAGCGCCGCGATGAGGCAGGTATTTTGCAAAAGGGTCATGGGGTTCCTCCTTCGGCGTTCAGATGACGATGCCGCCATTGGGGCTTAACACCTGCCCGGTAAAATAGCGGGCGTCCTCCCCGGCCAGAAAGGCGATGGCTGCGGCGGCTTCCTCCGGGGTGCCCATGCGTCCCAGCGGGATCTCCTCCTCCAGCGCCCGGCGTTCCTCCGGGGAGAGGTGGGCGTTCATTTCGGTATCGATGGCGCCGGGGGCGACGCAATTGACGGTGACGCCGCTGGGGGCCAGCTCCTTGGCCAGCGCCTGTGTAAAGCCGATAACGGCGGCCTTGGCGGCGGAATAGTGGGTTTCGCAGGAGGCGCCGCACAGTCCCCAGATGGAGGAGACATTGACGATGGCGCCGCTGTGCTGCCGCACCAGATGCGGCACCGCCGCCCGGCAGCAGTGGTAGACCCCATCCACATTGGCCGCAAACATCTGCCGCCATTCCTCGGGGGTGATATCGGTAAAGAGCTTGATTTGGGCGATACCGGCGTTATTGATGAGGACGTCGAGGTGGCTGTATTCCGCTACGGCGTGGTCGATGAGGGCGGCGGCCTCGGCGGGGCGGGTGATATCCGCCCGGAAGGTGACGGCCTCCCCGCCGGCTGCACGGAGCTCCCGGCAGAGCGCTTCGGCCTTTTCCCGGCTGCGGCAGTAGCCCAGCACCAGCCGAAAGCCCTCGGCGGCGAGCCTGCGGGCGGTGGCGGCGCCGATGCCGCCCGATGCGCCGGTGATGACTGCGACTTTACTCATGGTGTTTCTCCTTTGGTGGTGGTTTTTGCGGGTGGATGCAGGGTGCGGGAACCGGCGGCCCCGCCGCCCGGCCCCTCGGGCCGGGCCCCCGCCCCCTGCAGGGGGCGGGGCGGGCGCGCTGCGCGCGCCCGGCGGGGCCGCCGGGTGGTACCTTGCAGGGGCTTGCGGGGATAGGGCGGGTGCGCCGCAGCGGCGAGGGCTGCGCAGTGGGGTCCCCGACGGGTCGGCAGACCCGGTGGGGGAAGGCGGGTGCACCGCAGCGGTGAGGGCTGCCCGGCGTGCAACGGCGGGTCAGCACGAATGAAGCGGAGGCCGTGCCCGCCGTAGTGGCAGGTCAGCACGAATGAAGCGGAGGCCGCGCCCGCCGTATTTGGTGGGGCGCAGCGGCTTTCCTGCGGCGGGATCGCGCCGTTTCCTGCACCGTTCCCCTGTTGAAGCTACCAAGATAATATCAAATTTGTCCCGTGCTGGCAAGCCCCTAACGGCGGGGCGGCTGGTCGGTCAGCGGCCAGTCGATGAGGTCGGCGTAGCTGTCGGCCTCCTCCGGCGTGCGGGGCGGTACCGGCTCCAGACCGGTGGCCTCGGTGCTGCTTACCACATCGTGCGGCAGGTACAGCGGGCGCCCCGTTACCGGGTCTACCGGCCCCAAAACAGGTCGTTCCATCTTCACTCCCCCTTTCACCGGGTAGTATCTCCCGGCGGGGGAAAAGTATGCGGCAAGGCGCTGCAAGGTAAAACCCCTGCACAGTCGGCGCAGGGGCTTGCTTATATCACTTTTTATCGTGGAAGAACAGCGGGATTTTTTCAAGATAGATGATGTCGCTGCGGTCGGCGGCGTCGCCCTCGGCCAGCACGGCGGCACGGGCGATCACCTCACCGCCGGACTCCCGCACCAGCTTTTCGATGGCCTCGATGCTGCTGCCGGTGGAGATGACGTCATCGATGATGGCGACCTTTTTGCCCTTGATGAACTCGGCGTCGTGCTCATCCACCACCAAAATCTGCTCCCGTCCCATATTGGTGATGGAATTGACGGTGGTGATGATGGGATTGCGCATATAGCCCTTTACCGATTTGCGGGCGATGACATAGCGGGGCATCTTCATCACCTTGGCCAGCTCGTAGATCAGCGGGATGCTCTTGGCCTCGGCGGTCACCAGTACCTCGGTTTCCTTGGGCAGCTTTGCGGCCAGCGCACGGGCGCAGGGCTCCACCACATCGGTATCGCCGAAAATGACAAAGCCGGCGATAGACATATTCTCATTGATGGGAACAACGGGCAGGCGGCGGTGGACGCCGGCCACTGTAATGTCGTAATATTCCTGCATGGGAATGCTCCTTTTTTTCGTATATTGGGCAAAATGCCACTCGACCCATCTATTATATCACAGTTCTGCCATAATGGATATAGCTTTTTTTACTTTTATCCATAAGTGCTGCTTATATCGCATTTCTGCATTTGCTTTTTGCCGGTTCTATGCTACAATAGAGGTAACGACCGGCCGCCGGTTCGGGGCGCAGCCCGCTTCCGCTTCGCGGAAGCCGGCGGACTTCGTCCGCCGAAACCGCCCCGGGGGGCGGTTTGGGCTGCGCCCCGCCGGGAGTCGCCGCAGGCCGCAGGCGTGCGGCGGCCTGCACAAACGAATAAAAAGGAGCATCAACCCCCGATGGAACTCATCCCCTTTGCCGAAAAGGACCTCGACGCATTCCTTGCGATGTGCCGCGATATGTACAATTCCCCCGCCGTGGCGCACCGCGTCGGTCCGGAGGTCTTTACCGCCACCTTCCGGGCCTGCCTTGCCGGGAACCAAAACGTTGAGGGCCGGATGATCGTGGAGGACGGCTGCACGCTGGGCTATCTGCTGCTGGCGCACAGCTTCTCCGGCGAGATCGGCGCCCCCATCGTGATGATCGATGAGCTGTACCTCATCCCCGAGGCCAGAGGCCGGCACATCGGCCGCGCCATTCTGGAGGCCCTTTCGGCCTACTACCGCGATAAGGCCGGCGCCCTGAAGCTGGAATGCACCCCCGAAAATCAGGTCGCGATGCGGCTGTATCAATCTCTCGGCTTCCGGCCGCTTCCCTACACCGCCATGGTGTGGGAGCTGCCCACCACCTAATATCGAAGGAGCTTTTACCGCCATGAAACACATCTTCGTCATCAATCCCGCCGCCGGAAAGACCGACCCTGCCAACACCCTGCTGCCCCGCCTGCAGTCGCTTTTTGCCGGGCGGGAGGAGGAGCTGGAGACCTACATGACCACCGGCGTGGGGGACGCCACACGCTTTGTGCGGGAGCGCTGCGCCGCCTCCGGCGGGGAGCACCTGCGCTTTTACAGCTGCGGCGGCGACGGCACCATGAACGAGGTGCTGCAGGGGCTGGCCGGCTGCGCCAATGTGGCTATGGGCATCGTTCCCTGCGGCAGCGGCAATGACTTTGTGCGCAGCTTCCCGGAGTGTGATTTTTCCGACCTGGAGCTGCAGATCAACGCCGAGGAGCGTCCCATCGACCTCATCCGCTTCAACGACCAGTGGTCAGCCAACATCTGCAATGCGGGGCTGGATGCCGATGTGTGCAAGAATATGTCCCGCTACAAGCGCCTGCCCCTTGTTTCCGGCAGCGGCGCCTATATCATGGCGCTCATTGCGGCGTTCTTCCGCCCCATGGGCAAAAAGGCGCACATTGTGCTGGATGACGGCCGGGTGATGGATGAGAATATCCTCATTCTGGTGATGTCCAACGGCGGGTTTTACGGCGGCGGCTGGAACAGCGCGCCCAAATTCAATGTGGAGGACGGGCTGATGGACCTGTGCATCGTGCGGACCATCAGCCGGCTGCGGATGCTCAAGGTCATCGGGAAGTTCCAGAAGGGGCTGCACGTGGGCGACCCCACGCTGGAGGACTGTGTGATCTACACCCGGTGCCGCAGCCTTACCATTGATTTTGAAAGCCCCACCAACCTCAATTCCGACGGGGAGATGAGCGAGAGCACCCATGTGGAGGCGGCCATCGTGCCGCTGGCGCTGCCCCTCATCCTGCCCCGGCGCAAGGACTGACGTTACATAAAAAGCGGACCGCCCGGTTTTCCGGACGGTCTTTTTTTGCGATATGGGGCGGGGGAAAAAATGAGAGGATGGCAAGAAAGAGAGCCGCCGGCGGGCTGACGCCCATTGGAAATGGGCTTACGCCCGGCAAGGCTCGATGACGCAGCCAGCGCTCATTTTTGCCGCCGCTGCGGGGAATGTGCGGCATTTGCCCGCTCCCTGTCAGAATTCCGGGCCGTTGTTATTGCTTTGGGGCTTCAGCAGGCGGAAGGCGTCGTACAGCTTGCGGGTCTTATTGAGGCTGACCAGCAGCAGGATGGTGACCACCACCATGCCCAGCATCAGCAGGACGCTTAACACCGGCACCCAGGAAAGGCCCACCGCCACGATATTGAGGATGGCGCAGATTTTCCAGCTGTGCATGCTTTGTGCCGCACCGATCTCGACCCGGTTATTATTTTCGATGTCCCCAAAGCCCTTGATGACCAGCCATGTGGCGTAGTAGGAGGCCACTGCGCCGGCCAGCGTCAGCAGGGAGGCGACCCACCCGCCGCTGATACCGAGGAAATTGAGCACCCACACGGCGAGGCTGTATGCGGTAAGCGCCAGCAGCCACGGCCCCGCTGCGCTATAGCGGGGGCTTTCCTCCAAAAGCTCCCGGGTGCCGAGATACAACAGCAGAAACCCGATGAAATCCGGCAGCAGGTTGACGGTGTAGGTCTGGTTCAGCGTCAGGTTAAAATTGAGGAACACAAACAAAAATCCCGCAAAAATTTTGGACATGGCAATTCTCCTTCTTTCGGGGCGTGTGCAGGGGGAACGGGCAGGGCCCGCAGGGCCGGCCGGCTGCGCCGGCCGTAGGCGGGGCTGCGCCCCGCCAAAGCCGTCCGAAGGACGGCTTGCCCTGCGGGCCCCGTCTCCCCTTCTGCTCTGCTGCTATTATATCAGGCTTTTTGCGCCTTCGCAATCCCATTGCGGGCCGGCAGCTGTGCCAGTACCACCGCCAGCAGCATCAGGCCGCAGCCCAAAAGCTCCCGGCCGGTCAGCCGGTCATGCAGGATGACCGCCCCGGCCACCACCGAAAATACCGACTCCAGGCTCAAAAGCAGCGAAACCACCGTGGGGTTGGCGTCCTTCTGCGCCAGAATTTGCAGGGTGTAGCCCACCCCGCCGCTGAATACCCCGACGTACAGGATCGGCCAGAGGCAGGCTGCGATCCCCGCCGCGGTGGGGGTTTCCCACAGCAGCGAGCCGATGCCGGTAAGCACCGCCGCCACCGCAAACTGTGCTGCGGAAAGCGCCACGCCGTCCACCGTTTTGGCAAAGTGATCCACCAGGAGGATGTGTGCCGAGAAGATGAATGCACACAGCACCACCAGCAGGTCGCTGCGGCTGATGGTCAGCGCTTCATTGATGCAGAGGAAGTAAAGTCCCACCGCCGCCAGCGCCACCGAAAGCCAGATCGTCGCCGTGACCCTTTTGCGGAAAAACAGCCCCATAATAGGCACCAGCACGATATAAAGCGCCGTAATAAAGCCCGCCTTCCCGGGGCTGGTTTCCGCCAGGCCCGCCTGCTGCAGGCAGGCCGCCGCAGCCAGTGCAGTACCGCAGCACAGCCCGCCCAGCAAAAGGTCCCGGGGGCGTGCCGCCAGCGGCCGGACCGCCTGCGGATTTTTCTTTCTTTGGAGGGTGCGTACGACCCAATAGCCCAGCGCCAGCGTGACGAACGCCACCGTGCAGCGCAGGGCATTAAAGGTGATGGGCGGGACGTGACCGGCGCCGACGCTTTGCGCCACAAAGGCGGTGCCCCAGATAAGGGCGGTCACCACCGGCAGTACATTTTGTCTGATTTTCGGGTTCATTGCGTTTCCTTTTCTTCCCTCCCGGCGGGCCTTATTCCCCTGCCGCGGAACGGAATAGACTCCCACCGCTTTCGGCAGGAGCCTTTCTTGTTTTTTGCTATTTTAGCACATTCCGTGCTGCTTTGCAAGACAGACTCCCTGCAGAGGGCGGGTTCGGCCCGCAGGGCAAGCCGTCCTCCGGACGGCTTTGGCGGGGCACAGCCCCGCCTACGGCCGGCGCAGCCGGCCGGCCCTGCGGGCCGTCTGCACCCTGCAGGGGGCTGCCGGTTGTTCAGTCCCCCACCCCGCTGCCGAGGAACGCCTGCAATTCCGCCGTTTTGGGTGTCGAAAAAAGCTCCTCCGGGGTGCCCTCCTCGGCGATCAGGCCGCCGTTCACATACAGGATGCGGTCGGCAGCGCCCCGGGCAAAGCCCATCTCGTGGGTCACCACCACCATGGTGCGGTGCTCCGCCGCCAGCTGCTGCATAATGGCCAGCACCTCACCGGTCAGCTGCGGGTCCAAAGCCGAGGTCGGCTCATCGAACAGCAGTACCTTGGGGTCACGCATCAGCGCGCGCGCTATGGCCACCCGCTGCTGCTGCCCGCCCGAAAGCCGGCAGGGGTATTCGTCCTTTTTCTCCGCAAGGCCCACCTTTTCCAGCAGCGCCATGCACTTTTCCCCGGCATCGGCAGCGCCCGGCCGGGTCAGCAGATAGGGCTTCATCAGGTTTTCCCGCACCGTCATGTGGGGGAACAGGTTAAAGCTTTGGAATACCATGCCCATCTCGCTGATGAGCCGGGCCCGATCGGCCTTGGCGCAGTATTTTCCGTCCCGCACCAGTGCCTCCTCTCCCACGTAAATGCTGCCGCCGGTGATCTCCTCCAGGTCGATCATGCAGCGCAGCAGGGTGGATTTTCCCCCGCCGGAGGGCCCGATCACGGCGACCACCTCGCCCTCCTCCACCGCCAGGCTGACGCCCCGCAGGACTTCACAGCCGCCGTCAAAGGTCTTTTTTACATTTTCCAGCCGTAATACACTCACCGGGACGCCTCCTTACTGATAATAATCCATCTTCTTTTCCAGCTTTTCCATCGCCACGGCCACCACCAGGTTGAAGATATAATAGAAAATGGCGGCGCCCACATAAGGCAGCACGCTTGCCTCCCGGCTGGCGATGCGCTTGACCAGCGTGAACAGTTCGGCATAGCCGATGACAAAGGCCAGTGAGGTATCCTTCACCAGCGTGATGACCTCATTGGTGATGGAGGGCAGGATGCGCTTTATCACCTGCGGCAGGATGATGCGGAAAAAGGTCTGGCTTTTCCGATAGCCCAGCACCTTGGCGGCCTCATACTGTCCCACCGGCATGCTCTCGATGCCGGAACGGTAGATTTCGGCAAAGTAGGCGGCATAATTCACCGCAAAGGCGATAATGACCGCATAGAACTGGTATTGCAGCGTGATGGGCACCTTAAAAATATAATACGGCCCGTAGTAGACCACCATCAATTGCAGCATCAGCGGGGTGCCCCGCAGCACCGAGATAAACAGCTTGAACAGAAGCTGCACCGGCCGAAAGCCGGATAGCCTGCGCCAAAGGGGGGATTTGCTGCGCCGGAGGGCGGCCAGCGGCGCCCAGCGGTTCATGCGGCCAAAGGCCACCAAAAGCCCCAGCGGCAGCGAAAAAACCAGCGTCAGCACAAAGATGAGGATGGAATTGCCCATCCCCTCCCATACCTGCGTCATCATTTCCAGTAAATTCATGGTCGGTCTCCTTTTTACGGGGAATACGGGAAAAATGCAGCCCCCTGCCGTTCCCGTCAAAGGGCTGCTGTTTTGCGGGGGGCGGGGCATCACTTCCCAAGGCAAACGGCCTCGGTCAGACCCCATCTATCCGCTATCTTCGGATAGTTGGCCGCGGGGCGCCCTGCGGCGGGGGTAAGGCGGCGTTGGTGCGCTTCGTCTGTTTTCCCGCAGCGGCGGGCATCACTTCCCAAGGCAAACCGCCTCGGTCAGACCCCACTTTTCCGTTATCTTGGCAAAGGTGCCGTCGGTGACCATCTCATCCAGCGACTTCTGCACGGCGTCCCGCAGCTCGGTATTCCCCAGCTTAAAGCCGACGCCGTAGGTCTCCCCGGCGATGGTACCGTCCAGAATGACAAAGCCATCCCCGCGCTGCGCGATCTGATACTGCGCCACCCCGATATCCATGGCGATGGCATCCACTGCACCCGCTTCCAGGTTCAAAAAGGCGGTGTTGTAGTCCGGCACCTCGGTGAGGCTGCGGAAGCTTTCGGCCAGCGCGATGTTATCGGCGTTGCTGCCGTCCTCGTTTTGGGTCAGCGCTGCCAAAGCGGAGGAGTCCGCCTGCACCGCCACATTTTTGCCGGCCAGCCCGGCGTAATCGGTGATGCCGCTGTCCTTCTTCACCACGATGACCTGGCTGTTATCGACATAGGGCTTGCTCCAGGTGTATTTGTCCTCCCGGCCCTGCATGGTAAAGCCATTCCAGATGCAGCTGATGACCCCGGTCTCCAGCTCCATATCCTTGCTGTCCCAGTTGATGGGCTTCTTCACCAGCTCCCAGCCGTTGCGGGCACATACCTCGGCGGCCAGATCGAGATCGAAGCCGACATACTCGCCGGTTTCATCCTGGTAGCCGTAGGGGGGGAATTCGGCATCGAACCCGACGGTAAAGGTGGTCTTATCGGTATTGTTGTCCTCGGCGGGCTGCTTGCCGCAGCCGGTAAAGAGGGTGAGCAGCATTACGGCCGCTGCGGCCAGTGCGATCGCTTTTTTCATGGTGTGGTTCTCCTTTGGGGTGATGTTATGGTGGTATTATACACTTTAGTGTGCTACTATGCTACTACGCTAAACTATCAACAGGTCCGGTTTTTCGCAAATAGCGGCCGGTTTGCTCACGATTTCGCACTATTTCGCAGGCATACGAATTATTTCGGCGGGTTGGTGCAGGGTGCGGGGCCGCCCGCAGGGCAGGTCGCCTCCGGCGACCTCGGCGGCTTCGCCGCCGGTTCCGGCTTCGCCGGAACGCCCTGCGGGCGGGGGCTTGCCCCCTGCACAAGCCCCCGGGGCGGGGGCGGCTTGCCCGCTGATCCGGGCGCAGCCCGCCCCGGCGAAGCCGGGGCTGCCGCAGGCGAAGCCTGCGGCCGGCCGCCTGCGGCGGCCGGGGCTGCGCCCGTAGTCTTTCCCCTTTTGCGGGCCCTTCCGGGGCGCACAAAAATTCCATTGCATCCCCCTGCAAAATGGGTTATAATCAAGCCGAAAAATCCCCACCGGGAATAAAGGAGGCTTTCCATTATGGCACAGTGTACCGATCCCCGGCTGCGCCGCAGCGTCATCTATGAGCTTTACGTCCGCAGCCATACCCCGCAGGGCACCTTCCGGGCGGTGGTGCCGGATCTCGACCGCATCGCCGCACTGGGGGTGGATATCATCTGGCTCATGCCCATCCATCCCATCGGCGTGAAGAATAAAAAGGGCTCTCTCGGCTGCCCCTATGCCAACCGTGACTACCGCACCGTCAACCCGGAATACGGCACGCTGGAGGACTTTCTGTTCCTCGTGGAGGAGATCCACCGCCGGGGCATGAAATGCATCATCGATGTGGTGTATAACCACACCTCCCCCGATGCCACGCTGGTAACGGAGCACCCGGAATACTTTTACACCAGGGCCGACGGCACCCGCGGCAATAAGGTGGGCGACTGGACCGACGTCGTCGATCTGGACTACGAAAACCGGGCGCTGTGGCAGTATCAAATCGAAACGCTGTGCTACTGGGCGCAGTTCGTCGATGGCTTCCGCTGTGATGTGGCCAGTACCGTTCCGGTGGAATTCTGGCGGGAGGCCCGCCGTGCCGTGGAGGCGGTGCGTCCCGGTGCCGTTTGGCTGGGCGAAAGCGTCCACCTGGCGCATATACAGGCGTTCCGTTCGCTGGGGCATTACGCTGCCACCGATACCGAGCTTTTCACCGCCTTTGACATCCTGTACCCCTACGACCTGTGGCCGCTGTATGAGGGCGTGACCGAGGGGCGGCTGCCCCTTTTCCGCTGGTTTGATGCCGTGGATTATCAGGAGGTCAGCTTTGACAGCCACTACAATAAGCTGCGCTGCCTGGAAAACCACGATACCGCCCGGGCGGCGGCACGCTTCCCGCAGGAAAAGCAGCTGCTGGCCTGGACGGCGCTATGCTACTTTATGAAGGGCACCACCCTGCTGTATGCCGGCCAGGAGGTCTGCGCCGCCCACACCCCCTCCCTTTTTGAAAAGGAGCCGATCGACTGGCAGGGCGGGCGGGATATCAGTCCCTATCTTGCCCGGCTTGCCGCCATAAAAAAGGCGCTGCCCACCGATGCGCTGTTCCGCATCACCGCCGATGATGCCTGCGGCATTGTGACCGCCCACTACACCGCCCCCGATGCCTGTGCGGTCGGCGTTTTCCCGCTGGCGGGGCAGGGCGGCACCGCGGCAGTCCCCCTGCCGGACGGCCCCTACACCGACGCCCTTTCCGGGCAGTCCGTCACGGTGGCGGGGGGCCTTCTCCCCGTCGGCGACTGTCCCCTTATCCTTCTGCCTTGAGCTGCCCCTCGGGCGCAGCCCGCCCCGGCGAAGCCGGGGCTGCCGCAGGCTTCGCCTGCGGCCGGCCGCCTACGGCGGCCGGGGCTGCGCCCGTAGTCTTTCCCCCTTTGCGGGCTTTCCCCGGGGCGCGCAAAGGCTCCCCCTTGCCCGGCAGGGCAAGGGGGAGCCTTTTTCTTTTTCACAGCAGATAAAACAGGTAGCTGGCCACACTCAAAACGATCAGCACCGCCAGAATGAGCGCCACAATACGCTTAAACTTGTCCATTTCGTCCTCCTTCTTACGCCGTCACCAGCACGATCTCCCCGTCCTTTTCCTCCGCATGGATCAGCGCAGGCGGCTGTTCGGGGCAGCCCGCCAGCAGCGTGCAGATGGGGTCCTCCACCCGGCGCCGCAGCACATTCCGCAGGTCCCGGGCGCCGCTCTTGTGGCCGTAGGCCTCGGCGGCCGCCAGCCGCAGCACGCCCTCGTCCCAGCCAAACTTGATCTCCCGTTCGGCCAGTCCCTGCCGCAGCTCCTCCAGCATCAGCCGGGCGATCTTCTGCATATCCTCCTCGGTTAGCGGGCGGAACACCACCACTTCATCCACCCGGGCGATGAACTCCGGCCGCAGGAACTGCCGCAGCGAAGTCTCCGCCTTCTCCCGGGCGTCGTCGTAGCGGGTCTTATCGAAGCCCAGAGCGCTTCCCTGCCGTTCACTGCCGGCATTACTGGTCATGATGATAATGGTGTTCTCGAAGGAAATTTGCCGCCCCTGTGCATCGGTGATGCGTCCCTCGTCCAGAATTTGCAGCAGGATGTTCATCACATCGGGGTGCGCCTTCTCTATCTCATCAAACAGCACGATGGAATAGGGACGCCGCCGCACCTTCTCGGTCAGCTGGCCCGCCTCATCATAGCCCACGTAGCCGGGGGGCGAACCGATGATGCGGGAAACGGAATGCTTCTCCATAAATTCCGACATATCCAGCCGGATCAGCGGCTCCACGTTGTCAAACAGCTCCTCGGAAAGCACCTTCACCAGCTCGGTCTTGCCCACGCCGGTGGGCCCCACAAAGATGAAGGAGGCCGGGCGTTTTTTGGCGGAAAGCCGGATGCGGCTGCGGCGCACGGCGGCGGCCACGGCGTTTACCGCCTCGTCCTGCCCGATGATGCGCTTTTTCAGGCCGGTTTCCAGATCGGCCACCTTTTGCAGCTCGCTTTCCTTCACCTTGCTGGCGGGAACGCCGCTCCACAGCTCTATCACCTTGGCCAGGTGGTCCTCGGTCACGGGGCTGTTGAAGGCTGCGTCATGCAGGGCATCCATGCCCTCCTCCAGCCGCGCGATCTCGCTTTTCAGCTCCGCCATGCGCTGATAATCGATCTCCGCCCCCTCCTCGGGGTTGATGACGTCGCTTAACAGGCGCTGCTTCTGCTCCCGCTCGGCGGCCAGCTTATCATATTCGGTCTGCGCCGCACACTCCAGCGAGGCGGTGGAGCAGGCCTCATCCAGCAGGTCTATCGCCTTATCGGGCAGGAAGCGGTCCAGAATGTAGCGCTCCGAAAGCACCACGGCACGCTCCACCATAAAGTCGCTTACCTTTACCCGGTGGTAGTCCTCGTAATATTTTTTGATGCCCCGCAGCACGGCGATGGTATCCTCGATGGTGGGCTCGCCCACCTTTACCGCCTGGAAGCGCCGTTCCAGCGCCGCATCCTTTTCGATGTTCTTGCGGTATTCATTGAAGGTCGTGGCGCCGATGACCTGGATTTCCCCGCGGGAAAGCGCCGGCTTTAGGATATTGGCGGCGTTCATGCTGCCCTCGCTGTCGCCCACGCCCACCAGCGTATGCACCTCATCAATGAACAGGATGACGTTGCCGTGCTTTTTGACGTCCTCCACCAGTCCCTTTACCCGGCTTTCAAACTGCCCGCGGAACTGCGTGCCGGCCACCAGTCCGGTCAGATCCAGCATATACACTTCCTTTTGGGCGATCTTGGCGGGCACCTTGCCCTCCACGATGCGCTGGGCGATGCCCTCGGCGATGGCGGTTTTGCCCACGCCCGGTTCACCGATCAGGCAGGGGTTATTCTTGGTGCGGCGGTTCAGAATCTGCACCACCCGGTAGATCTCCTTTTCCCGCCCGATGATGGCATCCATCCTGCCCTCACGGGCCTTGCGGGTCAGGTTCTCGCAGTAGTTTTCCAGATATTTATACTTGGGGGCGCCCTTTTCCGGCTTTTCGCTGCGTTCCCGGCGGGGAGGCGCCTCGGTGCCCTCCTCCTGCTCCCGGTTCATCAGCCCGCCGAACAGGTTCTGCATAAAGGGGAACGGCATGGCGCCGCCTTTTTCAAAGCCGTCCTCGCCGTCCTCCGCCATTTCGCCCATGACCTCCATCATCTGGTCGCTTACCTTATCCAGATCCTCCTCGGAGAGCCCCATCTTTTTCATCAGGTCATCCACGGGCTTGAGCCCCAGCTCCTTGGCGCACTTCAGGCACAGCCCCTCGCTGATGGTCTGTCCGTTTTCCATGCGGGTCATATAAATGACCGCCAACCGCTTTTTGCAGCGGGAGCAAAGCATATTGTTTTTATCCATCTTGTCGTTCCACTTCCTTTCGTGGGGAGATCGCTTCATTTTGTCACGGGGCAAAGCCCTATATTGTTATGCCCGTTCCCGGGCAGGATTTACACGGGAAATTCAAACTGCACAAACCAGTTGAGCAGCGTCGATTTCTGCACCACGGCGGTATTCAGCCAGCTCCAGCCGTTTTCGCTGAAGGTGATGAGCACCGTTACCGCCATGCCGATGAGATAGCAGAGAAGGAAGGCCTCCGCTGCGCCCAGTACGCCGCCCAGCAGACGGTTCACCCCGCCCACCACCGGCACCCGGTTGACGTTGCGGGTCAGCCTGGCCAGCGCCTTTACGATCACCATCGCCAGCAAAAATATGATGAGAAACGCCACCATGGTGAGCAGCGCCACCATCACCGTCCGCAGGGCATCCCCCGCCGATGTGATAATGGTATTGGTCGGGTCGATGCGGTCCAGAAGCTCCACAAAGGTTTGCAGCTTCTGCTGCAGGGCGTCGCTGACCGCCGTTTGCAGCTTTTCGGCCAGGAATCCGTCATACACCCATGCGGCCGCCCTGCCGGAAAGCAGCGCCGCCACGATGCAGGATGCCGCCAGCCCCAGCAAATGGATAAACGAGCTGACGAAGCCCCGGCCCACCGACCGTATCACAACAAACAGGATCAGCGCGATCAGCGCAAGATCCCAGATCAATGAAGAGGTAAAAATGTCTTTCATTCTCCCGCCCTCCTTTCTTTTTCGTCCGGTTTTCCGCTATCCTTCGGGCGCAGCCTCCGCCCCACTCGTGCTGGCCCTTGCGGGCAGCCCTCGCCGCTGCGGCTGCGCCCTCCGCGGGTCCTCCGTCACAGCCGCCGTCGGGTCAGTCCCTCCTCTGTGATACAGTAGTACCCGTTCTGCCACGCCGCCAGCCGCTGGATGCCCGCTTCCTCCCTGTCCTTTACCTCGGCCAGGGCCGCATCGCCCAGCAGCAGCGTCTTTTCGGTCAAAATCAGCACCCGGTTCTTTTCGGCCTGCAGCATCAGTACCCGTTCCGCCACCGTAAGGCTGCCCGCCTCGTTCAGGGCGGCATCGTAGGCCGTCACCGTCACCCCGGCCGCCTCCCGGCTGTCGCCGCAGGCGGTGTACAGCTGCCCGCCGCTGCCTATGGCAATCGCCGTCGGCGTTTCGGCAAAGCGAGTTTCCTGCAGCACCGTTCCCCCGGCCGAGATCACCCTCGCCCCGCGGTCGGTCACGGCCAGCAGGTCGTCGCCGCACCATTGCAGCTTCCATAGCACCTCGTCCGCAAAGTCCAAAGAGACCGCCGGCTGCCGCCCGGTCATATCGTGCAGCTTAACGGCGCAGCCCAGCGCCCCGCCGCCGGAGGTCACACCCCCTGCGGCCAGCCGGGTCCCCTTGCCGTCCAGCGCCAGCACCGTCAGGTAGCAGTCGCCGCTTTCCAAGAGGAAAATCTCCTCGCCGCGGGCATTGTAGGCGGTCACAACGGAAAGCCCGCTGCCGCCCCGCCGGGAAAGCGCCATGGTGCCCTTATCATTCAGCGTGCCGCCCAGCAGGATGCCGGTGCCGGTGCCGCTTTGCAATATCTTGGTTTTATTGGTCAGCATCCAGTCGGTGCCGCCCACGTCGTAGGTCAGCAGCCGCCCGCCGGAATAAACGCTGACCGGCCGGTTGTAGCTGTGGGGGAATTCCCCGGTGATGACCCCGCTGCTGTTTAGGAGGGTCACGCTGCCCTCGCTGCACAGGGCCACGCCGCCCTTTACCCCGATGAGCTGCCGGGTCTCCTGGCGGTTGAGCGCCACGGGAAAGCCCTTGCCGCCCCGCAGCGATGCCGCAAGGTTCGTCAGGTGGCTATCCCACCCCAGCTGCCGCCCCGCAAAAACGGTGATGCCGATGACGGCGACCACCGCCAGCAGGACCGCCAGCCTTCGGGTGCGGCGCCAGTTTTTTTTACGGCGGCGCCGGCGGCGCGCTTGTTCAAATTCGGTCAGCTCGCTCACAGGCCCGCCTCCTTTTTGTCATAAAATACCTGCTCGAGATAAAGCCCGCAGGCGGGGGCGGTTTTGCCGGCGTCCTCCCGGCGCTCCCCCAGCAGGATGGCTTCCATCTCCTCGGGCGAACGCCTGCCCTGCCCGATCTCCAACAGCGTCCCGGCGATGATGCGCACCATATTGTACAGAAAGCCGTCCCCCGTCACCGTCAGGTGTATCTCGTCCCCGATGGGGGTCACGGCACATTCGGTCAGGGTGCGCACCCGTTCCTCGGGGGGGATTTTTCCGCCCGAAGCGCAAAACGCCGAAAAATTATGGGTGCCCAGCAGCCGCTTCGCCGCCCGGCCCATCGCTTCGGCATCTACGGGGCGGGGCAGCTGTACCGCCAGCCCCTCCCGGAAGGGGTCTCTGGTTTCGCTTTGGTACCAGCGGTAGCGGTAGCGCTTGGCGGCGGCATCGTACCTCGGGTGGAAGTCCTCTCCCACCACCTCGCAGGCCGTCACCGCAATATCCCGGGGCAGGTTCACATTCAGCGCCCGCAGCAATGCCTCCGGCGGGATGCAACACCCCGCACAGCCAAGCGCCGCCACAAAGCCGGCGGCGTGCACGCCGCTGTCGGTGCGGGAGCAGCCGGTCAGCTCACCGCGCCGGCCGAACAGCCTTTCCACGGCGTCCTGCACCGTCCCGCAGACGGTCGCGACGCCCGGCTGCACCTGCCAGCCGCAGTAGTCGGTCCCCCGCCAGCGCAGGGTCAGTTTGTATCGCATGGGGGAACCTCCTTTCCGGCGAATTCGGGGCGTGCTTCCCCGCCGGTTACTGCACGGGGGCAGTCCCGGCGCCCCGCCGCGCCGACGCAGTCGGCGCCCAGCGGGCGGCGCAGCCGCCCGCCGACCGGCGCGAAGCGCCGGGGGCGGGGCGCCGCACCCTGCGGGCTATGCCCTCTCATCCGAATGCTATCATAAAATTATTACCAAATCGTTGGCAAGAAATTAACATATTTGTTCAGCAGGATCACCCCGGCAAAAACCGCCGCAGTGATGACACCGGAAACAAAATCCCGGCCGGAAAGATGCATCTGCTTCATCCGGGTGCGGCCCTCGCCGCCATGGTAGCAGCGGCATTCCATCGCCAGCGCCAGCTCATCCGCCCGGCGGAACGCCGAAACGAACAGCGGGATGAGGATGGGCAAAAGCGCCTTGGCCCGCTGCATCACGCCGCCGCTTTCCAGGTCCGCGCCCCTTGCCTTCTGGGCGGACATGATCTTATCCGTTTCCTCGATGAGGGTGGGGATAAAGCGCAGCGCAATGGTCATCATCATGGCCAGCTCATGCACCGGCAGCTTGATTTTTTTAAGCGGCGAAAGCAGCCGTTCGATGCCGTCGGTGAGGGCGATGGGAGAGGTGGTGTAGGTCAGCAGCGAGGTGCCCGCAATCAGGCACAGAATTCTGACCGACATGAATACCGCCGTCTCGATGCCCTCCTTGGTGATCTTGAGGAACTTCCACTGCCACAGGGGGTCGCCGGTGGAAAGGAACAGGTTCAGCACCGCCGTAAAAATGACGATGGGAACCACCGGCTTCATCGATTTCCAGATCATCGAAACGGGGATGCGGCTGATGAGATAGGCCGCAAAGCCGAAAAGAACACCCAGCAGCAGCCCCCACATATTATCCGCCACAAACAGCATGACGATATAGAGGATGGAAAGGATGATTTTGGTCCGGGGGTCCATCCTGTGGATGGCGCTCTGCCCGGGGAAATACTGTCCGATGGTGATATCGCGGATCATCGGGCGGCACCCCCTTTCACGGCGGTGAGGATGGCGGCAGCCGCCCCCTCCACGGTGTAGATATTTTCCGGCACAGGGCAGCCGGCGGCCCGCAGCCCGGCAAATACCCGGCTGATCTGCGGCACGGCAAGGCCCATGGCGGTCAGCTCCTCCACCCGGCCGAAGATGCTTTCCACGGTATCGTACATGGCAGGGCGCCCCTCGGCGATCACCAGCACCTTCTTGGCGTATTGGGCGATGTCCTCCATGCTGTGGCTCACCAGCAGCACGGTATTTTTGCGCTCCTCGTGGTATTCCCGTATCTCACCCAGGATGGTATCCCGGCCGCGGGGGTCCAGTCCCGCCGTCGGTTCATCCAGGATAAGCACCTTGGGGTCCATGGCCAGCACCCCGGCAATGGCCACCCGGCGCTTCTGCCCGCCGGAAAGCTCGAAGGGGCTTTTTTTCATCATGTCCTCCGAAAGGCCCACAAAGCGCAGCGACTCCCGCACCCGCTTTTCCACCTCCTCGGGGGGCAGCCCCATATTGGTGGGGCCGAAGGCCACATCCGCCGCCACCGTTTCGCCGAACAGCTGGTATTCCGGGTACTGGAACACCAGCCCAACCTTGAAGCGGAAGCGCCGCAGATCCTTTTTATCGGCCCACAGGTCCTCGCCGTCAATGTAGACCTTGCCCTCGGTGGGGGCCAGCAGCCCATTCAGGTGCTGGATGAAGGTGGATTTTCCGGAGCCGGTATGCCCGATGATGCCGGCAAACTCCCCCTCCTCTATTTCGATGTTGAAATCCCGCAGGGCGGCCCGTTCATAGGGGGTCCCCTGCGAATAGATATGCGTTAAATGCTCGGTTTTGATGATTGACATCGGCACGGTTCCTCTCTTAACGGGTCAGCAGGGCTTTCAGTGCCGCTACGCACTCCTGCTCGTCTATGATATCGGCCTGCACCGGCAGACCGGCTTCCTTCAGTATCGTCATCAGCTCGGTGGTCTGGGGGACATCCAGCCCCACCTGCCGCAGCTCGGTCACGTGGCTGAAAACCCGGCGGGGGGTATCGTCCATCAGCACCCGGCCGTCATCCATCACGATGACGCGGTCGCATTCGGCGGCCTCCTCCATGTAGTGGGTGATCAGCACCACGGTGATGCCCTTTTCCCGGTTTAATTGCCGCAGCACCTTCATCACCTCGCGGCGGCCGCGGGGGTCCAGCATGGCGGTGGGCTCATCCAGCAGGATGCACCGGGGCTGCATGGCAATAATGCCCGCTATGGCGACCCGCTGCTTCTGCCCGCCGGAAAGCTGGTGGGGAGCGCTTTCGCGGTATTCGTACATTCCCACGGCCTTCAGCGCTTCATCCACCCGGCGCCGGATCTCGGCAGGATCCACCCCCAGGTTTTCCGGGGCGAAGGCCACGTCCTCCTCCACCACCGTCGCCACGATCTGGTTATCGGGGTTCTGGAACACCATGCCGGCGCACTGGCGGATCTCAAACAGCTTGTCCTCGTCCTTGGTATTCATGCCGTCCACGGTGACGGTGCCGGTGCGGGGCAGCAGCACGGCGTTGCAGTGCTTGGCAAAGGTGGACTTGCCGGAGCCGTTATGCCCCAGCACCGCCACAAATTCGCCCTCCCCGATGGTGAGGCTCACGTCCTCCAGCACCAGCGGCAGTCCGGTCTCCTCCTCATAGCTGAAGGAGATATGCTCGGTTTCTATCAGCTTTTTCAAATTGCGTTCCTCGCTTTTTTCGTAGTCTTTGGCTGCGGTGGCAGCCCCCTGCCCGCCCTGCCCCTTTTTCAGTCCCTGCTGTGCCACACGGCGGTGGAGCCGCAGGGCAGGGGGCAGCCGGTGGCGGTTACCGGCAGCCCGATCTCGGAGGAGAAGGTAGTGCCCTTCCCCGCAAAGCGGCGGCTGACGGTGGTGTTCAGAATATACTCCATCACGCTGGGGCTCAAGCCCGTGGTGTAGGAATTGATGGCAAAAAACAGCGGGTTTTCGGTAAGCACCCCGGCGCACAGCTTTACCAGATCGTACACCGAGTCCTCCAGCTTCCACACCTCGCCGCCCGGCCCCCGGCCGTAGCTCGGCGGGTCCATGATGACCCCGTCATACAGGCTGCCCCGGCGGATCTCCCGCTCCACAAACTTCTGGCAGTCGTCCACGATCCACCGGATGGGCTTTTCCGCAAGCCCCGAAAGCTGCTGGTTTTCCCGTGCCCACGCCACCATGCCTTTACTGGCATCCACATGGCAGACGGAAGCCCCCGCTGCGGCACAGGCCAGCGTGGCGCCGCCGGTATAGGCAAACAGGTTCAGCACCCGGATGGGCCGCCCGGCCGTTTCTATCTTCTCCCGGAAGAAATCCCAGTTGACGGCCTGCTCCGGGAACAGCCCAGTGTGCTTAAAGCCGGTGGGGCTGATCTTAAAGCGCAGGTCACGGTAGCGGATGGTCCAGAATTCCGGGTGGCTGCGGTAGATCTGCCAGCTGCCGCCCCCTGCGGAGGACCGGTTATATCGGGCATCGGCCTTTTGCCACACCGGGCCCTTTTCCGGCTTCCAGATGACCTGCGGATCGGGCCGGATGAGCAGGGTATTCCCCCAACGCTCCAGCTTTTCTCCGCTGCTGGTATCCAGTATCTCAAAATCCTGCCACTGGTCTGCGATGCGCATGGTTTTTCTCACTTTCTGTCTTTCGTGGTTTCGTTCCGCCTGCGGCGGGGATATTTGGTGAAGGTTTGTTTTCGCCTATCGGCGGATGTTCGTGATATAGCTTGTAGTCGCCTGACGGCGGATGGACATGACATAGACTGCTATCGCCTATCGGCGGCGCAAGTTTTACAAAAGATTTTAATCTGTACGCCTGCCGGCGGGGCGTTACTTTTCTATGAAGAAAAGTAACCAAAAGTCATTCAGGGCTGCGCCCTGAAAACCCGGTCGCCC
>OLYM01000012.1_pt1 | contig 60517 bp, 55 predicted proteins | sample 1673691 | NCBI WGS metagenome assembly OLYM01 (sample SAMEA103958123, study PRJEB25191) | human gut metagenome | reverse complement strand
TTTTCGTTTTTGATTAACGTAACTTTGGTATAAACTATTTCTACAGGTTTGTCAAGTCCTTTTCCGAAAAAAATGTTTTTTTGTTTCTGCAAGAACGGAGGGCACATCATGGGCAAAGACATCGACGAGGCCGCGAGCGGCTTCGGCAACGTGTTCCGCGACCGGCTGACCTATCTGATGAACGGCAACAATGTGTACGGCAAGCCCGTTAACACGCAGGAGCTGGCAGATGAGATCGACATCAGCCGCCCCGCCGTGCGCAAATACATCAAGCCCAACGACCGCCGCGAGGTCACGGTGCCGTCGGCGCTGGTCGTGAGCCGCATCGCGCGGTTTTTCCACACGACGCCGAACTTCCTGCTCGGCTTTGACACCGAGATCGGCAGTGAGGACGCGCAGCGTGCCGGCGAGAGCGACGTGTATAACGCCCTCGGCCTCAGTCAGGAGGCCATCGACGGGCTGCACCGGCTGCGTGCGCAGGCCGTCACGGAGCCCAGGGCCGCCGAGCTGCTGCGGCTGCTCGACAAGCTCATCTGCAGCTACACGCACGAGACGGATAAGCTCCTGTAAATACGGTTTCCGACACCCCCGACCGGGTATTTTCCGGCCGGGGGTGTTTCGACCCACAATATTAATAAGAATAACGGAAACAGTACGCCTGCACAGGTTGACCTGAACGCGAAAAAAGCGTATGATGTAGTGTAACTATCCTGTGAGAAAAAGAGGAAAAACTATGCAATCAATATCGCCGCAGGAGCGCCCTGCCCCGCGCTGGCTGGCCGGTGCGCTCATCGGCCTGTGCACAGCGCAGCCGCTGCTGGATGTGCTGTCGTTCTGGACGCAGACTCTGGGCCGCGCAACGAGCGTTTCGCTTGCACTGCGGATGCTTTTGCTGGCCGCCGCCACGGTGCTCGCGTTCGTGCTCTCGGAGCGCAAACGCGCCTACCTGATCCTGTGCGGTGTGCTGGCGCTCTTTTGGGGTGCGCATGTGCTGGCCTGCCGCCGCGTGGGCTACGCCGCACCCATGTCCGATCTGATCAACTTCATCCGTGTTGCACAGCTTCCGGTCTATACCTTCGCCCTCATTACGCTCTTTCGGCGCACGCCGCACTTTCCGGACGTGCTGGAGGATGCCTGCACGATCAACCTGTACCTGATCGCGCTCATCACGCTCGTGTCCGTTGTGACCGGCACAAGCATGCCCACCTATGCGAAATTTCACATCGGCTGGAGCGGCTGGTTCTGGCTGCCCAATTCGCAGAGCGCCGTGCTCGGCGTGCTGACCGTGATCTCTCTGCTTGCGGCCGTTCGCCGCAAGAAGCTCACCGCTGCCGCGCTGCGCTGTGTGGCCGGCTTTGCGCTGCTGTTCGTACTGGGCACGCGGCTGGCCTATGCCGAGATCTTCGGCATTGCCGCCGGCGTGTGCGTGAGCATGGCGCTGACCCGTCAGTGGAACGCGCGCGCGCTGGCCGTCGTGCTTCTGTGTGCCGCTTTGTGCGGCGGGCTCTATCACCAGAGCCCCATGTACCGCAACCGGCAGGCTTATGCCGAGAGCGTGAGCGAGCAGCAGCAGTCGGCCGAGGATCTGGGCGCCTCCGAGCAGGAGACGCGCGATGCACTCTACCGCAAATACCAGCAGGTGGCAGTTGATCGCTTCGGTCTGGAAAAGGTGGAGCACGCATTTCACGACTCCATGGACGTGTCCGTTATCGGCGACATCCGCCTGACAAAGCTCGTCTACTGCCGCCTGCTCATGGCGGAGCTGCCGGTCACGAGCCGGCTGTTCGGCTTCGAGCTGGAGGCAACACGCTGCCAGGGCGCCATTTTTGACGCGGAAAACGATTTCCACGGTGTGTACTATCTCTACGGTCTGACGGGTCTGGTGCTGATGGCCGGCTTCCTGCTGTATTTCATCGGGCGCGCACTCTGGCGCATGCTGCGCGAGCCCGGAAAAGCCTGCACGCTTCCGGTGTGCGCCTTTGGCATGGCGGCGGTGATCCTGATCGTCAACGCCTATTTTTCGGCCAGCGTTCTCCGGCGGCCGAACGCCTCGTTTTATCTCTCCGCCGCACTGGCCGCGCTCTACTGTCTGACGGTGCGCGCCGGCGCTGCGCCGCGTGAAGAAGGAGCATCCGCATCATGAGTCAGAATCAGAACAAGCGCACCCTGCGCACCATCGGGTTGGTCGTTGCAGTCACGCTGCTGACCAAGATCCTCGGCATCGTCCGCGAGGCGCTGCAGGCCGGCGTATTCGGCACGCAGACGGCCTTTGATCTCTATACGATCTCCTATAACTATACGATCTACATCTTCACGACCGTCGCCTACGCGCTGTGCATCGCGGCCGTGCCCGTGATCTCGCGCCACCTTGCCGAGGACCGGAACAAGGCCTTCGCCGTAGCCGGGAACCTGATCTGCGTGAGTGTGCTCGTGAGTGCGCTGGTCGTCGTGCTGCTCTCGGTGCTGATCCGCTTCGCCCCCGTCGGCCACTGGCTCGGCGTGAGCGACGCAGACCTGCCGACTCTGCGGACATATCTGCAGATCTGCCTGCTGACGCTGCCGCTGATCGTGGTCATCTACCTGCTGGTCGCCGTGTTCCAGTCCATGGAGCACTATACGCTGCAGGGCAGTCTGAGCCTGCCGTACAATCTGCTGCTGATCGTGTTTCTCGTGCTGTTTTCCAGCAGCGAGCGCGTGCTCGAATATGTGCTGGTCATCTGCTTTGCGTGGCTGCTGCAGTTTGCAATGACGATCCCGTGTATCGTGCGCGAAAAATTCCGGCTCATCCCCGGGCTGCACTTCCGTGATCCCGATCTCAGGCTCTTTGCCCGCACGACAGTCGTGACGGTGTTTACCACGTCCATCTTCCTGCTGTGCTATCTGGCAGACTCCAATACCGTGTCTGCATTCGGCAGCGGTGCTGTGAGCGCCGTGTACTACGCGGACAAGCTCTTCACGCCGGTCGCAACGACGCTTATCTACAGCATCAGCGTTGTGCTGTTCCCGAAATACAATCTGACCTATTCGCAGGTAAACGCGCAGGAGTACAAGCGCTATGTCGGCGGCACGGTAGAAAACACGCTGTTTGTTATCCTGCCGTTCTCGGCGCTGTTTTCCGCCTTTGCCGTGCCGATCATCCACGTCCTGTTCGAGAGCGGCAACTTCAACACCGTCTCCACGCAGATGACCAGCAGCGTGTTCGCCATGTACGCACTGGGCATGGCGGGCTTCTGCGTGCTGGACCTGATCAACAAGGCATACTACACCATGCACAAGACGCTGACGCCGCTGCTCATCAATGCCGTGGTGCTGGCGCTGAACATTGCGCTCAACCTCGTGTTCCGGAGCGGTCAGAGCTGCGGCCTGATCGCACGGACGACCGCCGTGTCGCTGACCGTCGGCGGTGTCATTGCGCTCGTCTGCTTCTTCCGCGACACGCGCGGCAGTCTGCGCACCGGCAAGCTGCTCAAAAACCTCGCTGCCGCCGTGCTGACCGGCGCGGCGATGTGGGGCTGTGAGGCGCTGCTGTACCGCCCGGAGCTGAGCAAGCTCCTGACCCTGCTGGAATTCTGCGCGCTCGGCCTTGTTGGCATCGGGCTGTATGCCGGCATCTGCTGGCTGCTGCGCGAGCGGGAGGCACTGCAGACGATCGTGCAAAAATTTAGAAAGCGTGCGTGATTATGAAACAATTTCTCCACTCTTACCGTCTATTTTTGATCGTGGCAGCGCTGTGCACGCTGGCGGCCTTCTGGCTGCTCGGCGTCCGGATCGGTGTTGAGCAGACGCAGCGGCAGGTCGACGTGGTCGTCAGCTACGAGGACGTCTGTGCGCTCTCGGACGCATCCGGCATCCCGGTGCAGGACTGGCTGACGCAGCTGGCGGATGCCGGTGCGCGTGAGCTGCTGGTCACACCGGCAGAGCTTGCCGACCCGGACATCGTGCGCGCCGCGCAGGATGCGGGGCTGGGCACGGCACAGGCCGGCGGCCTTGCACAGGGCGGCACGTACTTCTTTGCCGCGCGGTATGACACGCTTGCCGCCGCCGGACAGACCGGCGTCGACACCGACACCGAGCCGCTGGCGCAGGCGCAGGTGCTCGACGCGCTGCGCGAGAGCGGCAGCACACTCGTGCTCATTGAAGACAGGAACCAGACCGGTTGTGTCCTGCCGGACGGATATACGCTCGACGGGTACGCCGGCGACATGGTCAAGGGCTTCTGGCTCAACCAGACATTCCGTGCGCGCTACCAGACGCTTGGCTACAGCGGCGCGGAGGAGATCGTCAATATGCTCTACCGTGCCGTCGTGGACCGCGGCATGACCGTGCTGTGGCTCACGCCGCTGACGGACGCCGCGGGCGAGACCATCGCGCAGCCGGAGGTGTACACACAGCTGCTGCAGGATCTGGCGCAGCGGATCGCGCCGGCCGGCTATTCCTACGGCGGCATCACCGGCATCCCGGCCAAAACGGTCAGCCCCGTGCTGCTGATGCTGTGCGGCATCGGCGTGTTCGCCGCAGCGATCGTGCTGCTGGGCGTTTTCGTGTCCCTGCGTGCGCGCTGGCTGCGCGTGCTGCTGTTCGCGCTCGGCTGCGCAGAGAGCGTGGGCGGTGCGCTGCTTGCGCCAGCCCTGCAGAGCACGGCGCTTGCGCTGCTGGCTGCCATCGTGTTCCCATGTCTGGCCGTCGCAGTGCTTGCAGCCATGCTGCGCGAAAGCGTGCAGACGCGTCCAGGCATCGGCCGCTACATCGGCATGACGGCGCTCGGCACAGCCATCACGTTCTGGGGCTGCTGCTACATCGGCGCGATCCTCAGCGGTTCGGAATATCTGCTCGTGCTGCGGCTGTTTCGCGGTGTGAAGCTCAGTCAGCTGACCGTATACGCCGGCGGCATGGTGCTTCTGGCCATGGCGCTGCTGCACACGCGCGGCTGCTCTGTGCGCGATGACCTGCAGACGCTGCGGCAGGAAAACAGCCGCCACTGGCGGCGAAAGCTGCTGTGCCTGCTGGTGATCCTCGCCGCCGTCGGCACGGTCTACATCCTGCGCACCGGCGACGGGATGCTGTCCGTCTCCGTCGGCGAGCAGCGCGCGCGCAACTGGCTGGAGCGTGTACTGCTGTTCCGGCCGCGCACAAAGGAATTTCTCATCGCCTACCCCGCCATCGCCGCGGCCTATTGCTGCGCCGCGCACCGCAGCCGCCTGACTGCGTGGCTGTTCGGCGTTTTCGGCGCGATCGGATTCGCCTCCGTCGCCAACACCTTCTGCCACATTCGCGCGCACTTTCTCGTTTCGCTGCTGCGCACAGGCATCGGTCTCGCGCTCGGGCTTGTGCTCGGCATGCTGATCCTGCTGATCCTGCGCGCCTGCTGGCCGGTCCCATCCGATGCCACCCAAACAAAGGAGTAACACATTCATGAGTCAAGAAACCCACGTCTCCGGCGCACTTGCGCGCCATCTGCCCACGTTTGTCATCGTCCTCATGGCGATCCAGCCGCTGATGGACATCCTGTCCTTCTGGACGGACCGGCTCGGCATGAGCAACACCATCACGCTGCTGCTGCGCTTTGCCGTGTTTGCCGTCGTATGCCTGCTCGGATTTTTCACCTCCGCGCGCAAGAAGGTCTACGGCATCGCCGTCGCCGCCTGTGCCGTGCTGCTCATCGGGCACTGCATCTCCTGCTTCATCGTCGGCTACCAGCGCATCGTCTACGACCTGACCAACTTCGTGCGCGTCGTGCAGATGCCGCTGTTCGTGCTGTGCTTCATCTCCTTCCTGCGGGCGAACGACAAGTGCGGCCGTGCGTTTGAGACCGGCCTGCTGCTCGATTTCTGGATCATCACGGCCTCCGTCATCGTGAGCGTGCTCACGCACACCTCCTCGGCGACCTATCAGTCCACCAACGTGGGCATCCTCGGCTGGTACTCGTTCGGCAACGCGCAGAGCGCGATCATGAGCATACTTGCGCCCATCGTCATCCTGCTCTGCTACCGCCGCAGGCAGTTTCTGCTCTTCACGCTCACGAGCGTTGCGGCGCTCGGACAGCTCTATCTCATGGGAACGCGTCTGGCATTTTTCTCGATCGCCGTCGTCGCGCTCGGCGTGCCGATCGTGCTGGTGCTGACCGGCAAGGCGCGCACCTCCAAGCGCTACATCGCCGTGCTGGTGCTCATCCTCGCCGTGTGCTGCGCGACCTACAAGCAGTCGCCCATGTACATCAACCAGAACCGTTACAATGAGGCCATGAGCTACAAGCAGAATGACGCCAACGTCATGATCAAGCGCGCCGAGGGCAATAAGGACGGCACATCCACCGTCACGCCCGAGGAGCGTTACCACGCCCTGTGCACGATCTACAATTTCTACTCACCAAATATGTGCCGGCGCTTCGGCACGGCGCGCGTCATGTCCGCCTACGACTACTCCGCGCAGGTCACGGACATCACGGCGACCCGCCACCGCAAGATCGTCTTCTGCGAGATGCTGCTCGACGAGCAGCCGTTCACCTCCCGTCTGTTCGGTATGGAGCTCGGCCGCATGGCCTTTGACGGCGAGATCTACGACGTGGAAAACGACTTCCACGGCATCTGTTTCCTGTACGGTTGGGTGGGGCTGGCCATGATGGTCGCCTTCATCGGTTATTTCCTGTACCTGATCATCAAATGTCTGATCAAGGATTTCCGCAAATACTTCACGGTAGAGGCCGGCGCCTTCGGCATCGGGCTGTGCCTGTGTCTGGTATACGCCTATTTCACTGCCGGCGTACTGCGGCGGCCGAACGCCTCGATCTACATGTCGGTGCTGCTGGCCGTGGTCTATTACCTGACGCAGATGCGCAGCGAGCAGCCGGACGCACTGCCGGACGGAGAGGAGAAACGCGCATGATCTTCAGTGTTGTCATCCCGGTCTACAACGTCAAGGACTACCTGCCCAAGTGCATCGACTCCGTGCTGGCGCAGGATTTCACCGACTATGAGGTCATCCTCATCGACGACGGCTCGACCGACGGCGAGAGCGGCGCGATCTGTGACCGCTATGCCGCGGCGCACCCGGAACGCATCCGCGCCATCCACAAGCCGAACGGCGGCGTGGGCGAGGCGCGCAACGTCGGCATCGAGGCGGCGCAGGGCGAGTACCTGATCTTCATCGACAGTGACGACTACATCGCCACCGGCATGTTCCGCGTTCTTGCCGACGCCGTCGCCCGCTTCGGGAGCGACATCATCGGCTTCGGCGCGGCGCTCGAGGCAAACGGTGTCGTGGTCAAGGAGCTCGTGGATCCCCTGCCGACCGACCGCACCTTCACGCTCGCCGACACGCCCGAGCTGATGCAGACCATGCCCTCCCCATGGAGCCGCATCTGGCGGCGCAGCCTGTTTCTGGATTCCGGTGTGCGCTACCCGGCGCGCATCTGGTACGAGGATCTGTGCACATCCGTAAAGCTGCTGGCATTGGCCAAAAGCGCCGCCTTCGTGCCGGACATCCTGTATTACTATGTCGACCGCACCAACTCCATCACGCGCAACACGAACACGGCGCGCAACGCCGAGCTGTTCACAGCCTTTGACAATCTCCTCGGCTGGTACCGTGAAAACGGCCTGTTCGAGCGCTACTACAATGAGCTGTCGCGGCTGGCGGTGGATCATGTGCTGCTCGCGGCCTCTGTGCGCGTGCTGCGCGTGGATCCGCAGAGCGAACTGCTCGACCGGTTTCAGGACTATGTGCAGACGCAATTCCCGGACTACATGGAAAACCCGTACCTGCAGACGCTCTCGCGCAGCCACAAACTGATCCTGCGCCTGCTGCGGCAGCGCAAATACCGCACCGTGCGGATGCTCTTTGCCGTGAAGGACAAGCTCGGCTGAGCGCCCGGACTGGAGGAAGCTATGAAATTCAGTGTCATCATCCCGGTCTACAACGGCTGGGAATACCTGCGCGCGGGCGTGGACTCCGTGCTGGAGCAGACCGGCGCAGACTTTGAGATCCTGCTCGTGGACGACGGCTCGACCGACGGCAAGAGCGGCGCACTGTGCGACACGCTCGCGCGCGAGCATCCGAACTGCATCCGCGTGCTGCACAAGCCCAATGGCGGCGCGGGCGACGCGCGCAACGCGGCGCTCCCGCTCGCGCAGGGCGACTATGTGCTCTTTCTCGACAGCGACGACAGCTACACGCCGGAGGCGTTCGCCGTGCTGTCCGCCGCGCTGGAGGTGCTCGCGCCCGACGTCTGCTATTTTGGCCTGCGCATGACCGGCGACAATGACGGCGCGGTGTTCACCGACGACCTGCCGCTGCGCACGCCGCTGACGCTTCCGGAGACCCCTGCCCTGCTGCTCAACCGCCCGTCGGCCTGCATCGCCGCGTGGCGGCGCACCCTGTTCACGGACACGGACATCCGCTTCCGCGCCCGCGGCTGGGGCGAGGATCTGTGCATGACGCGCAAGATGCTCACGGCGGCGAGGTCCGTTGTGATCCTGCCGGATGTGCTCTATCTCTACCGGCAGCACGCCGGCTCCGTGACCAAGCGCGCGCTCGACGCCAACGCCGAGATCATGGACGCGATCGACGATGTGCTGACGTGGTATCAGGCGCGCGGCCTGTTCGAGCAGTATGAAAACGAGCTGGGCAAGCTCTGCGTAGACAATGTGCTCTATGATGCGTCCGTGCGCATTCTCAAGGCACAGAGCACGCACCCGCTGCTGCCGCAGCTGCTGGACTTCACCGCCGCGCGCTTCCCCGACTACCGGCACAACCCCTATCTGAAAGGCTATCCGGCGCGCAAAAAGCTGGTGCTGTCCCTGCTCGGAAAGAAGCAGTACCGGGCGGTGCACATGCTGTTTGCCGCCGCCGGACACTGACACTATGAAGCATCACAATCAACTGCGTTCCGGCTCTCTGCTCACGTATGTGCAGATGACGCTCAACATCATCGTCTCCATTGCCTACACGCCGTTCATGCTGCGCATCCTCGGCAAGAGCGAATACGGCCTGTACTCCACCGTCGCCTCGACGATCGCCATTTTGTCGGTGCTCAGTCTCGGCTTCGGCGGCAGCTACGTGCGCTATTACATTCTCTACCGCAAGGAAAAGGCGGACGACAAGATCGCGCGGCTCAACGGTCTGTTCCTGATCGTGTTTTCCGTCATCGGACTGATCGCGCTCGCGTGCGGGCTGTACCTGACATTTCATCTGGAGATGGTGTTCAAGACCGGCCTGACGGACGCTGAGTACCACACGGCGCGCATCCTCATGCTGCTGCTGACGGCGAACCTCGCCGTAAGCTTCCCGATGAGCGTATTCAGCAACATCATCAGTGCGCAGGAGCAGTTCGTGTTCCTGAAGGCAACGGAGATCCTGCGCACGGTCGTGTCCCCGCTCGTGACGCTGCCGGTGCTGCTGGCGGGCTACGGCTCGATCGGCATGGTCGTTATCACGGTGACGATCTCGGTGCTCGTGGACGTGCTGCGGCTGATCTACTGCTTCGGCAAGCTGCACATCCGGGTTCTGTTCCGGGGCTTTGACGGTGCCGTGCTCAAGGACATTGCCGTGTTCTCCGGCTTTATCGCCATCAACATGGTCGTCGACCAGGTCAACAACAACCTCGACAAGCTCATCATCACGCGCTACTGCGGCACCGCCGCCACGGCGGTCTACGCCGTCGGCCAGCAGCTGCACACGTACTTCATCTCGTTTTCGACGGCGGTGTCGTCCGTGTTCACACCGCGCATCCACCAGCTCGTGCAGGATAACAAGGACGACAAGACGCGCCTGCGCTCCGTGCTCACGGAGCTGTTTGTGCGCGTCGGGCGCATCCAGTTTCTGATCCTGTCGCTCGTGTGCACCGGCATCATCTTCTTCGGCAAGCCGTTTATCTATTTCTGGGCCGGGCCGGGCTATGACGATGCGTACATCATCGTGCTGCTGCTCATCATCCCCGGCATGGTGCCGCTGACGCAGAATCTCGGCATCGAGATGCAGCGCGCGCAGAACCTGCACAAATACCGCTCGATCATCTACGGCGCCATGGCCATCGGCAACCTCGCCATCAGCATCTGGCTGTGCCGGTATCTCGGCGCGATCGGCTGCGCGATCGGCACGGCCATTGCCGTTGCGCTGGCAAACGGGCTCGTGATGAACATCTTCTATCAGCGGCGGCTGAACATCGACGTGACCGTGTTCTGGAAGAACATCGGGCGCATGGCGCTCGGCCTGCTGCCGCCCGCCGCGTGCGGCGTGCTGATGATGCGTTTTGTAAACCTCTACAGTATTCCGATGCTGCTCGGCGGCATCATCGTTTACACGGCTATTTACTGTGCCTCCGTGTGGCTGCTGAGCATGAACGGATATGAAAAAGCGCTCGTCGGCGGCATGGTGCGAAAGGTGCTGAGAAAATGAAACAACGCTTAAAACGCCTGCTTGTGCATCTGCTGAGTCTGCTGCCCGGCAAGCCGGTCATCCTGCTCGAGAGTGCGCCGCCCCTCGGCGACAACACCGGCGCCCTGTATCGTGAGCTGCTGGCCCAGGGCTGGAACGACCGGTACCGGCTCATATGGGTCGTTCCGGATCCGGCAGCTTTCCGGCACGTGCACGAAAAGAACGTCGGCTTTGTCGGCACGCATGGCAAATGGGCGCTCATGCGCCTGTTTGCGCTGCGCGCCCGCGCCGCCGCCATCGTGGACTGCAACGGCCAGATCCAGACGCTCCGGCCGGAAACCGTGCACCTGTATCTGACGCACGGAAGCCCGCTCAAGAGCGTGCACGACTACTATTTCTGCGACCCGACGACCGACTGGGCGCTGAGCCAGGCGCCGTTTTTTGACGCTGTCAACAGCTATGAATTCCACATCCCGCAGGACAAGCTCGTCACGCTCGGCTTCCCGCGCAACGATGAGCTGTTCACGCAAAAATGCGACCTGAAGGACATCTTCGGCGCGGAGTTTGCCCGCTTCGTCGTCTGGTATCCCACCTATCGCCAGCACAAAAACGACCTCGTCACAACGACGGACATCTCCATCCCCGTCATCCATGACCCGGCAGCGGCCGAGGCCGTAAACGCGGCAGCACGGGAGACAGGCACGCTTGTGATCGTCAAGCCCCACCCGGCGCAGGATCTCGCGCACATCCGCGCACTGGAGCTGAGCAACCTGCGCTTCATCGACGACGGGCTCTTTGCCGCGCACGGCATCACATCCTATGAATTTCTCGCCTGCACGGACGCACTCATCACGGACTATTCCTCCGTGCTGTTTGACTATCTGCTCACAGGCAAGCCTGTCGGCCTGACATTCGAGGACATTGATGCCTATGCCAGACAGCCGGGCTTTGCCATCGACCCGCAGCCGCTGCGCGAGAGCGCGGCCATGCTCGACACCCCGGACGATTTCCGGACGTTTTTTGCCCAGCTTGCATCGGGCGACGATCCGCTGCGGGCCAAGCGCCTGCAGCTCACAAAGCTGACCAATCAATACACAGACGGACACTCCGCCGAGCGCGTCGCCGCGTTTCTGGCCGAGCGCCTCCGGGAAAGGGAGCACACATGAGACGCGTCATCACTTACGGCACCTTTGACCTGCTGCACTACGGACACATCAACCTCCTCCGCCGCGCCAAAGAGCAGGGCGATTATCTGATCGTCGCGCTCAGCACCGACGAATTCAACTGGGAGCAGAAGCAGAAAAAGAGCTACTTCTCCTATGAGGACCGCAAGCGGATGCTCGAGGCGATCCGCTATGTCGATCTCGTCATCCCGGAGGAGAGCTGGGACCAGAAGATCACCGACGTGGACAAATACCACGTGGACGTGTTCGTCATGGGCGACGACTGGAAGGGAAAGTTTGACTTCCTCAAGGACAAATGCGAGGTCGTCTACCTGCCGCGCACGCCCGAGATCTCCACGACGAAGATCAAGACCGACCTGCACACCTGAAGATGCAAAAGATGCCGTCCGGCAAACGCCGGGCGGCATGCATTTATCCCGAAGTCCGAACCGGACTTCGGGATAAATGCATGGATTTTATTCGAGGCGGGCCTTGCCCCCTCGAGCTCCCCTGCTGCTCAATTATTTTGTGCTTGTGCATAGATTGGCAGGCAGCATGTTTTACCTTTCCGCGCCATAGAGTGGTACAAACTGCGTCGGGAGGTCGCGCGCGTGCACACACATCGCAGGCTCATCGTCAACACCGCGCTCATGACCGGCTCGTCGATCGTGATGCGCTGCATTGCGCTCGTCTTTCAGGCGTGGCTCGTCGGGCACATCGGCGCGGCCGGCATCGGGCTCTACCAGCTCGTCCTGTCGGTGAGCGTGCTGTTTGCCACCTTTGCCATCTCCGGCATCCGCTTTGCCGCCACGCGTCTGATCTCCGAGGAGATGGGGCTCGAGCGCGGCGTGGGCGTCACGGGTGCGATGCGCCGCTGCGCGTGCTATGCGCTGTTTTTCGGCCTGTGCGCGGGCACGCTGGTATATTTTCTGGCTGAGCCCGTGGGGTTTCTCTGGATCGGCGACGCGCGCACGGTGCGCTCGCTGCGCATCACGAGCATCAGCCTGCCGTGCATCGCGCTCTCGGCGGTCATGGACGGGTACTTCACCGCCTCCGGCCGCGTGTGGAAGCCGACGCTCGTGCATCTGATCGAGCAGCTGGTGAGCATCACGTGCGTGATGTGGTTTTTGTCCCTTGCGGCCGCCGGCGATCTCGAGCAGAGCTGCGCCGCCGTCACGGCGGGCGGTGCGTGCGCAGACGCGGTGTCGCTGCTGATGATGACAGCGATGTACACGCTCGACCGGCGCAAATATCGCCGCGGCGGCGACACCGTACCGCACCTGACGCGGCGGATGCTCGCCGTGGCGCTGCCGCTGGCGGTGTCTGCGTATGCGCGCACGTCGCTCACGACGCTCGAGCACCTGCTCATCCCGCGCGGGCTCAAAAGCGCCGGTCTGACGGCCGACCGTGCGCTCGCGGGCTACGGCATCGTGCACGGCATGGCGCTGCCGGTGGTGCTCTTCCCTTCGTGCCTGCTGTATGCGCTGGCGGATCTGCTCGTACCGGAGCTGACGACGGCGCAGGTCTCCGGCCGGTGCGGGGACATCCGGCGGCTGGTGCGCACGCTGCTGTACCGGTGCCTGCTGTTTGCGTGCGGCACGGCCGTGCTGCTGCTGGCGTTTTCCGGGCCGCTCGGACGGCTGATCTACCATTCGGATGACGCGGGGCGCTATATCCGGCTGCTCGCGCCGCTCGTGCCGGTGATGTATCTCGACACCGTGACCGACGGCTGTCTGCGCGGGCTCGGCCAGCAGACGCGCTGCATGGCTATCAACGTACTCGACGCCACGCTCGGCGTGGTGCTCGTGTGGGCACTGCTGCCGCGGTTCGGGCTGGCCGGATATCTCTTTGTTCTGTATTTCAATGAGTGCGTGAACTTTACGCTCAGCTTTACACTGCTGCTGCGCACGGTGCGCCGCTGCTGCACGGACGAAAAACCGCCGGCAGGCTGATGCCTGCCGGCGGTTTCGGGATACGGTTACGGTCTGCGCCTCAGTGCTGCGGGGTGGGCGTTTTGGGCTGCACCGGCTGCGCCTGATTCTTTTTGCGCAGCTCCGGGAAGAGCAAAAACTCCACGCGCTTATACAGCAGATACGTCAGCGCCGAGTCGACGATGCCCTTGATGAGGTTGAACGGGACGACGGCGAACAGCACGAGCGTCGGCACACTGGTGATGCCCTTGTTCACAGCCGTGCCCATGGCGACGATCTGATCGATCGGCAGGTGGAACAGCTCGGCGAACTTCGGGATCAGGTACAGGGCATTGAAGAGGCTGCCGAACACCGTCATGCACAGCGTGCCGACGGCCATGCCGATGATGGCGGAGCGGCGGGTCTTGTGGTGGTGGTAGATGACAGCGGCGGGAAGGACGAACGTGCAGCCGACGACGAAGTTGGCAAAGTCGCCGACAAAAGCTGTGCTCGTGCCCTTGAGCAGGAGCTTGAGCAGCACCTTGAGCAGCTCGGTGGTGACACCGGCCACAGGTCCGAGATAGAACGCGCTCATGAGCACCGGCAGCTCGCTCAGGTCCATCTTATAGAAGCCGGGCGCGAAGAACAGCGGGATCTCGAGCAGCATCAGCACGCCGCCGAGGGCGGAGAACATGGCCACATAGCTGATGTTGCGGCTGCGGCTGCGGCGCTGCAGATCGTGGCAGACCGTGCGCTCAAACAGATACGCAAGGCCGAGCAATGCCGCGAACACAAGCGCGCAGACACCGATAAAGGACAGGTTTTCTTTCAACATGACAAAGCACCTCCATGGAATGAAAAACACCTGAAAGAACATGTCCTTCAGGCGCTGCGAACTTATGGAGGTCCGTAACATCTTCTATCATCCAGACTATACTGTCGGTATCGGAATTGCACCGATTCAACCACATTCGGCTCGCGGACTATCACCGCCGGTCGGGAATTACACCCTGCCCCGAAGACATCTCGATTCAGTTGTTTAACTACTGTCTGCATTATAGCACAGTGCCCGGAGATTGCAAGTACTTTTTTCAGGAAAGGTTTGACAGGCGCTTTTTTGACGCGTACAATGGATGCCAGCACCGAAAAGGAGACTGCCGCCATGCCTGAGCGCGAACACACCTGCTGCTTCACCGGATACCGCGAACACAAGCTGCCCTGGGGCAGCGACGAATCCGACCCCCGCTGCCGGAAGCTCCAGCAGCAGATCTTTGACGCCGTGGACGCCGTCTATGCCGACGGCATCCGGCACTTCATCTGCGGCATGGCCAACGGCTGTGACCTGTATTTTTTCGATGCCGCGCGCTATCTGCGCCTCAGCCATCCGGAGGTCACGATCGAGGCGGCCATCCCCTTCTCCGGACAGGCCGACCGCTGGCGGCCGGAGCTGCGCGCGCGCTATGATTACGACCTGCGCCAGTGCGACTATCAGACGCTCGTGCAGGAGGCGTACACGCCGGGCTGCATGATGCGCCGCAACCGCTACATGGTCGACGCCTCGCGCATCCTCATCGCCGCCTTTGACGGCCGTCCCGGCGGCACGGAGCGCACGCTCGAATACGCCGCACTGCGAAAGCTCGAGATCATCCAGCTGCCGATCGACCGCGCGCCGGTCGGGATATGATCTATACCAAAAAACACGGAGAACGATTTTTCGTTCTCCGTGTTCGTTTTTGGGATGCTAACAGGCCTCGATCTCTTTGATGTTATATTCGTTGCCTGACACCAGATAGGTATGCTCGCTTTTACAGTGCGGGCATATTTTTGCGTATTTTACCGTGGGATATGTCTGCTTGCAGTCCTCGCAGAAGGTCACGGCGGGAACGGTCTCGATCTTCAGCTCCGCCTCTTTCAGATACTGCGATTTCTGGATCGCCCACTGCCAGCAGTCCGTCAGATAGTACGGAATGATGCCGCTGACCTCGCCGATCTCCAGCGTGACGCTGGCAACCTTGGTCAGGTGGTTTTCCTCGACGACCTGCTCGACCTCGCGAATGACATAGAACACGGTTCCGAGTTCATGCATGGGTATGTTCCTCCGGCGGGTTTACTTCGCGCACTTTTCCTTGATGTCCTTGATGGTGATCTTCGCAGCGCGCTTGATCATGTGCGGCAGGATGGCCTTCATCTTGTCCTCGGTGCGGTACATACGGCTGGCCTCCGGCATATCGCGCTGCAGGTGGATCGCGTCAAACTCGCAGCGGGTGGTGCACAGGCCGCAGCCGATGCACTTGTTCGGGTCGACGACGGACACGCCGCAGCCGAGGCAGCGGGATGCCTCCGCCTTGACCTGCGCCTCGGTGAAGGTGATGCGGTCGTTGGAGAAGGTCTTGGCCTTGCTCGCGTCGTGCGCGACGGTCTGGCGCGCCGGAGCGTCGAAGCAGTCGATGGGCAGGACGGCGTTGCTCTTGTCCAGCTCGTAGAACTCGCGCGGGTCACGCGCCAGTGTCAGGCTCTGGCCGTCATGCACAAAGCGGTGCAGGGACACAGCGCCCTCGCGGCCGGCCGCGATCGCGTCGATGGCGAACTTCGGACCGGTGACCACGTCGCCGCCGGCAAAGACGTCGGGCTGCGCGGTCTGATACGTCACACCGTCGACCTGGACGGTGCCGTTGCGGTTGAAGGCCATCGCCTCGGGCGCGATATGGCCGAGGTCGACGCGCTGGCCGATGGCGCCGATGACGGACGTGACCTCGATGGTCTCGAACTTGCCGGTGCCGACGGGCTTGCGGCGGCCCTTCTCGTCGGGCTCGCCCAGCTCCATGATCTCGACCTTGATGGCCTTGACCTTGCCGTTCTCGCCGAGGATCTCGGCCGGAGCGCTCAGGAAGCGGAACTGCACGCCCTCTTCCATGGCCTCGGCGACTTCCTCCGCGTCAGCCGGCATTTCGGCCTGACTGCGGCGGTAGATGACGTAGGTGTCCTGCGCGCCGAGACGGATAGCCGTGCGGCAGACGTCCATGGCGACGTTGCCGCCGCCGATGACGGCGCACTTCTTGCCGATGCGCGGCTTCTTGCCGAGGTTGACCTTGCGCAGGAAGTCCACGCCGCCGTACACGCCGGAGAGCTCTTCGCCCGGGATGCCGATGGGCGCGCTCTTCTGCGCACCGATGGCGAGGTAGAAGCCCTTGTAGCCCTGCTCACGCAGCTGATCGATGGTGATGTCCTTGCCGATCTCGACGCCGCGCTGGAAGTGGACACCCATCTCCTTGAGCACCTCGATCTCGGCGTTCACCACGTCCTTCTCGAGACGGAAGCTCGGGATGCCGAGGGTCAGCATGCCGCCGGGCACCTCGTTTTTATCGAACACGGTGACGTTTTCGTAGCCCATGTTCGCCAGATAGTAGGCGCACGACAGGCCGGCCGGGCCGGCGCCGATGATGGCGATCTTCTCCGGGTACGGATCGGCGATGCCGCGGTGGGTGATGACCTTCGGGATGTAGCGCTTGTCGGCCTGGAGCTCCTGCTCGGCGACAAATTTCTTGATCTCGTCGATGGCGACGGCGCGGTCAACGTTGCCGCGGGTGCAGGCGTCCTCGCAGCGGCGGTTGCAGATGCTGCCGCAGACGGCCGGGAACGGGTTATCCTGCTTGATGAGCTTGAGCGCGTCCAGATAGCGGCCCTGCGCAGCCAGATTGATGTAGCCCTGAACGGCGATGTGCGCCGGGCAGGCGGTCTTGCAGGGTGCGGTGCCGGACTCGTGGCACTGCTTCTGGTTGTCGTCCTTATAGTTCGGGCTCCACATATGCTCGCCCCAGTGGTTGTCGTCCGGCAGCGGCTGCTTCGGATAGACCACGGGTCCGGTCTTGGTGCACAGCTTCTGGCCGAGCTTGGCGGCACCGGCCGGGCAGACCTCGGCGCACTTGCCGCAGGCGACGCACTTTTCGGCATCGACATGGGCGCGGTAAGCGGAGGCGGACATATTGGGCGTGTTGAACAGCTGGCTCGTTCTCAGCGCGAAGCAGGAGCCGAGCGCGCAGTTGCAGATGGCAAAGATTTTATTCTCGCCGTCGATGTTCGTGATCTGGTGGACATAGCCGTTGTCCTCGGCGCGCTGGAGGATCTCCATCGCCTCATCATAGGTGATCTTGCGGCCCTTGCCGGTCTCGAGACAGTAGTCACAAAACTGACCGACGGCAATGCACAGCTCGTCCTGCAGCTCACCGCAGCCCTGCCCCTGAATGCGCATGGCATTGCGGCAGGAGCAGTAGCCAACGCCGAGCTGATCCTCATACTTCTTCAGCCAGTGGGAGATGTGCTCGACATCGACCGACTCGTTCGTGGCCGGGATGGCCTTTTCGACCGGGATGACGTGCATGCCGACGCCGGCGCCTCCGGGAGGCACCATGCAGGTGATCTTCGTCAGCGGCAGAAACGACATGCGCTCGAAAAACTGCGCGATCTCCGGATGCTCCTCCACCTGCGGCAGGTTCATGTTCATCAGCTCGGCAGAGCCGGGCACGAAGATCGGCAGCGTCCACTGCTTGTGGTGATCGGCGTTCTCCCAGTTGTACTCGAGCAGGCCGATCATGGACATCTGGTCAAACAGCTGCTCCACGTAGACGGGGTCCTTGCCGACCTTCTTGCCGATCTCGGCCGGTGTGGTCGGGACACGCACCTTCATCGCGAGCGCAAGCTCCGCCATCTCGTCGGTGACGACGCTGGCCAGGCCATAATACTCGGGCGAAGTCTCGTCGAGCTGGGTCATGCCGAGCTTGACGTCCACACGGTCGGTGATCTTTTTGCCTAGTTTCAGGATCAGTTCTCTTGCCATTTTCAGGCTCCTTTCTTCCCCTTGAATAATTTCCGTTGCATTCCCTGATTTGTGAATTCATGCACAAGGATTGTAACACATCTCACACACACAATTCAATAGACAAATGTGCATTTTACCGTAAAATGCAGCAAAGACACCGCCGTTCTGCCCGTCGGGGTTGACATTTTACACAATCAGTGTTATGTTTTTGCTGACCGTATGGTTAATTTTCGTATATTTGCAGAGGCGAGCGCAAATGGCTCGGATCCGGGTCCATGTTCTGCACTGCGGGAGGATCGGCGTCGCGCCGGATCTCCCGGCGAGCGGCCAGTGGCGCTGGCCGGCGAAGGCCGACGCACGGCGCACAAAAGCGGATGCACGCATCTGGCTGCCGGTGTCGGCGTATCTCGTGGAGCACCCGAAGGGGCTGTTTCTGGTCGACGCCGGTCTGCCGCGCACAGTGAGCCCGACCGGGGTGGAGGATCGCGCGGCGCAGCTGCGCATGTTCGGCCGCGGGTGGTACACGCTCGTACACAGCGTCGTCGCACCGGGACAGTCGATCGGCGAGCAGCTGGCCGCGCGCGGCATCCGGCCGCGGGATCTGGACTATGTGCTCTTTTCCCACCTCGACCCGGATCATATCGCCGGCATCAGCGAGGTGCGGGGCGCAAAGCGCCTGCTCGTTCCGGAGGAGGAATACTTCTGGTCGTGCCGCGTCAACCTGCGCTACACCTCGCGCAGGCTGTGGATCGACGAGCCGCCGGAGCGCTTCTGGTACCGCGTGAACCACATCGGGCCGGAGAGCCGCTCCTACGACCTCTTCGGTGACGACTCGGTGCATCTCGTGCACATCGCGGGTCACACGGAGGGGATGTTTGCAGCGCTCATCCGAAACGGCGAGCGCTATGTGCTGCTCAATGCCGACGGCGCGGCAAGTCCCCGCTCGTGGGCGGAGGGCACGGTGCCCGGCATCTGCGAAAACAGCGTGCGCGCCAAAAAGGCACTCGACTGGATCGGCAGCATGAGCCGCGATCCCGCGTGCGTGGCGTCGCTGTGCAGCCACGATCCCGATATAGCACTGCAAACGATCGAATTTTAGAATAGATACGTTCATTTTTTCTAATGCATATTTCATACCGCTTTTGTGGATTTTGGGGTTGACAAGCGCAGGGAACTGCGTTATACTGCGCTCGTTTCCACAGGAAACCGTGATTTTGAACGAAAGGAGACGCGTCGTATTATGAAGTTTGCTCAGACGAACAACATGATGATGGCTATGATGATGTACATGCCCGGCTGCATGTGCATGCTTCGTTGTGCTCAGAAATACGACTCGTCTTGTGTTCGCTTCCAATAACGGCTGATCCAAATTCCAAGCCGTATCCGCAGAGGCCGGAAGACAACGAGTCTTCCGGCCTCTGCTTTTTTGTTCCGAAAAATTCATTCTGCGAGGGAGAATCCACCATGATCGAAATCGAACATCTCAACAAGACCTACCCCTCTCCAACCGGCGACATCCACGCGCTGCGGGATGTGGACCTGCGCATCGATGACGGGGAGATCTTCGGCATCATCGGCCTGAGCGGTGCCGGCAAGAGCACGCTCGTGCGCTGCATCAATCTCCTCGAGCGGCCGACCTCCGGCACAGTGCGCATCGACGGGCGCGACATGACGCAGCTCAGCCGACGCGATCTGCTCAAGGCGCGGCAGGACATCGGCATGATCTTCCAGAGCTTCAACCTGCTCGAGCAGCGCACGGTGCTGCGCAACATCTGCTTCCCGCTCGAGATCGCGGGCGTCAAGCGCGACAAGGCGCAGGCGCGCGCCGAGGAGCTGCTCGAGCTCGTCGGATTGTCCGACCGCGCGAAGGCCTATCCCTCGCAGCTCTCCGGCGGCCAGAAGCAGCGCGTGGCCATCGCCCGCGCCCTCGCCACGCGGCCGAAATACCTCCTGTGCGACGAGGCCACCAGCGCCCTCGACCCGAACACCACGCAGTCGATCCTCCGCCTGCTCAAGCAGATCAACCAGACGCTCGGCGTGACGATCGTCGTCATCACACACGAGATGCGCGTCATCGAGCAGATCTGTCAGCGCGTGGCCGTCATCGACCAGAGCTGCATCGCCGAGATTGGCAACGTCAGCGATGTGTTCACCCACCCGAAATCCGACATTGCCAAAGCGCTCATCCTTCCCAAGAGTCCGACCGAGAACCTCCCGCCGTGCACCGGCAAGCGTCTGCGCCTCGTCTTCGACGGCAGCTGCTCCAACGAGCCGGTCATCTCGCGCATCACGCTCGAGTGCGGCGTGCCGGTGAACATTCTCTTCGCCGACACCCGCATCGTCGAGGGCAGCATCTACGGCCACATGGTCATCGACCTGCCCGACGATCCGCAGCAGTTCCACGATGTGCTGCGCTGGCTCGAGCACAACCACATCTCTTATCTTCAGGAGGTTTAAGCCATGTCTGAATTGCTCATCAAGCTCTGGCAAAACGGCATCCTGCAGCTCGGCATCTGGGAAACCGTTTACATGACGCTCATCTCCACGTTCTTCGCCTATCTCATCGGCCTGCCGGTCGGGCTCATCCTGCGCATGACCGACCGCGACGGCATCCACCCCATCGGCTGGCTCAACCGCACGCTCGGCATCATCGTCAACGCCCTGCGCAGCATCCCGTTCATCATCCTCATGGTGGCCATGCTGCCGGTGGCAAAGTTCGTCGTCGGCACGAGCCTCGGCAACCGCGCCGTGATCGTGACGCTCGTCATCGCCGCCGCCCCGTATGTGGCGCGCATGGTCGAGTCCGCCGCCAAGGAGGTGGACGCCGGCGTCATCGAGGCCGCGCAGTCCATGGGCGCGTCCACGCTGCGCATCATCTGCAAGGTCATCATCCCGGAGGCCAAACCCGCGCTCATCACCGGCGCCGTCATCTCCACCGTGACCATCCTCGGCTACTCCGCCATGGCCGGCACGATCGGCGGCGGCGGCCTCGGTCAGATCGCCATCACCTACGGCTACCAGAAGTACGACGATCAGATCGTCTGGCTGTGCGTAGCACTGACCATTCTCATCGTGCAGATCCTGCAGGAGTTCGGCATGTACATCGCCCGCCGCACCGACCGGCGCGCGCACAGCTGACGGGAGGTGCCGCCCATGCATCTGCATTATCCCGCGCTGCTGCGCGAAAACATCCGGCGCGGACGAATGTGTCCCCCGCCGAACCGCACACCCGATCATCCGTACCCACACAAATTCTAAAAAAATATAACATAAAGGAGAACCTGAAATGAAAAAGATCACTTCCCTCATCCTCGCCCTCGTGCTGGCGTTCTCGCTCGTGTCTCTGAGCGCCTGCGGCGGCAAGGCCACCGACGACAAAAACAGCGATTCTGCCGACGACAAGGTCATCACCGTCGGCGCCAGCGCCACCCCGCACGCCGAGATCCTCGAGCAGGTCAAGCAGGTGCTTGCCGACGAGGGCTACGAGCTCAAGATCGTCACCTATGACGACTATGTCCTGCCGAACCAGGCGCTGGCCGACGGCACGCTCGACGCAAACTACTTCCAGCACAAGCCCTATCTTGACAGCTTCAACGCCAAAAACGGCACGAACCTCGTCTCCGTTGGTGCCATCCACTACGAGCCGTTCGGCATCTACGGCAACGGCGTCACCGACCTGAAGGACCTCGCCAAGGGCGCGACCATCATCATCCCCGCCGACGACAGCAACGAGACCCGCGCCCTGTTCCTGCTGCAGCAGGAGGGCCTGATCAAGCTTCCCAATGACGCGGACGCCGCCAAGGGCGTGAGCACGCTCGACATCGTCGACGACGGCGGCTACAACATCGTCACCGTGCAGGCCGACACCGTCCCGGCCCAGCTCAAGAATGCGAGCGCCGGCACCATCGCCGTCATCAACGGCAACTATGCGCTGGCCGCCGGTCTGAACATCAGCGACGCGCTCGCCACTGAGAACGCCGACGGCACCGCCGCGCAGACCTACGCCAACATCATCGCCGTGCGCTCCGGCGACGAGAACAGCCCGAAGACTCAGGCGCTGCTCAAGGCGCTCAAGACCGACGCCGTCAAGCAGTACATCGCCGATACCTACAACGGCGCTGTCGTTGCAAGCTTCTGATTAATCTCTCTCCCCACTCTTTTCTGAAAAATGCAAAAAGCCCCCGACCACGTGTCGGGGGCTTCGTGCATTATCGGGCGGCATTGCGCGCATAGCTGTTGTCGACAAGGCGGTCAAAATCCACCCAGTCGGCGTGCTCGAGCACGCCCGCCGTCTCCATGACGGTCTCGAGCCGCTCAAGAGACGACTGCGCCATGACCGGCGTCGCGTTCCACGCATCGATGTCCTTGTAGCGCTGCACGACCTGCGTGAGCACGGACACGTCCGTGTCCGGAAACTGCGGGGCGATGATGGCGGCGGTCTCTGCCGCGTCGTGCCCGGCGATCCATGTCAGCGCACGCGCAACGGCGTTTGTAAAGCGCTGCACCACGTCCGCGTGCTCCCGGATGTACGTCTGCGAGGCGAAGTAGGCCGTATACGGGATCTCGCCGCTCTCCTGCCCGACGGACGCGAGGATATACCCCTTGCCCGCCTGCGCGACCTCGGTGGCCGTCGGCTCAAAGAGCGTGACAAAATCGCCGTTGCCGCCGGTGAACGCCCCGGCCATCATGTTGAACTGCACCGTTGTATCCACGTCGGCATCCGCACCGGGGACGATGCCGTTTTGCCGCATGACGTATTCGAGCGTCATCTCCGGCACACCGCCTGCGCGCCCGCCGATGACGGTCCTGCCGCGCAGCAGCTCCCACGAAAACGGCACATCCTCCCGTCCGACGAGGAACGACCCGTCGCGCTTCGTGAGCTGGCCGAACACGATCGGGTGATCGTCCTTGCCCTGATTGTACACGTAGATGCACGCCTCCGGTCCGGCGAGACCGATGTCCGCCTGCCCGGTGAGCACCGCCGTCATGACCTTGTCGGCGCCGCCGCCGTTGCTCAGCTCGATCTTCAGCCCCTCATCCGCGAAAAAGCCCTGCTCCAGCGCCACATACTGCGGCGCGTAGAACACCGAATGTGTCACCTCGCTCAGGCGGACGGTGGCCGTCTCCTGCGTGCCGCAGGCGCATAAGGCCGCCGGCAGCAATACCGCCAGAACCCCACAAAGAAACCGTTTCATTGCGTCACTCCCAACCGATTTTTGAATCCCTTCTCCAGCCACAGCACGAGCTGATACATCACCACGGCCGCCGCCGCAAGCACGAAGACGGTCGCCATCACAAGGTCCATGTTGAACACCTGCGACCCGTAGACGATCAGATAGCCGAGACCGGCTTTGGACACCAGAAATTCGCCCATGATGACGCCGACCCACGACAGGCCGACGTTCACACGCAGCGTATTGAACAGCGTGGCGTAGTTGGCCGGAATGACCAGCCGCCACAGGATCTGATGGCGCGTCGCGCCGAGCGTCTGCATCAGGCGGATCTTCTCCCGATCCGTGGACAGAAAGCCCACGTGCATATTCAGGATCGTGACGAAGAGCGAGATCGCGACCGTCATGGCGATGATCGAGCCCGTGCCCGCGCCGATCCAGACGATGAACACCGGCCCGAGCGCCGTCTTCGGCAGCGCGTTGAGCACGACCAGATACGGGTCGAGCACGCGCGAGAGCAGCTCGCTCCACCACAGACCGATGGCGATGAGCGTGCCGAGCAGCGTCCCGAGCAGGAAGCCCGCCACGACCTCCAGACACGACGTGCCGATGTGCAGCCACAGCTCGCCGGAGCTTTGCAGCGCCGCGAGCGTGCGCACCACGCGCGACGGGCTGCTGACGATGAAGGCGTCCACCCAGCCGCAGCGCGCTGCGAGCTCCCACCAGCCGAGAAACGCCGCCAGCAGCAGCACCTGCAGCGCCAGCACGACCTGGCGGCGGCGCTTTTGCGCGCGCAGATACGCAAGTCTCTGCGGGGAGAGCGACCGTTCAGGCATTGACATCCAGCTCCTCCCATATTTGATTGAACAGCGTCTGAAATTCCGCCCGGCTGCGCCGCTGCAGCGGCGGCACGGTGCGCAGCGCGCCGAGGTCATGGATGGCCTTGACGGTCGCGGGGCGGTGCGTGAGCACGACGATGCGATCCGAGAGGCTGATGGCCTCGGAAATGTCGTGCGTGACGAGCAGCGCCGTCTTGTGCTCGCGGCGGATGATCTGCGCGATGTCGCCCGACACGGCCAGCCGCGTCTGGTAGTCCAGCGCGGAAAACGGCTCGTCGAGCAGCAGCACATCCGGCGATGTCGCCAGCGTGCGGATGAGTGCGCAGCGCTGGCGCATCCCGCCCGAGAGCTGGTTTGGCAGCTTGCGCGCAAAGCCGTCGAGCCGGTACTGCGTGAGCAGGGCGCGCACGGCGTCGCGCCGCGCGGGTGTGTTCTCGTGCCGGATCTCCAGCCCGAGCGTCACGTTGCCCCAGATCGTGCGCCAGTCAAAAAGCTGATCGCGCTGCGGCATCAGCCCCGCCTTCCCCGTCGGCGCGCGCACGGGCTCGCCGTCAACGAGCACCTCCCCGCCCGACGGGCGCTCGATACCGGCGATGAGCGCCAGCAGCGTGGATTTTCCGCAGCCGGACGGCCCAACGATGCTCACAAACTCGCCGTCGGCCACGCCGAAGGTCACATCCCGCAGCGCCGCCACCTCGCCGTCCGGCGCCTGATAGGTCAAGGCGGCGCGGCGCAGCTCGATTTTCATGGCGTCTCCCCCTTTGTTCGCGCCGAGGCGCTATGCCCCAATGTATGCCGCGCCGGTGCACGGGGTGCAAAGCAAAGCGGCGCGGCCGCGCAGGTTTCCTGAGAGAAGAAGCTGGGCTTCGACAAGAAAAAACGCACACATCGCAAAGGCGATGTGTGCGTTTTTTATCCTGCCGCCTTGTACGCGCGCTCGAGCGCGGCGGACAGCGGCTGACCGTGCGAGCGGCAGATGCGCCGCAGCCGGTACAGACACGCGGAATCGCGCGTGAGGCGGTTGATGCCCCAGTCGCACGACAGTGTCGCCTGAAAGCCCATGCCGCGCAGAACGGTGTCCGTCAGGTCGCTGTATTTTCCGTAGGGGTAGGCAAAGGTGTCCGGTGTGCGGCCGGTGTGCTCCGCGAGCTCATCCTGCAGGCGCTGAAGGTCTGCGCGCAGCAGCTCTGTATACGCCGCGTCCGACTCGCCCGCGTTCGGCAGGCAGCCGTAGCGCTCCGGCGTGTAGCTGTGCAGGTCGTAGGAGTGGTTCTGCACCTCGACGAGACCGGAGTCGAGCATCTCGTTGAGCTGGTCCCATGTGACGTGCGCATAGTCGATGCTCTCACTCGGCCACTCGGTGAAATCGTCCGTGTTGCGCCCGAGCAGCGAAAAGACGATGCGCGCCGCATATTGCCGCAGCAGCGGCAGCACATAGACGTAGTTGTTGTAGTACCCGTCGTCAAAGCTGAGCACGATGGGCTTTTCCGGCAGCGGCGTGCCGTCGCGCACGTAAGCGATGACGTCCGCCATGACGACGGTCGTGTAGCCGTTTTCCGCCAGCCACCGGAGGTCAGATTCCAGCTCCCACGGCTGGATGGCATCCTTGCCGGACTTGTCGGGCTTGACCTCGTGGTACATGATGATCGGCAGCGGCACGGCGTCCGCCTCCTCCCCTGCGGCATAGGCCGCAAGCGGGCAGAGCACGAACAGCGCAGACAGCACGACGGCCATCACCCGCTGCGGGACCGGCAGCGCTCGGCGCACGGCATCCATCTCCTCTCGTTTCATCCGTTCGGAGATAGTGTGCGCCGGTCGCGCAAAAATCATGCACGCGCTGCGCGTTTCGCAGCGGCGCGCTGCACGCATTTGACGCCCTCCACGATCGGTAGCACCAGAAACGCCAGCCCCATCGCCACGGCATACTCGGCGGCGGAGATGGGCGTGAAGTCAAAGGCGTTGGCCAAAAACGGCACATAGATGCACAGCGTCGTGAGCGCAAGGCTCGCCGCGGCCGCGCCGACGAGCGCCCAGTTGGGCGTGCGCAGCGTGAACAGGCTCGCCCGGTGTGCGCGCATATTGAAGCTGTGGAAAATCTCCGCCATGCTCAGCGTCAAAAACGCCATTGTTGTGCCGTCGGGCGAATTCGTGACCGTCCAGACGCCGTACTCCATGTAGTGGCCGATGAAAAACGCCGCCAGCGTCAGCAGCGCACACATCACGCCCTGATACACGCAGTCGAAGCCGACACCGTGCGCGAAGATGCTCTCGCGCGCACTGCGCGGTGGGCGGGTCATGATGTCCGGCTCTGCGCGCTCCATGCCGAGCGCCAGCGCCGGGAAGCAGTCGGTGAGCAGATTGATCCACAGCAGGTGCACCGGCTCAAGGATCGTAAAGCCGAGCATCGTCGCGGCGAAGATGCTCAGCACCTCGCTCATGTTCGAGCCGAGCAGGAACTTCACGGCGCGGCGGATGTTGTCATAAATGCGCCGCCCCTCCTCGACCGCGCCGACGATGGTGGCAAAGTTATCGTCGGCGAGCACCATGTCGGCCACGTTTTTCGTCACGTCCGTGCCGGTGATGCCCATGCCGATGCCGATGTCCGCCGCGCGGATGCTCGGCGCGTCGTTGACGCCGTCGCCGGTCATGGCGGTGATGAAGCCGGCGTCGCGCCACGCCTGGACGATGCGCGTCTTGTGCTCCGGCTGCACACGGGCATAGACGCTGATATGCTGCAGACGGCGGCGGAACGTGTCGTCGTCCATGGCGCCCAGCTCCGCGCCGGTGACGGCCTCGTCGCCGGGGCCGAGCAGACCGAGCTCACGCGCGATGGCGCTGGCGGTGTCCACATGGTCGCCGGTGATCATGATCGGGCGGATACCGGCGCTGCGGCAGTCACGGATGGCGTCCACGACCTCGGGACGCACCGGGTCGATCATCCCCGCCAGGCCGAGAAAGCACAGGTGCTGCTCGAGCGCCGCGGGCGACGTATCGTCCGGCAGCGCGTCATATGTGCGCATGGCCGCCGCCAGCACACGCAGCGCCCGGCCGGTCATGTCGCGGTTATGCGCGGCGATCTCAGCGCGGTGCGCGTCCGTCATGGGCACGGCCTGCCCGTCGATCCAGATGCGGTCGCACAGCGGCAGCAGCACATCTGGCGCGCCCTTGGTGTACTGCACGATGCGCCCGCCGTCGGAATGCAGGGTGCTCATCATCTTGCGTGCGCTGTCAAACGGCGCCTCGGCCACGCGCGGCAGCTGCACGCGCAGCGCGCTCGGCGACAGCCCCTGTGTGACCGCCCAGCGCACGAGCGCGGCCTCGGTCGGCTCTCCGGTCACGGTGTCCGTATCCGGGTCGTGCACGGCGTCGGCACACAGCGCCATGGCGGTGGCGAGCAGGTGCTCGTCGCTGCCCGCAGACGCCGTGACGGTCATGCGGTTTTGCGTGAGCGTACCGGTCTTGTCCGTGCAGATGATCTGCGCGCAGCCGAGCGTCTCGACTGCCGTGAGCCGGCGGATGACCGCGCTGCGGCGGCTCATGTTCGTCACGCCGATCGACAGCACGATCGTCACGACCGCAGCCAGCCCCTCCGGAATGGCGGCGACCGCAAGGCTCACGGCGATGAGGAACGTGTCGAGCACGACGCGGCCGCTGATCGAGCCGGCGCGCAGCACGCCGACCGCGAACACGATCGCGCAGATGCCCAGCACCAGCCACGTCAGGATGCGGCTCAGCTGCGACAGACGCAGCTGCAGGGGCGTCTTGTTTTCCTTCGTCTGCGTAAGTGCGTCGGCGATATGCCCCATCTGCGTCTGCATACCGGTCTCGGTGACGACGGCGCGGCCGCGCCCGTAAACGATGCTGCTGCCAAGGTAGAGCATATTGCTGCGGTCACCGAGACCGATCTCGCCGTCGGCTGTGAGCGCGTCGGCGGATTTTGACACCGGCACGCTCTCGCCGGTCAGCGCAGCCTCCTCCGCGCGCAGGCTGGCACTCTCGATCACGCGCGCGTCGGCCGGTACAGCGTCGCCCGCCTCGAGCACGAGCACGTCGCCCACGACGAGCGTCTCACTCGGGACGGTCACGATCTTGCCGCCGCGCAGCACGCGGCTGTGCGCCGCGCTGAGCTCCTTGAGCGCGGCGATGGCCTGCTCGGCCTTGCTCTCCTGATACACGCCGAGCACCGCGTTGATGATGACGACGAGCAAAATGATGATGACGTCCGCAAAGCTCTCGTGCGCATATGCGCTCGTGACGGCTGAGACCAGCGCCGCCGCAAGCAGCACCAGGATCATCGGATCCGCGAGCTGGGCAAAAAAGCGCTTGACGACCGACGGCTTCGGCGGCTCTGCGAGCACATTGTGCCCGTCACGCGCCAGCCGCTCATCGGCCTGCGCCTGCGTGAGTCCGTCGGGCGTGCTGTCGAGTGCGTGCAGCGTGTCGGCGGATGACTGCCGGTAATATTCCATCGTTTGTCCTCCTTTTCGGTATCGGATATGGTTCCCCGGAAATGAAAAAAAGAGACCTACCTGCCCTATGGGCAGATAAGTCTCATCATTTCAGACCGAGCCAGATCCAACAGATCGGTTGTTGGCCGGGCCGCGCGACGGATCGCGCCAATTACTCCCTTATCCCAGAATCATTGTATGCGCACACGCACGCAAACACAAGCAAAATCTACACCGCGCAGCCGAATCTTAGCGCCGTCTTAGCGCTTTGCGCTGCGCCGCCAGATCTTCTGCGCCTCCGCAGCCCGGATAAGCTCGTCACGAAAATCCGGATGTGCGATGGAGACCAGCGCCTCGGCACGCTCCCACGTGCTGCGCCCGGCGAGATTCACCACGCCCTGCTCCGTCGCCAGATAATACACCTGTGCGCGCGGGGACGTGACGATGTCGCCGCCAAAATGCGGCAGGATGCGCGAATGGCGCACGCCGTCCCTGTCCGTGAAGGTGGACGTCATGCAGATGAACGCCTTGCCGCCGCGCGCCATGGCCGCGCCCGTGAGAAAATCGAGCTGACCACCCGTGCCGCTGATCTGGCGCAGACCGGAGCTCTCGGACGCGACTTGCCCGTAGAGATCGGCCGCGATGCAGCTGTTGATCGACACCATGTTGTCGAGCTGCGCGATGACCTCGGGCGCATTGACATAGGACAACGGCGCGGCGATGACGCCGGGGTTGTCGTCCACCCAGTCGTAGAGCCGCTTGGAGCCGATCGTGATGCCGAGCATCCCCTGATTGCGGTGCAGCGTGCAGCGGCGGTTCGTGAGCACGCCCGCCTCGTGCAGCTCGAGATACGCGTCCGAGCAGAGCTCGGTGTGCATGCCGAGGTCATGCAGACCGGAGCGCGCGAGAAGCTTTCCGAGCACGGTGGGCATGCCGCCGATGCCGAGCTGAACGGTCGCCCCGTCGCAGATGTGCGGCAGGAGAAGGTTTGCGATCGCGGTGTCCTCCGCGCTCGCCGGGTGCTCGGGCGGATCGGAAAACGGCGCGTGCGCGCCCTCGACGATCATGTCCGCATCGGAGATGTGGATGACTTCGTCAAAGCCGCCGCGCAGCCGCGGCAGATGCTCGTTGATCTCCAGAATGACGATGTCCGCCTGCTCAAGGATCGCGCGGGACACGCCGGTCGCCACCGAGAGGTTGAAGTATCCGTGGCGATCCATCGGCGTGACGCACGCCATGGCGACGTTCACCGTGAGAAACTGCCGGTAATACCACGCGAGGTTGCGGAAGATCATCGGCGTGAAGTAGCACAGGCCGCGGTCGCAGAGCTTGCGCTCATACGCCGAGCAATGCCATGTGTGGTAGAGAAAATGCGTCTGCTCCGGGTCGCACTCGACGATCTGCAGCGGGCCCATGCAGAGATTGCCGCGCACCTTCACGTCGTGCAGCTCGTCACGCCGGGCGGCAAGCGCCGCATCGAGCAGCGGCGGGAAGCCGAGCCCCGACGTATAGTCCACCCAGTCGCCGTCCTTCACGGCGCGCACCGCCTCGGCGGGCGTGCGCAGCTTGCTGCGGTATTCGGCCTGATAGTCCATCGTCGTTCCTCCTAGAAGATCTGATCTTTTTGCACCGGCGTCTGAAACAGGCGGCGGATCTCGGCGCCGTCGTCGGTCTGGCCGAGGATCCACATGAGCTTTGTGACCACGGCCTCGCTCGTCATGCTGTAGGCCTCGATGAGCCCGAGCTCACGCTTGGCGCGGTGACCGACCTGATATACCTCCATATCGCTGCCCTCGTGGGGGACCTGTGTCGTCATGACAATGACGCGGCCGGACTCCACCCAGTCGCGCACGGCGTTATAAAAGCTCTCGTCGCCGTAGCACGGCAGGCCGCCGACGCCGAAGCTCTCGATCACGAGCGCGCGGTAATGCGCCTTGAGGTAGTCGAAAATGCCGGCGTCGATGCCGGGGATAAGCTTGAGCACGAACACGCCGGGATCGAGCCGGTCATAAAAGCACGGCGCGCCGTCAACGTGCTCCCGGATATAATACACGAGCTGACGGCCGCGCAGAATGGCCGTCTCCGGATAGTCGATGCTCGAAAAGGCGTTGTAGCTCTTTGTGCGCATCTTGCGTGCGCGCGTGCCGAGAATGACCTTGTGGTCAAAGACGACGTGCACGCCGCACGCGCCGTCGTCGCAGGCGTAGAGGAAGGCGTCGCGCAGGTTCTCGCGCGCGTCGGTGTCCTGGTTGAAGATCGACTTCTGCGAGCCGGTGATGACGACGGGCTTGGCGTTGTTCTGGATGAGGTACGAGAGCGCGGCGGCGGTATAGGCCATCGTGTCCGTGCCGTGCGTGAGGACAAAGCCGTCATACGCATCGTAGTGCGCGCGCACGCACGCCGCCATCTGCAGCCAGTCGCGGCTGTTGATGTTCGTGCTGTCGCGGTTCATGAGCTGCACGGTGTCGATGCGGCACAGATGCTCGAGCTCCGGCACCTCGGCCAGCAGCTCCTTGGAGGTGAGCTGCGGCGTGAGTCCGTCGGCCGTCGCCTTGGACGCGATCGTGCCGCCGGTGGCGATCATAAGAATATGCTTCATATCAGTCTTTCACTTTCTTCCAATAGTCGAGCGATGCAAAGCCCCGTTCGAGCTGCATCGCCGTATACTCCTCGCACACGCGCGCAAGCTGCCTGCGCCCCGCATCGCCGAGTGTGAAGGAAAAGATCTTCTTCGGATCGGCGTTCACGACGTGGCGCATGGCGGCCAGCGTCTCCGGCAGCAGCGGCGTGACGGCAGACGAGCTCGCGCCCCGGCACTGCGCGCAGTACACCGCACCGCCGCGCAGGGAGAGCCACGGCTCCACAGGCTCGGGCGCGCCGCAGCGCGCGCAGCACGACAGGTCCGGCTCATAGCCCGCCAGACACATGAGCCGCAGCTCGAACACCGCCTTGATCTGCTCCGGCGGACACAGCGCGCGGCTGAGCGCATAGAGGCTGTTGAGCCCGAGCTGCAGCACCGGCGGATCGGGATACTCCTCGGCAGAGACGGTCTCAAGCAGCTCGGCAAAATAGCTCCCGAGCGCAAACGCGCCGAGATCGGCGCGCAGGCCCAGAAACTCCTCGACCGTGGACGCCTCGTTGAGCGTGCGGCGGCCGCGGTTTTCAAAGATCGTCATGTCCGAATAGGTCAGCAGCTGCGTCGCCGCCGTGATGCGGCTGCCCTTGCGCAGCGCGCCGCGCGCGCGGACGGTGACCTTCCCCTCGTGCTGCGTGAGCACGGTGAGGATCTTGTCCGACTCTTTGTAGCGCACCTCGCGCAGCACCAGACCGCGGGTCGTAAGAAACATCGTATGTACCTCATCAGGCGGGGCGGCGGTCGGTGTCGTCCGCCGCAGATGCCTCGCTCGCCGCCGCATTGCGCGCGGCGCAGTAGCAAAGATAGCCGAGCGGATCACCGGTATCCGCAAACAGCTGCCAGAAAAAATCGTCCTGCACAGGAAACCACCTCGCTGCGCATAGTGTCTGCACAGCGGGGTGGAACTATAGCTGGTAATTTCCGCGTCTCACTGATCGGTGAAACCGAAGTTGCGCAGCTGGGCGGCCGAGTCGCGCCAGTTTTCCTTGACCTTGACCCATGTCTGCAGGTACACCTTCGTGCCCATGAAGCGCTCGATGTCCTGCCGCGCAAGCTCGCCGATCTTCTTGAGCATCGCGCCGTGCTTGCCGATGATGATGCCCTTGTGGCTGTCCTTTTCGCAGTAAATGGTCACGTCCATGTCGATGATGCCGTTGTCGCGCTCGGAAAACTTCGTGACCTCGACGGCCGTGCCGTGCGGGATCTCCTTATCGAGGCACAGCAGCAGCTTTTCGCGCACGAGCTCGGCGCAGATCTGCTTTTCGGGCATATCGGAGATCATATCATCCGGGAACAGCTGCGGTCCGGGCACGGCCAGCGCCGTCAGCTCGTTTAAGAGCTCGTCGAGCCCGTCGCCGTTCTGGGCAGACACCGGCACGATCGCACGCCACGGCAGCGCCTCGGAATAGGCGGCGATGACGGCCAGCAGCTCCTGCTTTTCGACCGTGTCGATCTTGTTGATGACGAGCACTGCCGGAGCGCCCGTCGACCGGATGCGCTCGATGAGCGCGCGCTCCTGCTCGCCGATGGAGGCGATGGGCTCGACGACGAGCATCACGCCGTCAACGTCCGCCACGCTCTCGCGCACGACCTGCACCATGTAGTCGCCCAGACGGTTGCGCGGCTTGTGAAAACCCGGCGTGTCCATGAGGATGAGCTGCGCGTCGCCGCGGTTGACAACGGCGCTGATGCGGTTGCGCGTCGTCTGAGGCTTGTTCGAGACGATGGCGATCTTCTCGCCCAGCAGGGCGTTTGTGAGCGTGGACTTGCCGACATTCGGCCGTCCGCAGATAGTGATCATAGCGGTTTTGGTAATCATTCTCTTCTCCTTATACGTCCAGCAGACGCATGATCTCTTTTTCTCGTGCGCGCATACGGCGCTTGTCCTCTCCCTCGTCCACGTGGTCATAGCCGAGCAGGTGCAGCACGGAGTGCACCGTCAGATAGCTGACCTCGTGCGCGAAGCTGTGGCCGTAGGTCCCGGCCTGCTCGGCGCAGCGCTCCATGGAGATGACCATGTCGCCGAGCATGGCGCGCTCGGTCTCGTAGTCCCACTCGCAGGCGTCGGGGTCGAACGCGCCGGGCGTGAGCTCATTCATCGGAAACGACAGCACGTCCGTCGCGCGGTCAACGCCGCGCTGCTCGCGGTTGATGGCGTGGATGGCAGTATCGTCCGTGAGCGTCACATCGAGCTCACACGGGACGGTCACGCCCTCGGCCCTGAGCGCCGCGGCGGCTGCGCGCTTGACATAGCGCTGCGTGTCCGGGAAGCCCAGCCCCCTGCGCGTGCGGGTGATGGTGATCCTGACCTGTGTCATGCTTTTTTCCTCACAGTCGTCTTGCGCGCGGCGGGCTTTTTGGCAGCGGCCGCGGCGTGTTTTTCTCTCTGCTTATCGTCCTTTTCGTAGGCGGCGATGATCTTCTGCACGAGTGCATGGCGCACGACGTCTGCCCCGGTCAGGCGGCAGATGGCGATGTCGTCGATGCCGTCGAGGATGCGCAGCGCCTCCTTGAGACCGGACGGCTTGTCCGACGGCAGGTCGATCTGCGTCACGTCGCCGGTGATGACGACGTGCGAGCCGAAGCCGATACGCGTCAGGAACATCTTCATCTGCTCGCGGGAGGTATTTTGCGCCTCGTCGAGGATGATGAAGCTGTCGTCGAGCGTGCGCCCGCGCATATACGCCAGCGGCGCGACCTCGATGTTGCCGCGCTCGAGATACTTGGCATAGGCGTCCGCGCCGAGCATCTCAAAGAGCGCATCGTACAGTGGGCGCAGATAGGGGTCGACCTTGTTTTGCAGGTCGCCGGGCAGAAAACCCAGCCGCTCGCCCGCCTCGACCGCGGGGCGCGTGAGGATGATGCGGTTGACGCGCTCGGCGCGAAACGCCGCGACCGCCTCCGCCACGGCAAGATATGTCTTGCCTGTGCCGGCAGGGCCGACGCCGATCGTGATCGTGTTTTGCTCGATCGCATCGAGATACGCGCGCTGGCCGAGCGTCTTTGCCTTGATGGGCTTGCCCTTGGCTGTGATGCACACGACGTCGCCCGCAAGCTCCTGGATCTTCTGCTCCCTGCCCTCGCGCACGAGGCGGAAGATGTAGCGCACGTTCTGCTCGCCGATCTCCTCGCCCTTGGCCGCCAGCGACAGCAACCCCGCGATGGCTTTTTCGGCGTAGAGCACGTTTTCCGCCTCGCCGGTGATGTGGATCTGCTCGTCGCGGTCGGTCACGCGCACGTTGTATTCGGTCTCGATCATCCGCAGGTTCTGGTCAAACGACCCGAACACGCTGATGACGTCCTCCATTCTGTCGACTTCCATGGTTTTTTCAATCATCTGCTGTAGTCCCTTCCCCGGCCGGCGGCCGAAGCTGTAAAAATTCCGCGTCCGGTGTCGCCTGCGCGCGGCCGATCTCCTGCTCGCACTCTGCCGTGAGCGTCACGGTCAGCACGCCGCCGGTGACCTCCGCCGCCGTTTCATAGGCAAGGATCGTGCCGTCGGCACCGATCTCTTGGCGCAGCCGCTGCAGCAGCGCCTGCTCGAGCGAGGCGCGCGCCGCGTCCTCCGAAACCGGCGCGTCCGCCGTCCGATACGGCTGCACGCGCTCGCGCACGAGCGAAAACGGCAGCGCAAACACGCCCCGGATCGCAAAAGGATATTCACAAGTGATTTTATCACATTCCGCGTTCGAAATTCCACTGTTTTGATAAAAATTGATCCGTTTTTTCCCCACGCGCAGCGCCCAGCGCGTCCGTCCGCCGTGCGCGGACTGTTTTTCGCTTTCCGTCAGAGCGATCTGCCCCGTGAGCTCCTGCCGCGTGCGGGCGCGGATCTCGGCGCGGGCGCACACCGGGCGCACCCCGCCGCCGAGGTCCGTGACCGCGCCGGACACGAGCACGTCACCCGGCTCCACCGCCGCGCCGGGCGCGACGCGTGCCTCCCCGGCGTAGACGTCCATGCTCAGGATGACCCCGGTCGCGGCGGCGTAAATGCTCACGGGCGTATCGTCGGGTGTGATGTCCGGCAGCGGGTCTTTTTCGCGCACGATCACCTCGGCACAGCTGCCGCGCACGTTCACCGTGAGCCAGCGCAGCTGCGGCAGGCGCAGGATCATATCGTTGCGCACGAGGTCGTTGGAAAGTTCCGGCCAGTATGTGCCCGGGCGCACGCCGCACGCATCCAGACAGCGCAGGATCTGCCCGGTCGTGAGCGCCTCGTTGCCGGTCACGTCGATGCGCCAGACAAAGAGCGACGACACCGACACCGCAAGCATCAGCAAAAACAGCGCCGCACACAGCCCGCGATATCGCGCCGCGCGCCGCAGCAGCCGCGGCAGACCGCGCCGGGATACGGTCGTCACCGTGCACTGGCAGCGCCGTGCAAGCGCCGACACCGTCTCCGCACAGCGCTCGCGCACCGTAAAGCGCAGCGTATAGACATCCACCGGCTCGGACGCCGTACACGCGATGCCCGCATCCGCGCAGGCATTGAGCACACGCTCCGGATGCGCACCGCACACCTCCAGCCGCACACTGCCGCAAAGCGCCAGGATCCACCGCGTCAAACCCATCACCTCACGCAAATTCGGCACACACGATCGTGCCGGAGATCAGCACCGCCGCGCTGTCCATGGCCACGAGCTGCAGATCCGTGCCGCGCAGACACACCCGCGTGCGCCCGCCGTCAATGATGATGCACTCGCGGCTGTATGCGAGCAGTCCATGGTGGTTTTCCACCAGCGCACGCCGCCGGCCGGTCACGGTCAGCTTCGGCACACCGGCCACGGATTCCGCCGGATAATCCAGCCGCTCGGCGATCTCGAGCGGAATGTCTGACAGCCGTCCCACCGGCTCACCCCCTCGCTGCAAGCCAGTTTATGCGTCCACAGGCAAGTTTAGGCCGGGACAGGCATAGAAATGCACTGAACACCGTCACAGGAGGGATGCCGATGGAAGGAAAACGGAGCAACTGCATTGCGCTCGCCGCTGCACTGGCGGCACTCGGCGCGCTGCTGCTATGCTCGCAGGCGGCGCTCGAGAGCGCACGCGCGGGGCTGAGCCTCTGCGCACAGATGATCGTGCCGTCGCTGCTGCCGTTTTTTATGCTCTCGTCGCTGCTGCAGCAGCTCGGGCTGCCGGGGATCCTGGGCAGGCTGCTCTCCCCCGTGACGCAAAAGCTCTTCGGCATCGGCGGCGCGGGCGCGTCGGCGCTGCTGCTGGGCGTGACGGGCGGATACCCGCTCGGCGCGGACGCCGTGGCGCGGCTTCGGCGCAGCGGCGCACTCACACGCGAGCAGGCGGAGCGTGCGCTGGCATTCTGCAACAATTCCGGTCCTGCGTTTCTCGTCGGCGCGGCGGGCGTGGGCGTGTTTCACAGCGCCGGCTATGGGCTGCCGCTCTACGGCGTGCACGTGCTGTCGGCCGTGCTCGTCGGGATGCTCTTCGCCCCGCGCAGCGGCGGCTTCGAGCCGGAGCCGCGCGGACAGATCGCCGCCGTGTCGCTCGCGCAGGCGCTGCCGGAGGCCGTGCGCAGCGCCGTGTGCGCAGTGCTGACGGTCAGCGGCTTTGTGGTCACATTCAGCGTCGTGACCGGTATGCTCGATGCCTCCGGGCTGCTGCCCGCGCTGGTGGGCACGCTCGCTGCGCGGCTCGGGCTGGAGCTGCACTTTGCGCGCGCCCTGTGCACAGGCGTACTCGAGCTCGGCACGGGCATCGGCGCGATGCAGGGGCTGACGCCGACGCCCGCTAACCTCGCCCTTGCAGCCTTTCTCATCGGCTGGGGCGGCGTATCGGTGCACTGCCAGACGGCGGCGGTCATCGCCGGGACAGACATCAAAAGCGCCCGACACACGGTCGGGCGCCTGCTGCACGGAGCGATCTCCGCGCTGTGTATGTGGGTTCTGGCAAACCTGTTTTAACTTCACGCACCGGCAAACGAGAACACGATGCCGGCCACGGCGGACGCCGCGATGTACACGATCGGGTGCAGCTTTTTCGTCGGCTTGATGACATTCGTCAGCACCCAGATGACGGCCGCAAGCAGCAGTCCCTTCCAGAAAAACAGATCGGCAAACCGGCCGCTTTCCCGGAAGGTACCCTCCTGCAGGAGCGAAATGCGCACGACGGCAAAGCCCGCCGCCGCGATCAGCCCCGCGGACGCCGGGCGCAGCCCGTAAAAGGCGTGGTCAACAAAGCGGTTTTCCCGGAACTTTTTCAGGCACGAGGCAATGATGAGGATGCAGATGACCGCGGGGGTCACGAGACCCAGCGTCGCAATGAGCGAGCCGGGGACGCCGGCCGTGACGTAGCCCACATAGGTCGCCGTGTTGACGCCGATCGGACCGGGCGTGGACTCCGACACCGCGACCATATCCGCGATCTGCTGATAGGTGAACCAGCCCGTGCGGTCGGACATATCGTAGATAAACGGGAGCGTGGCCAGACCGCCGCCAACGGAAAAGAGACCGGTCTTGAAAAACTCCCAGAACAGACGCAGATAGATCATGCCTTACGTGCCTCCAGTTCCCGGATCACGACGCCCGCGACCGCAGCCGCAAGCACGTACAGCACCGGCGAGATGTTCAAAAACACGCTGCCCGCAAACACGAGCAGGAAGATCAGGAACGTCTTCCAGTCCACAACGGATTTTTTCCACAGCTTCACGACGGCGTTGAGGATCAGCACGCACACGCACACACGGATACCAGCGAACGCGTTCTGCACGGCGGGCAGGTGCGCAAAGTTCTGGATGAAGGCCGCGATGATCATGATGATCACGAGCGACGGGAACACGACGCCGAGCGTGGCAAAGATGCCGCCCCAGACGCCCGCCTGCTTTTGCCCGACGAAGGTGGCGGTGTTGACCGCGATGACGCCCGGCGTGCACTGGCCGATGGCGTACCAGTCCATGACCTCCTCTTCGGTCGCCCAGCGGCGCTTTTCCACGACCTCGCGCTGCAGAGCGGGCAGCATGGCATAGCCGCCGCCGAACGTCGTCACACCGACGACGGCGAACGCGCCGAAGAGCCCGAAGAGCTGTTTGAGTTTTTCTTTCATACGTTTCCCCTCGAAAAGCCGGCCCTCCGGCGCACATTGCCGGAGGGCCGGTACATTGGATGTGTGTTCAGCCGCGCAGCGTCTCGGCAAACTGCGCGTAGCGCTGCACACGCTCGTCGCACTCGGGGCGCGTCGCGCCGACGCCGAGGATATAGACCTTGATCTTCGGCTCCGTACCGGACGGACGCACGATGAACGCGCAGCCGTCGTCCAGCTCAAAGTACAGCACGTTCGAGCCGGAGATGGGCGTCTTGTCCATTCTGCCGAGACCCATGACGTACACCGAGCCGTCCTGATAGTCGCGCATGCGCACGACCTTCGTGCCCGCGATCTCCTGCAGCGGCTCGCGGCGCAGCTGCGCCATGAGTGCGCGCATTTTCTCCAGACCGTCGAGCCCCGGCATGACCAGATTGAGCGTGCGCTCACCGTAGAAGCCGTACTTCTCGTACAGCGCATCGAGCGCCTGTGCCAGCGTCATGCCCTGCTCGAAGTAGTACGCCGCCATCTCCGTGATCATCACGCAGGCGGTCACGGCGTCCTTGTCGCGGACATAGTCGCCCATCATGTAGCCGTAGCTCTCCTCAAAGGCGAGCAGGTACTGATACGAGCCGTCGCGCTGGTACTCGGCCAGCTTCTCGGCCATGAACTTGAAGCCCGTGAACGTCTCCTCAAAGTGGATATTGTTCACATCGCAGATCCGGCGCACCATCTTGGACGTGACGATCGTCGAGAGCGCGGCCGCGTTTTCCGGCAGCGTTCCCTTACGGATGTGCGCCGTGATGATATAGTCGAGCAGCAGCACGCCCATCTGGTTGCCGGTGATGGTGTGGTACTCCCCGTCCGCACCGCGCACCATGACGCCGACACGGTCGGAGTCCGGATCGGTGCCGAGGATGAGGTCGCTGCCGACCTTCTTGGCGAGGTCGATGGCCAGATAGAAGCCCTCCGGGTTTTCCGGGTTCGGGCTCTCCACGGTCGGGAACGTGCCGTCGAGCACCATCTGCTCCTTGACGGGGATGACCTGCGTCATGCCGAGCCTATGCAGCGCCTCGGGCACAAGGTGCCAGCCCGCGCCGTGAAACGGCGTGTAGACGATCTTGAAGCGGTCGGCCACGCGGCGGACGACGTCCGGGTCGATCGGCTGACGCAGGACGTTTGCGAGGAAGGCCTCGTCCGTCTCCGCGCCCATGAACTCCACCAGTCCCTGACGCACCGCATCGTCAAAGTCCATGCGCTGGATGTCGTTGAAGATGTCCAGCCGCTCCATGTTTCTGGCAATGGCGGCGGCGTGCTGCGGCGGCAGCTGTGCGCCGTCGGACCAGTAGACCTTGTAGCCGTTATATTCCTTCGGGTTGTGGCTGGCCGTGATATTCAATCCGGCCGTCGTGCCGTAGTGCTTGACGGCGAACGACAGCTCCGGCGTCGGGCGCAGGGCGTCAAAAATACGCACGTGGATGCCGTTGGCCGCCATGACGGACGCGGCCTCGTGCGCAAAGCGCTCACTGTTGACGCGGCAGTCAAAGCAGATGGCGATGCCGCGCGAGCACGCACCCGCACCCTCGGCCTTGATGACCTCCGCGAATGCCTGCGTTGCGTGGCGGATGACGTGGATGTTCATGCGGCGGCAGCCGAGCGCCATCTCACCGCGCAGGCCGGCCGTGCCGAACTCGAGCGGGGCGAAAAAGCGGCTCTCGATCTCTTTTTTATCATCGCGGATGGCATTGAGCTCTTCCCACTCCGCATTGGAGAGCGCGGGGCTGTCGAGCCAACGCTGGTATTCTTCCATGTAATTACGCATCGTCTTCTCCTTCCGTCAGCGCCGAGGCGCAGCCTTCCCGGAGTGCCTGCGCATCGGCAAGCAGCGTTTCCGGGACCAGAATTTCCACTCCGTAACCGGACATACCCAACATGATCTTTCCAAACTGGCCGTCCCCGGGATAGTTTTTCAGGCAGGGGATGCCATAGGCCTCCAGCATATTGACCAGCAGCACATCGTCCATATCGATGCCTGTGCACTTGGTCAGCAACGCCGGGGGCACCAGTTCGCCGTCCGCATCGCGCGGCCAGCGCTTGAGCAAATCGCCGGGAAGCGATCTGCCCCACTCTGCTTTCAGCTCTTGCGCCATGGTAGTTCTCCTATGTTCCTATTTGTGATATTGCGTGCCCGCGTTGATCGTGCACGCGCGGTAGATCTGCTCGGCGAGCATGACGCGCGCCAGATGGTGCGGAAACGTCATCGGCGACATACTCAGCCGCAGCGACGCCTCGCGCTTGAGCTCCTCGTCCAGACCGAACGACCCGCCGACAAGAAAGCACACCTTCGACGTGCCGCCCGCCGCGTAACCGGCCAGCTGCCGTGCAAGCGCCTCGCTCGAGAGGAGCTTCCCCTCGACGCACATGGCGATCACGGCCGCACCCTTCGGGATGCGCGCGCGGATGGCCTGTGCCTCTTTTTCCAGTGCCGCGCGGATCTCTTTCGGTGACGGGCGCTCGGGCAGACGCTGCTCCGGCAGCTCCGCCAATTCGAACCGGCAGTAAGCGCCCAGCCGCTTGGCATATTCCGCAAACGCGGAGGTATAATAAGTCTCCCGCATCTTTCCGACGCACAGGAGCGTTATCGACAGCATACGCACGCCTTTCCCGCCGCAAGCACGAGCGGCGTATCGGCCGGCGCGGCATAGAGCTCCGGCTGCTCACCAGGCAGAAAGCCCGCGTCCGTGAGTGCCTGCGACACGGCGTCAAGCGCGGCGCGCGGGGTATTGTTCTCCCGGCTGAGATGACCGAGGATGAGCTGCTGCGCCCCGTTTTCCGCAAGGAACACCGCGAGCGCTCCGGCGCTTTCATTCGACAGGTGCCCGTGGTCGGACGCGATGCGCCGCTTGAGATAGACCGGATAAGGTCCGGTGCGCAGAAGCTCCGGATCGTGGTTGGCCTCGATGACGGCACAGTCCACACCGCAGAGCGCCGCGCGCACGGTGTCCGTCACGACGCCGAGGTCGGTGCAGAGGCCGAAATGCGCCGAGCCGTCGAGCCGGTAGCCACAGCTTCCGGCCGCGTCGTGCGGCGTCGCAAACGGCGTCACGCGCACATCGCCGAGGAAAAACGGCACATCCGGCGCGATCTCATGCAGACATTCGGCCGGCAGCTGCGCACGCAGCGCAGCGCACACGGCGGGCAGCGCATACACCGGCACGGGGTCGTGCCGCAGCAGCACTGCAAGCCCCTTGACATGGTCGGAGTGCTCATGCGTGACAAGCACGCCCGTGAGCGCGTCCGCCGTCACATCCTGCGCCGAGAGTCCGGCACGGATGCGCCGCGCGGAGATGCCGGCATCGAGCAAAATATGGGTATCGCCGTCGGACACGAGCGCGCAGTTGCCGCTCGAGCCGCTGGCAAACAGTGCAATGTTCATTCGGCAGCGGCCACGCACTGCTCGGCGTCGTCACGCTCGAGCACGATGTCGGCGCCGATGCTGCGCAGCTTACCGACGAAGTTTTCATAGCCGCGCTCGATAAAGTGGATGTCCGTGACCACGGTCTCCCCCGCGGCGCACAGACCGGCAATGACCACGGCGGCGCCGGCGCGCAGATCGCACGCCCTGACCTCCGCACCGTGCAGGCCATCCACACCGTTGAGCACAGCGGTGCAGCCGTTGACCTGCGCGTCCGCGCCCATGCGTGCCAGCTCCTGAATGTACTTATAGCGATTGTCGTACACGCCCTCGGTCACGACGCTCGTGCCGTCGGCCAGACACAGCGCCACGCTGATCTGCGGCTGCATATCCGTCGGGAAGCCGGGGTACGGCTGGGTCTTGACGTTCGTATGGCGCAGGCGGCCGTTGCTGCGCACGAGCACGCTGTCGCCGCCCTCGACGACGGTCACGCCCATCTCGCGCAGCTTTGCGCTGATGCACTCGAGATGGCGCGGGATCACGTTCGTCAGGAGCACTTCACCGCCGGCGGCGGCGCAGGCCGTCATATACGTGCCCGCCTCGATCTGGTCGGGGATGACGCTGTACGTGCCGCCGTGCAGACGCTCGACGCCCTGGATACGGATCGAATCCGTACCGGCGCCGCGAATGTCCGCACCCATGGAATTGAGGAAGTTGGCAAGGTCGACGATGTGCGGCTCGCGCGCCGCGTTCTCGATCACGGTGCGGCCGCGCGCAAGCGTCGCCGCAATGATGATATTCATCGTCGCGCCGACGGAGACCTTATCCAGATATACCTTTGCCCCATGCAGGCGGCCGTCGGGCGCGTCGGCATAGACAAAGCCGTTTTTCACCTCGACGTTTGCGCCCATTGCAGTCATGCCCTTGATGTGCTGGTCGATCGGCCGGACGCCAAAGTTGCAGCCGCCGGGCATGGTCGTCTTGGCCGAGCCGAAGCGGCCGAGCATCGAGCCGATGAAGTAATACGACGCGCGGATCTTGCGCATCAGGTCATACGGCGGCTCGGTGAAGCGCACCTGCGTGCAGTCGATCTCGACGGCGGAGGGGCTGAGGTATTCCACACGCGCACCAAGCCCCTGAAGGATCTTCAGGAGCATATCCACATCGCTGATCTGCGGCATATTCTCGATCCGGCAGACACCGTCAACCATCAAAGCCGCCGGGATGATCGCCACGGCCGCGTTTTTCGCGCCGCTGATCTCGATCTCCCCGTGCAGAGGTCTGCCGCCATGTATCACATATCTATTCAAAGTATTTGACACCTCTCATGCTGCGAAGGCAGAGCGCCGGTGCGCATCTGCAGCCGCTTCTGGCCGCGCTTCGTGCATAGCTTGCCCGATTTTAACGGAACCTAACAACGGATTATAGCATGGTTTTTCCGGAAAAGCAATCACAACCCGCCAGATGCCGCTTCTCCGCGCTCCCGCGCAAGCAAAAGCTGCGTTTTTAGCAGCGCAACTGTCGTTTTTCCGTCGCAGAGTTCGCCATCCAGCGCCATCTGCACGAGCGCATCCAGCGGATACCGCTCCAGATTCAGGAATTCTCCGGGGTCAAGGTGCGCCGCACCGTGGTGCAGATCGCGCGCAAGGTAAATGTGCAGCACCTCCTGCGAGTAGCCGGGCGAGGTAAAGTTCGCGCCCAGATACTGCAGCCGTCCCGCGCTGAGTCCCGTCTCCTCCGAGAGCTCGCGCGCCGCCGCCCGCTCCGGTGCTTCCCCCGGTTCGAGCTTCCCGGCCGGCAGCTCGAGCAGCGTGCGCGAAAACGGATAGCGGTACTGCCGCACGCACCAGACCGTGCCGTCGGCCTCCAGCGGCAGCACCGTCACGCCGCCCGGATGCTCCACGACCTCGCGCTTGGCCGTGCTGCCGTCGGGGAGGCGCGCCTCGTCGAGCCGGACGTTGACGATCACGCCGTGGTAGCTTGTGACGGTCTTGAGTTTTTCTTCGATCAGTTCCATGAACCACCACTCCTTCTTCTCTGGCATGATACCATATTCCCGGCCGGAATGCCATATATTTTGAATAGTACGCGGCGTCTGCTGACGCCGAAAAGGAGGTGCTGCTCATCGCAAGACCCGTTTCTGACCCGCCGCGCCGGTTTCGCTTCGTCTCGTTTGCCGACCTGACCGCAGCGCTCGGCTGCTGCCCCGAGGGGATCGACTCGGACGTGGTGTACATAGCCGGCGGCTGGGAGCTGTTCACACACGCAGAGGATACGCTGCTGCCGAACGCCGTGTTCGAATTCGGCGAGGCGCTGCCGTGCAGCGGACAATTGTACGCGCACATCCGCGAACACGGAGACGTCGTCGCCCGGCGTAACGCCATTGCGACGCTTCGGCGTTATTTCTGCTGATTTCGCTCTTTTCATTTGCCGCCGGATGTGGTAAACTATATCCACGATTTCGCACGAAGGAGGTCCCCGCCATGCCGAGAGCCAAGGGCGTCAAGCAGGTCGCGGCCAACCGCAAGGCCCTGCATGACTATTTCGTGCTCGAGCGGTTCGAGGCCGGTGTGGAGCTCTTCGGCACCGAGGTCAAGTCCATCCGCGCGGGCACGGTCAATCTGAAAGATTCGTTCTGCACCGTGAAAAACGGGGAACTGTTTGCCTACGGCATCCACATCAGCCCCTATGAACACGGCAGCATCTACAACCGCGACCCCGACCGGCCGAAGCGTCTGCTCATGCACCGGCGGGAGATCACGAAGCTCTACGCCCGCACCAAGCAGGACGGGCTGACGCTCGTGCCGCTGTCGCTGTATTTCAAGGACAGCCGCGTAAAGGTGGAGCTCGGCCTATGCAAGGGCAAAAAGCTCTACGACAAGCGCGACGCCGATGCGCAGCGCAGCGCCAAACGCGAGATCGACAGAACGATAAAGGAGAAAAATTACTGATGAGCAATCCGATTGTCACCATTGAAATGGAAGACGGCGGCATCATCCGCGCCGAGCTCTACCCGGAGATCGCGCCGAACACCGTGCGTAACTTTGTCAGTCTGGTCAAAAAGGGCTTTTATGACGGCGTGATCTTCCATCGCGTCATCCCCGGCTTCATGATCCAGGGCGGCGACCCGACCGGCACCGGCATGGGCGGCCCGGGCTACAGCATCGAGGGTGAGTTCACGAGTAACGGCTTCAAAAACGACCTCAAGCACACCCGCGGCGTGCTGTCCATGGCCCGCGCCATGGATCCGAACTCCGCCGGCAGCCAGTTTTTCATCATGCACATGGACGCTCCGCACCTCGACAAGCAGTACGCTGCGTTCGGCAAGGTGACCGAAGGCATGGACGTCGTCGATGCCATTGCGCGCACCCCGCGCAGCATGTTCAACGACAAGCCCACCCACGAGCAGAAGATGAAGACCGTCACGGTCGAGACCTTCGGCGAGGAATATGCCGAGCCGGAGACCTGCTGAGGGAACAAACACATCGGCAGTTTCGTCTGAAGATCCAGAATGCGTTCCTGCCTGCGCCGCGCTCGCGGTGCAGGCGGCTGACGCACCCGACATCCTGGGGATGTACCGGTTTCGACGGGGGTGTGGAGGCAGGAATAGCGGGCGGCGGCGCCTGACCGCCATAAAACGGGCATCTTATAAATTAAAGAACAACAACGAAACTGTTCTTCTCGCTGCTTAAATAGCGAGCGTTCCCGCCGGGAGGACCACGGCCCGGCAGCGGAGCGTCGATGAGTGGTGAACGTGCGCACGCTAAGCTTTGCGCGTGCCATGCATCATGAAGCTACCGGACTGACAGGCTTGCCGGTTTGCCTGTCCTGAAGGGAACAGGGGCGTACAGCGTCCCGAAAAAACCTGCTGCGCCCGGAGAAGTTCCTGTTTAAGCGCTTTCGGACGGGGGTTCAACTCCCCCCATCTCCACCAAAGCGGCATAAAATGAACCCCTTTTATTTCAAAGGCGGCTTTGCAATAACATCGTGGTTCTGATATGCCAAAACAGAAAAGACGGCTTCCCATTTTGGGAAGTCGCCTTTTTATTTTCTCGCAGTGCTTCGCGAGGGGCAGTTTTTCGCCGCAGATGCTTTAGCGGCATTTATCGGAAAAACAGTCAGTCCCGGTCAGTGCTTCGATCGGGTCATTCAAAAAGTTTGCTGTCAAGATAGGAACAAATTTCCTCTTTCAAATCCTCTGGCAGCTCGGAAAACGGAACACGAGAGGCCATCGCCGCTCTGATTGGGATTTGCCGTTTAAATTCCGCGACAGCAGCCAGAAATTTTCGCCGTTCGCACCGCGTCAAAATATCACCTCGTTTCTTTGGTTTTTCGTTGCTTAATAGGCTAATTGTCTAATATTCGTCGAGGGTTTGTCGAGGCTTCCATCAGGATTCGCTGTCAGAGCCGTAGCTGTAGTTCGTTCCCGGAAGGTCTCCACGGCCGTCAAGAAACAGCGCGGCCTGAAGCGTATTCGAGTTTTTCACAGCTCGAGAAGCCGCTGCACAGAACGTGTCAAAATTTGTAAGCCGCGTCTTTGCATCGATCGGGCGATCGGCGCTCAAACCGAGGTCGGCGTGGCGCTCGGCGAAATCTGCCAGAAGTCCGAGCATCGTAGCGTTTTCGCGATGTTTGGTGCACAGCGCCTGAAACTGCGGCGCGCTCATTCGATCGCAGAGGCGGAGCAGCTCGACGTCGTCGCGGTCGATTTTCGAGCCGTCGAGAGTGTCCCAATCGGAAACGGCTTTTGCGTGTTGCTGCCTGATTTCTTCGATTGCGAGGTTCGCGTCAACCACGGCGCGGTCTCTCCGTCGCTGCAACTCGGCCACGGTTTCTCCATAACGTTTCTGGGAAATAATTCCATCTTTCATTTTCTGGTCGAGCTGCTTCCGCTCGGCATCAGCGCCGCCAATGACTTCGAGCGCGGCGTCCACAATTTCATGAATTTTTCGGCCATAGCAAGTTTTCATTTAAAGCATCCTTTCAAAGTTAAATATTTTTAAGCAATTCGCGCTTCGTTCGTGCTTCGTTCGTGCTTAAATTACAAATAGTTATCAAATAATTACAATTTGTTTAATCGAAATCGTTCAGGTCGAAATCGAGGTCACGGCCGAGGCCGCTAACGTCAAAATCCAAAGTTCCCGCCAAAGCAGCGACGTCAATATCGAGCGCTCCGGCCAGATCGTCAAGGCCGACGTCGTAATCGCTGTAATCAGAATCCCAATCAGGGAAGCAATCATCATCAAGAAAATTCGGTTTTCGTCTCATCCGAAAAAGCTCCTTTTAACATCAAAATAATTTCCGTCAGCGTCCTGAATGTGCAGCGTTTTGCCGTCGACATCAACGTCGATTTTCAGCGTCGGAACGTCAACGGCTCTGTAAGGCTGCTTTTCTGCGCTCTGATTGGCTTCCTGCTTTCTGGTATGACGATACCGGAAAAGGTGCGCATTCTGTCCAGTGCGGTCTGTGACGGTCAGAAAGTGTCCCTGCTGCGTTACAAGCAGATTTCGCTCGTCAATCAGCGTTCGCGGTCGGTTCATCATCCAGAAGCAGCAGACGCAAACGGCCAGAGTGACGGCAGACAGAGCAAACGCGGTCAAAATCTCGTTTTTCATACCGTCACCATCTTTTCAGCAGCGGCCAGAAGTGCCGCTCGTGTGCGCGAAATTTCGCGTTCACGGCCTTCGAGTGACCGGCAGTACGACAAGACGTCCGCCGGGCTTTCAGGGCGATAAAAGCCGGGGCAAGTACAGTCAACGGATGCGCAAATCGGGCAACCGGCGCGGCGCTCCCGCTCGATCTCGGCGGTCAGCGTTCGGCGGTCGATGCCAAGCATCCGGCAGAGGTGCCTGCTCGTGATTGCATTTTCACGTCCGGCCAAAAGTAACTCATATACCATGTATCAAAAATCCTTTCAAAAAATGTGTTTTTCAATAGCGTCCCCCGAAGGGGACGGTGTTTTTTGCTGTGCGTAGAAATCATAGATTTTATAGACATCGCCCACAAATTGAGCAAAAATCAATAATATCTATAAAACTATATCCATACAGAAACCATAGATTTTCATCTACAGCGGCTCTTCCTCGTCCGGCTCATCATCGGCATTCTGAGCCAGTGTAACGACCGCAAAACCGTTCTCTGTTCGTCCGTCGTACCTGACTGTTTTGCCGGTTACAATGTTCACGCCGCGCTTGTGAAGGTCGGCGAGAATGCCGTCAAGAGCGCGTTTTGGCTGCTTTCCGCCGAAAATGTAGTCACCGTACAGGCCGCGCATCTCTGCGTAAGAGACATTCACAGGCTTGTCCGGATTTGCTCGTGAAACAACCGCTTCAATCAGATCGGCGTTCACGGCCTCGTCCTCATGGTGCTGCGCGATAACCTCAGACGGTTTCTTTCGCCATCTGGCCGCCTCTTCAAGCGTCTGGCGCGTAATGTCGGAGAATCCCGTCCAGGCAAGTCCGCCCTGATCGGTAATTCGATATTTCACGGAACGACCGGCTGCGGCATAATTGCTTTTTGTGTGCACAACGATTCGCCCGTTTTCGTCGTCGTCATCGAACACGACGCGCATAGCTGAACGCGCTGCATTGATGAAGTCGGTGCTTCCAGTCGCCGCATTGTTCGCGTTTTCTCCTTGAGCGCGTTTGTTGACATGGCTAACGAGGATGAGACCACAGTCGCAATTTTTCGCCACGTTTGCGAGCCTCTGAAAGACCGGGCGAACAGCGTTCACGCGGTTAATGTCTGTCTCAGCACCCAAAAAAGCGTGCCACGGATCGACAATCACAAGTGCCGGTTTACACCGTTTAATCGCCGCTTCGAAGCCATCAATTCCTTCGGCAAAATTGAGACCGACAGACGCGCCGCAGTCGAGGATAAAAACTCGCGTCAAATCAGCTCCACAAGCTGACAGGCGGCGTTTAAGAAGCTCGCCGCGATCTTCTGCGGAAATTATCAGCACATTTTGCGGCTCTGCCTTCGCAAAGCATCCCGGCAGATATGCGCCGGTTGAAATCGCCGCTGCAATGCCGCAGCAGAAAATCGTTTTCCCCGTTCCGCCGTCAGCCATCAGAACGGAGTAATCGCCTTTCGGAATGTATGGCCGCCAAACGAAGCTCGTAGTGTCATCGCCAAACGAAGAAGCCGGTTCAGGACAAAAATCGGAATCTGTATCGCTCCAGCTTTCGCCTCTGCTCGCAAGGCTTTTCACGGCCTCGGCGGTTTCTTCGATGGCAAAACCGGCGTCGATGTATTTTTGAATGTCAGGGAGCATCATGCCCTGACTGTGCAAATACTCAAGCGCATTTTCCATCATCTTCGCCCCGCTTCCACGCTTCAAACTCCGCTCTGTGAGCGGCAACGTATTTTTTGATTTCCGGCAGCATTGCAAGCGCAAAACTCCGTGCCTGTTTTTCGTCCATAACGACCGCTCCGTTCGTTTCAACGGTCAGTGCGTCATTCATCAGCTTTGGCTCTGAGCGAAGAAATTGCGTCCAGAATCCGCTGCTTCTGATCGTCGGTCAGCTCGTAGCGCAGCCAACGGCAGAGCGCAAATTCCGTAATGCCCATTTCGTTCGCAATTTCATATTGGTAAAATCTACTTTTTCGGATTGCTTCTCGAATTTCGCAATTCTGCATTTTGCAACCTCTTTCATTCTTAAACTTAGATCGTCGCGCAACCATCTTGCGACTTCATTGTAGCAAGAATGGTGGCTGTTGACATTTGCTGATATTTGCGTTATAATATAAATCATAAAGTAAGATTTTAAGAGGTGATTCCGTGAGTGATCTCGTCATCGAAAAAGAGCGCGCATTTATTCGCAGCATGGACGGCGTTTTCAAACTGGGAACAACGAAAAACGCATTCGGAAACGTCGTTGAAATGCTCGAAGGTGATTTCCCCGGAGAATACACAGCGCAGTTTGCCGCAACTGCCGTTCTGAATGAGCTAAACGGAAAAGGTTCGGCAAAGGACATTTTCGGCTTTCACACTTCCCCGGCAATCATGCTCACTGTGAGCGGAATCGTCGACGGGCGCGACCAAATTGCGATTGATTTAAAAGACGTGGAGCGGCTGCGCATCGAGCAGCACATCTCCATAGCGCCGCAGCCTGTCAGCCGAATTTCAAGCGATGCCGGGCTTATCTTCGAGGACGTTCATTCTGTTATCGAAGTCGTATACGGATTGATGTATTACTACGCAATCAACGATTGGAAGCTCTGCCGGTGCGCTCACTGCCACAGATGGTTTGCGGCGAAAACGTTCCGTGAAAAGTATTGCAACCGAATTTCCCCGTGCTACGGCATGATCGTTTCGGGCAAAAAGCTGCTCGGCCAGCCAGAGCCGTGCTTTCAGGCCGTAAAAACGATGAAAATCAAATTTACTGACAGGCGGAAATGTATTTACAATAACTGGTATGTCAATTTCAACGGCGACACGGACACTTTGCTTGAACGTTGCGCAGCATTCTTTGACACCATTAAAAAAGAGCCATCCGTTGAAAATTTCGTTGCTTTTCAAAAATACCTATATTCGGACGAAATGCCGCGACAGGAGCGGCCAAACCGCAAATCAAATTCATTCACGAGGGGGCTACTTGAACGATGAATGCAGTCATTTATGCCCGGTATTCGAGCCACAATCAGACAGAGCAAAGCATTGAGGGACAGCTTCAAATCTGCCACGAATTCGCCCAAAGAAACGGCTACACCATTGTCGGCGAATATATTGACCGCGCCATCAGCGGCACGACAGATGCAAGGCCGGACTTTCTGCGCATGATTGAAGATTCTGCGAAAAAAGGCTTTCAGTTTGTCATTGTTTATCAGCTCGACCGTTTTGCGCGTAATCGTTATGATTCAGCGATTTACAAATCCCGGCTAAAAAAGAACGGCGTTCGCGTCCTCAGTGCGCGAGAAAACATCACGGACGACGCTTCCGGAATCCTGGTCGAAGGCCTGCTCGAAGCAATGGCGGAATATTACAGCGCTGAGCTGGGGCAGAAAATCCGGCGAGGCATGGACCTAAACGCCGAAAAATGTCTCTGTACTGGCGGCGGCCGGGCGCTCGGCTTCAAAATCGTGGACAAGCATTTCTACGTTGACGAAGATACAGCGCCGATCGTCGTTAAAATCTTTGAAATGTACGCCAGCGGGAAAAGCGTCGTGGAAATCTGCGACACTTTGAACGCACAAGGGTACAAAACATCCACAGGAGCAGCGTTCAATAAAAACTCTTTGAGAAAAATGCTTCAAAACAAGCGGTATATTGGCGTTTACACATACAAAGGCGAGGAAACGCCCGGCGGTATGCCGCGCATCGTGGAAGACGAGCTGTTCTTCAAAGTCCAAGAGCGTTTGGAGAAAAACAGAAAAGCTCCCGCTCATACAAAAGCAAAGCAGGAGTACATTCTGACGACAAAACTTTTCTGCGGCTACTGTCACGAAATGATGACCGGCTACGGCGGTACAGGCAAAAGCGGCCAAGTCCACCACTATTACGCTTGTAACGGCGTCAAGCACAAAACCGGATGCCACAAGAAAACCGTTCGCAAACTGTGGATTGAAGATCTCGTTGTAGCAGAATGCCGAAAACAGCTCACACCGTCAAACATCGACAAAATAGCTCATGAGGTCGTCGCCCTTTGTGAACGCGAAAAAGACAGCGCCAATCTAAAACGGCTGGACAAGCTGATTAAAGACAACGAACGAAAACAGCGCAATCTAATGACGGCTGTCACAGAATGCGAAATCGAAACCGTCAGGAAATCGCTGTACGAGGAAATGAGCAGACTTAGCGACGAGCACAACGCGTTAGAAAGCGAATATGCGCTCGAACAGGCCAGCTCCGTCACGCTGACCGTCGACGAGGTCAAATTCTTTTTAACTCAGCTCCGCAACGGTCGAGCGGATAATCTCGAATATCGAAAAACGCTCATAACCGTGTTTGTAAACGCGATTTACCTTTTCGATGATCGGCTCACAATATTCTTTAATTCCGGCGATACGCCCGTGAATATTGACGAAGCGCTATTGTCGGAAGCCATTGAAAAGACAGGAGAAAATGAGGGTTCATTTTTGGATTCATCAGCTCCACCATTGCAGAGCCAGACGAACCAGCATGGTTCGTCTGGCTTTTTTATGCTCGAAGATCTGCATGGTCAGCGGTATTTTCGCGCTGCCCTATCCGGTGTCACACCGCCCGGTGGGCTTTTTCGCGCAAGGCGAAACCATGCTGCGTATTTTCCGTCTGAATGTGCAGGACTCTGTACCTGGGAGCGGTGGCAAGAATTAAGACTAATTCAGGTATCATTGGCTATTTTTTCGGCACAACCCTGCTATAATGTTTCCACACAACAATGCGTCTTTAGGAGAACAGAGCAAATGGCAAGCACAGAACCATCAATGACCGAACAGCATACATGCAGCGCAGCGGCTCTGCCGGAGGGAGCCTTTCTCCCGGCCGGACCGCAGTGTCCCGGACGCCATCCGGAAAGCGGCGCCGCAGGATCTGCAGGCGCTCTTTTCTGCGCCCGTGTGCTTGTGACACAAGCTGCCGCGGTGTATAAATACACGCAGGAGGGCTGCTGATATGGAGCTTTCTTCGTTGTTCCTCGCGGGAAAAGGGAGCGCCCTGACCTCCTTCTTCTCGACGGCATTTCTCGTCGTGTTCCTGCCGTTTTGTCTCGTGGTGTACAGTCTCATGCCGCGGCGCGGGAAAAAATACTTCCTGCTCGCCGCCGACTGCGCCTTTTTCTGGCTGATCAGCGGCAAGCTGCTCGTATACCTGCTTCTGACGGCGCTTTCGATGCACTACTTCGGACTGTGGCTGGACAAAATACAGTCGGAGACGAAGCTTCTGCTCGCGCAGACGGAAAAAGCCGAGCGCAAGACCGTGCGCAAGCGGCAGCAGGCCGTGCAGCACCGGATCCTTTTGCTGGCCGTCATTTTGCACATCGGCGTCCTGTTCGCGCTCAAATATTCCGGCTTTGCCGCGACGAATGTCAACACACTCCTGGCGCACCTGCACATTCCTGTGCAGCTGGCGATCCCGAAGTATGTGATGCCGATCGGTATCTCCTTTTTCACGCTGCAGGCGCTGTCCTATATCGTGGACGTGCAGCGCGGCGTCACAAAAGCGGACACGAATCTGCTGCGCCTGACGCTGTTCATCAGCTTCTTCCCGCAAATCGTGGAAGGGCCGATCTGCCGCTACGACCAGACCGCGCAGCAGCTCTGGGACGCAAAGCCAATCACCTACGAGAACCTGACGCTCGGTCTGCAGCGCATTGCCTACGGCATGATGAAAAAGATCATCATCGCCGACCGGCTCAACCCGCTCGTGAGAAATGTCTTTAATAACTACACCGACTTTGACGGCGGCGTGATCGCACTGGCCGCCGTGTGCTACACTGTGCAGCTGTACATGGACTTTTCGGGCTCGATGGATGCCGTCACCGGCACGGCGCAGATCCTCGGCGTCACAATGCCGGAAAACTTCCGACAACCGTTTTTCTCCAAGACAATCTCGGAATTCTGGAAGCGCTGGCACATCACGCTCGGCACCTGGTTCAAGGACTATGTGTTCTACCCGGTCGTCACGCTCAAGCCGCTGGAAAAGCTCACTTCCGCCGCCCGCAAACGCCTCGGCAACCACTACGGTCCGCTGCTGGCGAGCGCCGTCGCGCTCTTTTGCGTGTGGTTCTGCAACGGTCTCTGGCACGGTGCCGCGTGGAGCTATCTCTTTTTCGGCATGTACCACTTCGTGCTGATCCTCGGCGGCAACATCATCGCCCCGCCGGTGCGGGCCGTCAACGCACGGCTGCACATCCGCGCCGAGAGCTTCCCGTACCGTCTGCTGCAGATGCTGCGCACGACGGTGCTGGTCATCATCGGCGAACTGTTTTTCCGCGCAAACGGCCTGCGCGCAGGTATGCAGATGTTCCGCACCATGGTCACCGGATTTGCATTCCCCGTCTTTGACGATGCGCTCTTCAAGGCGCTCGGCATTGACAAGTTTGACCTCATGATCGTTGCTGTGACGCTGCTGATCGTGTTCGTCGTGAGTGTGATCAACGAAAAAGGCAAGTCCGTGCGCACGCTGCTGGCACAGCGCCCTGCTGCGATACGCTGGGCGGTCTTCTACGCGCTCATTTTGTTCATCATCGTTTTCGGAGCATACGGAAAGGGCTACATTCCCGTCGACCCCATGTATGCGAACTTTTAGGAGGCACGCATGTCCCGTTTTCTCAAACATACGCTCAGATGCGTCGTTTTTCTCGCTGTGCTGGCGCTTTTGCTGACCGGCGTGTCGCAGCTGGTGCGGCCAAAAAACAACACCAGCAGCGACGGCATCCATGACCCCGCGGCCAACGGCATCCTCGGAGAACCGGACAACACGATCGACCTGCTCATCCTTGGTGACAGTGAGAGCTATTCCGCCTTCATCCCGATGCAGCTGTGGCAGCAATACGGTTACACGGCCTACTGCTGCGGCACATCCAGACAGACACTGTACTATTCGGAAGCGTTCTTGCACAAAGCCTTCCAGAAGCAGTCGCCCAAGCTTGTGATCCTGGAGACCGATGTGATCTATATCGACTTTTCGTACGGCAGTATGCTGCTGCAGGAGGCCGGTGACCTCTTCCCTGTGTTTTCCTACCATGACCGGTGGAAATCTCTGAAGGCAAATGACTGGCGTATGACCGTCAATTACACCCACACCGAAAATGCCAAAGGGTATCAGCTGCGCTGCAACGCCGCTCCGGCGGACGCCAGCAATTATATGACGCCATCGGATGCCTACGCTCCCATCCCGAAGCGAAACCGCGCCTATGTTGAGCGCATCAAGGCCTTCTGTGACGAAAACGGCGCGCAGCTGCTGCTCGTCAGTGCGCCCAGCACGCTCAACTGGAACATGGCGCGTCACAACAGCACGCAGGCGTTTGCCGATGCGCTGGGCATCGGCTTCCTCGATCTCAACACCGCACACGAGCAGGTTGCGATCGACTGGAACACGGACACCCGCGACAAGGGTGACCACCTGAATTATTTCGGTGCGCAGAAGGCCACAAACGTACTCGGTGCGTATCTTGCCGATACCGGTCTGCTCCCGAGCCATAAGGATGACCCGGCCTACGCCGACTGGAACAAGCAGTCGGACGCCTTCAGCCGGACGGTCACCGATGCGCTCGCAAAAACGTAATGGCACCTCCGTTTCAGACAGAAAAAACCTGCGGTTTCCGAGGAAACCGCAGGTTTTTTCTTTTTTGCTGCGCCTTACGCGCCGCCGTTTGTTCCGGAGAAGGTGCAGAACTTTCCCTCGCGCGCGTATTTGCGCAGGACGTCGGCCATGGCCGCAAGGTCGGCGGGCTTGGTCGCCAGAAGCTCATGCCGGGTCTTGGCCAGCTCCTCCGGCGTCACGCCCTTGAGCGCGCGCACGCACTGGCTCTCGCACACGCCGGCGGGATCGAGCAAGGGATCGGTCGTATTGACCGCGCCGATGATAATGTCGTCAAGCGGCATGCCCTGCGCCGCGAAATCCTCGATGAAATCGGCAACGTTGGAAAACACCGCGCGCGTATTGTCGAGGTTCGGGTCACGATAGGAGTAGCAGAAGATGTCGCCGCTGCGGCGCACGTTCATGCCCGTTCCGTAAGCCCCGCCCTGCACGCGCACCATGTTCCACAGGTAGCCATAGCTCACGAGCGAGGACAGCACCGGGCACGCGCCGGAATAGCTGCTGCCGAGGGCGTAGAGGTTGTGTCCCAGCGCGCAGAAGCCCACATCCGCCGGGATCTCGACCGCACAGGCGGCCGCGTCATAGCGCTTGTGTGCAGCCGTCGCGCCGGGCGCGCCCTGCGGCAGCGCGGCGATCAGCCGGGCAAGCACACCGGCATCGAGCGTGCCGGAATAGCCCGCGAAGAGGCGACTCGTGACAAACACCTTTTCGGTGAGCGCGGCAAGCGCGGCGCTCACCTGCGCGCCGTTTTGCGCAAAGCCGGCAGCCAGCGCCGCAAACCAGCGCACAAAGTTCTCGCCCTCGAGCGTCTCCTTGAGCGCAGCACCGGCCGAAAACGCCGACAGCGACTTGGTGACGGCGAAGGTGTGGCCGTTCGAGATGAGCGACTGGCGCATGAAATAGTCGTTTTGCATGACGGTCTCGCCGATGCGGTCTGTCTCGTCATAGCGCCCCTGCGTGAGCAGCTCGCGCAGAAGCTGCACCGCCTCGGCCGCGTTTTCCTCGAGCATGCTTGCCGACACGAGCAGATACGGGTGCACGTGCTCGGTGTCCCCCTGCTTCTGCAAGCAGTCCACACGCAAAAACAGCGAGCCCAGCAGCGCCTTGACGCGGTTTTGCAGCACGTCCGCAGGGCAGGTCTCCGTGCGCAGCTCACCGAAGCAGGTGCTCAGCACGTTGAGCATGCACAGCTCCTCGTCCGTGAGGTCGGAGACGTCAAAGTACAAATTGAGGTATACGATGCCGTTCGTGTCGCCCGAGACGTGCAGCGTCCGGACGCCATTGACCTCGCCCGGCTGTGTCTGCACAGGGGCGACCGTCTGCGGCACATCCTCGAGGCGCAGGTGCGGCAGACTCATGAGTGCCTGCGCGCTGTCCTCGCTTCGCTGCCACTGCTGCATCCGCCGGAAGGCCGCATACGCTTCGCTGCGCTGACCGGCATCCCACGCGGCGGTGGCGGCGGCGAGCCGCTCGGATTCACGGTGGGCGTCATCCTCCCCCTTCGTGAGCGACGGCAGCACATAGAGGGTGCACAGGTCGCCGCTCGAGCCGAGCAGGTCAGACAGCAGACGCTCAAAATAGCCCGCATGGATCTTTTCGCGCAGCGCATCGAACACGGCGGCGTTGTCGATATACGCCAGCGGATCACCGCCGTAGAGCCAGCTGTCAAACGCGCGGCAGGCGAGCTCCACGCCGTAGGGCTCGGTGATCTCGCGGTTGATGAAGGCAAAGCGCTCGAGCGACGCCGAGAGCGCCGCACGGTCGAGCCCGGCGGCGAGCATATCGCGCGTGACCTCCGCCGCAAGGGTCTTGACCTTGTCAAAGGCGTCCCTGGTCGTGTTGCGCACGATGAGCGCGGCGCTCGGCTGATAAATGCCGTCGGAGATCTCAAGCGTCACGTCCTGCGCAAGCCCGCGCTCAAGAAATGCGCGCTTGAGCGGCGCCTCATTCGAGCCGGTGAGATAGTCCGAGAGGATCTTGGCTGCATAGACCGTCTCCACGTCGTCATAGCGGCACAGGAGTCTGGAGAGGCTCATATGGCAGAGCGTCTCCTCGCCGGGCATCGCCTCATAGTACACCGTGGCCTCGCCCGTGCGGGGCTGCTGCACCGTGAAGTCAAAATCCGGGGCGCGGTATGTGTACTGCGACAGGTACTCCGCGTCGATATAGGCAAGCACGCGCTCGGCGTCCATGTGGCCGTCGAGGAAGATGCGCGCGTTTGACGGGTGGTAAAAGCGCTTGTGCGCGGCAATAAACTGCGCATAGCTCAGCTCGGGGATGTGCTCCGGCTTGCCGCCGCTCGAAAACCCGTAGCAGGTGTCGGGATACAGCAGCCGGTCCGTCCCCTCGCCGATGACGCGCTCGACATCGGCATAGGCGCCCTTCATCTCGCTGAAGACGACGCCGTTGTAGTACGGCTGCGCCTGCTCACCGTCAAACTCGTAGTGCCAGCCCTCCTGCATGAAGATCTCCGGCTTTTCGTAGATGTTCGGGCAGAACACGCCGTCGAGATACACGCGCATGAGGTTGAACAGATCCTGCTCGCTGCGGCTGGAGACCGGGAAGATGGTCTTGTCGCTGTAGGTCATGGCGTTGAGGAAGGTCTGCATCGAGCCCTGCAGCAGGGACACGAACGGCTCCTTGACGGGAAACCGCTTCGAGCCGTTGAGCACGCTGTGTTCCAGGATGTGGAACACGCCGGTGTCGTCCTCCGGCAGGGTCTTGAAGCCGATGCAGAAGGTCTTGTTCTCGTCGTCGCGGTCGAAGTACAGGAGCTCCGCTCCGCACTTCTTGTGCCGCATGGTGTACAGCGTCGCCGCCTTGGAGGCGACGTACTGCTTCTTTTCCAGCTCAAAGCCGCAGCAGATATCGCCGGGCTGAGCGTCGGTAAGCTTCACATTTTCTCTGATCATGATTCCCTCGCTGACATCAAAGTGATTTGCTGAACATTTGATAGTATGCATTGCTCGCGCGCAGCTCATCCGGCGTGCCGGCGGCTTCGACCGTGCCGTCGCGCATGACGATGACGTAGTCGGCGCGCTTGGCCGCCTCATAGCTGTGCGCGATCATGACGGTCGTGCGATCCTTCATGAGCCGGTCCATCGCCTCGGTAACGAGCGCGGTGCTCGTGGCGTCGAGGTTGCTCGTCGCCTCGTCGAGCAGGAGATAGTCTGCGCTGCGCAGCATGGCGCGCGCAATGCGAAACCCTTTCAAATGAAAATGATGCGTTTTGGTCTTTGCCAAACGCGTGACAAATGCAGCATCATTTTAACGCATTCTTTGCGCAATTTCAATAGTCGGGGCCGCCCTCCGGCCGCCGTTTTCTGCGCATTTCCATTAAAATCCTACAGAAACCATATTTTTCTGGGCATTTTCCTGCTGCACACAAAAAAGCAAGGCTTCCCGGATCCGGGAAGCCTTGCTCGGCTTGCCACCCCCCCGCAGCGTCCCGCCGCAGGAGCTTCAGGTTTGTGTTCATGTGCCGCGGTTACTTTTTTGGCTTGTGCGCGCACGCTTTGCCGCACTGTGCGCAGTTGCCGGTGCAGTTTCCGCCGCAGCAGCCGCCCTTTTTCATCGTGCGCCGCCAGACGCGCCACGCGATCACGGCGCACACCGCAACGATTGCCAGCAAAATATAATCCAGCGCCCGCATCACACCAGCCCCGCGATCGCATATGCAACGAACGCCACGACCCACGCGACTGTGCACTGCAAAAGGACGACGCCGACCGTCTTGAGCCGGGAATCCAGCTCGCGGCGGATGGTGGCGATCGCGGCCACGCACGGCGTATACAGCAGCGTGAACACGAGGAAGCTCACCGCCGCGCGCGTGCTCAGCAGCGACGAGATCGCCGCGCCGCCGAGCAGCACCTGCAGTGTGCTCACGACAGACTCCTTGGCGATGAAGCCGGAGATGAGCGCCGTGGCGCAGCGCCAGTCACCGAAGCCGAGCGGCCGGAAGATCGGCGCGATCCAGCGGCCGATGAGCGCAAGCAGGCTCTCGGCGCTGTCGGCCACGACGTTCAGGCGCGTGTCAAAGCTCTGCAAGAACCAGATGATGATCGTTGCGAGGAAGATGACCGTGAACGCGCGCTGGAGGAAGTCCTTCGCCTTCTCCCAGAGCAGCAGCGCCACGCTCTTGAGTCCGGGCATGCGGTAGTTCGGCAGCTCCATGACAAACGGCACGGGCTTGCCGCGAAAGGCCGTCTTGTTCATGATGAGCGCCGCGAGGATGCCGATGAGCACGCCGAGAACATACAGTCCCAGCATGACGAGCGCACGATAGTGCGGGAAAAACGCCGCGGTGAAAAACGCGTAGATCGAAATCTTCGCCGAGCAGCTCATGTAGGGCGTGAGCAGGATGGTCATTTTCCGGTCACGGTCGGACGAGACGGTGCGCGTGGCCATGATGGCCGGCACCGAGCAGCCAAAGCCGATGAGCATCGGCACGATGCTGCGCCCGGACAGGCCGATCTTGCGCAGGGGCTTGTCCATGACAAAGGCCACGCGCGCCATGTAGCCGGTGTCCTCCAGAATGGACAGGAAGAAAAACAGCGTCACGATGATCGGCAGGAACACGAGCACGCTGCCGACGCCGGCAAACACGCCGTCAATAATGAGGCTGTGCACGACGGGGTTGATGCCGTAGGCCGTGAGCGCCGCGTCCACGACGCCGGTCAGCGCGTCGATGCCGAGCTGCAGCAGGTCGGACAGCCACTTGCCGACGACGTTGAAGGTGAGATAAAACGTGAACAGCATGACGAGCAGAAACGTCGGCATGGCGGTATATTTGCCCGTGAGGATGCGGTCGATCTTCATCGAGCGCGCGTGCTCCTTGCTCTCGTGGCACTTGACCACGGAACCGGCCACAACGGTCTCGATGAACGTATAGCGCATATCGGCCAGCGCCGCGTTGCGGTCGAGGCCGGTCTCGTTTTCCATCTGCACGATGCAGTGCTCGAGCAGCTCGCGCTCGTTCTCGTCGAGATCGAGCACCTGCGCCAGATCATCGCCGCCCTCAATGAGCTTGGCCGCGCAGAAGCGCGCCGGCACGCCGATGCGATCGGCATGGTCGGCAATGATGTGCACGACCGCATGGATGCAGCGGTGCACGGCGGAATCGTCCGAGCAGAAATCCGTCACCTTCGGCAGCGCACGGCTGCGCGCGACGCTCAGCGCCTGATCCACGAGTTCGGACACGCCCTCCCCCTTCGCCGCCGAGATCGGCACGACGGGGATGCCCAGCGCATCGCTCATCTTCTGCACGTCGATCGCGCCGCCGTTGGCGCGCACCTCGTCCATCATGTTCAGCGCCAGCACCATCGGCACGCGCAGCTCAAGCAGCTGCAGCGTGAGATAGAGGTTGCGCTCGATGTTCGTGGCATCGACGATGTTAATAATGCCGTCCGGCTTTTCGTTGATGATGAAATCGCGCGAGACGATCTCCTCCTGCGTGTACGGACGCAGCGAGTAAATGC
>OLYM01000007.1_pt1 | contig 70479 bp, 54 predicted proteins | sample 1673691 | NCBI WGS metagenome assembly OLYM01 (sample SAMEA103958123, study PRJEB25191) | human gut metagenome | reverse complement strand
CCGCCGAAACGGGCGGAGCCCGTTTGCCCGCCGGAGGCGGGCGGCCTGCGGCCCGCAGCTGCCCCCTGCCGCAGGTGCCGGAAGGGGGCGAAAAGCCGGCCTCCCGGGCGGGGCGGCAGCCCCGGCCTTAACCATACTATTATAGCGAATTTGCAAAGAAGTAGCAAGTGCGGGAAAAAGGGGCTTGCGGCGGGGGGATGGGAGGGCTACAATAGAGAAAAAGCCGGGAAGGAACCGAAATGAAGTTCAGGATAGCGAACGAAAAGGATATTGATACCGTGAACCTGGGGTATTCCTGTTATGAGCTCGGGTGGTTTGATTTGTACGAAAGGCTACTGTAAGGAGGACATTATGGAACCGAGAAAGCTGCTGGATACATTGGCGGTGGCGGACCGCCTGAAGGACACCACCCGGCACTGCTACACCGCAGGCGGGCGTCACGAAAGCGTGGCGGAGCATAGCTGGCGGGCGGCGCTGATGGCCTATTTCCTGCGGGATGAATTCCCGGAGGCGGATATGGACAAGGTGATACGGATGCTGCTGATCCACGATTTGGGGGAGGCGTTTACGGGGGATATCCCGTCCTTCCGCAAGACGGCGGCGAACGAGGCGGCCGAGGACACCCTGCTGAAGGAGTGGGTGGCCACCCTGCCGCAGCCCTACGCCGGGGAGATGCAGGCGCTGTACGACGAGATGGCGGCACGGGAAACGACCGAGGCGAAGATCTACAAGGCCATCGATAATCTGGAGGCGGTCATTCAGCACAATGAGTCGCCGCTTTGCACCTGGATCCCGAAGGAATACGAGCTGAACCGTACCTACGGCTGGGATAAGGCGGCGTTTTCGCCCTACCTGACGGCGCTGCGGCAGGAGATGCTGGAGGACACCGAGAGAAAGATCGCGGCGGGGCCGGAGGGCGAGCCGATGGAGGAATACTGACAGAGAGAAGCGCCCGCCGTTCCGGCGGGCGCTTTGGCGTGGGGGTGCCGGGGAGCCTGCAAGGGGAGGGCGGCCCGCAGGGCCGGCGGCGCTGGGCGCCGCCGTGGGGGCGGCCGCAGGCCGCCCCCTAAAACCGTCCGGAGGACGGTTTGCCCTGCGGGCCGTAAGCCTGCGGTGCGGCAGAAGTGTGCGGGGAGGGAGGGGTGCCCCCTCGGGAAAAGGGAACGCAGCGGTTTCCTGCGGTGCGGCAGAAGTGTGCGGGGGGCGGGGCCGGAGGGAGAAAGCCTGCGCCCGGCAGGGGACTGCAGGGGGGCAGGGACCGGGCCGCAGGCCCGGCGGCGCCCGGCGCCGCCGCCACGGGCGGAGCCCGTGGGTTTCGGCGAAGCCGAAACGGCCTGCGGCCCGATCCGCCCCCTGCGGAAACTCTTGCAAAAAGGGCCCCACCCTGCTATGATAAAGGGCAGAACCATTAACGCATACGAGAGGGGACGAATACCATGTCCGAAAAGAAAAGGATCCTGACCGGCGACCGCACCACCGGTAAGCTGCATTTGGGGCACTATGTGGGCAGCCTGCAAAACCGCGTCAAGCTGCAGGACGAATACGAAAGCTTTATCCTGCTGGCGGATATCCAGGCGCTGACCACCCACTTTGAGAACCCGGAGCTGCTGGAGCACAGCATCTACGAGGTGGCGATGGATAACCTGTCCGTCGGGCTGGACCCCAATAAAATCACAATGGTGCAGCAGAGCCGCATCCCCTCCATCGGGGAGCTGACGGTTTTCTATTCCATGCTGGTAACGGTAAACAGCCTGCGGCACAATCCCACCATTAAAACCGAGGCGGCGAACTACGGCTACAGCGATATGACCTACGGCTTTTTGGGCTATCCCGTCAGCCAGTCGGCGGATATCACCTTCTGCAAGGCGAACCTGGTGCCGGTGGGCGAGGACCAGAAGCCCCATATGGAAATGACCCGCAAGATCGTGCGGCGCTTTAACGAGCTGTACGGCGAAACGCTGGTGGAGCCGGATACCATGCTTTCCGACTGCCCCCGCCTGATGGGACTGGACGGCAACGCCAAAATGGGCAAGAGCCTCGGCAACGCCATCTATTTAAGCGACCCCGCCGAGGAGGTTCGCAAAAAGGTGATGAACGCCGTTACCGATGCCACCCGCATTAAAAAGGACGACCCCGGCCACCCGGACGTCTGCGTGGTGAGCAAGTACCACAAGGTATTTAACAGCGGCGAGTATGCCAACATCTGCGAAAGCTGCAAAAAGGGAGCGATCGGCTGCGTGGCCTGTAAAAAGGCGCTGGCCACCGCCCTCAATGACCTGCTGGAGCCGTTCCGGGAGAGACGCGCCTACTACGAGGCGCACCGGGACGAGGTGCGGGAGATCATCCTGACCGGCAGCGAAAAGGCCAATCAAATCGGCAACGAGACCGTCAAAGAGGTCAAGGAAGCCATGCATATTTATATCGGGGACTGACCCCGAAAGGAGGGTACACTATGGCATATAACGGAAAACGGCTGCATAAATCCGACAGCGATAAAAAGCTGTGCGGCGTGTGCGGCGGCATTGCGGAGTACTTTAACATTGACCCGACCATTGTGCGCCTGGGGTGGATTATTTTCTGCCTGGCGGGCGGCAGCGGTGTGCTGGGGTATATCATTGCGGCACTTGTGATGCCGGAGGACCCCAACCGCAGATTTTAAGCAGGCCCAAAGACAAGCGGCGTCCCGTTACGGGGCGCCGTTTTGCTGTAAAAGGCCCGCTGTCTGCCATGCCGCCGTGCATGGTGGGGGCGGGCGGTTTGCAGTTTTTCGGGGGTGGGGAGGAGGGAGGGCCGCAGGCCCGGCGGCGGAGCCGCCGAAACGGGCGGAGCCCGTTTGCCCGCCGGAGGCGGGCGGCCTGCGGCCCGTATCCCGGTTGCTGCAGGGGGTGGAAAAGGGGCAGGGGCCTACCGCACCGGGGGAAAGACGTTATGCTCGACATAAGCCATCATGCGGTTATTGAGAACGGCATAATACAAAAGGGCGAGCAGGCCGCCTACCGTGCCGCAAAGTTCCGGTTGGACGCCCCGTATTCTTAATACGATGATCAGGACGAGCCAAGCGACGGCGCAGAGGAGGATGGTGGAGCGATGCTCCCGCCGCCATTTTTTCTTAAAGAACGCCTGCTTTTCCTTTAGGGTGAAGGTGCTGTGGTCCAGTGCGGTGACAAGGTTTTCATCGGCGGCTTTTTTGAAGTCCTCGGCGATGAGCCGTTCCCCGGCAACCAGCTCATTGATGCTGACGCCGAATTCCCGGGAGAGCAGCGAAAGCATCTCCACATCCGGCAGATAGCAGCCGGTCTCCCAGCGGGAAACGGTTTTATTGGTCACGCCGAGGCGTTCGCCCAGCGCCTGCTGGGTCAAGCCCTTTTCACGGCGCAGCTGCGCCAAAAACGAGCCGAAACGAATAAGGTCCATAGGGCACCTCCCGAATGATTTCTGACCCCAGTATAGCACACGGCGGGGTTTTTGTATTCCCCATAAAAAGCGAACGGGGAAATTGTTTCACGTGAAACATATGTTCGCGATTTTGGCGAAAAAAGAGAAGCGCAGGGCTTCTCCGGTGGGGCTATTTGCGGTTTTTGGTCACCAGACCATCCACAAAGACAAAGGCGGCCGAGCCGAGCAGCACGCACCCGAATACGGTAAAGCGGCTGTCCATCGCCAGGAGGAAAAACAGACCCAGTGCGGCCAGCACCGCCGCACAGTAAAAGGATTTGACCCAAAGGCGCTTCTGCTTCATGGGGTCGTTATTTTTGGCCAGCTTTGCTTCCAGCCGGCCGCTGCTGCGGAACAGACTCATAGCTCGGGGCCTCCTTTCTCTTTTTTCTCCCGGTGCAGGGCGCGCCATGCCCGGATGAACCCGGTGATGAAAAAGATGATGCCTGCGCCGGACAGGATAATGCCGCCGATGGTCATGGCGCGGATGCTGCGGGAGAGCCCGACGACGGTGAGCACCCCGCCGGCGGTAGTGGCGGCGATGCTGATGAGGGTGGTGCGGATCATGGCAGTAAAATTCATAGGGGGGACTCCTTTCGGGGGAGGTGGCGGGGATGGCGGGATAGTGTGGGGACTGTGCAGGGGGAGGGGCGGCCGCAGGCCCGGCGGCGCAGCCGCCGCAGCGGGCGCAGCCCGCTGAAAGCCGCCCCGCAGGGGCGGCTTGGCCTGCGGCCGTATGCCGAGGGCTTTTGCGGGGCTGCGGCGGGGCGGGTGCCCTGCCTTCTCCCAGCAGTATAGCATATTATCCGGCGCTTGTCACGCGGTACCCGGCCGCTTCCACGGCGGCGGTCAATTCCGGCAAATCGTGGGGCTGGGTCATGGTGAGGGCGGCGGTGTTTTTGGCAAGGCTCACCTCGGCGGTGACGCCCGGCAGCGCCTCCAGCGCAGCCTTGACCCGCCCGACGCAATGGTTACACATCATGCCGTCAATGTGCAGAGTGACGGTCTGCGGGGCGGCGGGGGGAACGGGGGCAGGGGCGCTCTCCTGCGGCAGCAGGGTACATTCCACCGCAGTGACGGGAGGAACGGTATCCACGGCGGGGAGCTTCGGTTTCCAGCCGCGCAGCCGCAGGGCGTTGCTGACCACGCACACCGAGGAAAGGCTCATGGCGGCGGAGGCCAGCATGGGGCTCAATTTCCAGCCGAGGGCGGCGTAAAACACCCCGGCGGCAACGGGGATGCCGATGGTATTATAAAGGAATGCCCAGAAAAGATTTTGCTTGATGTTGCGCAGGACGCTGCGGGAAAGCTGCAGGGCGGCGGGGATATCGGCGGGGTCGCTGTGCATCAGCACGATATCGGCGGAGTCGATGGCGATATCGGTGCCGGCACCGATGGCGATGCCGATATCGGCACGCACCAGGGCGGGGGCATCATTGATGCCGTCCCCCACCATGGCGACGACCTCGCCCTTTTGCTGCAGGGAACGGATGACCGCTTCCTTTTGCTGCGGCAGCACCTCCGGGATGACCCGGGGGATACCGACCTCCGCAGCAATGGCCTCGGCGGTACGACGATGGTCGCCGGTCAGCAGCAGGACCGATAATCCCATCTGCCGCAGGGCGGCGATGGCGGCGGCGCTGGTTTCCCGGGGCGGGTCGGCGACGGCGATGAGCCCCAACGGGGTGCTGCCGATGCCGAAATACAGCGGGGTGCGCCCCTTGGCGGCCAGCTCCTCCGCAGCGGCGGAAAGAACCGAAATATCACAATGCATGGCGGCGGCCAGACGGGCGTTGCCGCCCCAAATGACCTCACCGTTCAACCGGGCGGTGAGACCCTGCCCCTCCGGGGCGGAAAAATCGGTGACGGGGGAAAGGGGGATGCTCTTTTCCCTGCAGTAGGCGGTGACGGCGGCGGCAAGGGGGTGGGCGCTGGCGGCCTCCAGGGCATGGGCGACCGGCAGCAGGCGGTCATCCAGCTCCTTGAGATCGGTGACGGCGGGCTGCCCGGTGGTGACGGTCCCGGTTTTATCCAGCACCACGGTGGTGATGCTGCGGGCACGCTCCAGCGCCTCGGCGCTTTTTACCAGAATACCGTATTCGGCGCCCCGGCCGGTTCCCACCATAATGGCGGTGGGGGTGGCCAGCCCCAGCGCACAGGGGCAGCTGATGACCAGCACCGCAATGCCGATGGAGAGGGCAAAGGCGGGGGGCTGTCCCACCAGCAGCCAAACGGCCATGGCCAGCACCGCAATGCCGATAACCACCGGCACAAAGACGGCGGCGACCCGGTCGGCGATGCGCTGAATGGGCGCTTTGGTGGCGGCGGCGTCCTCCACCAGACGGATGATTTGCGAAAGGGTGGTTTCCTCCCCCACGTGGGTGGCCCGCATGGTGAAGTACCCGCTGCGGCACAGGGTGGCCCCGGTGACGGTGTCCCCCGGCTTTTTATCCACCGGCAGGCTTTCTCCGGTGATGGCGGCCTCATCGATGGCGGCCTGCCCGTCGGTCACGGTGCCATCCACCGGGACGGCCTCCCCCGCACGGACGATGAGCAGGTCTCCCTGCCGCACCTCCTCCAGCGGGACCTCGGTCTCCCGGCCGTCCCGCAGCAGGCGGGCAGTGGCGGGCGCCAGCGCCATCAGCTTTTGCAGGGCGTCGGCGGTGTGGCCCTTACTGCGGGCCTCCCAGTATTTCCCCACGCTGACGAGGGTAAGAATGGTGCCGGCGGACTCGAAGTAGAGGTCCATGTGGTACTGCGCCACGACGGCCATATCCCCGGCGGCCAGCCCCTGCGCCATGCGGAAAACGGCATAGACGCCGTACAGCACCGCAGCGGAGGAGCCCACCGCAACGAGGGTATCCATGGTGGGGGCGCCCCGGGACAGCGCCGCAAAGCCCCGGCGGAAATACCGGAACTGCAAAATGACGATGGCAAGGGTGAGGACGAGCTGCGCCAGCCCGAAGCACAGGGCGTTTGGGAGGCCGGTGAGGAAGGCAGGCAGCGGCAACCCCGCCATATGCCCCATGGAGATGTAGAGCAGCACCGCCAAAAGCCCCACGCAGACCCACAGGCGGGTACGCTCGCGGCCGGCAGCCCCCGCAGGGGGCGGGGCGGCGGAGCCGCCCGCGGCGCCCGCAGGGCGGGCGCCGTAGCCGGCCGCGGACACGGCCGCGCAGATGGCCTCCGGGGAGAGGGCGTTTTCATCGTAGTCTACCGTCATGCGGTTCTGCATCAAATCCACCGAGACCGACCGGACCCCGGCCAAAGCCGAGACCGCCCGTTGCACGTGGGAGCTGCAGGCAGTGCAGCTCATGCCGGTGACCGAAAAGCGCTGTTTCATGGGAAAGTCCACCTCCGGGGTATAATTTACGACCCTATTATAAATAGCCCTGCCGCCGGCTGTCAATGAGTTTTTTGCGGAGAATAGGGGAATAAATAGGGCGATGGCGGCGCAAAATAGCGGAAGTTTGCCCGGAAAAGGGGAAATATTGCTCAATAATCACAAAGGTTTTTATAGCATAATTGCTGAATTTGTGTAGGAGCGACAGATTTTGATTGAAAAATGAAAGACAAGGCGCTACAATAAGAGTGCGAGAACTGGAAACGGTTCCAGAGCAAAAGAAATGCAACATTATATTAGGAGGAGAAACCATGAAAAAGACTTTAGCAATCCTGTTGGCTGTCGTTATGGCGCTTACCCTGTTTGCTGCCTGCGGCGAAAAGCCCGCACCCACCCCCAAGACCGGGTCCGTTTATTATCTCAACTTCAAGCCCGAGGCCAATGACGCCTGGCAGGCCCTGGCCAAGACCTACACCGAGAAGACCGGTGTTCCCGTAACCGTAGTGACCGCCGCTTCCGGCACCTACGATCAGGTCCTGACCGCCGAGATGGATAAGGACGCTGCTCCCACCATGTTCCAGGTAGGCAACGCCGGCGCAGTAAGGACCTGGGGCGAGTACTGCTATGACCTGACCAACACCGACATCATGAAGGAAATGACCACCGACGCCTTCAACCTGAAGAACGAAGCCGGCGAGACCGTTTCCATCGGTTACTGCTACGAGGCATTCGGCATCATCGTAAACAAGGCTCTGCTGAAGCAGGCTGGCTACGAGCTGACCGACATCACCAACTTTGAGTCCCTGAAGAAGGTCGCCGACGACATCCACAGCCGCGCTGCCGAGCTGGGCTTTGACGCCTTCTCCTCCGCCGGTCTGGACGGTTCCTCCAGCTGGCGCTTCTCCGGCCACCTGGCCAATATGCCCCTGTTCTACGAGTTCCGTGATAACGGCGTGACTTCCCAGCCCGCTACCATCACCGGCAAATATCTTGAGAACTTCAAGAACATCTGGGATCTGTACACCACTGACACCGCCACCACCGGCGCTGCTCTGGTTTCTGCTACCGGTGACCAGTCCGAGGCCGAGTTCGGCGAGGGCAAGGCTGTATTCTATCAGAACGGCAGCTGGGAGTACTCCAACCTGACCTCCAAGTTCAACATGAACCCCGATGATCTGGCGATGATCCCGATCTACTGCGGCGTAGAGGGCGAGGAAAAAGCCGGCCTGTGCTGCGGCACCGAGAACTGCTGGGCTGTGAACAAGAACGCTTCCGAGGAAGACATCAAGGCTACCCTCGACTTCATGAAGTGGGTTGTTACCTCCGAGGAAGGCACCACCATGATGGCGAAGGAGCTTGGCCCGATCCCCTTCAAGTCTGCCAAGACCCCCGAGAACGTATTCTTCGCTCAGGCGAATGACTACACCGCCGCGGGCAACTATGTTGTGACTTGGGTCTTCAGCTACACCCCCGCTGTGGATGACTGGCGTGCTGCTGTTGTTGACGCTCTGACCCAGTATGTTTCCGGCACCGGTGAGTGGAGCGCTGTTGAGACCGCTTTCGTTGACGGCTGGGCCACCCAGTATGCCAAGGAGAACGCCTGATAACAGACTGCCCGAACAGGCACCTTCGGACGGAATGTCCCAATAGGGGCATTTGCGAAAAAACCGAATAACTGCAACAAAACGGGGGCGAGCACTGCGCTCGCCCCTGTTTCCAAGAAAAAGGAAAGCCCCGAGCTGACGCCCCCACCGGGCGTGGGGGTGTGAGCTTGCAGGCTTTGCTGTGACAGACTAACCGAAAAAGGAGTGTGAAACCCGGCTATGAAACTGTTCCAAAAGAAGCGCGACATGACCGCGCTCAATTCGCCGCTGATCCGCCGGCCGATCCAGAGATGCTTCTGGCTGTTCCTGCTGCCCACCTTTGCGGCATTCTGCATCGGCTTTTTGTACCCGTTCTGCAAGGGCTTTTTCCTGTCCTTCTGCGATTTTAAGACCACCAAGAACTGGACGTGGGTGGGCATCAAAAACTATATCGCCGCTTTCCAGGATAAGAGCTTCGGCCATGCCTTCTGGTACACGGCGCTGTTTGCCGTGATTTCGCTGGTGCTCATCAATGTCATCGCCTTTGCCATTGCCTACGCCCTGACCAGAGGGATCAAGGGCTCCAACCTGTTCCGCACCGTGTTCTTTATGCCGAACCTCATCGGCGGTATCGTGCTGGGCTATATCTGGAGCATGATCTTTAACGGTATTCTGATCAAATACAGCACCAGCGTGGTGCTGGACAGCAAATACGGCTTCTGGGGGCTCATCATACTGATGTGCTGGCAGCAGATCGGTTATATGATGATCATTTACATCGCCGGGCTGCAAAGCGTGCCGGAGGATATGCTGGAGGCCGCGCGCATCGACGGCGCCAACGGCTGGCAGACGCTGTGGAAGATCACCATCCCCAATGTGATGCCCTCCATCACCATCTGCACCTTCCTCACCCTTACCAATTCCTTTAAGCTGTACGACCAGAACCTTGCGCTGACTGCCGGACGACCCTTCCTGCAGCAGGGCGGCGAGGTGATAAAGACCACCGAAATGCTGGCGCTGAATATCGTCAATTCCTTCTACGCCAGCGCCCGCAGCCGCGGCGTGGGTCAGGCCAAGGCCGTGATTTTCTTTGTGCTGGTTGCCTTCTTGAGCATCCTGCAGCTGCGGTCCACCCGTAATAAGGAGGTGCAGCAGTAATGGCGAATAAAACAGCTTCCGGCGGCTTTAAGAGCGAGCGCCGCCGCAAGGATGCCTTGAGTATCCTGTTTGTCGTGCTTTCCGTTATTTATCTCATCCCGGTTTTTCTGGTGGCGATGAACTCCTTTAAGAGCAACGCCTCCATCAACCTGGAGACCTTCGCCTTCCCCCATGAGGGTACCTTCGTTTCGCTGGATAACTACATCAAGGGGCTGACCTTCGGCGACTATCCCTTCCTGAAGAGCGCGGGCTATTCGCTGCTCATCACCATTGTTTCCGCGGCGCTCATCCTGCTGTGCACCAGCATGGCGGCATGGTATATCGCCCGTGTGGGCAGCGCCCTTTCCAAGACGGTTTACTACCTGTGCGTGTTCTCGATGGTCGTGCCGTTCCAGATGGTAATGTTTACGCTGGCACGCACCGCCGATAAGCTCAAGCTGAACACCCCCTTTACCATCCCCATTATCTACCTGGGCTTTGGCGCGGGACTGGCGGTATTTATGTTCAGCGGGTTTATAAAGAGCATCCCGCTGGAGATCGAGGAGGCGGCCGCCATCGACGGCTGCGGCCCGATCCGGACCTACTTTAACGTGGTGCTGCCGATGCTGAAGCCCACCATGATCTCGGTCGGCGTGCTGGAGATCATGTGGGTGTGGAACGACTACCTGCTGCCCTACCTGGTACTGGACCGCAAGAAATACATGACCATCCCCATCCACATTCAGTTCCTGCAGGGCAGCTACGGCTCGGTGGATCTGGGTGCGGTAATGGCGCTGATCATGCTGTCCATCATCCCGGTCATCATTTTTTACCTTACCTGCCAGAAGCACATCATCAAGGGTGTGGCTGCCGGTGCCGTAAAGGGGTAAGAATCCCATGACGATCAAGGATATTGCAAAAGAAAGCGGCTATGCGGTGGGGACCGTCTCCCGCGTGCTGAATAACCACCCCGACGTGAGCGAAAAGGCCCGGCGGCGCATTATGGAGGTAGTGGAGCGAAACGGCTATACCCAGAATGCCAACGCCAAAAACCTCAAGCAATCGGTGAACAGCAGCATCCTGGTGCTGGTAAAGGGCGCAAGGAATGAGCTGTTTGCCGCACTGGTGGAGCAGCTGCAGGGCCTTTTGAACAAGACGCGCTACACGCTGCTGGTGGACTATTTTGACGAGGACACCGACGAGGTGCTGCGGGCGGTGGCGCTGTGTGCCGAGAAAAAGCCGCTGGGCATCCTGTTTTTGGGCGGGAATGCCGATAACTTTCAGCGGAGCTTTGAGCGCATCACGCTGCCGGCGGTGCTGGTGACCTCCCCGGCGGAGGGACTGGACTACCCGAACCTTTCCAGCGTGACCACCGATGACTTTGAGGCCTCGGTGCAGGCGGTGCAGGTGCTGCTGGAGCAGGGGCACCGGCATATCGCTATCATCGGCGGGCGGCCCAGCTTCAGCGATGTTTCCAGCAGCCGGTTTGCCGGGGGTCGGGCGGCCTTTGCCGAAAGCGGGCTGCCGGCGGGCAACCTGGTGGAATACGGCGAGGCGCGCTTCTGCTATGAGGAGGGGTACCAGGCCATGCAGCACGTGCTGGCGGAGCATCCCGAGATCACGGCGGCGTATGCCATAGCCGATGTGGTGGCGATAGGCGCCATGCGGGCGGCGCAGGATGCCGGCCGTACCGTCGGGAAGGATCTTTCGGTGATCGGCTTTGACGGGCTGGCGCTGGGGGAATACCTGACCCCGCGGCTGGCGACCATCGGGCAATCGGTGGAGCGGCTGGCGCAGGAGGCGACCGACACGCTGCTGAATGTGATCGAAAACGGGGCGCCCGCCCGACGGGTGACGGTGCCCTTTACCGTAATACACGGCGAGAGCGTAGGCCCGGCGCCGAAGAATTGAATTTGCAGGTTTTTGCCGGGCAGGGAGGGCCGCAGGCCCGGCGATGCGCAGCATCGCCGCGGCGGTCGAAGACCGCCGGAACCGTCCGAAGGACGGTTCGGCCTGCGGCCTGACCGCGCCTGGGGGCAGGGACCGAGACGAGATAGAAAAGAGAGCGAAGACTATGAGAACCAGCGGAGTACTGATGCATATATCCTCCCTGCCGGGGCCTTACGGCATCGGCACCATGGGAGATAACGCCTACCGGTTTGTAGACTTTTTGCAGCGGGCGGGGCAGACATGGTGGCAGATCCTGCCCATAGGCCCCACCAGCTACGGAGATTCCCCCTACCAGTCCTTCAGCTCTGTGGCGGGCAATCCTTATTTTATTGACCTGCCGCAGCTGGAACGGGACGGGCTGCTGGAGCGCAGCGAGTATGAGGCGCTGCCGTGGTGCGAAAGTGAGATCACGGTGGACTACGGCCGGCTGTACGAGCTGCGCTACCGGGTGCTGCACCATGCCTACCGCCGTTTTACCCAAAACCCGCCGGAGGACTACCGGAGGTTCTGTGAGGAGAATGTGCGCTGGCTGCCGGATTATGCGCTGTTTATGGCGCTGAAGGACGCCCACGGCGGGCGCCCGTGGAATGAATGGGAGCAGCCGCTGAAGGTACGGGAGCCTGCTGCCATAGCTGCCGCAAGGGAGCAGTATAAGCAGGAGATCGGCTTCCAGATGATGCTGCAATACCTGTTTACCCGGCAGTGGCGGGCGCTGAAGGGCTACGCCAATGAGCGGGGCATCCGCATTATCGGGGATATCCCCATTTACGTGCCGAGGGATTCGGCGGATGTGTGGAGCGCCCCGGAGCAGTTCCTGCTGGATGAGGACTATGAGCCGATCGAGGTGGCAGGCTGCCCGCCCGACGGGTTTTCCGCCGATGGTCAGCTTTGGGGCAACCCGCTGTTCCGCTGGGAGGCCATGCGGGCCGACGGCTACCGCTGGTGGATCGACCGGTTCCGGGCCAGCGCTGCGCTGTATGATGTGATCCGCATTGACCACTTCCGTGGATTTGAAAGCTATTATGCCATCCCCGGCCGGGCGGAGAACGCCCGAGGCGGCGTGTGGCGCCAGGGCCCCGGTATGGAATTGTTCCATGCGGTGCGGGCGGCACTGGGGGATCTGCCCATCATTGCGGAGGATCTGGGGTTTTTGACCGAGGGCGTACACCGCCTGCGGGAGGAATGCGGGTTCCCCGGTATGAAGGTGCTGCAATTCGCCTTTGACAGCCGGGAGGACAGCGACTATCTGCCCCACAATTACTGCCGCAACTGCGTGGTATATACCGGCACCCACGATAACGATACCATCATGGGGTGGATGGACACCGCCGCCCCGCAGGATGTGCGGTTTGCGTGGGAATACCTGCGGCTGAACGAGGCCGAGGGTCCCAACTGGGGCATGATGTGCGGGGCGCTGCAAAGCCCCGGTGACACCGTGATCCTGACGATGCAGGACCTGCTGGGGCTGGGCAGCGAGGCGCGGATGAATACCCCCTCCACGCTGGGCTGCAACTGGAAATGGCGTGCCGCCCCGGACAGCATCACCCCGGAGCTGGCCGACCGGCTGGGCCACCTGACCGAACTGTACCGCCGCCGTCCCCGGTGACGGCACCGAATAGACGCAAACGGGCAGCACCTGTAACAGGGTGCTGCTTTTCTTTGGGGGGATGGATAGCCCGGGGGAGGGCGGGCGCAGCCCGTTTCGGCTTCGCCGAAACGGGCTGCGCCCGAATCCTGCAGTCTTTGCGGGCTTGCGGGGAGGGGATGCGGCTTTTGGGCTGTACCGGCGGGGCGGCTGCGGTTTGTAGTACCCCCCCTGCCGCCTGCCGATGCGTCCCGCCGCTTCCGCCGACCCGGCTGCCCCGCTTGACGGGGTAGGGCATCGGTCGTATAATGGGAGTATGAACGAAACGGGCGGAGCAGAAGGAGAGAGAAACCGGAATGACAGAACAAAAAATCTGCCGGGGGCTGGATGCCAATGCGTTAAAGCTCATTGCCATAGCGGCCATGACGGTGGACCATGTGGCGTGGCTGCTGTTCCCCGGGTACCCTGCGGCAGCGGTGCCGGTCATCATGCATATCATCGGGCGGATCACCTGCCCCATTATGTGCTTTTTCATTGCGGAGGGGTTTTACCATACCCATGACCGCAAAAAATATGCCCTGCGGCTGTTGGCGTTGGCGGTGGTATCGCATTTTGCCTACCTGCTGGCCTCCAATAACTACCTGGACCCGCATTCCTTTATCCCGTTCTACTACGGGGAGCTGCTGAATCAGACCGGCGTGGTGTGGTCGCTGCTGGGCGGTCTGCTGATGCTGTGGCTGTGTGAGGACGAAAAACGTCCCATGGGTGTCAAGGTGGCGGGTGTTATCCTCATCTGCATCCTTACCCTGCCCGCCGACTGGAGCTGCATTGCGGCGCTGTGCGTCCTGTCCATCGGCTCCAACCGCGGCAACCCCCAAAAGCAGATCGCCTGGAGCCTGTTCTATGTGGCGCTGTACGCAGTGGTTTACTTCTTTGCGCTGGATAAGCTGTACGGGCTGTTGCAGCTGGGCGTGGTGCTGGCCATCCCGCTGCTGGCGCTGTATAACGGCCGCCGCGGGAAAAACCCGGCCGTCAACCGGGTGATGAAGTGGCTGTTCTACATTTACTACCCGCTGCACCTGTTCATTCTCGGCTTGATCCAACTGCAGATCCGGTGACGCCCGTGAGGATGGGCATTTCGCCGGGCGGCCGTCTGAAAGGGGACGGGTACCGTGAAGGCCGTGTTTCAGGCGCCGCAGGCGATCGAGCAGAGAGAACGGGATGACCCGCCGAAAAATAAGCCGCCGGAGGGCGGCAGAGAATAACATCCACAGGAGGCCAAATGAACCGAGAGAATAAACGCAAGACCTTTGAAAAGGGCTACTACAAAAATCACCCCTGCAACGACAGCTTTACCTGCAAGGTGTGCGGGCGGCTGGTGACCCCCGACGCGGCCGGCACCGAGCATCGCAACCACTGCCCCAACTGCCTTTCCAGCCTGCACGTGGATATAGAGCCGGGCGACCGGGAGGCGGATTGCGGCGGCATCATGGAGCCGATTGCGGTGTGGGTGCGGGGCAAGGGCGAATGGGCCATCATCCACCGCTGCCGCCAGTGCGGGGCGTTGAGCTCCAACCGGGTGGCCGCCGACGACAACCCCATGAAGCTGATGAGCATCGCGCTCAAGCCGCTGTGCGAGCCGCCGTTCCCGCTGGAGCGCATAGAGGAGATGACCGCCCTGATGGGCGGCGAGGGCCGACTGAAATAACCGCCGGTTACCGGGCCGGACGGCGCAGTGATGCGCCGTCCGGCCCTTTGCTTTGCGCAGGGGGCAGCCCCGCCCGCCGCCCGTTTCGGCGAAGCCGAAACACGGGGGCGAAGCCCCCGTAAGCCGCCGCAGGCGGCGGGCGGCGGGCGGAATAGCCATCCCGTTCCGACCACCCCTTCACAGGGAAAGGAAGCCAAAAAATCAGCCGGTTTTTTGACACATATGGCAGAAAAATTGACTATTCCCCGCCAGATGCAGCCGTGCAGGGGACAAAATAAGCAGAAAACCGCCAAAATGGATATGATTGGAACGGAAGGATGCGGCTGCTTGAGGATGTATTATTATTCTGCATTGCATTCACTGGCAGATTTGTGTATAATATATATATATATATATAGGTAAAATTGGAAGGTCGAAAGATGTGACATGCACCCGGGCGGTACGCCGTTTTACACCACGCCGCAAATAAATGCACAGAAACGAAGCCCCCAAGCGATGGGGGCGTTTTTTATCCTGCGGCGGGGATTCGGCGGGAAAGTAAAGAAAAAAGCCGGGTTTTAGTGGAATTTGCACTATAAAGATTACATTTCACGCCAAATAACTGCATTTCACGCCATTCACCCTCACGGGGGATGGAATTGTGGTAAAATCCAGTCTGTAAACGGAGGGTGTATTTGCGGGAGCGCCGGCCGGCTGCGGTAAGCGGGCGGCGGAACCCGTAAGGGGATCGGAATAACGGGAAGCGGGGACGGGCAGTTCGGTGAAAAGAACCGATGGCACGTCTTATCGGCGTTCCCGGAATAAAAAACATCCGCCGGTTTTTGCCGGAAAAGGAGGCATCCTGCATAATAATTCATGATTGCGCAGCTGCGTTCGGCGTGGAAAAACGCTGCGGCGGCCGCTTTGCCAAAGCCGTCTGAAAGAGCCAATCCGTTTGGCCATAGAGATAAATATGCGCCGCATGGAAAGCCATGGGCCGTGATAGGAGAGAAGACAATGCTAAAAAAGATTTCTTGGGTAATTATGGGGATCGGGCTGGGTGCCATTCTCGTTTTTGCGGGATTCGGCATTTTGCGCTCATCCCGCAACACGCCGACCTTTGATACCGCCGGGTATATCCTTCAGGGAGATGCCGAGGAGGTAAAAGGGGTGTCGTTCCGGGCGGGGGAAAGCTATGTCTCCACGCTGGCCGGGCAGATCAGCTTTTCCGATACCGAGGGCAAAAAGGCTGCGGTATCGAAGGAGAGCTTTGTCCATTTTGAGGATAACAGCATCATGGCGTTGAGCGACGGCATACTGCTGGATTTTAACGACCTTTCCGAGAACTTCATCAATAACTACTACATCAGCTCCGGCCTGCGCCTTACCGATGCCAACGGCACCTACACGGCCGAGGCGACTGCCGGTACGATGAAGTTCGGCGAGAATATGTGGAAGCTTTCCGACAGGAAATACATGATCCAATCCCCCACACTCAAGGTCAGCCTTTCGGAGGAGGACGTGCGGGAGGTCAGCGATTATGTCCAGGTGGTCATCACCGAGGACGGCATCGTCCATCTGCTGACCCCCGAAAACCTGTGGATGACCATCTCCGAGGACTGCTATATCGAAACGGCGGGCGGCGTTCGCATTTACCCGGTGGCGCAGCTCATCGATAACGGTACATACAAGCTTTCCACCGCAAAGCTTTCGGTGGCGCCCGATGACGCCATTGTGCTTTCCGAGCTGGAGACCCGCCGCCAGATCGTGCCCGAGCTGAACATAACCGCAGTAGACGGTGAGGACGGCCGGGACGGCCAGGACGGGAAAGAGGGAGAAGCCGGGCAGAAGGGCAGCGACGGCACCCGCGGCACGAACGGGAAAAACGGCGGTACCGGTACGGCCGGTAAGGATGCGCTGGTGGAAAGCACCACCAACAGCGCCCTGCCCACCATGTCCATCGGGGAGTGGAATATAACCGCAACGGGGCTTTCCGGTGTTATCAATGTCAAGGATAACGGCGGCTCCCTGCAGGCGATTGGTGAAATGCAGAACGGCGATGAAACCAAGTATCCCGGTTCGGTAACCATCACCGATGTTAAGACCGGCGAGGTGATCCCCTGCTACCAGATCGCCGATGAGCATGAGACCTCTACGGGCTTCAACTTCTACAACGGCAGCGAGGCCGTAAGATTCTTCACCCACGGCAGCCCACTGAAGCCCGATACGGCCTATCAGCTTTCGGTCGTGGCCTACTACAAGGCGCCCGACCAGACCAACATGATCTATTCCCGTGAATTTATCAGCCGGGTGTTCTACACCGATTCCGCCGGTGTTGTTTTGGCGTACGAAAAAGCGACCCAGGACAGCATCACCATTTCCGGCAAGGTAACAAGCGGTGCGGGGAATATTGCAAAAGCGACCGCCTACCTGCTTACCCCGGAGCAGAACAAGAGCTTTACCGCGGCATCCATCACCAACGCTGCAAGCTATACCGGCTCGAGGGAATTGGGCGTCAACGGCACGAGTGAGGCGCCCTTTGTCGGGCTGACCCCCAATACGAGCTACATCGCCAGGGTGTATGTGGAAACCACCGGCGGCATGAAGCTGCTGACCGAGCAGGAGCTGGAGGTCATCACCCTGAAGCGGGTCCCGACCTTTGATAAGGATAAAAAGCCGAGCGCGAACTATAACCGCGCCACCGGCACCTTCGAGATTTTCCGCCCCGTGGTGACCGACCCCGACGGCGGTGCGGTAAGCTATACCTATACGGCCTATAAGCTGAACGGCTCCGTATGGGAGGAGGCCGGCAAGCGCACCATTTCCCCGTCTACCGGCGAGCCGGTGGAATTCCACCTGGATGCAGGCACCCAGTACTGCTTTGGTGTGGAGATGGCCTTTAACGATAACGAAAAGCTGGTCTACTATGATCTGGGCCGCAGCGATGTGGTGAAATCCGAGGGCGACACCATGCCCAAGCTGACGCTGCAGAAGCTGACAGCCGGCGCGGACTACAATAAGCTGCAGGGAACGCTGCGTATTTCCCTGGGCAGCAAGAGCGCCATTCAAATTGATGAGCAGCACCCCCTGGTCCTGGAGCTTTACGCCGATCAGCTTTCGCAGAATGAAACGGTGGAGCTGAAAAACGGAACCACCGTTAAGAAGGAAAACCATTATTCCTACACACTGAAAGATATTACAGTCGGTGAGAACACCAACTATGTGGACGTGGAAATAGAGCTGGAGAACCTGTGCAAGAATACCAACTATGCCATTTCCGCAGCCGGCTGGCTGAATGTGGGCGATGATAACGGATTTGTTCAGCGTGCCATCGGCACCGTGACCTTCCACACCTACGCCACGCCCGTTCTGGCGACCACCTGGACCCAGACCTCCGGCACGACCGGGGCCTCCATTTCCCGGATGCTCTCCATCAAGATCGATGACAAGAGCAGCACCGATACCTACACCGGCCGAACCGAGTACATCGAGGGGCAGCTGAAGCAGGGACAGGTCGTGGTGGAGCTCTTCAGCGGCACCGGCGCCGGCAAGCTGCGCATCGCCCAGAAGAACTTTAATGAGGCCGAGGACCTGAACGCCATCTTCAGCGAGGGCGGCCTGGAGATCACCGAAAGCGTTTTCGGCAACCCGCAGCTCAATTCGCAGGGCAACTATACCCTGACCGTCAGTCAGGTGGCGGATAAGACCTACGGGATGTCGCTGGGGTATGTGAATACCTTTGATGATATCATCAACCCCTCCGAGGTGGTTTCGGCCGAGCCGACCCCGCCCGACCTGCTGCAGGAGCCTTCCCAGGGCGTAAAGGCAGAACCCATTTATAATAAGGATATTGCCAAGTACGGCGGGACGGAGAATGAAAGCCTGCCCGATGAGGCCATTGTGGGCTACACGCTGCAGGCGACCTACGATAACGTTCAGCGCATCGGTAAAAAGATCACCTACTATGCGTTTGAATACAATACCTTCTTTAATACGTTGAAGGACGGCAAGGACCCGATCAAGAAGGGCACCCCGCTGAAGAGGATGACGCTGGATATCGACAGCGGCAGCAACTCGGTTCCCAAGGTGGCAGTGCTGTTCGGCGGAACCGAAACCGACACCCCCACCCTGTATAACGGCTACTATACCTACCGGGCGGGGGAGGCGGAGGCGCCGGACAACATCGCACTGGTAAAGGGTATGGGGCGCGGTTTCCGGTATATCTTTGCCTATACGGCGGAATATGCCGGCGGCAGCACCGAGGAGACCTCCAACCGACTGTACCCCTACGACCACAAGGAATACAACGACTATAACAAGGTGCGCGGCGGCATGAAGGAAAACGGCGTAATGGTCGGAAACGGCGTGGCCTACATTCTCAATTCCGGGATGTGCGAGGCCCCGCAGATCCTGCCGGATTTCCACACCTATGTATTTAATACCACGCAGAAAGAAGTTACAGGTCCCCTTGCCACGACCGCCCAAGGCACGGTAACGCTGCACTACACATGGCGTGACCCGGATAAGCTGATCATCAAGGATGAGACTCCCAAAAACACCACGATCAGCTACCCCAACGGCAACAATGTGGCAAGCCAGAACATCCAAAAAGATCAGATAGGCGAAGGCTGGTATGAGCTGAAAATTCCCTATGTGATGCAAAAGGGCGCAGATACCGTGCTGACCCCCGAGGTGAACGTGTGTGCCTACCGGCTGAACTACGATGAAGTTCTGTCCCGGTTCAAGCTGGATAAGGACGAAAAGACGCTGAAGATCGGCATGATCCCGCTGGATTGGTCGTGGGAGCAGCAGTTTGCGCATTACAAGGGCACCAACGCCGTAAATGTTACCCTTGATACGAGTAACATGAGCGATAACTACATTGCTTTCCGCTTTAATGAAAGCGATGCAAGCGCCAATGCACTGGTTTCCCGTGCAGTCGCCATGAAGCTGAAAATTCAGCTCCAGGGGAAACCCGGCACCGCGAAGGAATTCACCCTGCCGCTGGTGCATGATGTCAACGGCACCTATGCCAAGCTGGCGACCGGCCTTTTGGGCAATGAGTTCTTCAATAAGACCTTTGAGGTGACCAAGGCCAAGCTGCTGTACGATACCGGTGTTCAGGGCTGGGAGATCGCAAACGAGGCAGAGGTGAATGATGAGTCCTCCTACTTCGTGCTGCAGTACACCGGCGATGCCATCGAAGAAAAATATGAGCTTTCGGAGTATCTCGGCGCCACGGCGCTGGATAATGTGCGTGCCAACGGCGCCCTGATGCAGCTGGTTTCCGTCTTTGATATAAAGACCCTGCGGACCGCTATCAATGCCGATTCGCCCGAGCTGGATACAAAGGCCGGGATCACCACCAAGAGCCTGATCAATAAGAACGGGTTTGCTGTCATCCGCTACCTCTATCCCGACCGCAGCGGTGTTGATACCAATAACAGCGCATCGGTCCAGCAGTTAAGCGGCAGATACATGGTACCCAAGAGGGTAGGGGAATACACGTTGGACTTTGCGGGCGGCGCGAATTTCGGCACGCTGAACCAGATGACCCCCACCATCTCCAAGCCGGTCTTCCGGGCGACCTCCGATAAGATCTCGATCGAAAATCAGCAGTCCGGCGGCGGGGGCGGCACCAACTTTACCGTTTCCGGCCTCGGCGAGAGCGGCGGCACGATATATGCGGCGGCCTATCCCAGCTACGAGGACGCCGAAAAGCTGCAGAACCAAAAGGCACAGGTAGAGATTAGAATCGATGCGGACGGAAGGCCGAGCGCAAACGGCAACTTCGAGCTGAAGTCGCTGACCCCCAACACGAAATACTATGTGGCGTTCCACTATCAGAACGCATCCGAGAAATCGGTGCTGCTGCTGACCTCCGAAACGGCGCAGAAGGCCATTTACGAGGTGACGACCAGCGATAACGCCGTCATCAATGTGCGGAAGTGGGAATACCACAACGACAGCTATTTTGAAAAATCGCTGACGATGGAATTTACCATCAACCGTGTGTTCGAGATCGGGCTGACCTACGATATCTACGCAAACGAACGGGATATCGTCGACGGGAAAGACCCGCTGGTCACCGATGCGAAGATGCGGGAGGATAACATCCTAACGGCGCCGACGGACCCGGCCTATGAGAATAACCTGAAGCTGGTGCTGACCCCCGGCGAAAGCCGTGCCAAGCTGAAGCCCGGCAATACCTACTATCTGAAGATCACCGCGACCGAGAAAGGCGGAAATGTGGCGGGCCACACGGTGCTGCCCTTCACCATCACGCCCATCGGCAATTACGGCGCACTGATTTATGTCAGCCACGCCAGCAGCGAGGATATCAAGTTCCTGGTCACCATCAATGACCCGCAGTTTTCGCTGATGAGCCGCAACAAGGGTGCGGGCTCCACGGCGGAGGCCGCCCTGTATGCGGTACGCTTTACCGATGAGCACGGGAAACGGCTTTACACCAACTACGATGACAAGATGTACAGCGCCAATGAGCTGAAGAAGGAGTTTGTGCTGAATAGCGAAGCGCTCCAAAACCGCGGAACACAGTCCATAAAAGAAAACGAGCTCTATAAGATGCTCATCTATGCCGTGCCGGATATCGAGCACAAGGGCTCCGTTCTGCTGGCGGGAGAGACTTTCCCCCGGACATGGGGTATGTTCTTCAGTAATACCGGCGATCTGGCGGGCTGCGGCGGGGCATTCCATCAGATCATCGACAGCTTCTGGAATACCGACGGCTCCCACAAGACAACTGACGCCGAGCGGCAGCTGCTGATAGCAGCCAAGGCCCAGCAAACCACCACGGCAGAGGGTTGGATCCTGAATGAAAACAGCATCTTTGCCGACCGTGCCAACCCGACGACGGTGCGCATCCTGTTCCAGGAAAGTGTAGGATTGATCAAGGGAGCCGAGCCGGTATTCAAGCGGATCGACTGGTCGGTGAACGGCATGAGCAACGACGGTACCCCGGTCATGGCCTCCGGCACCTCGCTTTATTCCAAGAGCGATGCCCTGCTGAAGCTGGGTGAAAGCGCCGGCTACGAGCAGTACTACTATGATATCCCCTATGAGCTGGGCAACGGCCGCTATACCATTGTCCTGCAGTTCCGGCTGAATGAGAGCGATGCCGCCGCAACCAAGACGGTAACGGTTCTCAGCGCCGGTTAATGAAAGGAGGAGAGCAACATGCGTCAGGAGCGTAAGTTCAAAAAATCAACATGGGTGGTCTTCTCCGTGCTGGCAGCGGTGGTTGTAGTGGCCTTCGGTGCCATCGGCGCTACGGCCATCAAAACGGCGGCAGCCAAATCCCCCGATACCGAGCTGACGGCGGGGACGGTCATCTTTGATACCACCTGTATGCCCGTCCAGCTGGGAGAGGGTGCGGTGGTGACCGCCGACCGCGGCAGCTACACCCTGCGGCAAAGCGATGCGAAGATCCCGCTGGGACAGCACACCATGGCCTATGACGGCAACGGCGTGCGGGTCTTCGGCGGCGGCTACCGCATTGATACCGACGGGTCGGTTCACAGCGTGAAGGATGATGATGTTTACAGCGATTTTGCATCGGGCGCCATTTTTAAGCTGGCGGATCGCCGATACCTCATCGCATACAGCACCATCACCGATTCCAATAAGGTATTCCAGGCAAAGAACTACCTGTATATCTCGATGGATGTGGTGGGCAATGCACGGCTCTATTCCAATAACATGAGTCTGAAGACCACCCAGCCCACCGTCATCGAGGCCGGCAGCATCATCTTTGATATCGCCAATGAAACGCTGACCATTGGGAAGCAGACGATGGATTTGAGCAAGCTGATCGGCAGCACCAATACCTACGATTCCGGTATCTACAAGGCGATAGACGACCCGCAGACCCCGGATTCCATTGACCTAACCATCCGCGGCGGTGCGGGCGGCTCCGGCGGCTCCGGCGGTGCGGGCGGTGCAGGCGGTGCTGGCGGCCAGGGCGGCGCAGGCGGTGCCGGCGGCGCAGGCGGCCAGGGCGGTACCGGCGGCGCAGGCGGTCTGGGCGAGGATCAGGATCCCGTACAGATCGTGATGCTGAAATCGGTAAAGAGCGAAACCAGCACCAGCCTGGCGGTCAGCTACTACTTTGTCGATCCCTTCGGCAGCCTGGGTATGGTATACCTGGAGCTGCATGAGGCCGACAGCCTGCCTGCAGGCGTGACGGTCCGTGACCTGTACGAAAAGGAAGACGACAGTATCACAAGCTACTGGAATACGTTCCCGGCCGGGCGGCGCATTTCGGTAAGCGCCTACGATAACAGCCATCTCTTTACGGGGCTGAAGCCCGGAACCACCTATTACGTGGTAATGGGACATGTGGGCGATAACATCGATACCCAGCAGTCGGAACGCAACCTGGACGACTACATGAAGGTGACCACCCGCAACCCGGCAAACAGCATCACCATTTCCGCGGTGACCAACGGATCGGTCAGCTTCCGGCTCGATCTGGAATCGATCCGGACGACGGCAGCCAAAATCGAGCTGACGGGCGTGGCCGCCGCAACGCCGGTCACCCTTTCGGCGCAGGACATCAATACCGCCGTGACCAAGGGCTTTACCGGGACGATCACGGCAACCCCCGACCTGTTGAAAACGCTGCCGCAGATCGAACTGAAGGTGGTGGACGGCGAGGGCAATGTGCTGATGACCGCACGCTGCAACAACAGCTTCTATGAGGAAGCCGCAACCACCGGCGGAGAGACCCCGGCCCCGACGCCGGAACCCCCGGCCCCGACACCCCCGACCGGGGACAGCGCAGCGGCCGGCAGCGAAAGCACCAATGCCGCCGCAGCGGCTCCGACAGATACGGCGGAGCCCGAAGCCCCCGCAGGGAATTCTGCGCAGGGCGAAGCACAGAACTGAAGCCGCCGGCCGACCGGCGAAGGACCATACCCGCCGGCCGGCTGCGGTGCATTGATAAAATCCACGACAGAAGTAAGAGAGGAGACACATTATGGAAGGTTTATATTCATCGGTCCTCAGTGCTATCGGCTGGATGGTCGGATTGGCAATTCTCGGCATCGGCATCGGGCTGGGCCTGCTGGGGGCAAAGGTAGCAGAGGCAGTAGGACGCAACCCCGAAACCAAGGATGAAGTGGTCCGCAGCGCCATGACCGTTGTACTGGCGATCGTTGTGCTGTTTGTACTGCTGTTGGCCTTTGTATTTGTTCTGCTGTATTTTAATCCCTTCGTAGCATGATTTTTTAAGACTGGCGAAAGGAAGAGAACAGCATGATCTATGCAATTTATATCGCGGCGGCAGCCGTTGTGGGCGTGCTGATCGGCCTTGTGATCCTATCCATCGCATGGCTTCGTAAGTCGGTTTCAAACAATATTCGCAGCAAAACAACCGAACTGATCTCCGTTTATGATGAGCTTCTGGAGGAAAAGAGCAGCGAATTGGCCGCCCTGACCCGGCAGGAGGAGACCCTGCCCGGGCGGACGGAGGAGCCCCTTCCGGCACAGCCCGCACAGGAGGCACAGCCTGCGGCCGCCATGCGTGCTTCGGAGCTGCTGAACATAGCGGAGCGAGCCGGCGGAGCCGTGTACCGGGATGATACCATCGGCAGCATGTACCTCAAGATCCGGGAGAACTTTTCCTTCCGGCTGGAGGAGCTGCTGGCAGCGGTTTCCGGGGCAGCCCGGGAGATGGGCGGTACCGCCGCCCGCCTGCTGAAGTGCCTGGACTACGATACCGTTTACCGGCTGTCCACCATGTTCCCGGAGGAACAGATCAATATTTTGAGAGAGACACTCCCCACGGAGGGGATCACCCTGCTGGAAGCATACATAGAGAGAAACAGAACATTTTGTGCCCTGCGGTTTTACGACCACCTGCAGGCGCTGGCAGATGCCGAGCCCAAGCCCATCCGTTTGCGGGTCCCCGCGGGGATGGCACCCGTGCAGATGATGCGGGCAGGGGTGGAGATCATCCCGGATGAGGAGATCTGCGAAGGATTTCAAATGGAGGCCGACCGGGTCCTCTATGATTACTGCATAAAGGCGAAGGAGTTGAGATAATGGAGCAAACCATCAGCAGTGCGATCGACCGGAAGATCGCAGATATAAAGGCCGGCAGCAATGCCTATGATACCGGCCGGGTATGCCTGGTGCGGGAATACATTGTGGAAGCAACGGGGCTGGATCATGCAGCCTATTTTGAGCGTGTCCTTATCGGGGACTACGCCGAGGGATACATAGACGCCGTGCGGCAGGACAGTGTGCTGATTGCGCTGACCCGTATGGACCGCAAGGTGAAGGTAGGCGACCGTGTGACCGCCACCGGCAAGGAATTTTCGGTGCAGTATTCCGCCCTTTCCCCCGGTCATATCATCGATATTTTCGGGGAGGATAAGCTGGCCGGTAAGCGGCTGGAGAACCTGCGGGATATCCCGCTGGAGGGTGAGACCATCCCCATTATGGACCGCATCGCCGTCACCCGCCCGCTGCACACCGGCATCATGGGCATCGATATGCTTTATCCCATCGGCCGGGGCCAGCGCCAGCTTATCGTGGGCGATAAAAAGACCGGCAAGACCCAGATCGTGCTGGATACCATCCTGAACCAGCGGGATGAGGATATGCTGTGCATCTATGTCGCCATCGGCAAAACCAAAAAGGATGTCAAGGATATTTACAGCCAGCTTTTGTGCCGCGGCGCCATGGAATATACCATCATTCTGGCGGCCTTCAATGATGACTGCGCCCCCGTTTTGCAAAGCACCCCCTATGCGGCGCTTTCCATTGCGGAAAACTACATGCGGGAGGGCCGGGACGTGCTGGTGGTGCTGGATGACCTGAAGCGCCACGCCGACGTCTGCCGCGAGATTGCCCTTTTGATGGGCAAGACGCCGGGCCGCGACGCCTATCCCCCCGATATCTTCTATGCCCATTCCCGGATGCTGGAGCTGGGCTGCCAGTACAAGGACGGCGGTTCCATCACCATCCTGCCCATCTGTGAAACCAAGGGCGGCGATATCACCGACTACATCTCCACCAATATCATTTCCATCACCGACGGTCAGATCGTTCTTTCCGCAAAGAACTTTGAAAAGGGACAAAAGCCAGCCATCAATTACGGCCTGTCGGTATCCCGCCTGGGCGGCGCCGTGCAGACCCCCGAGATGAAAAAGGCCGGCCCTCCCATCCGCCGGGAGCTGCTGGCCTACCTGGAGCAGCGTGAGGTGTTCGAGCTTGCGAACATCGATGAGATGGGCGAGGCCATGCGGGAAAGAATGCGCCGCGGCGCCATGATACTGGAAACCCTGAAACAGCAGAAATTCGCCGTGCGCAAGCCGGAGGCGATGCTGGAACTTGCCGGCCGTCTTTCCGACGGAGGGCAGAAATGAATGTTAAAGCAGTCGTTAAGGTCATGAATTTCCATGCGCTGCTGCGGGTAGAGGCCTCCGGCCGGCAGGCTGTAAAGTACAATACCATGGAGGAGGAGCTTTCCGCCATGATGAGCATCCTGCAGAACAACCAGAACCTGCGCCTGGATAAACGCATCCACCTGCCCGATATGAGTCTGCCGGTGCTGCGGATCTATCTCGGCTCCGATCTGGGCTTCTGCGGCAGCGTCAATACGTCGGTTTCCGCTGTTTTGCAGCATGACCCCGCCGATACCGAAAAGATCGTCATCGGCCGCAAGCTGCGCCGCCCGCCGAACGTTCATGTGTACTTTACGCAGGAGGAGTTCCGAAATAACTTCGAGCTGCTTCGGGGGTATCTGGAGCAGGCCGTGCGCAAGCGCCCGTGGTCGGCGGTGGAGATCGTCTACAACCACTACTACAATGTTTCCTCCGTCAAGCAGGAGGTCAAGCGGATCTACCCCCTGGAGGTCCGGCAGAAGCCCATCGATCTTTCCCACGAATGGGATGACTTCGAGATCGATGGCGACGCCCAGGAGCTTTTGGAGGATATGATGATCTCCTGCCTTGTCTACGAGGTGCGGATCGCCGCCGCCAGCGCCTACGCCGCCGAAAACATCATGCGGCAGAATGCGACCTCCGAATCGCTGAAAAAGCTGGATGAGCTGGAAACGGAGGCGGTGCGGGCCGAACGCAAGGAGAGAAATCAGGCATCCTTCCGCAAAACGATCGACAGCTTTATCAAGCAAAAATCCCTACGGAGGTGAGCAGATGGCCGAGATCATTACCTTTACCAACCAAAAAGGCGGGGTGGGCAAAACCAGTCTGGCCCTGAACTTCGGCATCCGGCTGAAGCTGGCCGGCGCCAAGGTGCTTTTTGTGGACATGGACCCCCAGTGCAACCTGACCTATATCATGGGAATCGATGAAGCGCCTGTGACGGTATATGACCTGCTGACCGGGCAAAGCGACGTTCGGGAGGCCATACTGCACACCGGGGAAGCAGACCTGATCGCAGCCTCCCCCGCATTGAGCACGCTGAACCTTTCACTGAACGGGCCGGGGCGGGAATACCTGCTGCGAAATGCCCTGCAGCCGATCGTTGGCGAATACAATTTCATCGTGATCGACAGCCCGCCCACCCTCGGCATCCTCACCATCAATATCCTTACCGCCGCAGACAGCGTGATCATTCCCGCACTGGCAGATGTATTCAGCCTGCAGGGGGTCGGACAGCTTTATATGACCATCCAAACCGTGCAGGCCAACAGCAACCCCAATCTTCGCATTGCGGGCATTGTGCTTTCCCGCCACACCGACCGCCTTCTCCTTAACCGGGAGATGAAGGAGATGCTGCGGAACACCGCCGAGCAGATGCACACCAAGGTGTTCGAAAGCGTGATCCGGGAATCGGTGATCGTGCGGGAATCGCAGGCCATGCGGCAGAGTATCTTTAAGTATTCGGCGCGCAGCCGCCAAACCGAGGACTACGACCGGTTTGCGCTGGAATATCTGCAGGGCGCCGGCTACCTGAATAACTGATTGAGTAGGAAAGAGAGAAAGATATGGCAAAAAAGTCATTTATGAATAACCCGGCGGAAAGCTTCTTCAGTGAAGCACCGGTTGCCACCGCGGCACAGGAAATATTCAAAGCAACGCCTGCTGCGGCAGAGCCCGGCTCCCCGCTGGTCACGGCGTTTATAAAGAACCGGGAGGAGCAGACACAGGCGGAAAAACCGGCCGTCTCCCCCAAGGATGACGATGGCATGGTGGGCCGCATTGTATCGGTCTCCAGCCTGAAGGTGGAGGTCTTTCTGAAAAAGACCGATATCTGCATCCGTGATCTCCTCTATACCGAGGCGGACGGGGTGCGTTATATGTTCGAGGTCCAGGAGATCGACGGGTCGGTGGCGGCAGCCATCTGCTGCGGCCAGACCAACGGTCTCAAGCGCGGGATGCCTGTTTACCTGCAAAAGGGCGGCCTGCAGATCGCCTATGATGAGCAGATCCTCGGCCATGTGTTCAGCTCCTACGGCAATACGCTGGACGGCACCCGGCTGGAGCATCCGCATACCCGCAATATCTATGATAAATCCCTTTCCATGAGCGAGATCGTCATCGACGGCGATATCCTCTGGACCGGCATCAAGGTGCTGGATTTCTTCGCCCCCATGCGCAAGGGCTTTAAGATGGGCCTTTTGGGCGGCGCGGGCGTCGGCAAAACGGTTCTCATCAAGGAGCTGATCCACAACGTCTATCAGGGGCTGCACTCCAACTCCGTCTTTGTCGGTGTCGGCGAGCGCTCCCGCGAGGGCCGGGACCTGTACGACGAGATGGTGGAGGCCAACCTGCTGGATAAGATCTCGATGGCCTTCGGCCAGATGGGCGATAACGCCATGAGCCGCAGTCGTGCCATGTACACCGGCCTGACGCTGGCGGAATACCTGCGGGATGAAAAGAAGCAGGACGTTCTGCTGTTTATCGATAACATTTACCGCATGGTGCAGGCCGGCGCCGAGATCTCCACCGAGCTGGCCCGTATGCCCATCGATAACGGCTATTCCCCGGCGCTGCTTACCGAGATCAGTGAGGTGGAGGAGCGCATCAATTCCACGCCGGACGGTTCCATCACATCGTTCCAGGCTATCTTCATCCCGGCGGACGATATGAACGACGGCGCAGTACACGCCATTTCCCAGCACCTGGACGGCCAGGTGGTGCTGGACCGTAAGGTGGCGGAAAAGGGCCTTTATCCGGCCATCAATGTATTTGCCACCAATTCCCGCATCATCGATCCCGATGTCATCGGGCCGCGCCATGCCGAGCTGGTGGAGCGTTCGCTGAAGACCCTTTCCCGCTATGAGGAGCTGGAGCAGATCGTTGCCGTACTGGGCATCGATGACCTTTCCGAGCAGGACAGAAGCACCTTCTTCCGGGCCAGAAAGCTGCGCAACTATTTTTCCCAGCCCATGTACGTTGCCGAGCAGTATACCGGCATCCCCGGCCAGTTTGTGGAGATCGCCGATGTGTTGGACGATGTGGAGGCTATTCTGGATGGCCGCTGCGACGATGTGGATGAGCAGGAATTCACCTATATCGGGGCTTACCTGAAGACCCGGAGCTGATAGAGAGGAGCATTGCGGATGGCAAAGCAAGCTATCGATACCTATGCGGACCTGCGGAATGCCGGCCGCATCAATGCCCGTATCATCGATGCGAGATCGGGCCTGCAGACGCTGGAGGGCATTTTCGCCGTCCGGATCCACAGCAAGGGGTTCCGTGCGCTTATTATGAATGATTACCTGCCCACTATCGGGCGGGTAGACGGCAGCGTTACATTCCTTAACCGGGAGGGCGAACGCCGCTACGGGAATATCCGCGGCTTTTATAAGCACCAGCACAATGAATTCACCCTGCTGATCGAGGAATATCTGGGAGAGGAAACATGAGTGCAAAAGAACTGACGCTGCGGGTGCTGATGGCCCTGCGGCCCATGCTGCCCGGGCTCATCGCCGTGGCAGCGGTTACCCTGCTGGTGCTGCCGTTTTTGCTGGTCGCCTGCAAAAAGGTGTGGGTCAATGATTCCCGCTTTCGGGTTGCCGGGCTGTTCTACGGCCTTTCCGGCCGGGATGCCTGCTTTCTGGCGTGCAGCTGGATCAAGCTGATCCTGATGCTGGTATTTATCATCGGCTTTCAAAAGCTGGCACCGGTGCAGTACCTGATGGTCATGCTGCCGGGCATCTTGGGGATCATCTGCGCCCGCAGCGGCGGCAGCAAGCTGAAAACGCTGCTGTGGCTGGTGCTACAGATGGCAGGCCTGCTTTCCGTCAATCTCATCTGCGGATTTATACGGGATATGGCAGGGGACGCCGTCTTTGTGATCATCTATGTCATTATGGGGCTGTTCCTCGGCTTTTTCAGCGTATATCTGTTCCTTACGGAGCTGGGGACGCTTTCGGCCGGACGGGAGATGACCGCCGGGCAGCTGGCAGACGGGCAGGATGAACGGTAACATCTGAAAAAATGAGAAAAAACATTAAAAACAAGCGAGGTACCGTCATGGAACTGAATTTGAATTCTAACAGACAGCCGGAACAAGCGGCGGTATCCGAGGGCGCAGCAGCGGCGGCACAAAAGGCGCCCCGCAGGCCGCGCAGAAGGCTGACCGGGAAAGAACGGCTGATTCTGCTCATCCCGGCAGTCGCAGCGGTAGTGGCGGTCGTTATCGCCATAGCGACCGTCAACCGCGGAACGAGCTATGTCTTTAAGGACAACGCCGCCCAGTATTATGCGGGCAGCATTGCGACCGTGCAAAGCGGTGCGCGGCTTAAATATACCGGCGACGGCAAATGCACCGTAAAGCAGGGCGGCGCCACGCAGGAGACCTCTCTGCCATTCTACCTGAACGGCAGCCGAAAGGCGGTCCTGCCCGTGGATATGCTCCATGTGGCGCCCCGTACCGCCGCATACAGCCGTGCGGTTCACTTTACCGAGGTGGAGTGTAAGGCCAACGGCACTGTTACCGTGCAAAGAGAGCGTAACAGCAGGGTGGCGGAGCCCGGCTTTTTGTACGACGGCGGCGACCAGTATATCTTCCTGGAACCGATGATCGTCTATTTTAACGGCTACAAGATGGAGCTGCCCGCGCTTTCCTACGTGGAGGCGGTGTACGGCGGCTATATGATGGTCTTCAATTACGAAACCAAGGAATGCTTTACCGAGCTTTCCGACGGAAGCGGAACAGCACAGCCGCCCTCCGGGGACTATGTCCTCTCGCTGCTGGGCGATTCCGTAACGATGCGTGATGGTTCCAAGATGCTGCTGGCAACCCGCCCCGATCTCTTTGACCCCATCGTATAACAGAACGGGCAAAGAAGCCCGGCGCCTTTGCGCTGTGCGCTGCCGTACGGCAGCGGGAACCGGCAGCCGAAGGCTTGCAAATAAGGAGGCATCCGGACAATGAAGAAACTATTCATTGCCATCATAATACTGATGATCTGCGTATCGGCCATTGTACTGGGGACCACCCGTGCCTTTGGCGTCATTGATACGGAAGGTTATGCGATCCCTGCCGATGCGGGGATTGTCCGTGCGCTCGCCGGGGAAGGCAGCGCCCCCATTCCCTTGGCGCAGCTGCGTCGTGATGACGAGATCTATAAGGCGGCCACCGGCTGCTATGTCGGCGCCGACCGCAAAAAAATTGACCTTGCCTACCCGCTTTACACCAACGGCGGGATGGGGCTCCGGCTTTTCGGGGAGGATAACTGGCTGCTTACCGCAGATGTTGACCTCTTCAAAAGCTACAACGGTCTTTATGTCAGCGACGGCGTTTCCTACAATGCCGACATGACACAGGCCGATGACGCCGAGTTTATCCTGCTGGCACTGGGCAACGGCCTTTATATGAATGTTCAGCAGGCGGTATTCGAAAACCGTCTGGAGCGGGCCGCCATCCCCATCAACAGCATCCTCTCCCTGCGGGAGGGGTCGATCGCATGGTTCGAGCAGAATAACGGCACCCTTTCCTATCACGAGGTGCAGTCGGTGTTTGAGGCTGCCATCACCATCGGGGAGCACACCTATAATTACACCGACCTTTTGGATGCGCTGGGGCTGATCCGTGAGGTGATCGACCACACCGACAGCGATGATAAGCCGGACCCCGATAAGCTGCAGCAGGCCGAAACCATCCTGAATAAGAAGGGCAGCGGCGGCGGCAAAAAGCCCACCGCAGGTGATAATACCGCCGAAGGCACCACCGATAAGCCCTCCGGCAGCGGCAGCGGTGAAAACGCCGGCAACACCACCGGCGGCGAGACCGTCTCCGGCAGCACCGGCAGCAGCGGCGCAGGGGGAGGGTCCTCCACCGGCAGCGGCGGCAGCGGCGGCACCGGCGGGTCCTCCGGCAGCGGCAGCAGCGCCGAAGGCGGCGGAAGCGGCAGCGGCGGCGGAACCACCGAAAACGGCGGAACCCCCGGCGGCGGAGAAGGCGGCGGCAGCGGCAGCGGCGGCGGCACCGAGAACCCCGGACAGGGCGAAGGCGGTGAGGGCGGCGAAGGCGGAGAATCCGAGCCTGCCCCCTACGAAACCCCCAAGATCACATTAGGGAAAATTGACCCGTGGTGCTATGCGCTGGGCCTGGATATGTCGGTCAATGACCCCAGCGGCGCCATTGTCCGCGGCGTGAATTTCTCTGTTTTCAGGGGCGTGAAGGGCAGCGGCTCCACCGGCACCGACAGCTTTGGCCATACCACCTACCCCAGCGACAGCTTCAAGGGCGCTTCCACCCTGCTGCGCCGCAGCAAAACCGGCTCGCAGCAGTTTGCGCTTTCGGTTCTGGAGCCGGGCAGCACCGTTTACCTGCAGTACCAGTACCGCTACAATGCCGAAGAGGAACGGGACGGCATCAAGGTAAAGGTGCGGAAATACTACTATTCCGATTTGATCAAGATCGAGCTGCCCACCGTTGAGGTGGGCGGTGTAAAAGCCGTGCTTGCCAACTGGACCGAGGAGTTTGCGGCAAAGCCGGACGCCATTACCCTTGATAACCTGACCCTTGCCAATACCAGCGGCTATATTGCCGATGCCGGGCACTTCGACTTTGACAATATGAAGCTGAACACCCTGCCCTACGTGAACCGTCTGGAGCTTACCATGACCCCCAAGGCGGGCGGACAGAGCACCACCGTCGTGGTGGGCAGCGGCACCCTGAATAAGGCCCAGCAGCCCGGCGGGACGACCTTTACCTCCTCCTCGCCCAAGCTGCAGAGCAATACCGAATACACCTATACGGTGGCGGCAAAGGATCGCTACGGCAATACCCTTCCGCTGCAGCAGGGGAACGATATCACCCATGCCGTATTTACCCGGAAGGCCACCCCGACCGTCACCATTACCGAAACCGAAAATACCATGGGCTCCTTTGCCTTTACGGTGAAGGTGAGCGACCCCAACGGCGCCCTGACCGGTGACCCCCTGCGCTTGCAGGTCAGCAACACCCGCAACGGCATTACTACACCGGCCGGCCTGTACGGCACATGGGATCTTGGCCACATCTCCGCAGGCGGCGAGAACGTGACCGAGCTGCAGCTTTTGACCCCCAAGGACGGCAAAACCTACGCCATCCGGCTGGATAGCCTTGCCTTTGCACGGCTTTATAAGATAGACGTGACCGGCGACTATCATCCCCGGCCCGATGCGGCGGCTGCGGGCACCCTGCCCGTCCTGCACAATGAACTGTTCGGCAGCCTGACGGTATATACCGCCTCGCTTTCCAGCGGCCTTATCACCTTCCAAAGCAGTGTGAGCGACCTGAAGGATACCTCCGCGACGCTGAACGCCACCATGACCGGCGATACCACCATTGATATTCTGGAGCTGGTGGACGAATTCCGGCTGAAGCTGACCGATGACCGCGGCAAGGCCATTCAAACCGTAACGCTGAAAAAGACCGAGCTTGACCGGGCGGACGCCTACCACTACCTGACGGAGGAGGCCGCCGTGGAGCTGCAGGCCGGCAGCGCCGCCACCCCCCGCACCATCCTGTACGGGACGCAGGATAAATACCGCGATGGTAACCCGTGGGAAAGCCTGCTGATCCACGAGCAGCTGGTGGAGGGCGAGACCCCCGAGGAAACCAAGACCGAGCTGACCACCCCGATGCAGCTGCGGGTCATGCTGCCGGAAAAGAGCCTGACCTGCTACACCGATTACAACTATATCATCGAGGCGGTGGTGAAAAAGAGCGGCGAGGAATACCTCATCCCCGTGAACATGACCAACACCCGCTTTACCACCAAAAAGACCCTGCCGGTGGTGGAGTATAAGGACCTGTTCCTGGCGGCGGATATCGCCGAGTTTTTGGACCTTCGCATCAATGATCCCGACGGCACCATCCTGAATGACGGCGATGTGACCGTTTACCTGTACTACGGCAATACCATCCTTTCCGCCAAAAAGATGAAGGCCAACGATACCCCCCAGAACCTGCGCTTCGAGGGGCTCATCAAGGGCGCGGAATACACCCTGAAGTTTGTGGCGGCAGCCTACAATGATGCCGACGGCTACGGCAGCTACCGCAGCAATTACGTGCTGCAAAGCTACAACCTGGTGGGCGGCAGCGCATTAAGCGGTACCCTGACCCTGCAGCAGCTGGGCATCCCCAATGGCGCAGCGGGCGAAAACCTCGTGGACTTTGACCGGGTGTATGCGGGATATCTGGATAATAACAAGGTGTTCTATGCAAGGAGTCCGTATGAAAGAACCTACCGCACCTATTGGATGCGCTGCGAGCCGGATACCGAGTACATCATTACGGTTCCGATGGGCTCCAAGCACTTCTTCCGGATAGCAAGCGATACCGGCACGGTGGATTGGACAAAGCTTCCCACTAATGGGTATTGCAATATCCCCAATCTGACCAAGTATTACCAAGCAGACCCGCCTGAATACACCCAAAAGACGGTCACCTTTACGACCGGCCCCGAGGATACCTATCTGATCGTATCGTTAGGCAGGCTGGAGGGAGGAACCCTCACCGAAAATGCCATTCGTACCCAGCTGGCGGTGCAAAAATATGATGCCGCCGCAGTCGGCACCGAATACACCGCCGAGCTGCGCGCCACCGTGAATGACAGCCGGGGCTATCTGGGGCGGCCGGGAGAAAGCGGCAAGGTGCATCTCACCGTGCGGCGCTCCGACAGCATGGAGCTGCCCGAATATACCGATGAGTACCTTTCCGAGGATATCGAGCTCATCAGGAATGAGGACGGCACCCTTTCCGTGGATTACACCAAAGTCCTGCGGGGGTTGCCCCTTGATAAGGGCTGGCAGGCCACCCTTACCGCCACCTATCAGGGCAGCCGGGTCGTGCTGGATACCATCACCTTCCGTACCGATGGCGACTACATCACCGTTACCAACCACAAGGAAATGATAGCGGCCATGAGGCAGAACCCCTACGGCCATATTCTGGTCGTCAATGACTTTGTGCAGGACCAGAATACCTATGTCACCTTCTACGGCACCATCGATTTCCAGGGGCATGTCATCACCAAGGGCGAAAATATCACCACGGTGTTTCTCTACTTGAATTCGGGCGCCAAGGCCTATAATCTGGTCTACGATCTTCCCCATGTTCCCGTCTATGTCAATCCCTACTGGAACTTCATCTGCGGAAGTGATTGCCTGCTCGAAAACTTTATCCTGCGCACCTACGGGCAGGTGGAGGTGGGCTACCCCACCCCCGGCGGCGCCAGCGGCGTTTATACCGGCCTCATCGGTCACCTTAATTACTCCGGCGCCACCCTGCGGAACTTCATCGTGCAGCTGGGCGGCGACTTGGTCGCCAACGGCGATGCGGTTTCCTACGGCGCCCTGACCTACGGCGTGATGGGCGTCTGCGAAAACGGCTATGTCTACGGCAAAAACGGCGCGGGCTTTGTGACGCGCGGCACCGGCGCCCGCCAACTGTTCGGCGTCAGCTACTACCAGGAGCACCTGAAGAACGTGTATGTTCTGCTGGATACCTGGGTAGAGCCCGAGCAGGAGAGCACCACCGCCACCCTTTGCGCCTTTAACAGCGGCAACATGACCCGTGTGCGGGACTGCTATACCGTAGGCGACTACTACAAGGTGGGCCGGGGCGAAAGCCGCACCTATCTGCTGCCCTCCACCACCGTGCAGAACCTCCTGCCCACCGGTACCAAGAGCATTTATAAGAATGTCTGGGCGCTTACCGGCCGCAATTATCAGAATTTGGGGCCCGGCCTGCATGGCGGGCTGGATAAGCTCTATGATATCGACTGGCAGAAGTCCATCCTCGGGGATGGCTTTGCGGTGGAGGACAGCCTTACCATGGGGTTCTACCCCCGGGTCAATCTGCCCTCCGTCATGCAGAAGTATCAGGAGTACATCCCCCTGCCGGTGCTGGATGACACCAACGCCCCCAAGCTGGTAAGCGATGAGTGGGCGGGCGAGGAGAACGACCCCACCTATCCCCACGGCATAGATAACGGGTACATCCGACTGCGCCTGCGCAATGATAAAAACTATCCCATCGGCGCCGTTACCATCGAGGGGCTGAAGACCAGCGTGGTAAACCAGGGCACCGCTGCGGATGGCCTGTATGATGTCATTTTGCAGGTCGCCGTTGACCCCGACCCCAATAAGGCGCAGTATGTCAGCAGCTATAACATCACCGGCATGATATACACCACGGGCAGCGGCAGCCGGGAAACCCGGGAAAGCTACACCACCACCGGCATCGAATTCTGGAAAGCGGTGGCTACCGCACAGGATTGGGCGGATATCAATACAAAAATGGGCTGGAACTACCGGCTTACCGCAGATATCGATTTTGCCAAATCCGGGCTGACCCTTGCACAGATCATCATCAACGGCAGCATCACCAATTACCAGCAGAATACAATGTTCACCGGCAAGCTGGATGGCGATGAGCATATCATCAGCAACATCAAGCTGCAAAACCTGACCTGCCCCTACCTGTTCTACACCGTTTCCGGAGAGCAGGGCGGCATCATCAAAAACCTGCTGGTGGAAAACCTCGAGATTTCCTGCGCCAAGCTGGGCAGCAGGGAAGCGCAGGGGCTGGTGGGCACCGCAATGAAGGGCGCCAACCTCTCCAATATCCGCATGAAGAACTGCCGGATCGCAGGCGGCGGCAAGGTGGGTATGCTGGTCGGTAATATCAACCAGTCCACCGTAACGGGCTGTTCCGTGGTGGACAGCACCTTGACCGATATCGAAAACGGCCAGCAGCTTTATGCCGGCGGGCTGATCGGTTATGCCGGTACCACCAGCATCCAGTCCTGCTACACCCGCAATCTCACCATCGAGATCACCAATACCGTAACGGTGCGTGCCATCGGCGGGCTGGTGGCCTACCAGGGCAGCGGTATTGTGCAGAACTGCTACTCCAACGGCTCCATCAAGGCCTCCGGTAACTACATCGGCGGGCTGGTGGGCGAGGTAACCGGCGGCGATAACGCCAACTCCCGCCAGAACTGGACCTATGTGGATATTCTGCAGTCCTCCGGTAATGTGGTGGGCGGCAGCCACGGCCGCATGAGAGATACCTACAGCACCGTTGTTCTGGGCAATGTTGCCGGCACCGGCGAGGATATCGGACGATTTGCGGCACAGCGGTACAGCATCTTCAATACGCCCAGCCGCCGTCTGTACTACTATGAGGGCCAAACCATCAATATCGATGACGATAAGGCCAATGTCTCCTGGCTCCTGCCCCTTACCGGCGCCCAGCTGGGCACCCCCGCCACATGGCAGGATATGGTTCGCTTGGGCCCGGCGTGGAACTACGAGCCGGTAAAGACCGGCAACGCCCCGCAGGTGCTGCTGGACTGCACCCGTGAGGGCTGGCAGCAGAAGGAGATCCCGCTGCCCGGACAGGGCACCGATCCCGTTCTGGAAATTCAGGACGCAAAGCATTTGAACGGCGCGGAGCATCACTACCAGCTGTTGGCCAAGCTGACCCACACCGGCCTTACCAGTGAGCAGATCATGGCGCTTTACGAAAAAGGTGAGTTCACCATCGAGCTGGACGGCATGGATCTTTCCGAGGCGGCCCGGAAGGCCGGCAGAACAGAGATCACCCTTGCTCCCGTCGGCACCGATCCCACCGAAAGTGACGCAACCACCATTCGCATTACAACCGATACCTTCCAAAAGGCGTTCGATATCTACCCGCTGCACCTCCGTTATACCGAGCCGGAGACCCAAAGAGAACGGGAGCTTACCGTGCTGGTGCAGTATAAGGAGTTAAACGGCGACCTCCACCGTGCATGGTGGGAGGTCAGCAACCTGACCGAATGGAATACCGTAGTCCGTGAGCACGGCAAGACCGAAGAAAACGTCCGCATCACCGGCTGGGTGGATTTCGGCGGAAAGAGCACCGACTATACCGAGCTGGTATTCAACCGCCTGGTGGGGCAGAATAAGGAAAGCTGCGGCTTCGAAAACCTCATCTACACGAGCAGCCAGAACGGCATCCCGTGGATGACCAAGGTTTCGCTGGAGCTTTCCAACCTCACCTTCCGGAACATGAAGTATAACTACCAGGATACTACGGTGGTTCGCTCCATGACCGGCGCCATCACCACCGCCTCCGGCGTCAGCAATATTGTGCTGGATGGGATGGATATGACGGTCGGGAACTACAATAACGGCTATGTCGGCTTTATCTCCACCTCCCCCGGTATTATCGACGGCGTAACGATGAAGAACATCAACATCATCGATAACGGCAAACAAACGGGCAGAACCACCCGCTATTACTGCGGCGGGCTGGTGGGCTTGTCCAGCCATAACGTCTGTAATGTCACCGCCACCGATGTAAAGGTAAAAATGCCCTTCACCTCCTATGTCGGCGGCATCTGCGGCCAGCAGAACGCATACGGCGGCAATACCGGCAATAATACCCTCAAAAATGTAGATGTGACCGGCCGCACTGATGTCGGCGGGCTGATGGGCTATTGCGTTGGCTGGAGAACCACCGGCTCGAAGGTGATAAACGGCAGCGTGACCGGCTATTCCATCGTCGGCGGCTTCTACGGGTACCAGGGCATGACCGGCAGAGTGCTCACGGATCACGCAGACTGGTGGATCGAAAAGGTAACGATCACCGCCACCGCATCCACCGCCGGCGGGATCGCCGGCCAGGTGGCCTCCGTCTACTGCAACAACCCCACCGTGAAGGACTGCGTTATCAACGGCGGGGCCGTGGCAGGCGGCATCGTGGGCAGCATTAACGGCGGCTACGGCAGCACCTACCAGAATGTCAATGTCATCGGCTGTACCATCCGCGGCGACGTAACACAGGACGTTGCTCCGAACGCGATGGGCTTCGGCGGCGTGGTAGGCGTCATTTGGGCCGATACCAATACCGACGTCAACCCGACCTTCCGCAGCGGCGTCGTGCGCAACTGCACCATCGAGGGTCAAAAGTATGTCGGTGGCTGGGTAGGCTCCTCTACCAGCATCAAAAAGCTCACCTTTGATGACCTCTACGTCGCCGAGGATGTGACCATCCGGGCGCACAGCCGTGCGGCGGGCGGTCTCATCGGCCTTGGCGATAATGTATCCATCACCAACTGCGCCGTCGGCGCTGCGGTACAGGCAGGCTCCGGGGCAGGCGGCATCATGGGTGAAATGAACCTCCGCAATGAGGACATTCTTTCCACCATCGCCACCAGCTACTACAGGGGCACCGTCATCGCCGAATCCGGCTTTGCCGGCGGCGTGGTCGGCCGGCTCAATTCCGGCACCGTGCGCTTCAGCGATACCGTCCTCAATAATGTTCTGGTCGCAGCGGACGTTCGCTCCGATGCCGAACCGGTATCCCTGTGGGGCAACTGGAACGCCCTTAATTCCAGCGCAGGCACCGGCCTTGTCTATATCTGTGAAGATTCCCTGCTGAACGGGCAAAGCGCCAAGGCCATAGCAGGCGCCGCCGCAGCGGAGGGCAAGCTGACCGATGTTACCCCGCAGCGCCCCCTGGGTGAAACGATACAGCTCCTGCGCCCCGCCAATGACTTCCGCACCAAGAGCTTCTATACGGGGCTGGGCTTTGGTGAAAAACCGTGGGATCTTTCCACCCTGACCCCGGCGGAGGGCGGGGAAGCCAAATATATGCCCTTCACCCGCACCTATGATTCCACCAGCAAAAAATACCTCGATCCATCCCCCCGATATGCCGGCAGCTATCAGTACCCCGATACCGCAGAAACTGTTTCGGTCGGTATTCCGCTGCCCGCACCCGGCGAGATCGGTCAGAAAACGGCGGTATATGCCTCCGCAGTTGACCGCATCAACATCGAAAAGGCTGTCCCGGAGGGCGCCCAAAATGTGACCGTCAAGGTAAACGGCACGGACTATACCACCAATGAAAACGGCGTGCTGGCATTTCGGTATCGCTTCGGGCAGGAGATCACCGTGGACGGCGTGACCTACAAGGCGACTGACCTGCTCCGCAAGGTTATGACCTACGGTGACTACTGGTACTATATCGGCACCGACGGCACCGTCACCTGCGGCAAGGCAAGCGGCACCATCACCGAGATGAAGGAGTATCAAACCATTGCCGGGATCACGGGCAAGGTCGTTCACCTCTGGCAGGGCAAGGCCCTCACCGTAGACGGCACCATTTACACCCTGAACGGCAGCGATGCCACCCCTGTGGAAGGAACCGTACCGGAAGAGCTCACACAGGTCGATGCGCTGCCCTACTGGAACGGCAAGGCGCTGGTCTACCATTCCTATTCCCACTACAAGGGGGCGAACATCCCCTACCGTGTCTTTATGCTGGGGGAGAACGCCTACACCGTGGCACCGTCGCAGCATACCGTCTATGATGGCGTTGTGTTGAGCGCCAGGGCTGAATTCGGCACCGAAAAACGCTACTTTGCGCTGCTGGGCGAGGACGGCCGCCTTACGGCCTATCTTACCGCCATGAAGCTGGGCTCCGCCGAAAATGCGAATATTTCGCACATCTCCAATAACCTCGGGTACAGCGGCACCGTTTTGATGATCTGCTATAATAACGGCGGCATTATCGGTGTGGACTATACCGGCGGAGATATCATCTGCTCCACCCTTACTACCCGCCAAAGCTTCGGGATGTATGTCCGCAGCATGTTTAAGGGGCTGTTCGGCTCCGGCTACACCGGCATTCAAACCGACGGCAGCTTTATGGAGGGCGAAGAGACCAGAACCAAGCTGGATGACCCCTCCGGCGGCGGCAGCGAGGGCAGCGGCTTCGGCGGCACGGTTCTCCCGGAGGAACCCGGTTCCGCCATCGGCGGCAGCACGGAGCTTCTCCCCGGCGATGGCACAACGGCCTCCGGTCTGCCCGGTGAGGGCGGCAGCGAGGGCAGCGGCAGCGGTCAGGGCACACGGCCCATCGAGGACCCCGCCACCGGCGAGCCCACCGACGGCACCGCCGCAGGCGGATCGGAAATCGGGGCTGCCATGGAGGAACTGTTCGGCCCGTCCATGCTGGCCTATTCCGAAAAGACCGGCCGGTATGAGCTGCTGGATACTGCCGGTGCGGCAGCCGGCGAGGAGCTGACCCGGAAGGAGGCTCTCGAAAAGGCCAAGGACGCCGCAGCATCCGATGAAAAGGATAATACCGCCGAGCCCGCCGACCAAGCCGAAAAGAAGGATTCCTTCCTGGTGGCATGGTGGCAGGGCCGCAGCCTGAATGCCGAAGAACGGCAGGGCTTTATCCTCATCGCGGCAGCGGCAGCGGCAGGTATTGCGGTGCTCATCATCCTTTACCGGGTGGTTATCCGCAAGCGCAAGCAGTAATCCCCATTCCGGGGCGCCCGCCATGGGCGTCCCGGGGCGGGGCAAAGCATAGGTTTCTCCCGGCGGCTGCGCCGGAGCTCATAAGAGGAGGTTCTTTTACGGTATGCGAGAAGAAATGGAATTCATATGGAATGCAATGAAGGATTCGCATTACAGACGCACGATAGAGCAACTGACCAACAGCATTCAGGAGGTGCGCTCCCTGGATGAAGCGCTCCCCGTTATGCTTAAAACGGTTCTGTATGCCATCCATGCTCAAACCGGCACCTTCTGGTTCTATGATCGCTTCGGCGACGGCAGGATCCACCCCCGTGTGGCCTGCGAGGGCGCCGATCTTATGAATATCAGTCTGATGCCGGGCGAGGGGATCGCCGGGCAGGTCATCCAAAGCGGAGGCTCCGTCATCATCCCGGATTGCCAGTCCGATCCCCGCTGGGCGGGACGTGTTGATGAAAAAACCGGCTTCCGCACCCGCACCATGATCTGTGTGCCCCTGACGTCGGAGGGCGTCACCTTCGGCAGCATCCAGATCATCAATAAAACCGACGGCCTTTCCTTTGACGAAAAGGACCTTGGCTTTGCCGAGCAGCTGGCCGCCGAGATCGCACGGCTTTTGCGCCGCCGCGGGATGCTGGAGGAGTATCTGGGGGCCGCAGCACAGGAGCCGGAAACATCCGCCGGCCCGACCTTCCGGGAGGTATTCCTGACCGAAAAGCCCAAGGAGCTGGAGCACAGCCTGCGCAGCATGGTGGAGTTTTCCGCCCTGCGGATCGGCGAGCAGCAGGAGGTGCTGCGGCTGGCCGAGGAGATCCGAAGGATCTTTGTAAAGTAAATTCGAACCGCGTTCGATCGAGAGAGGACAAATACTATGGGAGAGTACAAATTCTATGTGCTGGGATGCCGGGGAAGCCGCCCGGTATCGGGCATTCACTGCCAACAGTTTGGCGGTGCCACCAGCTGCTACATCATCAAGGCGGACCGCCATGCCATTGTGCTGGACTGCGGGACGGGACTGTATGATGCCGGCCCCTTTTTGGAGGGCTGCACCCACATCGACATCCTGCTGACCCATCTGCACTACGATCACATTCTCGGTCTTTTGAACTGGGAGATCTTCCCCCGGGATGCCCGGGTCAGAGTGTATGCCGGCATGGCGCATTATTCCCGCGATTACAATCCGGCTGATTTTTTGAAGGTTCCGTTCTGGCCCATCTCGCCGGATATCGGAGAGACCATCTGCGTGGGCAGCAACAGCACGGTTTACCTCAATGAACGGGTTTCGGCGCGGTTTGCCCCCGCCAATCATCCTGACGGCGCCACCATTGTCCGGGTGGATACCGATAACGGCTCCATGTGCCTGGTTTGCGATTGGGAGCACGGTGCGCCCGTCCCGGAGGAGATGGTGCGGGACTGCAGCTTCATCCTGTATGACGGGATGTTCACCGAGACCGAGTATCCCAGCCGCAAGGGTTGGGGGCATTCCACCTGGCAGGAGGGCGTAAAGCTCGCCGAGGAAATGCAGATCCCCAGGCTGGTCATTACCCATCACCTGCCGGAGCGCACCGATGAGGAGCTGCTGGCGATGGAAAACTACGCCCGTCAGGCGTTCCCCAATATTCACTTTGCCCGTGCAGGCGATGCCTACTCCATGAGCCGAGAGGACGAAACGGTATGAACAAAAACTCTGCCTTTTTTGTAAAAGCAGAACAGAAATCAGAGCAGTTCGAGCAGATCAAGGCCATCATAGACCGCCTTTCGCAAAATCTGCAGGAGCACGTGGAGCCGGCGCTGGCTGCACAGACCGTACTGGAGGCGGTGGCTGGGGCCCTGCAAGCCGAGGCGGGAACCTTTTGGTTCTACCGCCGGTTTGAGGATGGCCGCATCAGCCCCATGGCGGTCTGCGGCGGCGGCCGGCTGGAGGGCATCTATCTCCTGCCGGGGGAGGGCATAGCCGGGCAGGTGGTGAATAGCGGTGAGCCGCTGGTCATCTCCGATTGCCGGCAGGATGACCGTTGGACCGGCAAGGTGGATACCGAAACCGGCTATATCACCCGCACGGTGCTTTGCGTGCCCCTTAAAACCGAGGGGATGGCATTCGGGGCGCTCCAGCTGATCAACAAGGCCGGCGGCAAACCGTTTGATGGGCAGGATCTTGCCTTTGTGGAGGAGCTTGCCCGTCAAATCTCCCTCATCGTGCAGGGACACCCGCTCTTGGCGGAATATCATTCCGGGGGCGGCCGGCAGACCGAGCCGATACAGGAAAACGGCACCGGCAGAAGCATTATCGAGAAAATCTCCACCTACATGGACCCTGTTATCGTCCACGAAATTCTCCGCAAGGACGGCAAGCATAAAAAAAGCATCGAACCGGAGCAGGTCGTTGTCCTGTTTGCGGATGTTCGGGGCTTTACTCATCTTGCCGAAAACCTGACTCCGGCGCAGCTGATCTCCTGCCTCAGCGACTTTCTGGCGTTGACCAGCCGTTGTGTTCATCGCTACGGCGGCATTGTGGATAAGTTTATGGGGGACTGCACCATGGCCTACTGGCGGCTCAATGACTCCCCGGAGGCCATTACCGAGGCCTGCCGGGCGGCGCTTGCCATCCAGCGGGAGGCAAAGGAATTTGCAGCACGGCTCCGCCGCCAAACCGGGCTGGAGCTTGGACTGGGCATCGGCATCCATGCGGGCCCTGCGCTGCTGTGCCATGTGGGCGATGAGCAATACATGGCCTATACCGTCATCGGTGATGTGGTCAATACCGCCTCCCGGCTGGAGGATAACGCCCCTCCCGGTGAGATCTATATCAGTCAAACGGTGGCCTCTCGCCGTGGGGATTGCGGCAGGGCAACCATTTTGGAAGGCGGGGTCATGCTTAAGGGCAAGGAAAAGCGCGTGGAGGTATGGCGCCTGCAGGAATAAACCGTCACCGGCAGCATGGGACATCACGTCCTCTGCTGCTTTTTCTTTTTGCACCCCGCGATGCGGGCCGCAGGCCCGGCGGTGCGGCAGCACCGCCGACACGGGCTTCGCCCGTGTGCCCGCCGCCCAGCGGCGGGCGGCCTGCGGCCCGTATCCTGCGGTTTGCAGAAAGGCCGCAGGAAGCCCCCGTCAACGCAGTGTGGATAAAAAACGCCCCCGCCGGGGAAACGGCAGGGGTTGGATGGGATCATTTTTGATTTTCGCGCTCCTTGCGGGCCTTGCGGTCCCGGCTGTCCCGCACGATCTGGATCACATTGGCGGCGATGAGCAGCGCCAGAATGGCGGCCAGCAGCCAGCGGCTTGCGGGGTGATCCATCAGGCAGAAGGCGGCAAGAACCGCCGCAATAACGCAGCAGATCGTTTCCGCACGTACCAGCGGAGGTTGCTTTTTCGGCAGCATTATTCCGTCGCCTCCTCCCGGTCGGGCCTGGGCTCCGGCTCGGCGGGCAGCAGCCCCAGCCGGCGCTGGGCATGGCGCAGCAGGCGCTTATCATTGGCGAAGGAAACAAGGTCGGCGGCGCAGCGCAGCGGCGCCCACATGATCTCACTGATCTCCGCCTCCTGACGCATCAGCTTTTCCTGCTCGGTGGTGCCCAAAAAGTAGACCACCTGTTTTTTCACGCCGGGTTTGGGGGAATACTCCACGCTCTCCCGGAAGCCGTCCATCAGCTTGATGCCGGTGAGCCCGGTTTCCTCCCGAACCTCCCGCAGGGCGGTCTGGCGCTCGCTTTCGCCGGCCTCCACATGGCCCTTGGGGAAGGACCAGTGCCCGCCGAAGCGGTGGCGCAGCAGCACCACGTACAATTCATCCTCCTGACGGCGCAGCACCAGCACGCCGCAGGATTTTTCTCGTTTTATCATATTCGGTTACTTCCTTACCGCGCCGTGGCGCTATAATGGGACGGAACGCCGGGGCGCTCCGGTGCCGTGCGGCACAAATATGTATAGATTATAGCACTTTTGGGGCGGGGTGGGAAGTCCCCCGAAGAAACTTTTTGGCGTTGACAAAAGCGGCCGCAGCGGGTAGAATGAGGGGGACGTGGGAGCTTTTCCCGCCCACGTTATCCGATACGCGCCAATAGCTCAGCCGGATAGAGCGTCCCCCTCCTAAGGGGAAGGCCGGGGGTTCGAATCCCTTTTGGCGCGCCAGCAAAAAAGACGCCGAATGGCGTCTTTTTTGCTGGCGCCGGGGGAACGCATACTATTCCGTAAAGAGGCAGCCACAGCCCTGATTGAACGCGAAGGGAGGACCCGCAGATGGTCCTCCCTTCACACATCCCTCTCCTTGCGTGGGGGAAGGTTGGCATATGGGCGGGGGCGTCTTTTTTGCTGGCGTAGGGGGAACGCATACTATTCCATAAAGAGGCAGCCGCTGCCCTGATTGAACGCGAAAGACAACCCTGACGGTTTTCTTTCGCGCTATCTTTCCCTCCGGCGGGGAAAGCCCATGCGGCGTTTTCTTTTTGGGCTTGCCGGTTGCGGGCCGCAGGCCCGGCGGCGCTTTGCGCCGCCGACACGGGCTCCGCCCGTGCGCCCGCCTGCGGCGGGCGGCCTGCGGCCGTCAGGCAGCTGCACCTTTTTCCATTTGCGGGGAACTCCGGGTCGGCGCGATGCTGCTTTTTCGGGTCGCTGCAGGGGGCCGGTTGCGGGCCGCAGGCCCGGCGGCGCTTCGCGCCGCCGACACGGGCTCCGCCCGTGCGCCCGCCTGCGGCGTGCGGCCTGCGGCCCTCCCCTTCGGCCTGCAGCAGCTTTTGGGGCGCAGCCCGCCTCCAAAAGCCTTCCTTCTCCGCAAATCCCCCCGTTTTCCCCGCAAGCGACACCGGACTGCGGCAGAATACGGCAGGGCGGCAGCGGTAAGATAATGGTGGACGACCCTATTACGCCAAAGGAAGTGGAAACAATGACCGAACACACGACCGAGCTCCGGGGGCTTTCGCTGCCCCGCCGCCTGTGGAACACCCTGCAAAATGATGACCGTCTGCGGCCCGGCGTTATCGCATTTCTGGGCGGGACGCTCACCGCCATGGGGCACATCACCGGCGAGACCGCCCCCTTCGGGGTGGCCTTTGCGGCAGCCGCCCCCGCCGCCGTCACCGTCCCGGCGCTCCTCGGGACGGCACTGGGTTACCTTCTCACCGCCGAAAGCCCCGTGGCATGGCAGTACCCGCTGGCCGCATTACTGGCCGTGGCGGTAAAAAGGCTGTTGGCCGTTATCGCCCGCAGGGTGCGCCCGTGGCACGGCGTGATGGGAGCTTTGCTCGGCCTTGCGGCTGCGGTGATCGTGCCGGGGGCTTACCGCCACCCGCTGGTGTATGATGTACTGCTATGGGGTACCTCCCTGCTGATGGGCGGGGCTGCTGCGGTATTTTTACAGCGGGGACTGGGACTGCTGCAGCCCGGCCGCCAAACCCCGAAGGAGCGTACCCTTTCGGCGTCGCTGGCGGTGGCGGCGGCGCTGTGCCTGATGGGTCTGTGCAGCATCACCCTTTCCGGGGTGTCGATGGGCAGGGTGGCGGCTTCGGTGCTGCTGCTTACGGCGGCAGCCGGGGCGGGCAGCCGGGCCGGCGCCCTGGTCGGGGTGATCAGCGGGCTGGTGGTGGGCTTTTCCACCGGGGAATTCACCCTTTCGGTCACCTGCTTTGCAGTGGGCGGGCTGCTGTGCGGTCTGTTTGCCCCGCTGGGCAGATGGGGAAGCGTGCTGGCTTTGGCCATCAGCTACGGCTTTTTCGCCATGCTGGCCTCCCGCAGCGTGGCGGGATTTCTGGAGGTGCTGCTGGCCGCCGGGATCTTTTGGATCTTACCGGGGGCGGTGCCCCGCCGGTTGGGGCAGCTGATCTCCCCGGCGAAGGAGCAAACGCCGGCCCCGACCGTTTTGGCGGACCGGCTGGAAACCGCTGCCGAAGCCCTGCGGGAGGTGGCCGCAACCACCAGAGAGGTGGCATCCCGGCTGCAAAAAAGCACTGCCGAAAGCCCCGAAACACTATTTGACCGGATGGCGGAACGGCACTGCCGGGGCTGCCTGTACCAAATGGCCTGCTGGCAGAAAAACTACGGCGGTACGGTGGGGGCATTGGGGCGGGGGCTTACCGCCTACCGCAAAACCGGGCATATCCCGCCGGAGGCACTGGACGGCCTGAACGACCGCTGCCCCAACCGGGAACGGCTGGCCGCCGCACTGGAGCGGGAATATGCCGGGTACCTTTCCCGGGAGGAGCAGCGGCAGCACACGGCAAGAATTCGCAGCATCGTCACCGACCAGTTTGACGGACTGGCTGGCACCCTTACCGGCCTTTCGGAACGCTCCTGCGGCATCACCCCCTGCACCGAGGGACTGACCCGGCGCATCACCGAAGGGCTGCTGGCGGCCGAACGGGAGCTGCGGGAGGTGCTGTGCTGGACCTCTTCCGGCGGGCATTTGACGGTGCGGCTGGCGTTTCCGGCGGCACTGCCCCAACGGGTGGATGCCGAAAAGCTGGGAAAGCTCATTGCGGCGGAGGCCGGACTGGAAATGGAAGGCCCCACCCGTTCCCGGCAGGAGGGCGTTTTGCTGCTGACCTACCGGGAAAAGCCCCGCTACCGGCTGGAGCACTGGCAGTACCAGCTGCCCGCGGTGGAGAATACCCCCTGCGGCGATACCCTGCGGGACGTCCGGGGGGAGGAGGGGCTGCAGGCGCTCATCCTTTCGGACGGGATGGGAACGGGGGCTGCGGCGGCTTTGGATAGCGCCATGCTGTGTAATCTGGTGGGGCGGCTGCTGGAGGCGGGCATCCCCTGCGGCAGCGCCCTGCGGTTGGTGAACAGCGCCCTGATGGTAAAGGGCGGCCGGGAAACGCTGGCGACACTGGACGCGGCGGCGGTGGACTGCTATACCGGCTCGGCGGCCTTTTACAAGGCCGGGGCAGCCCCGACCTTTTTGCGGCGGCAGGGGCGTGCCATGCGGCTGGAGGCGGTCAGTCTGCCCGCCGGCATTTTGGACGGGGTAGAGCCGGTAAAGCGGCGGTTTGCCCTGCGGGAGGAGGACCTGCTGCTGATGGTGAGCGACGGGGTGCCAACCGAGGAGCCGTGGGTGGAGGAGCAGCTGACGGCCTGGGAGGGGGAGGACCCCGCCGAGCTTTGCCGGCGCATTGCCGAGGCCGCCCGGCTGCGCTGCCGGGAGACCAGGCCCGATGACATTACCGTGGCGGCGCTGCGGTTGGTAAGACAGTAGGCAGCTGCAAGGGGAGAGACCGGGCCGCAGGCCGCCCGCCTGCGGCGGGCGCACGGGCTTCGCCCGTGCCGGCGGCGCACAGCGCCGCCGGGCCTGCGGCCCGGCCCCTGCCCCCTGCACAAACCCGAAAAAACAGCGCCGCATCCGGCCCCCATTCCCGAACCAACCCCTGCACATACCAAAAAAGCCGCCCCCCGGGTCAACCCCTTGGGACGGCTTTTTCGGTGTGCCGGGCGCTTACCCCAGCATGGTGCGGCAAACGCTGTCAGCCATGCGGTCCAGCGCGGTGCCCATGCGGTTGGCGGTGCGGCGGATGGCCCGCCGACGCTCGGCGGGGGTGGTGTGGTTCATCACATAGGCCACGGCGCCTGCGGCGGCCGCCGCTACGGCCAGACCGGTCATGGCGGCAGGTACTTTGCTTGTGGAGTGCATCTATCATAACCCCTTCCGGCAGACCCTTTGGTTCGGTTGCCCGTTTGTCTGCATGGGTAGTTTGCGCAGACGGGCGGCAGTTACCCGTTGTAATGTTTGGAAATGCGGTTCTACCTTTTGCACGATGGAAGGATTGATACGGATATAAAAGTTGTATAGAATGACGGCAGGCACAAAAACAGGGCGGACGACGGAGAAAAATTCTATGGTGAAAATGTTGCATTCCGGGCGGGGATGGGCTAATATCATACTGGAATATGACCAAAAACCGAAATGCGGCTGCCGGGGATTTTATTTTTGCGTTTTGCCCGGCGGCGGCATAGGATAAGAACTGCAAAAAAGGAGATCCTCCATGAATCAGATCGACCGTCCCGCCCGCTGTGCTGCCGTCCATGACCTTTCCGGCCTGGGGCGCTGCTCCCTTTCCGTTATCCTGCCGGCCATGTCGGTAATGGGGGTGCAGGTTTGCCCGCTGCCGACCGCCGTACTTTCCACCCATACCGGCGGCTTCGGGGCGCCCGCCCGCCGTGACCTGACCGACTACCTGACCGAAGCACTGGCGCACTACCGCACGCTGGGCCTGCCGATGGAATGTGTTTACACCGGCTATCTCGGCTCGTCGGCGCAGGTGGCGCTGTGCAGGGAGCTGTTTGCCGAATGGCCCGACGCCATGAAGGTGGTGGACCCGGTGATGGGCGACCACGGCAAGCTGTACCACGGCTTTACGCCGGAGCTGGTGCAGGGCATCCGGGAGCTGACCGCCCATGCCGATGTCATCACCCCGAACATGACCGAAGCCGCCCTGCTGCTGGATGAAGCGCCGGGCACCGCACCCCTTTCGCTGGGGCAGGCCAGAAGTATGCTGGCACGGCTTTCGGCGCTGGGGCCGGGGGTGGTGGTCATTACCGGGGCGGCGCTGACCACCGGCGAATACGCCAACCTGTGCTATGACCGGGAACGGGGCGGCTATTGGAAATCGGTGAGCGAGTACCTGCCGGTACGCTACCCCGGCACCGGCGACCTGTTTGCCGCCGTGCTGACCGCCGGGCTGATGCAGGGCGACAGTCCCGCCATGGCGATGGACCGGGCGACCCGATACGTGGAGATCACCGTAAAAACAACATTTGGCTATGGCGCCGACCCCCGGGAGGGGGCCATGCTGGAGCGCACGCTGGGCTGGCTGACCCAAAAGGAGCTGCCCCGCGGCTATCGCACGCTGTGAACGGGGAAACCGGGAGGGGCGGCGGCTTTGCTCCGGCGCGGCACCCGAAGCCCCGAAAGGAACATCCCCATGAAGAAATCCCGCTTTACCCTGTACCGTGTCGTTGTCATCGGCCTGATGGCCGCAATGGTATTTGTCTGCACCATGTTTTTGGGCATCCGCATCCCCACCCCCACCGGCACCACCCAGCTTAAAACCGCCAACGCCATCTGCCTGCTGACCGGGCTGCTGTTCGGCGGCTGGACCGGCGGCCTTGCGGCCGGGATCGGCTCCGCCCTGTTTGACCTGACCTACCCCGAATGGGCGGCGGGCGCATGGCTCACCTTTATCTTCTTCTTTGCCATGGGCGCCATCTGCGGCGGCATAGCCCATGCGGGTGGAGCTGCCGGGAAGAATAAGGGCCGCAACTGGCTGGCAGCCATCTGCGGAGCCGGGGCATACTGGCTGTTATACATCGGCAAAAGCATCACCGTGCTGTGCCTTGGCGGGAGCGCCTTTTCGGCGGCATTTATCGCCACCGCCCCCAAGATGCTGACCGGCGGCATCAACGCAGTTTTTGCCGTGGTGGTCTCCAACCTGCTGGTGGGGCTGCTGCGCCCCAAGCTGGAGGCCGCAGGCGTCTTTGAGACGCTGAAAAAGCACTGAACCGCATAATCGCTTTGGGAAACCGCACTGCTGCGTCCGGGGGCAAGACCCGGTCACGGCGGTGCGGCTTTTTACGGTCTGTTGCAGGGTTCATAAGGGAGCCGGATTCGGGCCGCAGGCCCGGCGGCGCTCCGCGCCGCCGCCACGGGCGAAGCCCGTGGGCCCGCCGCAGGCGGGCGGCCTGCGGCCCTCCCGCACCCCCAACCGCCCCCGCCAAAACAAAAGCGCACCCGCCCGGGATGGGAAGGTGCGCCGTTTTTCGGTTACAGGGTCTGCGGATCCAGGCGGAACTTGGCCTGCAAAAAATGGCGGTATTCGGGGTGGTCGGCAGCCTGCAGGTATTCCTCCCGCACCGTCCGCCGCACCCAGTCCAGCTCGTCCTCGGTCATCTCATCGTAGCGGCGCAGCACCAGCAGCCCCTCACTCTCCGCCCGACGGATGGCCGCCCACGCATCGGGGATGAATTCGCAGCCCGCCACCGGCACCGCCCCGCGGGAGGTCACCGTACCGGGAATGGGGATGGGATGCCCCCGGCGGGTCACCTTTTCCGCGGTGTAGATGTAGCCGCTGACCCCGGCGTAGGTTTCCTCCAGCGCGCCGGGGTAGTATTCCTCCAGCCGCTGGCGGCCGTCGGCGGTAAAGCCGTAGGGCCCCCATTTTTGCCAGGGGCCGTCATAGGCAAAGCCGGTTTCCCGGCAGAATTTTTCCACGGCATTGGAAAGATAGACAAGGGTGTTTTCCCGCTTTTGGGAAAAATACAGCATCGGGACGCCGTGGTTGGAAATGTGCGGCCGCAAGACGGTAAGCCCCGCCACGGGGGATGCGTGATACAGCATAACAGCGCCTCCTTATTCTTTGCGGCGGCTTCGGAAAAAGTCACCGAGCAGGGCGGCACATTCCCCGGCCAGTACCCCGGCGGTGAGCTTCGGGGCAGCGCCCAAATCAAGATGGGCAAGATTGAGCCGGGAGCCGAGACAGCCGTACAGCGGGTCGGCGGCGCCGTACACCACCTGCCCCACCCGCGCATTGAGGATCACACCGCTGCACATGGGGCAGGGCTCCAGCGTGACATAAAGGGTGCAGTCCTCCAGCCGCCAGTCCCCCCGCACCCGGCACGCCGCGTCAATAGCACGCACCTCGGCGTGCCCCAGCGGGGAATGGGTGGCCTCGCGGTCATTGCAGGCGGCAGAAAGAACGGTATCACCGCAGACCACCACCGCCCCCACCGGGATCTCTCCCGCGGCAGCGGCTTTTTCGGCCTGGGCAATGGCCATGCGCATATACCTTTCGTGGTCCATGGGTCGGCTCCTTTCGGGGATCGATGAGGGGGAGGGGAGGGGGCCCCGCAGGGACCCGCGCCTGCGGCGCGGGCGGGCGGGCCGCAGGCCCGCCACGCCGGCCCGGAGGGCCGGCGCCCTGCGGGGCCCCCGACCCCCTGCGGAAATTCTAAAGGGCGAGCAGGAAAGCGCTGCCCAGCAGCAGAATGAGCGAGAGCAGCAGGGGCAGCGTTACCGCTGCGCGGGGAGAGCCCTGCGGGAAAACCCGGCCGGGCATCCGCCGCAGGGCGGGGATCGAGAGCAGCCCCAGCAGCACCAGCACCGCCGGGAGAATAACAGAGGTGACGGCCGATGGGTGGTAGGCCGCCCCCCACGCAATCAAATTATTGCACAGATGGAGCAGAATACCCCAGCACAGCGTGCCGGTATACAGGGCAAGGGTCCCCAGCAGCAGGCCGGCGGCCAGTGCCGGCAGCCATTGGGAGGGACTGCCGTGCGCCCCCATAAACAGCAGCGCCGAAAGCAGAATGGCAGTCCTCCCCCCGGCGGGGCACAGGGCGTGCAGCACCGCCCCGCGGAATAATAACTCCTCCAGTAGGGCAGGCAGCAGCACCGCCCCCGCAAAGGTGCAAAGCAGCGCAGCGCCGCCCTCCGGCAGGGGGGCCGGGTCGGGCAGGGCCCCCTCATCGAAAAGGCGCAGCAGGGTGGTTATAAAATTGGCGGCAACCAGCACCGCCAGCCCCGCGGGGATGAGCCACGGGGAGCCGTTTCTGCCTTTTTTCATGGGGCAAAGCAGGGCGGCGGGGCAGCGCAGCAACCGCAAAATAACGATAAGGGGAATCCCCAGCATCAATAGCTGGAGCAAAAGACCGACGGCGGCCGCCCCGGTTTGCGGCAGGAGGGGCAGCCACTGCTGCCGCAGCCAGCCGCAGCCCTGCATCGTAAGCCAAAGCACCAGCATTCCGCCGCCCGCAGCGGCGCTGCCGCTGCGGGCTTGTTTCTCCTGCGGCACAGGCGCCGCCTCCTTTCCGGTAGGGTGGGTGCAGGGTGCGGGGGGAGGCCCGGCGGGCGCCCCGGCGCAGCCGGGGCCGGCGGCCGCAGGCCGCCGAAACCGTCCGAAGGACGGTTTGCCCGCCGGGCCCCTGCCCCCTTTGTGAGCCGGCCGGGCCGCAGCCGCAGCGGCGCCGCCCTGCACAAAAACCGGCGCCCGCCCTCCGCAGGGGGACAGACGCCGGCAGCTTACTTACACATTAAAGCGGAACAGAACCACATCGCCGTCCTGCATCACGTATTCCTTGCCCTCGCTGCGGATCAGTCCCTTTTCCTTGGCCGCCTGCAGCGAACCGCACTCGATCAGCGTATCGTAGGGAACGACCTCCGCCCGGATGAACCCGCGCTCAAAGTCACTGTGGATCTTCCCGGCAGCCTGCGGCGCCTTGGTGCCCTTGGTGATGGTCCAGGCGCGCACCTCCGGCTTGCCGGCAGTCAGGAAGCTGATCAGCCCCAGCAGGTCATAGCCGGCAGTCACCAGCCGGTCCAGCCCGGACTGATGCAGCCCCAGCTCCTCCAGGAACATCTGCCGGTCCTCCGGCTCCATTTGGGAAAGCTCCTCCTCGATCTTGCCGCAGATGGGTACCACACGGCTGCCCTCGGCCTCGGCAATATCCAGAACCTGCCGGTAAAGCGGGTTTTCGGCCAGGTCGCCCGCAAAATCCGCTTCGCTCAAATTGGCAACATAAATGACCGGCTTATTGGAAAGCAGCGGGCAGTCGGCGATCAGCAGCTTTTCCTCATCGGTGCAGGGGAAGTTCCGCGCGGATTTGCCCTCGCCCAGCCATTCATTCAGCCGTTCAAAAAGTGCGGCCTCGGCCAGCGGCTTTTTATCACCGCCCTTGGCGGCCTTTTTGCAGCGGTCTATGCGGCGCTCCACCAGGTCGATATCGGAAAGCACCAGCTCCAGATTGATGGTTTCAATATCCCGTGCAGGCCCGATCTCGCCGCTGACATGGATGATCTCGCCGTCATTGAAGCAGCGCACCACATGGACGATGGCGTCCACCTCCCGGATGTGGGAAAGGAACTTGTTGCCCAGCCCCTCGCCCTGCGAAGCACCCTTGACGAGCCCCGCAATATCCACGAATTCAATGACCGCAGGGGTCACCTTATCGGGGGAATACATTTCGCACAGTTTATCCAGCCGGGGGTCCGGCACCGGCACCACGCCCACGTTCGGTTCTATGGTGCAGAAGGGATAGTTTGCCGCACCGGCTTCGCCGCCGGTCAGTGCATTAAAAATAGTACTCTTTCCAACATTTGGAAGTCCTACGATACCGAGCTTCATATCGATCATTCTCCTTTGGGGTGCTTTTCCCGGCGTTCGGCCGGCAGCGCATAAATCAACATGATAATTATAGCAGATAGCCCCCGCCCTCACAAGCGGATTTTGCAAAAAGGGGAATGGCGGGATGGGGGAGGGGGTAGGGGCGCAGCCCAAACCGCCCTGCGGGCGGTTTCTGCGGCCTTCGGCCGCAGCGGCGGCTCCGCCGCCGGGGGCTGCGCCCCGATCTCTGCCCCTTTTGCACACCCTCCCGGGGGGCCGGCTTGCAGGGCCGGCGTCAAGCCGCAAACCCGCAAAAAAGCGCCGCCCCCATCGGGACGGCGGTTTGCTCACATTTTTCGGGTTCAGCCCAGCTTGGCCAGGGAGGCACGGATGCGGGCGAGGGCCTCCTCACGGCCCAGCACCACCGCCAGCTCTATGCCGCCGCCGGGGGTAAACTGCTTGCCGGAAACGGCCACACGCAGCGGGTACAAAAGCCAGCCGTTCTTCACACCCAGCTTTTCTATCTCCGCAAAGAGGGCGGCATGGATGGCCTCCTGGTTCCACTCCGGCAGGTTTTCCAGAATGGGCAGAACGGCGGTCAGCGCCTCCTTGGCGGTTTCGGGGGTGGTCTTCATCTTTTTGCTGGTGAACAGCTCGATGTCATAGTCAGGCAGCGCATCGATGAAATCCACCTGCTCCGGGATGTCGCCCAGCGACTCACAGCGGGTCTGCAGTACGGTGCAAAGCTCCCGCAGGTCGGCGGTCTCGCTCTTTACCGTCCGGCGGATCCAGGGCAGCGCCTTTTCGTAGAATTCCTCGGGGGAAAGCGCCCGGATGTACTCACCGTTGATGTAGCGCAGCTTCTGCATATCAAAGATGGCAGGGCTTTTGGTGATGCCGGAAATATCAAAGACCTTTACCAGCTCCTCCAGCGAGAAGATCTCCCGATCCCCCTTGGGGCTCCAGCCCAGCAGGGCGATGTAGTTGAGGATGGCAGGGGTCAAAAAGCCCATCTGCACCAGATCCTCATAGGAGGCGTCGCCGTGGCGCTTGGAGAGCTTGTGGGTGGCATCCCGCATGACGGGTGCGCAGTGGATATACTTGGGAATCTCCCAGCCGAAGGCCTCATACAGCAGGTTGTACTTGGGGGTGGAGGAAAGATATTCGTTGCCGCGGATGACGTGGGTGATGCCCATGGTGTGGTCATCCACCACGTTGGCAAAGTTGTAGGTGGGCATCCCGTCCCCCTTGATGAGGATCTGATCATCCAGCGTGCTGCAATCGACGGTCACATCGCCGTACACCTCATCGTGGAAGGTCACGGTCCCCTCGGTAGGCACCTTTTGCCGGATGACATAGGGAACCCCCGCCGCCAGCTTTTCGGCTACCTCCTCCTTGGAAAGGTTGCGGCAGTGGCCGTCATAGCGGGGTGCAATGCCGGAGGCCTCCTGCACCTTGCGCACCTCCTCCAGCCGCTCCTTATCGCAGAAGCAGTAGTAGGCGTGGCCGCTTTCCACCAGCTTTTCGGCGTATGCCTTAAACATATCCATCCGCTGGCTCTGGATATAGGGGCCCACGGGCCCGCCGATATCGGGCCCCTCATCCCACAAAAGGCCGGTCTCCTTCAGCGTCTTGTAGATGATCTCCACGGCGCCCGCTACCTGACGCTCCTGGTCGGTGTCCTCTATCCGCAGCAAAAAACGGCCGTTATTGCTTTTGGCCACCAGATAGGCAAACAGCGCAGTGCGGAGATTGCCCACGTGCATATAGCCGGTGGGGCTGGGCGCAAAACGGGTGCGTACATGGTCAAACTGGAACATAATGCATCTTCCTTTATCTTAAAAATCTCATAGGCGTGACCCTACATTTATACTAATATATACTACCGCCAACGCCCCCTGACTGTCAAGGGAAAAGTGCGGGGGTGCGGGCCGCAGGCCCGGCGGCGCCTCCGGCGCCGCCGCCACGGGCTCCGCCCGTGGGTTTCGGCTTCGCCGAAATGGCCTGCGGCCCCACGCCGATGGCTTGCAGAAATCTTCGGGGGGCTGCATTTCCCCGGTCCCTGCAATAACCCCGCCCCTCCGCAGGGAGCGACAACCCATGCCCTCCATCCTCCCCTAAAGGCAGTAAAAAACCCGCCCCCGCCTTGCGGCGGAGCCGGGTCTGTTGTTACCACTTATTGAATACCTTTTCGGCGAAGCCCAGCAGTTTTTCGATCTGCAGCACCGTGCCGTCATCCAGCGTGGCGGTGCCGTTAAAGCGCCCGAATACCTGATGCTGGTCGCTGCAAAGCACCCCGAGGCTGGTGCGGCTGGCCCGGTCCAGTATGGGGGTGAAGGTCATCTCAAACCGGCCGTCGCTGCTGGTGAAGCGCCACGGGCTCATAAAATCGTCCCGGCCGTCCTTTTGCGGGATGCCGAAGGTCAGACGCTCCAGCTTGTGCGCCTTGCCGTCATAGAACAGCATATTCTCACTGGCTGCGGAGGTATCACCGAAGCCGTACCCGATATTAAAGCCGAAGGGCTTTCCGTTTACAAGGGCGTTGCCGCTGCCCCAGAACCAGGTGTTTTTGTAGGTCCATACGCCCCGCCCCCAGTCCAGCGTGGCAAAGCTCTCCTCCGGGTCAAATTCGATCACCTGCCCGTCGAATTCCACCCGGCCGGCGGCTCTCATGCAGTTGATCTTCTGGTTGTAGTAAAAGGCCTTTCTGTCCTCTGCAAAGGGGGTGACGATGACCATCGACTCCTGCGGGGCCCCGGTAAGGGTAAATTCCGCCGTTATGGGCTTTTTATCGATGAAATTCTTTACCCATGCCGTCAGCCTGCGGGTACCGTCCGGCAGCACCTTAAAGCAGAAATCGGCGTCCTTCCGGCAAACCGAAACATCCCCGGCGGCACTGCTGGCGGGCATGGCGGTCTTTCCGTTCGTGAACGGGTAAATGAGGTTGCAGGTGTGCTCCCACGGCCGGGAAAAATCCAGCAGCGAAAAGCCCAAAAGCCCCATGTAGCTGTTGTCATCGATGGTAAGCGCCACGCCCCACCGGTCGTTCATCATCAGGTAGTAGTCCCACTCCTTTATGCGGTGCGCCGCCGCCTTGATGGCCCGGCGGTCGTACTGCTTTACCAGCTGCCGGGCATAGCCGGCCTCATGCAGCTCTCCCTTTTCGTTCAGCAGGGGGCCGCGGGCGGTCAGTTCCTTCTGCATGGGGTGCCTCCTTGTTTTGTCGTTATTTGCCGGGCCGGGCGGAAGGCAGGGGGGAGGGGCCGCAGGCCCGGCGGCGCCTCCGGCGCCGCCGCCACGGGCTCCGCCCGTGGGTTTCGGCGCAGCCGAAACGGCCTGCGGCCCCCGTTTTACCCCCTGCACAAATGCAATCAGCCCTTGGCGGCCTCGTTCAGCGCCTCCATCAGCGCGGGCACATCAATGCCGTGGGCAGTCGCGCCCTGCTCGATGTTCTCAAAGTGGGCGGCCGCACAGCCGATGCAGCCCATCCCGAACCGCTGCAAAACCTCTACGGTGGCGGGGTATTTCTGTACGATCTCCATGATGCCCATATCTTTTGTGATCAGCATTTTATACGCTCCTTTTGTCCCCTTCCCGCAGCAAAGCCGCCTTTGGCCCGGTATCGGGAAAGGGCCTGTGTAATCAGGGGAAACCCCTGCCATTAGTATAGGTCTTTTTCTCCCATTTGTAAACAGAATGAGAACTTTTTTGCAAAGGGGGGCCTTTCCACCGTCCCATTCATTGACAAGCGCCCCGCTGTTGGTGTAGAATAGGGCGGAACAAAGCCCCCCGGGGGCAATTTAACAGATAATGAGGAGCACTATGAAACTGACAACTCGACTGCTGGCGCTGCTGCTGGCATTATGTATGGTATTTGCCTTCGCCGCCTGCGGCAAGGACCCGGCAAATCCCGACCCGGTAGACCCCAGTAACCCCGCAGGGCCGGTGGACCCCGCCAACCCCGATGACCCCACCCAGCCCACCAAGGAGGAACAGCTGAAGGAGCTGCAAAAGACCATGCTGGAAAACACGCTGGCCATGCAGCAGAAGAATAAGGATACCATCGGCTGGATTTATATTGACGGCACCACCGTCAATGACGTGGTGGTAAAGGTAAACTATAATGACGATAATAAGTATTACCTGCGCCGCAACGCCAATGGGGAAAACGATAACGACGGCTGCTACTACGCCGACTGGCGCTGCAAAACCGGCAACCGCAATTCCATCTCCAAAAATACCGTGGTGTACGGCCACAATCTGGGCCGTTCCGCCAGCGGCCTGATCCCCGATTATCAGAACCACGCAAACGGCCCCAAGTTTGCCCAGCTGCTGAAGTATCAGGACGAGGAATTTGCCAAGACCCACCCCTATATCTACTACTCCACCATCGAAGAGGACATGGTCTGGCAGGTATTTGCGGTATTCTACACCGATATCAAGTTCGACTACATTGAACCCAACCCGGCGGACGCTACCTTTAACAGCCTGCTGAAAAAGGCACAGGACCTTTCCTTCTACAACTATGACGTAGAGGTAAGCAGCAATGATAAGATTCTGACCCTTTCCACCTGCACCTACCGCATGGCGGATGATACCAAGCTGCACTATCCCAACGACTACCGCTACGTCGTGATGGCCAAGCTGCTGCCCGCCGATGCCGTGCTGGAGGACACCGTTTCCCTTACCGTAACCAAGAACGCCCCGGTCAATCCCGCCGGCGAATGATAACACCTGCACCGCCCCCTTTCCCACCCCGGGAGAGGGGGCTTTTCCCATCCCCCCGGGCCGGTGCAGGGGGCAGGCCGGGGGCCGCAGGCCCAGCAGCGCCTTCGGCGCTGCCGCCACGGGCTTTGCCCGTGGGTTTCGGCGCAGCCGAAACGGCCTGCGGCCCCATCACCTCCCGCCTCACATTCTCCCACAACCCGCCGCAAAACAACAAATCGCCCCTTCTCCCAACCCACAGAAAAAAGCCCCCGCCGTTCGGCAGGGGCCCGTGGTTTCTTTCGCAGGGGGATTACAGCTTGGCCAGCTTGTTGCGGCAGCTGCGGCAAACGTACTTGTCATCATAGATGGCCAGCTCTTCCTTGGAGCCGCAGAAGATGCAGCAGGGAAGATACTTCTTGAGAACGACCTGGTCGCCGTCCACATAAATCTCAACGTCACTGTGGATGTCGATGCCCAGGGTGCGGCGCAGCTCTACGGGGAGAACGATGCGGCCGAGGTTGTCAACTTTTCTTACGATACCGGTAGATTTCATGGTACAGTTCCTCCTTAAAGGTAGAATAAAGATTGATGGATGGAGCGTGAATTATCTTCTAACGTTTTCGTTATTTACTCTTTCTTAATTGAATTGTACTATTATTTACCATGAAAAACAAGAGGGAATTTGCAAAAAAAATATGAACAGACGGATAAAATAAAGGAAAATGCAGGCGCGTTTTTGGGTATTGTTGCTAAACTGGGCGAAAAACGGCAAAGCTGTAACACCTTTACATAAGTAGAAGTTTCCGCAACTCTCATCAAGAACCCGTAATTTTTCGCCCAAAATGGGCAGGTTCCTTCGAAAAACGCCAAATCCTGCAGCCACCGGCTTTCGATTTTCTGCAGGCCGCACCCCCCTGCGCCAATCGGGCCGCAGCCCGTTTTGGCTCCGCCAAAACCCGGCGGCTCCGCCGCCGGTGCCCGCCTGCGGCGGGCCGGCCTGCGGCCCTCCATCCAGCCCTCCCCCTCCGCCCCCGCGCAAAAAGCAACATCCCATAACAGTTTTTTTACAAAAATGCCATATTCCGCGCTATGCAAACCCCCGCCGTTGTGGTACAATATAGTTTAGAAAACTATGCCCAAACCGAACGGGGCGGGAGCCGATAAGGAGGAAAAACCAATGATGGACAAGATCCTGGTAGCCGATGACGACCTGAATATCTGCGAGCTGCTGCGCCTCTACCTCGAAAAAGAGGGCTTCGAGGTGGTAATGGCCCACGACGGCGAGGAGGCCGTTGCCAAATTCGAAAGCGAAAAGCCCTCCCTCATCCTCTTGGATATCATGATGCCCAAGCTGGACGGCTGGCAGGTCTGCCGCCAGATCCGCCAGAAAAGCGACTGCCCCATCATCATGCTCACCGCCAAGGGCGAAACCTTCGATAAGGTTTTGGGGCTGGAGCTGGGCGCCGATGACTACGTGGTAAAGCCCTTCGATACCAAGGAGATCGTCGCACGGATCAAGGCCGTGCTGCGCCGCAGCGGCCCCGCGGGCGCGGGCGAAGGCGAGGTCAAGGAGGTCAGCTACGATAAGCTCACCGTCAATATGACCCGGTACGAGCTGAAGGTAGACGGCAAGGTGGTGGATGCGCCCCCCAAGGAGCTGGAGCTTTTGTTCCATCTGGCCAGCCACCCCAACCGGGTATTCACCCGCGACCAGCTGCTGGATGAGGTGTGGGGCTTCGAGTATTACGGCGACAGCCGCACCGTCGATGTCCACATCAAGCGGTTGAGAGAAAAGCTGGAGGGCGTCAGCGATAAGTGGTGCCTCAAGACGGTTTGGGGCGTGGGCTACAAGTTCGAGGTCAAGGAATAAGAATGAACAAATCGCAGAAAACCCTGATGGGCAAATACTACTCGGTATGCTGCGCCATCATTCTGCTCAGCATGGTGCTGGTCGGCTCTATCTTCATGGTGCTGGCCAATGACTACCTGCGGGAAGAAAAAATCAGTCTGCTGGAAAAAAACGTGAACCAGGCCGCCCGCCTGACGATGGAAAACTACGCCGCCCATGAGTACCGCTACGTCAGCAGCGATACCCTGCAGCCGGTGTATGCGGTGCTGGGCTCCGCCATCGAAGCGGATATCTACCTTTCCGACAACAAGGGCAATATCCTCATCATGGCGCACACCACCGAAGACACGGTGCCGCAGTCGGTCCCGGAGGCGGTGCTGGAAAGCCTTTCGAAAACCGGCAGCTATCAGGGCTCGGTGATGATGGCCGGAACCGGCGAGGACCCCCAGTATGCCGTAGCCACCCCGGTGGTGGATGAAAACGGGCTGCTGGTGGGCGCCGTCATGGCCACCGCCCGGGCCGCCAACCGTGCCCTGGCCGGCGATATGCTGCAAATGTTCCTCATTGCAGCCATCGTCGTGCTGGTGGTCAGCTTTATCGTCATCTACTTCGTCACCACCAGCCTGGTGAACCCCCTGCGGCAGATGGCCGCGGCGACCCGTGCCTTTGCCAAGGGCGACTTTTCGGTCCGGGTGCCGGTGGAGGGGGACGATGAGATCGGGCGGCTGGCCTCCGCCTTTAACAATATGGCCACCGAGTTGGCGCTCACCGAATCGGTGCGGCGCAGCTTTACCGCCAATGTCAGCCACGAATTAAAGACCCCGATGACCACCATCGGCGGCTTTGTGGACGGCATCCTGGACGGCACCATCCCCCCGGAGCGGCAGAACCACTACCTGCGCATCGTTTCCAGCGAGGTGCAGCGCCTTTCCCGTCTGGTAAGAAATATGCTGACCTTGAGTCAGATCGAGGCCGGGGAGCGCACCATTCAGCCCACCGAGGTGGAGATCACCTCACTGGTGACCAATACCCTGCTGGGCTTCGAGCAGCGGCTGGACGATAAGCACATCGAGGTGGAGGGATTGGATACCGACCGCTACTGGGTGCTGGCCGATGCCGACCTCATCCAGCAGGTGGTGTATAACCTCATCGATAACGCCGTCAAGTTCGTGAACGAGGGCGGCACCCTTTCCTTCGACTTTTATACCGAGGGCGAGAATATCATGGTAGCGGTGCGCAATACCGGCAGCGGCGTGCTGCCGGAGGAGATCCCGCGGCTGTTCGACCGGTTCTACAAAACCGACCGCAGCCGCAGCCTGGATAAAAACGGCGTGGGACTGGGACTTTCCATCTGCCGCACCATCATGAACGTCCACGAGGGTGAAATATTCGTGCGGAGCCAGCCCGGTCAGTACACCGAGTTCGTATTCGGACTGCCGGCCGACCCCGCCCACTACAAAAAGGGCATCAACCGGAAGGCCCCGCCGGTAGATGCCAGCTTTACCACATTGCCGGAAGCACCCGCTGCCGGCCGGGAGGAGAAACAGCATGAAAAACCGCAGCAATGACAGCCACTATCAGTGGGACTATCAGGACTACCGGGGGAACTACGGGCAGAACCCCGCCCCCCGCAAAAGAAACGCCGGACTGAAGTATTTTCTCATTGCCATGGGCGTGGTCATTGTGCTGGCCGGGGCGCTGTGCATCGGCGTGACGGCATGGAACGGCAAAGCCCCCGCCCCCAACCCGCCCGGCGCCACCCTGCCCGGGGAAAACGGCGAGCTGGAGCATCTGCCCGAAATAAACCAGCAGAATAAGCCGGAGGACAACGTACCGGAAACCACCGGAGACGGCCTTTTGACCCCGGCGGGCATCTATAAAAAATGTGCCCCCTCGGTGGTGGGCATCGTCAGCTACGGCGACAGCTCCACCGCGCAGGGCAGCGGCATCATCCTTTCGGAAAACGGGTATATCATTACCAACGCCCACGTGGTAAGCGGCTTTAACGATTACGAGGTGGTGCTGCAAAACGGCGACAGCTATGACGCCCAGCTGGTGGGCGCCGATAACCAGAGCGATCTGGCGCTGCTGCGGATGGTTTCCCTGCCGCAGGAGGGACTGGTCGCGGCGACCTTCGGCAACAGCGATGAGCTGGAGGTGGGCGAAATGGTGGTGGCCATCGGCAACCCCGGCGGGCTGGCGCTGGCTTCTACCCAGACGGTAGGATATATTTCGGCGGTGCAGCGCACCATCACCACCGAGCTGGGCTATACCATGGTTTGTATTCAGGCCGATGCGGCCATCAACCCCGGCAACAGCGGCGGCCCGCTCATCAATACCTACGGGCAGGTGGTGGGGATCACCTCCAGCAAGCTGGTGGAGGAGGGCTACGAGGGCATCGGGTTCTCCATCCCCATCAATACGGCGCTGCCCATCCTGGATGACCTGATGCAGCATGGCCGTGTGACCGGCCGGGCGCAGATGGGCATCACCGTGGTGGAGGTAAGCAGCAGCGAGGCCGCCTATTACGGCATCCCCATGGGGCTGCGGATCATGTCCATCACCAAGGAAAGCGATATGGGCCGCCAGGGCGCCGAGGTGGGGGATATCATTACCTCCATCGACGGGTGGGCGGTGACGACCCGGGGCGACGTCAGTGATATTCTGGCGAAGCACCGGCCCGGCGATACGGTGGAGATCGGCCTGTACCGGGCCAGCCGCACCGGCCGCGGGCAGACGCTGACCATCAACGTGACGCTGATCGGCTCGTAACAGCATACCGGCATAGAAAAAGCCGCCTGCGGGCGGCTTTTTTGCATACCGCCCTACCATGACGGCGGGGCTCAAGAGAGAAGCGAGAAGGGATAAGAGAAATCATGCTGCACGCAGGGGGGGCGGGGCTGCGCTTTTTGTCGGGCCGCCCTGCGGGCGGCCCTCCCTCGCTGCGCCCCACCCCGCCCAACCCCGCAAAAGGCGCAGGCAGGGGCTTTTGCGGGCTTGCACAAGGGGGAACGGCACGGCCGCAGGCCAAATCGTCCTGCGGACGATTTCGGCGGGCTCCGCCCGCCGGGCCCGCCGGGGGCGGGCCGGCCTGCGGCAGGTCGCTCCGCCCCTTGCAGGGGCGTCCGGGGTCACAGCTTCAAAAGGGGGGTGGTGTATTCGCTGCCGCAGGGGGCAAGCCCCGGGGTAAAGGCGTGGTACAGGTCGGCGGCCCGGGCCTCCAGCCCGGCAAAGCGGGCAGCGGTCTCGCCGGCTTGGGCCAGCTCCGCCAGCGAGGGGGAAAGCGGCAGGGTGCGGCTGGCCTTGGCAGCGGAGAGGATCTCGGAGCCGCGGGGGGTGAAGCCCAGTACCCGCAGGTAGGGGGGCGCTGCGGCCGAAAGTCCGGCGGGCAGCCCCAGCATGGCAGCAAGCAGCACCCGGCGCAGCCGGGCGTGGGAATAGCGCTTGGTCTTGGCATCCGCCAGCAGGGCCTCGGGACTTTTGGCGGTGCGGGACGCCCGGTACAGGCGGTTCTCCAGCCCCTCGCTGATATCCGGCAGAGCGGCAAAATCGGGCTCCCCCATGGTGCGCAGCCGGGCAAGCAGGGCACGGTCCCACAGGGCACGGTCGGGGAGGGCGCCCTGCGCCTTTGCCAGCCGCAGCTGTCCGGCCATGGCAGGGGGTAGCTGCAGGGAAATATCCACACCGGAAAGGAACTGCTGCCGCAGGAAGGAAGCCGAGGGATAATCGGCTTCGGGGGCGTGGGCGTCGTGGGGGGCGCCCTGCCGGGGCAGGGTAAGCGGTATGATGCCGGCACCGGTGCGGGAAAGCGCCCGCAGATATTCGATGCCGAGAATGTTATTGGGGGAGGAAAGCAGGGCGGCATCCTGCCCGATGAGGGCATGAACGGCGGCCTGCCGTGCGGCGGCAAAGGGCAGCCCGGCTGCCAGCCGGGGGGCCAGCTCCGCCGGGAGGGCGGGGCTTTCCAGGGCGGCGGCAACCCGTTGCAGGGCAGCCAGGTCGCCGCACTCGCTGCCGAATACAAGGGTATCCACGCAGCCCAGGGCGGCAAGGCTTTGCACGGCGCCTGCGGCAAAGTGCTCGGCGGTGGAAACAGCATAGGGCAGCGGTAGCTGCAGGACGAGGTCAACGCCGCTGTGCAGGGCGGCTGTGACCCGGTACTGCCACGGGCAAAGGGCGGGCTCACCGCGCTGCACAAAGTTGCCGCTGACGATGGCGACGGTATGGGTGGCGCCCCGGTGGCGGGCGGCCTCGAGGGGTAGCAGGTGCCCCCGGTGCAGGGGGTTCCATTCGGCAATAACGGCAGCGACAGGCATGGACAGGCTCCTTTCGGTGGGGGTGACATCGGCCCGCAGGGCAGCCCGCCTGCGGCGGGCTCGGCGACCTCCGGCCGGCGGTTCCGGCTTCGCCGGAACGCCCTGCGGGCCGTACTCCCCGGCTTTTTCGCAGGTTAGGCAGGGGGCGGAGGCAGCGCAGGGGTGGGTCGGCATACGGAAAGCCGGTAGGCTTTTGCGGGTCGGCGGGGAAGGGCGGCCGCAGGCCCGGCAATGCGAAGCATCGCCGTGGCGGGCGAAGCCCGCCCGAGGCCGCAGGCGGCCCCGGCCTGCGGCCGCCCAACCGACCCGGCGGCTTTTGCGGGGCTTTTCCGGCGGGCAAATTGGCCTTTTCACCTGTTATAGCGATATAGCTATGACAGAATTGCAAAAAAGTAATAAAAGTTTCGATAGAATATTGACAAGCCCCTTTGTTTCCAATAATATTAAATGCGTGTAACGCTGTCAAGCCCCGGCGGGGCGCGGTGAAAGCAAAGCCAAAGGAGAAAAATGCGATGAATATTCTGGTAATCAATGCGGGCAGCTCTTCCCTCAAGTATCAGCTGATCCGCATGGAGGACGAAACGATTTTGTGCAAGGGCGTCTGCGAGCGCATCGGCATCGACGGCAAGTACAGCTATAAGACCGCCGGGGGCTATGCGGTGGAAAAGGACACCGAGCTTTTCACCCACAAGGATGCTTTCGATGTGATCCTGCACGAGATGGTAAGCGGCGAGGGCCATGTGATCGACAGCGTGGAGGAGATCGCTGCGGTGGGCCACCGTGTGACCCACGGCGGGGATAAGTTCTCCCGTTCGGTGCTGATCGACGAGGAGGCCATCAATACCATCGTTGCCCTGCGGGATATCAGCCCGCTGCACAATCCCCCCCAGGCGGCTACCATCCGGGCGTGCCGCAGCGTTTTCGGGGAAAAGCTGCCTATGGCCGCGGTATTTGATACGGCATTCCACGCCACCATGCCGCCCAAGGCCTATACCTTTGCCATCCCCTATGAATACTACGAGAAGCACGGCGTGCGCCGCTACGGGTTCCACGGCACCAGCCACCGCTATGTCAGCGGGCGCATGGCGCAGCTGCTGGGCGGGATGCCCCACCGGCTCATCACCTGCCATCTGGGCAACGGCAGCTCGCTGGCGGCCATTCTGGACGGCAAGGTGATGGATACCTCGATGGGCTTCACCCCCCTGGACGGCATCATCATGGGGACCCGCTGCGGCAGCATCGATCCCTCCATCGTTACCTATATCGCCGGGCTGGAGAGCATGCCGGAGAGCGATGTTTCCCGCCTTTTGAATAACGAGTCCGGTCTGCTGGGCGTTTCCGGCGTTTCCAGCGACTGCCGTGACGTACAGGCGGCGGCGAAGGCCGGCAACAAGCGTGCACAGCTGGCACTGGATATGCTAGAGTATCAGCTGGTGAAGCTGATCGGCAGCTATGCGGGCGCACTGGGTGGCGTGGATGCCATCCTGTTCACCGGCGGCATCGGGGAAAACGATATCGGCCTGCGGGAGAAGGTGCTGCGGGACCTGGCCTATCTGGGCGTCACCGCCGACCCCAAGGCAAATGACTGCCGCGGCGAGGAGGTCCGCATTTCCGGCGCCGACAGCAAGGTGGAGGTCTGGGTGGTCCCCACCAACGAGGAGATCATGATCGCGCGGGATACCGCCGAGCTGATAAAATAAGCACAGGCCGCAGGCCTGCAAAAGCGGCGCCGCCGTCCCTCCGGGACGGCGGCGCCGCTGCGCTGCAGGGGGCAAGCCCGTGCGTAGGGGGAAGGGCCCGCAGGGCCGCCCGCCGCAGGCGGGCGTAGATGGGCGGCCCGGGGGCCGCCCATCAGCTCCGGCGCAGCCGGAGCGCCCTGCGGGCCCCACCCCGCCGGCCGCTGCCGCTTACTCCAGCAGACCGCTTTCCTTCAGCAGCAGCTCCACGTCGGTGCCCTTTACCTTCTTCAGCAGCAGCTTCACAGCCTCCCGCTCCTTGAAGGACAGCGGCAGCTCATCGATGGGCTTTTTATCCACGGCATAGTAGCAGGCACGCAGCAGCTCACGCACATCGTATTTGCTGCCCCAGACCTCCGGCACACCGCGGTCCACATTCAGCAGGGTATATACCGATTCCATCCCGGTACGCATCGAATATTCGGTGGTGAAGATGGTATCGCGGGGGGTCTCCGCAAACTGCCCGATGAAGGCGAAGTTCACGGCGCCGTCCGGCACCACCTTGGGGCGGTCGCTTTCCTTGCGGGGCTGGAAGAACGCATTGATATAGGGCATATAGCAGGTGGTGGTATTGCAGGCCGTCGCCGCCAGCTCCCCAATGCGGCTCTCCTCTACGCCGATGTGGTACAGCCACTCACGGCAGATCTCCTCACCGGTGCAGTCCCGCATGGCCTTCTTGACGAAATTACCCTCCCGGTCGGTGTGCAGGCCGTACACCCACACCAGCACGGTGTTCTTGTCCTGGCTCTTAAACTGCGGCTGGCGGTTGATGGTCCAGGAAAGATACCAGTTTTCGGTGCTGTCCTTTACGGTGACGATACCGCCGGTGGTCACCTTGCCGGCGCGGGGGTCGCGCTTGCAGATGTTCATAATATGGCGGATGATCTCCTCATCGGCGGTGGCTACGGTGGCGCTCATCCAGTTGGTGGCCTCCACATCGCTGCAGAAGGCGTCGGGGTTGCCGTATTCGCCGTGCTGCGCCTGCCGTGCGATGGCCTTCCACATATCCCACGATTCGCCGCAGCCGTTATGGATGCCGGAGAGATCGGGGGCGTGGGTCTGGTCGCCGTAGCAGGAGGTATCGGTGCAGCAGCCGTTGGTGATGAACACAAGGTCGTCCTCGATGAGGTCAATGGTCTGCTCCTTTCCGTCCTTGACATAGACGATCTGACGGGCGACCTTCTTATCGCCTTCGGTCTCGATGACAACATTGCGGACGTCCATACCGTATTCAATGCGGACGCCGTGGCTCTCCAGGTACTTGACCAGCGGCAGGATCATGCTTTCGTACTGGTTATACTTGGTGAAGCGCAGGGCGCTGAAGTCGGGCAGGCCGTCGATGTGATGGACATACCGGCAGAGGTAACGCTTCATCTCCAAAGCGCTGGACCACCGCTGGAAGGCGAACATCGTCTGCCAGTACAGCCAGAAGTTGGTGCCCCAGAAGCTCTCGGGCAGCACCTCGGAGATCTTCTTATCCTCCAGGTCCTTTTCCGGGGTGATGAACAGCTTGGAAAGGGCCATGGCACTTTCCTTATCCAGTGCGAACTTCTTATCGGTGTGGGCGTCCTCGCCGCGGTTCACGGTGGCACGGCACAGGGAATAGTTGGGGTCGTGCTTATTGAGCCAGTAGTACTCATCCAGGACGGAAACCTCCGGCGTTTCGATGGAGGGCACATCCCGGAAGACGTCCCACATCACCTCAAAGTGGTTGTCCATCTCACGGCCGCCGCGCATATAGTAGCCCTTGGTCACATCCTTGCGGCCGTCGCAGCTGCCGCCCGCCAGCTCCAGCTTTTCCAGCAGGTGAATGTGCTCGCCCTTCATCCGGCCGTCCCGCACCAGATAAAATGCGGCGGTAAGACCGGCCAGGCCGGTGCCGATGATATAGGCGGATTTGTTATCGACGCCCCGGGGCTTTTCGGGATGAGCAAAGCTTTCGTAGGTTCCGGCAGAATAATACATAAAGAAGCCTCCTGTAATATTGGATTCGGGAACGCCGTTCCCTTTGATGCTCCCATTGTATCCCTGCCGGAAATAAAATGATATAGACAGAAAAAACCCCGTGACAAAAATTCCATCACGGGGGAAAGGCTGAAAAAATTTTTATCAAACCGCGGGATTTGTCATAGAGTCGGGGCGGTCGGTGCGAAAGCGCTCCAGCGCCTGCGTGATACCGCCGCGGATGACCATGGCCAGCCGGTTCACCAGCTCCTCGGGGTCGGCCCGCATATCGTCCCGGATCCAATCCAGCATGATACCGACGAAGGCATAGGAATACACCTGCGCAATAAACTGCTGATCCGCCTCCCGCACCGTCATGCCGGCAGCACGCTCGGTGATGACCCCCATAATGAGCTGATCGGTGAGGGGGACCAGGTATTTTTCCACCTGCTCCCGGTTGACGCAGCGGTAGACGTTCATCACAAAAACCTTATTCTCCCGCACCGCATGGAAGATCTGCACAAAGCCCTGCTGCCAGGTATCGTAGGTCTTTTTATTCTGCAGGGCGCGGGCGGCGTCCTCGGCGCAGGCCCACTCCACCAAATCGTAGATATCCTTGAAATGGTAGTAGAAGGTCATACGGCTGATGCCGCAGTCCTCGGTGATATCGCTGATGGTGATTTTGGAAAGCGGCTTTTGCTGCAGCAGGTTTTTCAGCGACTGCTCCAGCGCACGTTTGGTGATCTGGGACATGAGGACTCCCTCCTTTGCCCCTATTATAGCACACCGCCGCCCCCTTGCCTACGGGCAGCCCGCAAAAAATACCGGGCCTGCCGGTTCAGCGTTCACGCTCCCCGGCAGGCTCGTCCTCCCGGAACAGCAGCGAAATGCACCAGATACCGGCCAGTGCCACCAGTGTGTAAATGATCCGGGCCGCTATGCTGCCCTGCCCGCCGCAGATCCACGCAACGGTATCAAAGCGGAACAGCCCCACCCCACCCCAGTTCAGGGCGCCGATAATGACCAGCACCAGCGAGATTTTATCCATGACCATAGGAAAAGCTCCTTTCATTCGGCTCCGCAGGGAGCATTTGTGGGTAGTTTGCCCGCCGCAGCGGGGTTTTATACAGCGGGGCGGGGTTTGCAGTTGCCTTTCGGCGGATGGACGTGATCCAGTTTGCAATCGCCTATCGGCGGGATACCTCCTCGGCCAATCGCAGTCCCGCGCCCCACCCCCGCGACCCGTTAGGTAATAGTGGGATATCGCCTATCGGCGGGGCAAGCCTTATAAAAGACTAAATTTGTACGCCTGCCGGTGGGGCGTTACTTTTCTATGAAGAAAAGTAACCAAAAGTCATTCAGGGCTGCGCCC
>OLYM01000001.1_pt1 | contig 117937 bp, 97 predicted proteins | sample 1673691 | NCBI WGS metagenome assembly OLYM01 (sample SAMEA103958123, study PRJEB25191) | human gut metagenome | reverse complement strand
TCTAAACTATACGGTTAAGCAGCAATTGATAGACATTCTCCCGGCCACCCTGTTTTCGGCAGTGATGGCAGCTTGCGTCAAGTGCGTTACTCAGCTTTTGAATGGCGCATTTGTAAGCCTTGTTGCAGGAATTGCAACTGGCGTGGCTGTCTACCTTCTGCTGTGCATGCTGTTCCGCGTTCCCGAAATCAAGCAGCTGAAAAATAAGCTATTCAAACGTAAGCATGCTTAAAGCGATGATGGTAGAAAGTGGCGGGCAAACGTCATGTTTCATAGCTGCCGCCACAAAATATGGGAGGCAATACGCTATATGAAGGGGATTATCCTTGCGGGTGGCTCCGGCACACGCCTTTACCCGCTGACGAAAGTAACGTCAAAGCAGCTTTTGCCGGTTTACGATAAACCGATGATTTATTATCCGATGTCTGTGCTGATGAATGCGGGCATTCGCGATATCCTGATTATCTCCACGCCGCAGGACACGCCGCGCTTTGAGAATCTGCTGGGGGATGGTCGGCAGTTTGGCGTGCACCTGACGTACGCGGTTCAGCCGTCGCCGGACGGGCTGGCGCAGGCGTTCATCATCGGTGAGGATTTCATCGGCAGTGACTCCGTGGCGATGGTGCTTGGCGACAACATTTTCAGCGGACATGGACTAAACAAACGGTTACATGCGGCGGTGCGGAACGCGGAAAACGGCAGGGGCGCCACCGTTTTCGGCTACTATGTGGATGACCCGGAACGCTTCGGCGTTGTTGAGTTTGACAAGGCCGGAAAGGCGATTTCCATTGAAGAAAAGCCGGCGCATCCGAAAAGCAACTATTGTGTGACAGGCTTGTATTTTTACGACAACCGCGTGGTTGAGTTCGCCAAAAACCTCAAGCCGTCCGCCCGTGGTGAACTGGAAATTACGGATTTGAACCGCATTTATCTGGAGGATGGTTCGCTGAACGTTGAACTTTTAGGTCAAGGATTCACTTGGCTGGATACGGGCACGCACGAGAGCCTGGTGGATGCGACGAACTTCGTGAAGACGGTAGAGCAGCATCAGCACCGTAAAATCGGCTGTCTGGAAGAAATTGCGTATCTCAACGGCTGGATCAGCAAAGAGAAGCTGATGGAGGTCTATGAAGTGATGAAGAAGAATCAGTACGGGCAGTACCTGAAAGATGTCATGGATGGGAAATATCAGGAACGTTTGTACTAAGAGGAGAAGCATAATGACGATTATTGTTACTGGCGGCGCGGGTTTTATTGGCAGCAACTTCATCTTCCATATGCTCAAGAAGTACCCGGACGATCGGATTATCTGCCTTGACAAGCTGACGTATGCGGGCAATCTGTCCACGCTTGCGCCCATTATGGATAACCCGAATTTCCGTTTCGTGAAGGCAGATATTTGCGACCGGGAAGCAGTCTACAAGCTGTTTGAGGAAGAACATCCTGATATTGTTGTCAATTTTGCGGCGGAATCGCATGTTGACCGCTCGATTGAGAACCCGGAAATCTTCCTGAAAACCAATATTATTGGTACGGCGACGCTCATGGATGCTTGCCGCAAGTATGGCATCCAGCGTTACCATCAGGTTTCGACAGACGAGGTGTATGGCGACCTGCCACTGGACCGCCCCGATCTGTTTTTTACCGAAGAAACGCCGATTCACACCAGTTCGCCGTACAGCAGTTCCAAGGCAGGCGCTGACCTTCTGGTTCAATCGTATTACCGCACCTACGGTCTGCCGGCGTCAATTTCCCGCTGCTCCAACAACTACGGGCCGTATCATTTTCCGGAAAAACTGATTCCGCTGATGATTGTCAACGCGCTGGCGGATAAGCCGCTGCCGGTCTACGGCGAAGGCTTGAATGTCCGCGACTGGCTGTATGTGGAAGATCACTGCAAGGCGATTGACCTGATTATCCACAAGGGACGCGTGGGCGAGGTTTACAACGTCGGCGGGCACAACGAGAAGCAGAATATCGAGATTGTGAAAATCATCTGCAAAGAGCTTGGAAAACCCGAAAGTTTAATCACACATGTGGGCGACCGCAAAGGGCATGATATGCGCTACGCCATCGATCCGACGAAAATCCACAATGAATTGGGCTGGCTGCCGGAAACGAAGTTCGAGGACGGCATCAAAAAGACGATACAGTGGTATCTTGACAACCGCAAATGGTGGAAAACGATCATCAGCGGCGAGTATCAGCATTACTATGCGAAGATGTACGGCAACCGCTGAACCGGAGGAAATGAACGTGAAGTTTTTTGTAACGGGCGTTTGCGGACAGCTGGGGCATGACGTGATGAATGAGCTGCTCAAGCGCGGGCATGAGGGTGTCGGCTCGGACATTCAGACGGCTTACAGTGGTATCATAGACAATTCGCCGGTGTCAAAAGCGCCGTATGTGCCGCTGGATATCACAGATGCTGACGCGGTGGAGCGGGTCATCACGGCAGTCAATCCCGACGCAGTGATTCACTGCGCAGCATGGACGGCAGTTGATCTGGCGGAGAATGCGGAGAATCAGGAAAAGGTTCGCGCCATCAACGCGGGCGGAACGCAGAACATCGCAAATGTATGCAAAAAGTTAAATTGCAAGATGACTTACATCAGCACGGATTATGTGTTTGATGGGCAGGGAACTGCGCCGTGGAAGCCGGATTGCAAGGATTACAAGCCGCTGAACGTTTACGGTCAAACGAAACTGGAAGGTGAATTGGCAGTCAGCCGGACGCTCGATAAATACTTCATCGTCCGCATTGCGTGGGTGTTCGGCTTGAATGGAAAAAATTTCATTAAGACGATGCTGAACGTTGGCAAAACGCACGACACCGTTCGCGTCGTCAACGACCAGATCGGCACGCCAACGTACACGCGGGACTTGGCACGCTTGCTGATTGACATGAACGAAACTGACAAGTACGGATACTATCACGCGACCAACGAAGGCGGTTACATCAGCTGGTACGATTTCACGAAGGAAATCTATCGGCAGGCGGGGTATACGACGCAAGTTGTGCCCGTGACAACCGCTGAATACGGGCTGAGCAAGGCGCCACGGCCGTTCAACAGTCGGCTGGACAAGAGCAAGCTGGTGGAAGCTGGGTTTGCGCCGCTGCCGACGTGGCAGGATGCGCTGCACCGTTATCTGCGGGAAATTGGGCAGTAAGGAGAACACCAATGGGACAGATTCGAGTCGAAAAGAACGTGGGTGGCATTACGGGACTTTGCGTGATTGAACCAGCGGTTCATGGAGATGCACGCGGCTACTTCATGGAGACGTACAACGAGCGCGATATGCGGGAGGCGGGCATCGACGTTCACTTCGTGCAGGACAACCAGTCGATGTCAACGAAGGGTGTTCTGCGCGGACTGCACTTCCAGAAAAAGTATCCGCAGTGCAAGCTGGTGCGTGTCGTGCGGGGTACGGTCTTCGACGTGGCGGTGGATTTGCGCGCCGATTCCGAAACTTATGGGAAATGGTACGGCGTCACGCTGTCAGCGGAAAATAAGAAGCAATTCCTGATTCCAGAAGGCTTTGCGCATGGTTTCCTCGTGCTGAGCGACGAAGCGGAATTTTGCTATAAGGTTAGTGACTTCTGGCACCCGAACGATGAGGGCGGCTTGGCATGGAATGACCCGACAATTGGCATCGACTGGCATGTGCGGGGCGAATATCGCGGCAGCGCAAGTGCGGATGGCTGCACGCTGGCGGACGGCACGCCGCTGAATTTGAGCGAGAAAGATCAGCAGTGGCTGGGGCTGAAAGATACCTTTAAGTTTTAAGACGAATATTATCGTTGGAGGAAGCTGTGGCAAACGGGCACTTCCTCCTTTTTATTTTGCGGCAGCGGGAAAAATCGGCCATCAGCGTGCAGAAAAAACACAAATTACAAACGGAAAACAAAACTTTGCATAAAATGTTCGGAAAAACGCTTGACAGTGGCGGAAGAATACGGTACAATAAAGTGTACCCAAACGGCGCAGGATGTGCAGTCTGGGAAATTGGCGAAGGAGGGAGGAAGCGTCATGACGAAGTGCAAGGGTGCTGTTATGATGGGTTCTCTTTCTTTCCTGGGACAAGCAGTTGCAGGAGCGCACCGTTCAGGGGACTGAACAGGCGGCGCTCTTTTGTTTGCCTGACGGCGAAGGAGGTTTCGACTTTCATGAAGAAAGTTGCAGTCATCATGGGCAGCGACAGTGACCTGCCGGTGCTGAAAGGGGCGTTTGAGCAGCTGAAAAAGCTGGGCATTCCCTTTGAGGCGCATGTTTATTCGGCGCATCGGACGCCTGCTGAGGCGGCGGCGTTTGCCGCATCCGCGCGGGAAAGCGGTTTCGGCGTGCTGATTGCGGCGGCGGGCAAGGCGGCGCACCTCGCGGGGGCGCTCGCGGCGCAGACGACGCTGCCGGTGATTGGTATTCCGGTTAAGTCCTCGACGCTTGACGGGCTGGATGCGCTGCTATCCACCGTGCAGATGCCCAGCGGGATGCCTGTGGCGACGGTTGCCATCGACGGTGCGGCGAATGCGGCGCTGCTCGCGGCGCAAATTCTGGCGGTCGAAGACGAGACCCTGGCGGAAAAGCTGCTGGCGATGCGCAAGGCGCAGCATGACGCGGTCATCGCCAAGGACGCGGCGCTAATTGTTGAATAACACAAAACACGAACATTCTAAATCTGCAAGCATCAACTGTTGCGGCAGACAACCGTGATATAATAGGAGGAAACAGCAATGAAGAAGCTTGAACAGCTCTATGAAGGCAAGGCGAAAAAGGTTTTTGCGACGGATGATCCGAACGTTGTGCTGGTGGACTACAAGGACGACGCAACCGCGTTCAACGGCCTCAAGAAGGGCACGATTATGGGCAAGGGCGTCATCAACAACCGCGTGACGAATTTCCTGATGAAGATGCTGGAGAAAAACGGCATCCCGACGCATTACGTTGAAGAAATTTCCGACCGCGAGACGCTGGTGAAGAAGGTTCACATCGTGCCGCTGGAAGTCATTGTGCGCAATATCGCCGCCGGTTCGCTGTCCAAGCGCCTCGGTCTGCCCGAAGGCACGAAACTCAAGCAGACTGTGCTGGAATACTGCTACAAGGACGATGAGCTGGGCGACCCGATGGTCAACGAGTACCATATTATGGCGATGGGCTGGGTCTCCAAGCCGGTGCTTGACCAGATTGCCGCCTATGCCCTGCGCATCAACGAGCTGCTGACGGCGTATTTGAAGGAAGTCAACATTGAGCTGATTGACTTCAAGCTGGAGTTCGGCATCACGAATGACGGTCAGCTGGTGCTGGCGGACGAAATCAGCCCGGACACCTGCCGTTTCTGGGATACCCGCACGGGTGAAAAGCTGGATAAAGACCGCTTCCGCCGCGATTTGGGCAACGTGGAAGACGCTTACATCGAAATCCGCAAGCGCCTGATGGGCGAATAATACTATTTCCTGCATTCGCCTGCGCCATCTGCTTGCGAATTTTCCCCGTTGGCGTCCGCTCATTCCACTTAGCGTAGCGCTGCTACGCTGCGTTTCATTCGCGTTAGCCAACGAGAAAAATTCGCGGCGCATCCTGGCGCATTCTCATTTGGAAATAGTATAATTTGCACCCCGGATGGCAATCGACTGTCCGGGGCGCTTGTGTGGTAATCAAACACTGGTCAGCATGAAGGAGCAATGAAGATGAACAAGCTGGAGTCAGCCTGCTATCTTGCGGAGGGGGACGAAGCGCCGTTTGACAAGCTGCACGAGGAGTGCGGCGTGTTCGGCATTTACCGCGCGGATTCCGCCAACAAGAGCGTCGTCGCGGAGACGTATCATGCGCTGTATGCCTTGCAGCACCGCGGTCAGGAGAGCTGCGGCATTGTCGTCAACGATGATGGCGTGATGAAGGCACACAAGGACAACGGACTGGTGACGGAGGTGTTCACGCGCGACGCGCTGAGCAAAATCCACGAGGGAACGATGGCGGTCGGCCACTGCCGCTACGGTACAACGGGGATGCACAGCCGTTCCAATGCCCAGCCGCTGCTGATTAACCATCAAAAAGGCGCGATGGCACTGGCGCACAACGGAAATCTGACCAACGCGGCGGAGCTTCGCGAACAGCTGGAGAAAAACGGCGCGATTTTCCACTGCACGTCGGACACCGAGGTGATTGCCTACATCATCACGCAGGAGCGCCTGAAGTGCGGTTCGATTGAACAGGCGGTTTTGAACGCCATGCAGGTCATCAAGGGCGCGTATTCGCTCGTCGTCATGAGTCCGACGAAGCTGATTGCCTGCCGCGACCCGCATGGCTTCCGCCCGCTGTGCATGGGCAGAATCGGCGACGACGTGGTGTTTGCGTCGGAGAGCTGCGCGCTGGATGCCATCGGCGCGACGTTCGTGCGCGATATTGAGGCGGGCGAAGTCGTCGTCGTCAACGAAGAGGGGATTCATTCCTATAAGATGCCCGGCGCGTGCCACGACGGCATGTGCATCTTCGAGTTCATTTATTTCGCGCGGCCCGATTCCGTCATTGACGGCAGCAGCGTCCACGAGGCGCGCATCCGGGCGGGCAGCTTCCTCGCGCTTGACCATCCGGTTCAGGCGGATGTGGTCATCGGCGTGCCGGATTCCGGGCTGGATGCCGCCATTGGGTACAGCCGCACCAGCGGGATTCCCTACGGCATCGGCTTCATCAAGAACAAGTACATCGGGCGCACGTTCATCCAGCCGGGGCAGAAGCAGCGGCAGGACGCGGTGCGCATCAAGCTGAACGCCATTTCCGCCACTGTCAAGGGCAAGCGCGTCGTCATGGTGGATGATTCCATCGTCCGCGGCACAACCTGCGCGCGCATCGTCCGCCTTCTGCGCGAAGCGGGCGCGACGGAGGTGCATGTGCGCCTGTCCGCCCCGCCGTTCACCGACCCCTGCTTCTTCGGCACGGACGTGGACAGCAAGGAGAACCTGATTGCCGCACACCATTCGGTGGAGGAAATCGGCAAAATCATCGGCGCGGACTCCATTGGCTTTTTGTCCCTGGAAGCGTGCGACAAGCTGGCGGCGGACAGCCACTGCGGATTCTGCAAGGGCTGCTTCTGCGGCAAATATCCGGTTGACCCGCCGCTGGTGACGGAGAAGAACAAATTCGACCAGCCCATTCACGGCGGCAAAGTGCAGGACGACGACTAACGCGACGAATGCGACAAAGGAGCAGACAACCATGATGAAGAGCGAGAGCGAAAGCTACAAGGCAGCGGGTGTTGACATTACCGCCGGTTACGCGTCGGTGGAACTGATGAAGAAGCACGTCGCGCGGACGATGACGGCGGGCTGCGTCGAGGGCATCGGCGGCTTCGGCGGCCTGTTTGCGCTGGATGCGGCGGGCATGGAAGAGCCGGTGCTGGTGTCTGGCACGGACGGCGTGGGCACGAAGCTGAAAATCGCCATGCTGCTGGACAAGCATGATACCATCGGCATTGACTGCGTGGCGATGTGCGTCAACGACGTGATTTGCTGCGGCGCGAAGCCGCTGTTCTTCCTTGATTATATCGCCTGCGGCAAGAATGTGCCGGAGAAAATCGCGTCCATCGTCGCGGGCGTGGCGGAAGGCTGCGTGCAGGCGGAATCAGCGCTCATCGGCGGCGAAACGGCGGAACATCCCGGCATGATGCCGGAGGATGATTACGACCTCGCGGGCTTCTCCGTCGGCATTGTGGACAAGAAGCGCATCATCAACCGCGAAACGGTTCGTCCGGGCGACGTGATGCTGGCGCTGCCTTCCACGGGTGTGCATTCCAACGGCTTCTCGCTCGTGCGCAAGGTGTTCGCTATTGGCAACGGCGGCGAAAACCGCAATTATCCGGAGCTGGACAAGTCCCTCTGGGAAACGCTGCTCACCCCCACGAAGATCTACGTCAAGCCCGTGCTGGCGCTGCTGAAGGAAATCCAGCCCAAGGCAATCAGCCACATCACCGGCGGCGGCTTCTATGAGAACATCCCGCGCTCCCTGCCAGAAGGCTGCTGCGCGAAAATCAAGAAGAGCGACGTGCGCGTGCTGCCGATTTTCGACATTATCGCCCGCGAAGGCAGCGTCCCGGAGCGCGACATGTTCAACACCTTCAACATGGGCGTGGGCATGACGATTACCGTCGCCCGCGAAGATGCCGAAAAGGCGCTTGCGATCCTGCACCAGAACGGCGAACCCGGCGCGTATGTGCTGGGCGAAATCGTGGCAGGGGAAAAGGGCGTGGAACTGTGGTAAGAGCAGCTGTCCTCGTTTCCGGCGGCGGCACGAACCTGCAAGCCATCATCGACGCGAAACGGGCGGGCAAAATCCCGTCCGCGGAACTGGCGCTCGTCGTGGCGTCAAACGCATCCGCCTATGCGCTCACCCGCGCGGAAAATGCCGGAATCGTCCATGCCGTCCTGCGCAAGGAGAAGGGCGAAGCGCCGGAGAATTACGGCGAGCGTCTGCTGACCCTGCTGCGTGAAAACGCGATTGATGTCGTTGTGCTGGCGGGCTTCCTGACGATTCTGCCGGAGAACGTCATCCGCGCGTATGACCACCGGATTTTGAACATCCATCCGAGCCTGATTCCGTCCTTCTGCGGCGATGGCTTCTATGGACTCCATGTACACGAAGCGGCACTTAAACGCGGCGTGAAGGTCACGGGCGCGACGGTGCATTTTGTCAACGAAATTACCGACGGCGGCGATATTATCGCGCAGAAAGCCGTTGAAGTGCTGCCGGGCGACACGCCGGAAACTTTGCAGCGGCGCGTGATGGAACAGGCGGAGTGGATTCTGCTGCCGCAGGCGCTGGAGCAGGTGGCAGGCGAAATCGCAAAAAAGCGGGAGGAAAAGCAATGAAGAAGCAGGAATTGAACGATGTGCTGAGCAATAACACCTATCCGGGGCGCGGCATCTGCCTCGGCGTGGACGAAAGCGGCGAATATGCCGTGATTGTCTACTTTATCATGGGCCGCAGCGTCAACAGCCGCAACCGCATTTTTGAGGAGACGGACGACGGCATCATCACCAAGGCACACGACGAAAGCCTGATGACCGACCCGCACCTGATTATCTACGCGCCTGTCCGCGCGCTGCCGGGCGGCGAATACACCATCGTCACCAACGGCGACCAGACCGACACGGTCTACGACTTCATGCAGAATGGACAGACGTTCGAGGACGCGCTGCGTACCCGCACGTTCGAGGACGACCGCCCGAACTGGACGCCCCGCATCAGCGGCTTGGTGCGCGTCGCGGACGGCAAAGCATCCTACAAGCTGTCCATCATCAAGTCCGACGACGGCGACGAAAGCAGCGTCCTGCGCTATTTCTATGAGTACGCGCAGCCCAAGGCGGGCGAGGGACATTTCATCCACACCTACCAATGCGACGGCAATCCGATTCCGTCCTTCGCGGGAGAACCGGAGAAGGTGGCGCTGCACGGCGACATTGAGCAGCTGGCGCTGGATACATGGATGAATCTGAATGAGGACAACAAGGTGTCGCTGTACGTTTCCTATATCAGCTTGGCGGACGGCAGCAGCGATACCATCATCATCAACAAGCATGATCAGGAGGAAGAGGCATGAAAGAGCTGGAATTGAAGTACGGCTGCAACCCGAATCAGAAGCCGTCGCGGATTTATATGGAGCAGGGCGAACTGCCCCTGACCGTGCTGAACGGCAAACCCGGCTACATCAACTTTCTCGATGCGCTCAACGGCTGGCAGCTGGTCAGCGAACTCAAGCGCGCGACGGGACTGCCCGCGGCGACGTCGTTCAAGCATGTCAGCCCGGCGGGCGCGGCGGTGGGTCTGCCGCTGAATGATACCCTGCGCAAGATTTATTTCGTGGGGGAACAGGAACTGTCGCCCTTGGCGTGCGCCTATGCCCGCGCGCGCGGCGCAGACCGTATGTCCTCCTTCGGCGACTGGATTGCCCTGAGCGACGTGTGCGACGAAAGCACCGCGCGGCTGATTAAGCCCGAAGTGTCCGACGGCATCATCGCCCCTGGCTACACCGACGAGGCGCTGGCGCTGCTGAAAATGAAGAAGAAGGGCAATTACAATATTGTTCAGATTGACCCTTCCTACCGTCCCGCGCCCATTGAACACAAGCAGGTGTTCGGCATCACGTTCGAGCAGGGGCGCAATGAATTTGTGATTGATGAAAATCTGCTGAACGACATCGTGACCACGAATCACGACCTGCCGGCGGATGCCAAGCGAGACCTGATTGTGGCGCTGATTGTGCTCAAATACACGCAATCGAATTCCGTCTGCTACGCCAAGGACGGTCAGGCGATTGGCATCGGCGCGGGTCAGCAGAGCCGCATCCACTGCACGCGTCTGGCAGGGCAGAAGGCGGATAACTGGCTGCTGCGGCAGCATCCGCGTGTGCTGGCACTGCCGTTCGTGGAGAAAATCGCCCGTGCCGACCGCGACAACACAATTGACGTGTTCATCTCCGACGAGCCGGACGAGGTGCTGGCGGACGGCCGCTGGCAGCGCTTCTTCACCGAGCGCCCTGAACCGCTGACGAAGGAAGAAAAGCGCGCGTGGCTGAATCAGCAGACGGGCGTTGCGCTGGGCAGCGACGCGTTCTTCCCGTTTGGCGACAACATCGAGCGCGCGCACCGCTCCGGCGTGACCTACGTCGCCCAGCCCGGCGGTTCGATTCGCGATGATAACGTGATTGACGCTTGCAACCTGTACAATATGGTCATGTGCTTCACGCATATGCGCCTGTTCCACCATTGATTGCATTCAGAAAGGTCAGGGAAGCAAGATGAAGGTACTCATCGTCGGCGGCGGCGGACGCGAACACGCCATCGCGCTGAAAATCAAGGAAAACCCGGAAGTGACGGCGCTGTACGCCGCGCCCGGCAACGGCGGCATTGCGCAGATTGCGACCTGCCTGCCCTTCAAGGCGACGGACGTGGACGGCATCGTCCGCTGGGCGGCGGAGAACAAGGTGGATTTCGTCATCGTCGCGCCGGACGACCCGCTGTGCCTCGGCATGGTGGATGCGCTGGCAGCGCAGGGGATTCCCGCGTTCGGCCCGCGCAAGAATGCCGCGATTATCGAGGGCAGCAAAGTGTTCTCGAAGAACCTGATGAAGAAGTACGGCATTCCGACGGCGGCGTATGAGACGTTTGACGATTATGACGCGGCGGTCAAGTATTTGCAGACGGCGGATATGCCCATCGTCGTCAAGGCGGATGGTCTGGCGCTCGGCAAGGGCGTGCTCATCTGCCCCGACCGCGAAAGCGCCGTGGAAGCCGTTGCGTCCATGATGAAGGAAGCAAAATTCGGCGCGTCCGGCGCGCGGGTCGTCATCGAGGAGTTCCTGACCGGCCCGGAAGTCAGCGTGCTGGCGTTCACCGACGGCAAAACGGTCAAGCCGATGGTGTCCAGCATGGATCACAAGCGCGCGCTTGACCACGATGAGGGCCTCAACACCGGCGGCATGGGCACCATTGCCCCCAACCCCTGCTACACGCCCGAATTGGCGCGGCGCTGCATGGACGAAATCTTCCTGCCGACGATTGCCGCCATGAACGCCGAGGGGCGCACTTTCACGGGCTGCCTGTATTTCGGTCTGATGATGACGCCCAAAGGCCCGAAGGTTATCGAATACAACTGCCGTTTCGGCGATCCGGAGACGCAGGTGGTGCTGCCGCTGCTGAAAAGCGACCTGCTGACCATCATGCGCGCGACGGTGGACGGCACGCTGGCGGATACACCCGTGGAATTTACGTCCGGCGCGGCGTGCTGTGTCGTGCTGGCATCCGGCGGCTACCCGGTCAGCTACAAGAGCGGCTACCCGATTTCCGGCTTGGATGAAGCGGGCAAAACCGCGACCGTCTTCCACGCGGGTACGAAGCTGGTCGATGGGCAGATTGTCACCGCGGGCGGGCGCGTTCTGGGCGTCACCGCGACGGCGGATACGCTCGAAGCTGCGATTGACAAAGCGTATCAGGCGGCGGACAAAATCACCTTCACCGACATGCACATGCGCCGCGACATTGGTCAGCGCGCCTTGGCATCACGAAAGGAGAGCCATTCATGAGCGTCAAACGCATTTATGTGGAAAAGAAAGCCCCCTACGCGGTGGAGGCGAAGCAGCTCCTGTGGGAAATTCGCCATATTCTGCAAATCAAGACGGTCACGGGTTTGCGCCTGCTGAACCGCTATGATGTCGAGGGTGTCGACGACGCGCTGTACCAGAAGTGCCTGCCGGTCGTGTTCTCCGAGCCGCAGGTGGATGTGACGTACACGGAACTTCCGCATGGCGCGAAGGCGGTTTTTGCGGTGGAGTACCTGCCGGGTCAGTATGACCAGCGCGCGGCGTCCTGCGAGGAGTGCATCCAGCTGGTGGGGCAGTGCGCCCGCCCGACGGTGCGCAGTGCGCGCGTGTATCTGCTGGACGGCGATTTCACGGCGGATGAGCTGGCGCGCGTGAAGAAGCACGTCATCAACCCCGTGGAGGCGCGCGAAGCCGACTTGGGCGAGAAGACGACGCTCCAGCAGCAGTACGACACGCCTGACCATGTGGAGACGCTGACGGGCTTCACGGCGATGAATGCCGATGAGGTGGATGCGTTCGTCAAGAAGTACGGCTTGGCGATGGATGACGACGACCTTGCGTTCTGCCGGGATTATTTCGCGTCCGAGCACCGTGACCCGACGCTGACCGAAATCCGCATGATTGACACCTACTGGTCGGATCACTGCCGTCACACGACGTTCCTGACGACCCTTGACGCGGTGGATGTGCGCAAAGCGGCGGTCGAGAAGGCGTTCCAGCGATATTTGGCGGCGCGCAAAACCGTCTACGGCGACCGCACGCGCCCCATGAACCTGATGGACATCGCGACCATCGGCGGCAAGTACCTGAAGAAAATCGGGCAGACCCCCAACATTGACGTGAGCGAGGAAATCAATGCCTGCTCCATCAAGATTGATGTGGATGTGGACGGCGTGAAAGAGCCGTGGCTGCTCACGTTCAAGAATGAGACGCACAACCATCCCACGGAGATTGAGCCCTTCGGCGGCGCGGCAACCTGCATCGGCGGCGCGATTCGCGACCCGCTGTCCGGGCGCACCTATGTCTATCAGGCGATGCGCGTGACCGGCGCGGCGGATCCGCTCGTTCCGGTCAACCAGACCATGCCGGGAAAATTGCCCCAGCGCAAGCTCGTCACCACGGCGGCGGCGGGCTATTCCTCCTATGGCAACCAGATTGGACTGGCGACGGGGCTGGTGGATGAAATGTACCATCCGGGCTATGCCGCCAAGCGTCTGGAAATCGGTGCGGTGGTCGGCGCTGCGCCGGAGAAGAACGTCCGCCGCGAAGTGCCTGCCCCCGGCGACAAGATTGTCCTGCTCGGCGGGCGCACCGGGCGCGACGGCTGCGGCGGCGCAACGGGTTCGTCGAAATCCCATAAGCTGGAATCCATCGAAACGTGCGGCGCGGAGGTGCAGAAGGGCAACGCCCCGACCGAACGCAAGCTCCAACGCCTCTTCCGCGACGGCGAAGTCACCCGGCTCATCAAGCGCTGCAACGACTTCGGCGCGGGCGGCGTGTCCGTGGCGATTGGCGAGCTGGCGGACGGCTTGATGATTGACTTGGACAAAGTGCCGAAGAAGTACGACGGTCTGGACGGCACGGAGCTGGCGATTTCCGAATCGCAGGAGCGGATGGCGGTTGTGCTTGCGCCGGAGGATGTTGACGCGTTCCTTGCGGCGGCAAACCGCGAGAACCTTGAAGCGACCGTCGTGGCGGAAGTGACCGCCGAACCCCGTCTGCGCATGACGTGGAAGGGCGTGACGATTGTCGATTTGTCCCGCGAGTTCCTCAATTCCAACGGCGCGGAGAAGCACACGACTGCGTCTGTCCCGGATGATGATGTCAAGCCCTACGAGTTCGCGGGCGATACGGTGACGGAGAAGCTGGCGGATATGCTTGGCAACCTCAATATCTGCTCCAAGCAGGGCTTGAGCGAGCGGTTCGATTCTACCATCGGCGCGGCGACGGTCTTGATGCCCTTCGGCGGCCAATATCAGCTGACCCCGAACCAGACGATGGTTGCAAAGCTGCCGGTTCTGCACGGCACGACGGACACCGTGTCCGGCATGGCGTACGGGATGCACCCGGAAATCCTGTCGCAGTCGCCGTATGAGGGCAGCTATCTGGCGGTCATCGAGAGCGTGACGAAGCTGGTCTGCGCGGGCTTTGACTACAAGCAGGCGTATTTGACCTTCCAGGAATATTTCGAGCGCATGGGCACGGATCCGACGCGCTGGGGCAAGCCGTTCGCGGCGCTGCTGGGCGCGCTGGATGCGCAGCTGGATTTGAACATCGCGGCGATTGGCGGCAAGGACTCCATGTCCGGCACGTTCGAGAAGATGGACGTTCCGCCGACGCTCTGCTCCTTCGCGATTGCCCCCGGCAAGGCGAGCGAGGTCATTTCGCCCGAATTCAAGGAAGCGGGGCACGCCATCCGCCTTGTCTCCTGCGACCCGCACGACACCGCCGCGCTGACCGCGAATTATGATGCCGTTCTGTCCGCCATTCGCGCGGGCAAGGTGGTTTCCGCGTGGGCGCTGGGTCTGGGCGGTGTGGCGGAAGGCCTGTTCAAGATGGGAATTGGCAATCAGATTGGCACGCGTATCGACGATGATTACGACGGCAATCTCTTCGCGCAGCAGATCGGCGCGATGCTGCTGGAATGCACCGAAGATATCGACCTCGGCGTGAAGGTGGGCGACACCGTGCCGGAGTGGGTGCTGGAGTACGAGGGCGAGCGCATTGATTTGACCGCCATGCAGGAAATCTACGAGGGCAAGCTGGACAAGGTGTTCTCCTACCGCGGTCATACCGGCGAAACGACGGAGAAGTTCTCCTATTCGGCGGAAACCTACCCCGTGCCCGCCGTCAAGACGGTCAAGCCGCTGGCGTTCATCCCGGTTTTCCCCGGCACGAACTGCGAGTACGACACCGCGCGGGCGGTGGAGCGCGCAGGCGGCGCGGCGGAAATCCTCGTCATCAACAACCTGACGCCTGAAGCCATCACCCAGTCGATTGCCGAGGCCAGCCGCATGATTGCGCGCAGCCAGATGATCGTCCTGCCCGGCGGCTTCTCCGGCGGCGACGAACCCGACGGCTCGGCGAAGTTCATCACGGCGTTCTTCCGCAATCCTGCCATGAAAGACGCGGTGTATGATCTGCTCCAGCGCCGCGACGGCCTGATGCTGGGCATTTGCAACGGCTTCCAGGCGCTGATTAAGCTGGGGCTTGTGCCGTATGGCGAAATCATCGACACGTCTGATCAGTGCCCGACGCTGACGTTCAACGAAATCGGCCGTCACCAGTCGATGCTCGTCCGTACGCGCATTGCGTCGAATAAATCCCCGTGGCTGTCCCGCTGCAAGGTGGATGACATTCACACGGTCGCCATCAGCCACGGCGAAGGCCGGTTTGTCGGCCCGGAAGCGCTGATTCGTCAGCTTGCGGCGAACGGGCAGATTGCCACGCAGTATGTGGATTTGTCCGGCGCGCCGTCGATGGATATGCGTTTCAACCCAAACGCCAGCTATTTCGCCATCGAGGGCATCACCAGCCCGGACGGCCGCGTGCTGGGCAAGATGGGTCACACCGAGCGCAGCGGCGAAAATCTCTACAAGAACGTACCCGGCGACAAGTATCAGCCGCTGTTTGAGGGCGGCGTGGACTACTTCCGCCTTTGATATGCAGCCCTCCTGTTGCCTTTTGCCGCAAAATCTGCTATGATAGAGGGCAAACGGCGGCAGGAGGGAATCACCATGCTTTTGACGGATTTTGATGCGTCGCGCCAAGCGGTCATCAACCCCGATATGCTCTTTTCGCCTGTGCCGGATTTGCCGGAGACGGCCGTCAGCTGCTTTTCGCACGTCACGTTCGAGCGGATGCTGGATATGGCGGCGGATGTGCGCGTGCTTGCCGAGCTCGGCGACGCGAACGCGAAATACCCCATTTACCGCGGTTTGTGGCAGGGGACGCCGCTGACGTTTGCGCTGGCGATGGTCGGCGCGCCGTCCTGCGTGGCGATGCTGGAAGAGCTGCACGCGCTGGGCGCAAAGCGGTTCGTCGTATTCGGCAACTGCGGCGTGCTGAATCAGCAGATTCGCGACTGCGGCATCATCATCCCGACCGCCGCCGTGCGCGACGAAGGCACGAGCTTCCACTACGCGCCGCCGTCGGACGAGATTCCGGCGAATCCGAAGTACCGCGGGGCGTTCGAGGCGATTCTGCGCGAAACGGGCGTGGACTTCACCGAAGGCAAAGTGTGGACGACGGACGCCTTCTACCGCGAAACCCGCGGGAAGGTGACACTGCGCAAGGCACAGGGGTGCGTCTGCGTGGATATGGAGTGCTCGGCGCTGATGGCGCTGGCGCAGTTCCGTGGAATCGACGTGTTCGAGTTTTTCTACGCGGGCGATAACCTTGACCGCGAGCAGTGGGATCCGCGTAGCCTGTCCACCCATGCCAAGCTGGATGAAAAAGACCGCGCGGTGTATCTGGCGCTGGAATTGGCGCGGAAAATCACCCTTTGAAATGAAATCGGAGGAAAGCATTATGCCTCATGACAGCTATATCAGCCCATTTTCGACCCGCTATGCCAGCAAGGAGATGCAGTTCATCTTCTCCGAGGACAACAAGTTCCGCACTTGGCGGAAGCTGTGGATTGCGCTGGCGAAGGCGGAAAAGAAGCAGGGACTGGACATCACTGACGAGCAGATTGCCGAGCTGGAAGCCCATGCGGACGACATCAACTACGACGATGCGCAGCGCCGCGAGAAGGAGTGCCGCCACGACGTGATGAGCCACGTCTACGCGTACGGTCTGCAGTGCCCGAAGGCGGCGGGCATCATCCATCTGGGCGCGACGTCGTGCTATGTGGGCGACAACACCGATGTGATTATCATGCGCGAGGGCTTGCAGGTCGTGCGCCGCAAGCTGCTCAACGTGATGAACCTGCTGGCGAATTTCGCGGATAAGTATAAGGCGATGCCCGCGCTGGCGTACACGCATTTGCAGCCCGCCCAATTGACGACGGTCGGCAAGCGCGCGACGCTGTGGCTGAATGAATTGTACATGGATTACTGCGAGCTGGAACACCGCCTGTCCTCCTTGGCGCTGCTGGGCAGCAAGGGCACGACGGGCACACAGGCGTCCTTCATGGAGCTGTTTGGCGGCGACAGCGCGAAAATCAAGGCGGTCGAGCAGGATATTGCCGCGTCGATGGGCTTTGACAAGGTCGTGCCGGTGTCCGGGCAGACGTACTCCCGCAAGATGGACTATCAGGTGGTTTCTGTGCTGAGCGGCATTGCGCAGTCCGCGAGCAAGTTCGCCTATGATCTGCGCCTGCTGGCGAATTTCAAGGAGATGGAGGAGCCGTTCGAGAAGAGCCAAATCGGCTCGTCTGCCATGCCCTACAAGCGCAACCCCATGCGCTGTGAGCGCATCAACGCCTTGGCACGCTACGTCTGCGTCGATACGCTGAACACGGCAATGACGTCCTCCCTGCAATTCTTCGAGCGCACGCTGGATGACTCCGCGAACAAGCGCATTGCCGTCGCGGAGGCGTTCCTCGGTGTGGATGCGATTCTGAACATCATGATGAACGTGTGCGACGGGCTGGTGGTGTACGACAAGGTGGTGCGCGCGCGCGTGATGAACGAGCTGCCGTTTATGGCGACGGAAAACATCATGATGGACGCGGTGAAGAAGGGCGGAAACCGGCAGGAGCTGCACGAGAAGCTGCGTGTGCATTCGCAGGCGGCAGCGCGCGTGGTCAAGGAAGAGGGCGGCAAGAACGACCTCATCGACCGTATCTGCGCTGACCCGGCGTTCATGATTACCCGCGAGGAAGTGGAAGCGATTCTGCGTCCGGAGCAGTTCACGGGCAGAAGCTGCGAGCAGGTGGAAGAGTACCTGCGCGACGTGATTCGCCCGCTGCTGGCGGAAAATGCAGATTTGCTGGGCGAAAAGCAGGAATTGAGCGTCTGAGCATCGAATATTTCATCCGAAGCCCTGCTTGCGGGGCGGAAATGGCGATAACGCCGATATGAATGAAAGGAACTGTTATGCCTTACATAGAAACGACCTCCAACGTGTCCATTCCCGGACGAAAAGAGCAGGTCATCAAGGATCGCATGGGCGATGCCATTGAGAAAATCCCCGGCAAGACGGAAAGTTGGCTGATGCTGTCTTTCCGCGACAATGCCGCAATGTACTTCAAGGGCACGGACGCCCCCTGCGCCATCTGCCAAGTGAAGCTCTTCGGCGGATCTGCGACGGAGGAGGATTACGCCGCGCTGACTGAGGCGCTGACGGACATCCTGCGCGAGGAACTGGACATTGACAGCGACCGCATCTATGTGACGTATGAAGAAATCGGCTTCTGGGGCTGGAACGGCGGCAATCTGTAATCATTTCCGCCCTGAAGAGGGCACGGTAATTGGGGGAAAGGGGGAAGTATGCCGTCAAAGCGGCTGCTTTTCCCTTTTTTCATGTTTTTTCCGCCCATCGGGAAGAAAGTGGCTGCTTCATTCGTTATCTGCACTGTGGGGTGTTCTGAATGTTCACGGATGCTTCACGGAAAATTTGTGAAAAGGCATTCATATTCGCGGCAATTTGTTGTATAATGGAGAAGCAGAACGCATGAAATCATTCAAGATGCTAAAGGAGGCGGAGCTGGCGTGACAACGTTCTTGCAGACGCTGGAGACCTTTTTCTGGAACGTGCTGAACCGCCCCGGTCTTTCCGATATTGCGGATATTCTCATCGTTGCCATTATTATCTATGAACTGCTGATGCTCACCCGCGACACGCGGGGCAGCGCCGTTTTGAAGGGGCTTGCCATGCTGCTGCTCATCGTCGGCATCAGCAACCTCTTCGGGCTGACGGCACTGAACTGGCTGCTGATGAGCGTGGTGAACAACGGCGCGCTGGTGCTGGTCATCCTCTTTCAGCCGGAACTGCGCAAGGCATTGGAGCAGATTGGCCGCGGCGCGCGCATTGAAACGAAGCGGCGCGACACCGATAAAGATGAGGCGACGCGCATTATCGACGAAATCATCCGCTGCCTGCAGGATTTGAGCCGCCGCCATGTGGGGGCGCTGATTGTCTTTGAGCAGAAAACGGGCCTGCAGGACATCATCGAGAACGGCATCGGCATCGACGCGCGGATTACCTCCGGCCTGCTGGAAAACATCTTCGAGCCGAACACGCCCCTGCATGACGGCGCCGTCGTCATCCGCGGCGAACGTGTGATGAGCGCGGCGAGCATCCTCACGCTGACGGAAGCCAGCGGCATCAGCCATGACCTCGGCACGCGCCACCGCGCCGCTATCGGCGTGTCCGAAACGACGGACGCGATTGTGCTGATTGTCTCCGAGGAAACGGGCATCATCTCGATGGCGAAGGGCGGCAAGCTCACCCGCCACCTTGACGCGAAGTCGCTGCGGACGATTCTGGAGGGCATCTATGTCCGCAAGCCGCATCAGCGTCTGCTGTCCATGCTCGTGCGCCGCAAGGGAAAGGAGGGTGCCAAATGACGCAGACCCCTTCCGCAAAGCCGCAGAAGAAGCGTGACCCACGCCTGACGATGCTGCTGGACGGTCTCAAGCGGATTTTCATCCACAATTGGCCGACAAAGCTGCTTGCGCTCCTGCTGGCCATCATTCTCTGGGGCGGGCTGATTACCCAAGACCCGACGCTCACGCGCGAAAAGCACTTCTCCAGCGTTAGCGTGTCTGTTTCGGGCGAAGAATCCGTCAAGCGCAACGGCTTCATTGTCACCAGCGATTTGACCAGCCTCCTTGGCGACGTGTCCCTTACCGCCGACGTGCCGCAGATGCAGTACGCCAACGCTAAGGCGACGAACTACAACGTCCGCATTGACCTCTCCCGCATTTCGGCGGCAGGGAAGCAGGAAATCCGCATTCTGTCCACCAATTCCAGCACTTACGGCACGGTTTCTTCGATTCAGCCGTCTACCGTGACAATTGATGTGGAAGAGTACATCACCCGCTTCCGCATCCCCGTGTCCGTGCAGACGGTTGGGAGCGCGCCGGAGGGCTACTACGCGGGTGCGGCGACGCTCGACCCGCCGACGGTGACGATCAGCGGCCCGAAGTCGATGGTGGATAAAATCGTCCGCGCCGAAGTCGTGCTGGAGCTGAACAACCTGCCCCAGCGCGAGGGCACGATTCGCAAGGCGCTGGCGTATACGCTGCTGGACGAGAACAACAACGCGATTGAAAGCGACCTGCTCGAAGTGACGAGCGAATCGGTGCTGCTGGACAGCGTGATTGTGGAGCAGACCATGTACGCCATGAAAACGCTCGAACTTTCCCAGACCGGGCTGATTCAAGGCACACCGAAGGAAGGATACGAAATCAAGAAAATCAGCATGACGCCGGAGAACATCACGGTGGCGGGCTGGTCAAGCGAGATGGCGGAAATCGACGCGCTGTTTACGGATGCAACCATCGACGTGTCCGGCTTGTCCGATTCGGTCAAGCAGCGCGTCCGATTGAGCAGCGTGCCAGAACTGAAATACGTCAGCGCCACCTACGTCAACGTGACGATTGAAATCGGGCCGGTGCTGAAGTCGAAGAGTTTCACGAACCTGCCGATTCAGATTGAAGGCTTGGAAGCGGGCTACAACGCCTCCATGAGCCGCGTGAATGCCTCGGTGATGATTACCGCGCCGCAAAACTGGCTGAACGCGCTGCAAGGCCGCGATATTCGGCTGGTATGCGATGCGTCCGGGCTTGCGCCGGGGACGTACAGTCTGCCCGTGCTCTGCCGCATTGATGCGGACGAGGACGAGGAAATCTCGGTCGAGGTCGTGCCGGGAAATGTGAGCGTTACGATAACCGTAGAGTAACACTATTTCCAAATGAGAATGCGCTAAGATGCGCTGCGAAGGCAGAAAATAGTGGAGGAGGATGACCATTGTGGGCAGTTTCATCAACGCGCTGTTCAATTTCCTGCTGGGGTGGATTCGCGGGACAGCGCAGTGGCTCTGGAACATGGTGACGAGCGACAGCCACGGCGGCCTGCTTGGCTGGGCGATGCGCAACTGGCTGCCGCTGGTCATCCTCCTGTGCATTTTCGGCGTCGTGATGGACTTTCTGGTCTACCTGATCCGCTGGCAGCCGTACCGTGTCTGGGGGAGCTTCTGGACGCGCTTCCTGCCTAAGCGCGCGCGCCGCACGCCGACGGGCCGCCACCTGATTTATGCTGACGGCACAATGATCGAAGAGGAGCAGGTGGTGCAGCACAAGCCGAAGCCCGCGCCCAAGCGGGAAAGCCACGCGGCGACGCGCCGCAAGCGGGTGATTCCTGCCCGGCGCGCACATTTCGGCACAACGCAGACGGAACTGACCCCGCCGCCGCTGACAATTGCGCAGGACAAAAATCAATATCATGACAATATACCGGGGGGACAGGCATGACCGAGCTTCCACAGGCGTTTTTATCCCAAATGGCGGCACAGCTGAAAGGCGAAATGGCCGCCTTTTTGCGTACATATGACGAGCCGTATCAGCGCGGTCTGCGCGTGAATCCGTGGAAGCGCCCGACGCTGCTGCCGGAGGACTGCGGCGAAAGAGTCCCGTGGGAGGAAAACGGGCATTACCTCGCGCTGACCTCGACCGCCGGCGCGGACGTGCTGCATGAAGCGGGCGCGTGGTACTTGCAGGAGCCGAGCGCGATGCTGCCCGCCGCCGTGCTGAACGCGCAGCCGGGGGAACATGTGCTGGACTTGTGCGCCGCGCCGGGCGGAAAATCGACGCAGAGCGGCTTGCGCATGGGCGGACAGGGCGTGCTGGTATGCAATGAGCCCGTCTGGGAGCGCGCGAAAATCCTCTCTCAGAATATCGAGCGCATGGGCATCCCGAACGCCCTCGTCGTCAGCGCCTATCCCGACCAATTGGCGCAGCGCTGGCCGGAGGCATTCGACGCGATTCAGGTGGATGCACCCTGTTCTGGCGAAGGCATGTTCCGCCGTCATCCGGAAACACGCGCGGAATGGTCGCCCGAAAGCCCCGCCGGATGCGCTAAGCGGCAGGCGGAAATCCTCGACCGCGCGGCGGAAATGCTTCGTCCCGGCGGGCGCATGGTCTATTCCACCTGCACAATGAACCGCACGGAAAACGAGGATACGGTGGATGCTTTCCTGTCGCGCCACGCGGATTTCTCGGCGGAAGCCTTCTCCTTGCCCGGAGCAGATGCGCCAGACGGGATGCTGACGTGCTATCCGCACCGCATGAAGGGCGAGGGGCACTTTGTCGCCCTCCTGCGCAAGCACGGCGACGCACCCTGTAATTGGCAGAAAGCGCCAGAGAAAGATGCGCCGAGCAAGGACGCATTGCAAGCCTTGCGCGCCTTCTGCCCGACGGCAAACGCGAATGTGATGCGCACCGGCAGCGGCAAGCCCGGACGCAGCCGCGACGAATCAGTGACGCTGAGCTGCCTGCCCGACCGTCCGGTCTGCGACGGCATTCAGGTCGTCCGCTGCGGCTTGCAATTGGGGACGGTGCAGAAGAAGCTGTTTGTGCCAGACCACGCGTGGGCGATGAGTATCTTTCCGCCGGATGTGCCGCGTGTGGAACTCACGCGGGAGGATGCGCGCCGCTATCAGGCGGGTGAGACGCTCCCGGCGGATGGAAAAGGCTGGGCGCTTGCGTGCTGCGACGGCATTCCGCTCGGCTGGGGCAAAATCTCCGACGGGCAGATGAAGAACCACTATCCGAAGGGATTACGCCGCCCGCTTCGCTGATTGCAGCACGGCGGCGTTCCAAATCACGCGCACAAGGCTGCCTGCCAGCATCGCCAGCACCGCGCCGAAAATCCGCACGCTCGGCATCGGACAGAGGGCGCTCATGACCACCAGCGTCAGCACGGAGGAAACAATGGTGCCCGTCATGGCGCTGCGCTGAACACCCAAGCCCGTCACCAGCCCGAATTGCACCTGCTGGATAGCAAACAGCATCGACAGCGGGGAGAGCGCCATCAGCACACCCGTCAGCGCCGGTTCATCGTAGAGCAGCATCGAAATCGGCTGCGCGAAGAGAAACAGCACGCACGAGGACAGGCAGCCGATCAGTCCCGCCATCAGCAGCAATTGCCGCATGGTGCGTTTCAGGCGGACGTGGTTGCTTTCCTGCCGGGACACGGCGGGCGCGGCGACCATGCACATGGCGCTGGTGACGATGCCGGGCGCCATGATGAGCGGCATCGCCATCCCGTTCAGCAGCCCGAACTGCGCAGTCGCGGCGGACGCGGTCAGCCCGGATTGCCGCAGGCACAGCGGCAGCAGCACGGCCGTCAGCATCCGCAGGCACGTCTGGCAGAGGCGCGAAACGGCGGTTGGGGCGGATAACGCCAGCAGCTCACGGCGCAAATCGGCGGATGGCACGCCCGGCGGCAGCGGCGCACGGCGGCGGAACATCATCCAAACGCAGATACCCGCCAGAATCCCGGCAAAACCCGGCAGCGCGGCACGGACGGACAGCGGCGACTGCGTGAAAATCAGCAGCAGCATCAGGCTTCCGACGAACCGGACGACCTGCTCGCTGCATTCGCACTGCGCGGGCGTGAGCATATCGCCGCGGCCGTAGAACCACCCGCTGTACACGGCGCAGCAGCCCAGCAAAAACACGGCGGGAATGCTGATGAGAATCGCGGGGAGCGTCCGAAAGTCGCTGAGCAGCCACGCCATCCCCGGCGCGAGCAGGAGCAGCAGCGGCATCATCACCAGCGCAATCCGCCGATTGAGTGAAAGCCCCGCGCGCAGGACGGCGTGCTGATCGGCGTTCGGGCGCGCGGTCACGCGGCTCATGGCGGTCGGCAGTCCAGCGGTTGCGGGTGTCAGCGCCAGCATCGCGGCGGATGCGGAAAGCTCCATCACGCCGATGGCCTCCGCGCCCATCAGCCGCGCCGTCATCAGGCGGAAGAGGAATCCAAGCCCGCGCGTGAAGCCGTTCGCAATGGTCAGCGTCAGCGCCTGTTTTTTGAGGGTCTGGGGCATAAAAGCGCCTCCTTTGCCCGCAAACTTATGCGCCGCCGCTGAAAAACTTGACAGAATCCGCGAAAGCCGATATAATGGGGAACAAACATGCAGGAGGACACAAGTATGGACAAGTGGGACAGCCGATTTATGGAAATGGCGCACGTCATCGCCGGATGGACAAGCTGCTATCGTCCGGGGCGGAGCATTGGCTGCGTCATCGTGAAGGATAAGCGCATCATGACGACGGGCTACAACGGCGCGCCGGCGGGCCTCAAAACCTGCCGTGAGCGCGGCGAGTGTATGCGCGACCGGCTTGGCATTCAGTCTGGCACGCGCGCCGAACTCTGCTACGCCATCCACGCGGAGCAGAACGCCATCATTCAGGCGGCGAAACTTGGCGTTTCCATCGACGGCGCGACGCTTTACTGCACGCACCAGCCGTGCAGCGTGTGCGCGAAGATGATTATCAACGCCGGTATCCGCCGCGTCGTGTATCAGGAGGGCTACCCGGACTCCTTTTCGCTGGATATTTTTGAGGAAGCGAAGGTTCAATTGGAGCGCTTCGACCCGGAAACCGCGCCGGAAATTAACCCGTAAAGTAAAGAACATCCCGTCTGATTTCGGTCAGGCGGGATGTTTTCGTATTCACTTTTCTTCCGGATTCGGCTCTTTTCCGACGCACCAGCCGCGCAGTTTGTTGATGCTGCGTTCCACCGCGTCGCGGCTGTCCTTCCACGGCTCGGCTTGAAAGCGGTAGTCGAATTTCTTGATGAACCAGCTCACGTCGCCCTGAATGCGGTCGAACGCCTCGGTTTCCAGCTTGCAGATGAGGTCGGCAAAGGCGGATAATTCGCGCTCTGGCAGCTCATGCGGCGCGAGTTTCAGCAGCTGCACCGCGTGGGGGAGGCAGACACCCTTGCTCTGCGCAAAATGCTTGCGGAAGTCCGAATCATTCTGGTAAAGGTGGAAAAATGTGTGCAGATAGCGGTTCATGTTGTCCTCAATCGCGTCGCAGACGATGCAGGTGCTGCACAGCGCGTCAAGCTCCTGCACGGCGGCTTCCATCGCCTTGGCTGGTGACGGCGTTTTGCCGGACAGACGGTCGAGAAAGGACGAATTGCCGCTGGCGGCTTTGCGGATGTCGCTGAACGCTTTGTTTAATTTGCCGCGCGTCTCCGTCAGGTGCGATTCGAGCATCAGCGCGTGGCCGAGCCGATTGTCGCCCTTGAACAGCATCCGCTGGTGGTGCTGGCAGAAGCCCTTTTTGTTCACCTGAATGCGCACGTCCGGCTCCATGACCGACGCGCCGAGCGAATATTCAATCTGCTGCAGTTCCACCCGGCGCTGCAGGGCGCAGAGCAGGCACTCGCCGTCAATTTTCGCCGCGTCCCAAACCGGAATGGTGTCGATGTGGTATCGCATGTGCTGTCCTCCTGTGGATTCTTGCTTCGATTCTTGCTCCTATGGTAGCACATTTTGCCGAAAAGCGCAAGTCATTTTCGCTTCCGCGCGGGCATATCGTCTGCCAGACCAAAGGAAGTGGAGGCGAAGAACATGGGACGCGTGGAACAGCGGCTTTATCGGCAGCAGATGGCGCGCAGGCGGCTGGGGCGCATGATTGTACTGACGCTGCTGATTTTTGCGGCGGGTGCGCTGACTATCTCTCGCAACGCCGCGTCGCACCTGACAGCGGAGACGATTGCGCAGCCGACCGCCACGCCGATTGCCGCCGCCTATGACCAGACAGTCGTCTCGCGGGAGATTACGCTTGCGGCGGAAACGTGGTACGCCATCCAGACCGGTGTTTTCTCCAACGAGGATGCCGCGCGGGAGAAAGCGGAACTGCTCAGCGACCGCGGCGCACCGGGCGCAGTCGTCGAGGACGGCGAAAAGTGGCGCGTGTTCATTGCCTGCTACGGCACGGAGACGGATGCTGCATCCGTGCGGCAGCGGCTGGGCGAAAATCAGCGCATTGAAACGTACCTCTACCGCTGGACATGCCCGGAATTGCAGCTCCGGCTGAAGGGAATGGCAGGTCAGGTGGATGTTGCCGAGGCGGGGTTCACGCTGCTGCTGCAAGCCGCGCGGACGCTGCGGGACACCGCGTCCCTGCTGGATGCGGGCGAACTGACGCTGACGGAAGCGCAGGAGCAGATAACAGCGCTGGACGGTCAGATGACGCTCTGGCGGCAGACGGCGCAGGAGCGCTTCGGGCGCAATCCGCCGTCGCCGATCAAGGAGCTGCTGGCGCTGTCGGACGCGTGGACGCAGATCAGGGGTAATCTGGAGAATCAGGATAGCAAAACAGCCCTATCCGCCCAGCTGAAACTGGAGGGAATCGGGCTGTTCGGGCGGATGATTGCGCTTCGGCAGGGGATGGGCGCATAGTTACCGCTTGCGGATGACACCCGGCACGTCCTCGCCAAACACGATGGCGCGGATGGCGGCAGCCACGCCTTGCGCATCGTTCGTTAGCGTCTCAAATCGTGCGGATGCCCTCACACGCTCGTTTGCGTTGCCCATCGCGACGGAAACGCCCGCCGCCTTGAGCATACTCAAATCGTTGTCGCTGTCGCCGAACACCATCACTTCGTCCATCGGGATATTCAGCGACTTCGCGAGCGCCTGAAGCGCGCTGCCCTTGCTGGCGCTGCGCGGTACAATCTCAATGTTGTCCCACCAGCTGCTCGTCACGTCCGCATCGGGGCACCTATCGCGCACGAACGCACGCAAATCGTCCAGCAGCGGCAGATTCTGCGAGAAAACGACCACCTTCACGCAGTCCTGAATCACCGCGTCGATGCCCTGTTTCCGGTTACGGAAAGCAGTGCGCCCGCCCGCGCGGTTCAGGAATGTGCCGATGACCACCTGCGCGCGGGAAAGCGGCATGTCGTCCGACGCAACCACCTCGTGAACGCCGAACACCGCGTACTGCACGTTTGCTTCGTCCAACCGCGCCGTGATGCGATGGACAGTCGGCTGCGGCAGGTGGTGCGCCTCCTGCACGTCGCCCAGCGGCTTCACCAGCGTCACCGCGCCGTTGAGCGCAATGACGTGCATTGGCAGCTTCGCGTCCACGGCAAAAAAGCTCGCGTCGTCCGGCAAACGCCCCGATGCCAGTGACAGCACGATGCCCTTTTCCGCCGCGCGGCGCAGTACATCCGCCGTTTCCGGCAGAATCAGCGGTTCATCCGTCAGCAGCGTGCCGTCCATGTCGGTGGCAATCAGGCGAATCGGCATTTGCAATGACATGAATTTCCTCCTTAGAACGGGCACTTTACGCGGAACGTCCGCCCGTCCAGCTGCGGCAGCGCGCCGCCCGTGTCCAGCGTCAACTGCGCCGCGCATAGGCAGAGCTTCCCCTGCATTTTCATTTGCCGATTGAACGCGCGGTCGCCGTACACGTCGTCGCCCAGCAGCGGATGCCCCAGTGCCGCCATATGCGCGCGGATTTGGTGCGTCCGCCCTGTAATCAGGTGGACTTCCACGCGGCTGACCGCGCCCTGTTCCAGTGTTTCATACGCCGTCACAATCGGGCGCGCGCCGGGGACGGCGCTGTCGTGGATGGTGACATGCGCGGCTTTCGCGTCCTTGAGCAGGTAGGCGCGGCAGGTGGCTTTCGGCGGCTTCATCATTCCGCGCACAAGGCAGATGTAGCGCTTGTCCATTGTGCGGTCGCGGAAGGCGCGCTCCAAAATGCCCTCGGCCTTCTCCGTCTTGGCGAACATCAGCAGCCCGCACGTCTGGTTGTCCAGCCGATGGCACGCTTTTGGCGCACGCGCATCGGGAGTTTGCTGACGAACGTGCCGCGCGGCCAATTCGGTCAGCGTCACGCCGCCCTTTTCGTCCGCCTCTACGCTGATGCCCGCCCGCTTGTTGACCAGCAGTACATCCGCATCCTCGTACACGACATCCAGCAGCGGTGCGGTCTGCTCCATGCAGAATACTTCCACGCGTTGCCCGGCGTGCACGCGCACATCCGGCTTGACGCGCTTGCCGTCGAGTTTCACGTCGCGATGGGAGAACGCCTCCTGCGCCGCGCGGGAGGGCAGTTCCGGCAAAAAACGGCGGATGCAGGCGTCTATGCGCAGCCCCTCCGCCGCAGAATCGGTTTGAAATGTGTATTTCATGATAGCTCCTGTTATTGCACCAGCGCGGCACGGTAGGTACCCCAGCGCGGCGTGAAAGCGTACAGGCGATGCAGGCACGCCGTCAGTTCCTTCGTTGGCGGAATCGGCAGCATTGCCCGCACAACCTCCATCAGCTCTGACCACGTTACATGCTGCTTGACCAGTATCCGCAAATCATGCGCGCTGCTTTCCTCCGCCGTTTCCAGCCCCATGCAGCTGTCCAGCAGAGCCGAAAGCTGTGCGTCTGTCTCAAATTCCTCCGGCAGCAGGTCGCGCGACGCCATCAGCGCCCGTTCGCTCGGCAAATCCGGCTGATACCCCATCGGAAAGCCGCCTTCCCGCAGGATTTTCTCCGGGTCAGCCAGCCCCGGATGCAGCAGAAACAGCTCCCCAGCGCGGTTGTAGTAGAAATCGTTGCCCGCCTTCAAGTAGCGCAGCGCCAGCGCTTCGTCGTTCGCGTATGAATCGTGCAGCACGCTTTCGTAGAGCCGGGAAAGCGCCTGTTTCGCGCTCAGCATCCCGGACAGGTAGAGCGCCGCCTTCGTGTCCGTGTCGAAGAACAGCAGGCGGCTGCGCAGTTCCTGATGCCGCTGCTCGCGCAGAATCAGCGAAAGCGGGGTCATCAGTTCCTGCGGCAGGTGCAGCAGAACGTCCTGCTCGTCCACCTCCAGCGTACACCAAAGGCGGCGCAGCAGTGATTCAGCGGCGGACAGCTCCTGCCAGCCGTCGATGCGCGCCTGACCTCCGCAGAGAATCAGCCGGACAATCAGCGCGTGTTCCGTCTCTGTCAGCAGCGCGGCTTCCACGGGCAGGCGCGCAAGCACATTCGCCCGCATCTCCCGCAGTGTGTGCAGCACGGACGATTTTGGCGATTCCTCCGCGTCGTAAGAGCATTGCCACCAGCATTCGGTCTCCCGCTCGTCCTGCAGCGTGAAAATCGACTCGGTTGGGTAGCTCAGCAGACGCGTCTCGCACGCTTCCATCTGCCTTTGGTGGAGCATGGACTGCGTTTTGTCCGCCCAGTGCATCCTTTGCAAATCAAATTCGCGGAGCATGAAGCCTCCTGATACACAAATAATAGGGGATAGCAGCCATTACAGCTCATCCAGCAGCATTTCCAGCGAGATGGGGACAAGCAGAATGCCCGCTTCGGGCAGGGCAACCGTGTTTTCCAGCAGATAGAACACCGGGTCGCCGTTTTCATCCAGATAGAAATCCTCTTCCGGATAGAACGCGGCTTCCAGCTCCTCGAACGTCAAGCCGTCATAGAATGGCACGTCGCCGGATTTCATCATCCGCTCGATTTCCGCCCACACCAGCTCGCGCACGCAATTGTCCGCCTTCGCCGTCTGCCGGTCTTGCAGCCAAGTGTCCACCTTGCCGTCCTGCGTCAGAATCCCCAGCAGGTAGGGCAGGCTGATGATTTCACCCGCGCGGCTGCCTGTCAGCGCGAACACATGCCCGCTGATGGTGGTGGACTCGCTGTCCGGGCGCTTTGTGTGCTTCGTGACGAGAATCGAGAGGTAATCCGCCGTCTGGCAGGTGACTTCATACGTCACGTCGACGATGGTCGCCTGCGCCGCGCCGTCGGTCAGCCCCGCGTTCATCGGCGCTTCAAAGGCAAGGGTGTCATCAGCGGTGTAGGCATAGGTTGTGTTGAACATCGCAGCGATTTCGTCGTCGCCGGCCAATTGCGGATAGCGGTAGCGGTAGATGTACGTCGCGGTGGATTCGTCCGAGCCCGCCGGGTAAAGGTATTCGCCCGTCAGATCGTCGGCAAATTCGTAGCCGTCCGCCAGCGCGGGCAGCGTCAGCAGCATCAGCAGGAGAAGCGGCAGCAGATACCGGAATGCTCTCTTCATGCGCGTGCCCCCTTGCTCAAATCGGCGGATGCGCTGATGGCGGCAACGTTGCCCTCGCCGACTGCCTTGGCGATTTGCAGCGGCTGACCCGTGCAGTCCCCGCAGGCGTAGACGCGCGGCAGATTCGTCGCCATCCGCCGGTCAACGGGGATGAACGCGCCTTCGGTTTTCAGCCCCGGCAGCAGCGTGTCCGGCGATACGGCAGGACGGAAGATGAAGATGCCGTCGTAGCGGTATTCGCCCGCGTCCGTCTTGAGCACCAGCTGATTTTCTTCGTGCCGGATGGACTGCGGCTTGCCCGCGCACAGGCGGTACGGCGGATTTTCCGGCTGCGCGTGCTGCGCCAGCAGGTAGTAATCCACCTCGGATGCCAGTCCGGCGAGAAATTCCGCTTCTTCGATGCCGCCCGCCCATGCCGAAAGCACTGCCACTTTCTTGCCGCGGTAGAACATGCCGTCGCATGTGCCGCACCAGCTTACGCCGCGCCCCAGCAGCTCTTCTTCGCCCGGCAGCAGCTTTGGACGCGCCGCGCCCATCGCCAGCACAATTGCGCGGCTTTCGATGATGTCGTTGCCGACCAGCGTCATGTAGCCGTCGCTGTTTGGCATAATCTGCCGCGCAAGCTGTTCGATGGTCACGACGCCCATGTCCGCCGCCTGCGCCCGGAAGCGTGAAAGCAGCTCTTTGCCGCTGATTTGCGGCAGACCGGGGTAGTTGTCGATGCGTTCTGCGCGCTGAAGCCAGCTGGTGGCGGACTGCGCGCACGCGACCGCCGTCGTCAATCCGCGCTGACGGGCGGTCATGGCGCAGCTCCACGCGGCGGGCCCCGCGCCGATAATCAGAAGGTCATAGGAAGCCATACTGTTTCCTCCCCAGGGTTATTGATAGGTATAGCGCGCAATCAGCCACGGCATGGCGCTGTATGTGCCGTATGCGTCGCAGTAGATGCGCAGGTAGTCGCCCACCGCCCAGTCGGTTTTCGACTTGTTCTCAATGACCACGGGGCGGCTCTGACCGTCCTCGCCTGTGTAGACGATGGCTGTCTGCGGCTTGGTGGAGATGATTTCGGCAATCGTGCCGACGACCAGATACACCTGCGAATGCTCGGAACGGTAGGTGATGTTTGACATCAGCTCGGAGTATTCGGCGGAGTTGTTCAGCGGCCACGCTTTGCGGGTGTACACGTCCTGATTCGGAACGTAATAGATGGTGTAGTCCACGCGCGAAGTCTTGCTGTCCCCATAGGAGGACGTGATGGTAATCGTGTTGTCGCCGATTTTATCGAAGATGGCAACAAACTTGAACTCGCCCGTCGTATCCAGATTCGTAATGTCAAGGTCGGAGTGATGCGTCAGCACGTCCACCGTTGCGCCGGGTTTGGTCGTCGCGGAGATTTCGAGGGTGGATTTGCTCGTTGATGCGTATGTCGTCACCGCCAAGTCCAGCGGAATCTCTTGCACTTCGCGGTAGAGGGTGAGGTCGAGCGCGTTTTCGCGGCAGTACGGCGCACGGACGCGGAATTTGAACACATTGTCGCCAATGGGCTGAACGGTTGCGTTGTAAATCAGCAGACCATCCTCGCTCACCGTGTCGGAAATGTCCACCTCGTTGACCGTCACTGTTGAGCCGGGACGCACTTGCAGCTGCACGGAGTACATAGCGGTCGTTACTTCCTGCCGCATGGATTCCGGTGAAACCAGCGCAATTGGGCTGAGTGGAATGGAAATGTCATACTCAATGGGGTCAAGCGCCTTCTGCCGGCCGTTCGCGGTTTTCAGGAACGCCTTGAGCGTCACATGCATCGTCTCGTTTTCCACACCGACGCTCGGCAAGTCGCGATACCAGAGGTAATCCGGAATCTCAACCGTCGCGAAGCCGTCCACCACGGGGTACGTTGCCTGCATCGGCGCGCCGACGTAAATCTGCTGCCCGTCCTCGCCGGGAATGAGCACCGTGTGCGCCGCCAAATCATCCACAATGCTGGACGTGATGGATGCGTTCGACCCGCTGGAGGTGTTCAGCAGCCCCAGATGGGACAGCGCGAAGAATCCGCCGACGCCCACGAGACCCGTAACCAGCAGGATAATCAGCACCCGCAGCGTCACCCGGAAGCCCTTGCCGCGCGTGCGGTAGGATTTCATTTCGTTCATGCGCGGCGGGGCGGATGGAATCGTGTTCTCCTGCAGCATGGTGACGAGCGGGTCGTATCCACGGGTGTCCTGCCAGATTTTCGGCTGAGGGACGACGTTGTCCGCCATCGCCGCGCTCTGCGCAGACGCATTGCGCTCGTCTTCGTGCCCGACCATGCGGACGCGCCCAGCGTGTGCATTCATCAGCGATTCGCGCGAGGAATGCATGTGGATGGTGGTCGCGCCGGAAGGGGCGGAGCGCATCGAGGCTTCTTCCTTCATCCGCTCCAGACGGCGTGCGCCGCGTACTTTGCGCTCTTTCAGCTCCGTCATGTCCGTGGCGAGTTCATCCCGTCGGTCGCTGGATTCGTCAACTGCGCCGTCCTCGTCAACGTGGATGTACTTCTTCGGTTCTTTGTCTTCCTTGCGGAACTGCTCCTGCCACGCGGGCGTTTCGGCGCTTTCTGGATTCAGCGGCGCGCCGCAGCGGATGCAGTTGGGCAGGGAAGCACGGTTCCATTGACCGCATTGGGGACACTTCATGGCGGAAACTCCTTCTTATGTCAAAACTTTGAGGGATTAGAAATCAATCGGGTCATCCTCGTCGTTGTCGTCAATGACGAGCCAGCCGCTGGAGAGGAAGTTCGCCATGTCCTCGCGGCTCATCACCCAGTCCACTTCCTGCACCGCCATACCCGCGTAGCTGATGGGGTGCACCGCGTCATCCTGCGGGATGCGCAGTTCCTCAATCACGCAGGTGCGCAGCTTCAGCGCCTGCTCCATGGCGGCAATCATGTCGTCGAGCGTCATGTTCGTCTGAAGATTGTTCTTCATGATGACGTCCACAAGGTCGCGCGCCTGATCGTAGGTAAAGGTACGGCACTGGTCTGCCAAGGTGGACATGACCGTGCGGGCGCGCTGTGTACGCATGAAGTCGCCGCCGCCGCCCGCCTTGCGGATGCGCATGTAAATGACCGCCGCGCGCCCCGTGAAGCGGTACGTGCCCGCCTGCGCCATCGTCGGCTCGGTTTGACCGGGGTCAAGCGGATAGCGCCGCAGATATGCCGCCTCCGACGCGTTGACTGTGATATCCACGCCGCCCAGATAATCAATAATGTTGGCAATCATCTGGAAATTCAGCAGAATGTACTTTTCAATTTTGATACCCAGGTGCTGGCTGATAACCTTGCACAGCGCTTCCGGCCCGGAATTGCGCGCGATGTAGTTGATGCGCCCAATCACGCCGTCGGGGCGCTCCACCAGCGCGTCGCGGATAATCGACGTGAGCATGATGCGGTGCGTCACCGTGTCCAGTGTGACAATCACGATGCCGTCGGTGTTCACGAGTTTGTTCGTCCACTGGTCGGAGCAGAGCAGCAGATAGTGGTGCAGCCCTTCGCGTGGTTCGGGGATGCTGTCATAATCAATCGTCGGAATCGGCTTCGGGGTGTCCGCCAGCGCGGGCGCGGCAAGACAGGGGATGAGCAGACAGAGCATCAGCAGCAGACTCATCAGGCGTTTCATCGTGATTTCTCTCCTTTGTTAGAGCATTGAATGCTGCAAGACATATTGGTCACCATATGCAGCTTCTTCATTATAGCATTCCTTTGCGCGAAAAGGAAGGGACAAACCGCCTTCCTGCGGATTTTTACATTTCCGCTGCGCGCAGTTACGCGAAAAAAGCTCTCTGCCTGTGTGACAGAAAGCTTTTTTTCGGCAAAAATGCGGTTACAGCGCCTTTTTAATCAGGTCTTCCAGCGCCGCCTTCGGGTGATAGCCCACCAGCGTGTCCACCACCTGACCGTCCTTGAACAGAATCAGCGTCGGAATGCTCATCACGCCGAACTGCTGGGCGAGTTCGGGACACTTGTCCACGTCCACCTTGCCGACGACGACGTCATCCGCGTGCGCGGCGGAAACCTCCTCCACCACCGGCGCGAGCATCCGGCACGGGCCGCACCACGTTGCCCAGAAGTCCACCAAAACGGGCTTGTCCTGCTTCACAAAAGAAGAAAATTCACTGCTCATAAGTTCCTTGGCCATAAAAACACATCCTTTCTCAATGGTAATGTCAGTTTTTGAGCGCGTCTGCGGCAGAAATCACGCGCAGCAGCTTTGGCGCATATTTTCCGGACTCACTGCGCTTCTTTTCCGTCGCCGTCAAGCCGATGAGCGCCGCCGCCAGCCCAATCACACCGCCGATGGCACTGCCCGCCGTCTCGCTCTGCGGCGCAACCAGCGCGCCCAGCAGCATACCGACGAACAGCCCCGCCAGCGGCAAAAGATACGCCAGCGCGGATGCTTTGACAACCGTCTGTTCGGGCAGTGACACCACTGCCACGTCGCCCACATGCCCTTCGCCCTTCACCAGCAGTACATGCTTCTTTTCACCGCCGATGCAGGCGTGGCATTTTTCGCAGTCGCCGGGGCGGCAGAAGGTGACTTCCAGCGTGTCGCCGGAAACCGCGGTAATCGTTCCTGTTCTTTCCATGAAGTTGTCCCTCCTTGCAAGAGATGCTTCATTATAGCACAGGAATGCAGCCGCGTCAATCCGCGCTTTCCTGACAAAGACAGTATACCCCGCTTTTTGCAAAGTGAAACCGGCTTTTTACGAAATTCATTGCGCCGTCATGATGCGCACGCCTGACGCGGGAACGCCTGTATGCACCTGCACGAGTGTCAGCACCAGCGCGGTGTCCTGCTCCGTGATTTCCTGTTTTTCCGTCACGATGGTGACGCTCCCGTCCGTTACCACAGCGCAGCACGGCGCGAGCTCCGAGGTCAGCAGCGCCCCTTCCAGCGCTAACTGCGCCTGATGCAGCGCAACGTAGGCTTGCAGTTCTTCCGCCGCGCTTTGCCGCGCAGCGCGGTCGGTGTTTTCGCTGCTGATGAGGGTTTCCAGCGCCGCCATGTCGCGCTGATAGGCGCTGTCGCGGCTGATGCGGAATGCCTCCAAGGGCGATGCGCTTGATTCAGCGGATGTCATAGGCAGCGTCACACGCTGCGCCTGCGGGGATGACGGGCGCAGCAGAAGCGCCGCGGTGAGCGAAAGCGCCAGTGCCGCCATCAGCAGCCAGTTCTTTCGGCGGACAAGGAATGTCGGCAGGGATTGCAGCTTCATGGGGCGTTTCCTCCTTTTCGCGGATACACGGCGACGCGGCTGCTGTCCAGCCCAAGAAGCGTCGTCACGGCTTCCTGCAAGCGCAGGCGGACGGCAATGTCCTCCGCGCCGGACGCCACCACCACCGCGCCGCAGGGGTGACTGTCCTCTGTGTAGATGGTTACGCTGACGCTGCCCGCCCCCGCGATTTCGGACAGCACGCGGGCAATACGGGTTTCCTCGTCGGGGCTGCTGCCGCTGATTGCACTCACGGACAGCGCCAGCACCACGCAAAGCGCGATTGCCGCATACAGCCAGCCGTCCCGCCGAAGCAGCTCCCGGAAGCGGGTCATGTTCATGGGGCGTCCTCCTGCGCGGATGGCTGGCGCGACAGGGCATCCACCGCATCAGCAAAGGAAAAATCAGCCGTTTCAGACAGGGGTGACGCGGCGGAAGCGCTGCTTTCCGGCTGCGAAAACCGTGTACACAGCGTTTGCAGCGCCGTCAGCCACGAGAGCAGCAGCAGCAGACTTGCCACCAGATGCACCGTGCTTTTCAGCCTCGTTTCCGGCAGCAGAGACAGCAGGAGCGAAGAAAGCAGCGACAGCACCGCAAACCCGGTCAGCGCTTCCATCGTCATTCACCTCGTTATCGCAGCATCATCGTGAACCCGCTGACGGCAATCAGCTGCGCAATCAGCATCAAATACATGGCAGCTGCGGATAATTGCAGCACGAACAGCAGCATCAGCACCTTCGCGAAATCGTGGATGCACCCGGCGAGCGAACCGTCGGATACCGGCTGCATCAGCGCGGACGCGAGCTTGTAGAGCATTGCGGCGGCCAGCGTTTGGCACAGCGGCAGCACCGCGCGGGACGCTATGACGATCAGCCCCGTCACGCCCAAGGCGCTTTGCACCAGCATCCCGGAGCCGACCAGCGTGTCCACCGTGTCCGCGAACAGCCCGCCGACGAATGGCACGAGGTTGTTCAGCGCGTACTTCGCCGTGCGGAGCGTCACGCCGTCAATTGCCGCCGCCGTTACCGAGCGCGTCGTCAGCACGCCGATGAACACCGTGAACCCAATGCCCAGCGACCACACCGCGCATTGCTGCGTAAATTCCGCCAGCCGCTGCACGCGGATTCCATCGCCCAAATGGCAGAGCATACACAATACCCCCGACGCGACCGCCAGCGGCACGGTTATGCCGGAAATCAGGCTTGTCATCGCGCTTGCCGACGCCACCACCGCCGGCTGCATCAGCGCCGAACCCGCGCTCCCGCCAACTGCCGCCATCATCGTCAGCAGCATCGGCAGCAGTCCCTGCATCCCCGCGGAAATCTGCTGCACCGTCGCAACCGCCAGCGTGATGTGGTCGCTCAAATCCTGCGTGAGAAACACACACACGAACAGCTGCACAACGATGCGTCCGCATTCGCTGCTTCTGCCGCTGAACTGCTTCAGCAGCGCCCAGAGCAGCGCGGGGGCAATCAGCCGCGTCAGCCGCCAGAGACTTTGCCGCACGGCAGAAAAGAACTGCCGCGAGAGCAAATCGGCGGTCTGCTGAAAGTCGATGGTCATTTCGCCGCGCGCAATGGCGGTCAGCGTCTGCCGGAAACCGCCGGTTTGCGCGAAGGGGTCGTCGTCGGAGAGGGCGGATTCCAGTGCGCCGCTGTCCAAGGCGGATACGATGGTGTCGATGCCGCTGGAAAGCGATTCCGCTTTATTGCTTGATTCGCCCGATTCTGCGGATGCGCCTGCCGTCAAGACAGCGGCAAGGACACAAGCTGCGACAACAGCGCCTGCAAGACGGGCAATGCGCTGGAGAGCAGCAGCACCCGCCCGGCGAACTCCACTTTCAGCGCAAGGGCTTCCTCCTGCGCGTCCCGGCACGTCTGCGCCGCAAAGTCCAGCAGGAGCGACAGCCCGGCGATTTTGAGCAGCTGCTGCATGAAGCTGTCGTCCAGCCCGCTCATGGCGGATAAAGACGCAATCCCGCGCACCAGCGCCGAGAGCGCCGGAAGCGCCGCCAGCAGCACGATTGCGCCCGCGCCCAGCGATACGCCCCACCCGGCTTCCGGCCGCAGACGGCGCAGAATCAGCGCCACCAATGCCGCGCAGACCGCAAAGCCCGCCAGTTTTCCCGCCGTTTCCATCCCGCACCCTCATCCAAGTTGGAAAATCGTTCGCACGTTGGTGAACAATTGCGATAAAAGCGACACGACCATCAGCAGCACAATCGCCAGCCCGGCGACTGTCGCCAAATTCGCCAGCTCACTGCGCCCGGAGCTATTCAGCACCGACGCCACGACCGTCGTGAGGATGCCGACCCCGGCAATCTGAAAGAGCAGGTCAAGCTGCATGGAACTTTCCCCCTTACATCAGGATAAGCAATAGGCACAGCCCGCCAATCCAGCCCAGCGTCTGGTACAGCCGCGCGTCCTTGTCCGCCTTGCGTGCCGCTTTCTCGTGCATCAGCGCCACCTCCTGCCGCGCGTTTTCCACGGCGAGCAGTCGGCTTTCGAGGCTGCCGCGGCTGAGCAGGTGCATCATTCGGCTGATGATGTCCTTTTCGCTGATTGCCGGACACAGCCTGTCCGTCAGCACGCCCGGCGAGGAGAGTGGCGCACGTTCCAGCGCGTCCGCAAGCTGACGCAATAGCGTATCCGGCGGATGATTCCCGTCCGCGCACAGGCGAAACGCTTCCGGCAGCGAGTATGCGCACGATGCCATCAGCAGGTGCAAATGCGGCAGCACTTCGCCCCAGCGCGCCAGCCGCTGCGCCTCCTGCCGCAGGTGCGTGGACAGGTGCAGCCCCGCCAAGGTGGACAGCAGCGCCGCGCAAATCGGAAACAGCAGGCGCGTCATGACAAGGGAATCGGGCTGCCGCAGCGGTCGTGCAGCGCGGTGATTTTCCCGCCGCCCTCGCTGGAAAGCAGCACATACAGGTCGAAGCACCGCCGGGAGAACAGGGGCGATAATGCCGGGCGATTCGCCGTTTCCGCCAGCGCCGTTCCGTGCACCGTCGCCAGCACCGACGCGCCGCACGCCCACGCGTCCATCACGCACGCCGCGTCCTCCGCGCCGGAGAGTTCGTCCATAGCAATCACGTTTGGCGCCATTGAGCGGATTAACCATGGCACCGCCTCCGCTTTCGGCAGCCCGTCCAATACGTCGGTGGATGCGCCCACATCCAATTGCGGCACACCGTCCACGCACGCCGCCAGCTCGCCGCGCTCGTCAATCAGCGCCGCTTGAACCGACATCGTATCCGCCATTTGCCGCGTCAGGTCGCGCAGGAGCGTTGTCTTGCCGCTGCCGGGTGCGCCGATGATGAGCACCGACGGCGTTTTGCCCGGAAACAGGGCGGGAAAGCGGCTGATGAGACCATCGGCACAGCCTTGCCATTCGCCTGCAATGCGGATGCACACGGACGCAATGTCCCGCAGTGTGCTCTGCCCGTTTTTGCGCGTGATGTGCCCGCACAGCCCCATGCGGTGGCCGCCGCGCAACGTCAGGTAGCCGCGCCGGGTCTCGTCTGCGCGCGCGAACAGGCTGTGCCCTGAAAGCGCCTCTGTCAGCGCCTCTACCTGCATTTGACCGGGAATCCAGTCGAGCTTCGCCGTCCGCGTCGCCGTTACGAACACGGCGGGGCGCTCGGCGCGGATGCGGATTTCGCGCAGTTCGCCCGGCAGCAGCATCGCCAATTCATCCCGGATGCACTCCGGAAAGCAGGGGGAGAGAAAATCGCGTGTTTCATTCCAATTCATGGTATCCCTCCTATTCAAACAGCGTCAATCCTAATTTCTGGTACAGCGCCCAATCTACCAGCCCGTTCGCTGAAAGGTTGAATGTTTCGCGCGCTTTATCCACCGCGCGCTGCGTCGCCGAGCCGAAAATGCCATCCGGTGTGCCGAAATAGAAGCCCAGCGCGCGGAGCTTCCGCTGCACGGCGCGAACCATGCTGGAGCGGTCGCCGTTTTTCAGCGTCCGCAGACTGCCGCCCAGTTCGCCGTACGCGCCGCATTCAATGACGACGACCGTTCCGTTGGGTACGCGTGCATAGAGGGCTTCCGCATCGGCGACGCGCATTCGGATGCACCCGTGGCTGGCGTTTGTGCCGATGGACTCCGGGCGGTTCGTGCCGTGAATGCCATAGTCGCCCCACGGGACGTTCAAGCCCAGAAAGCAGGTGCCGAAACCGCCCATCTCGCCCGAAAAGCGCCGGTTGATGCGGAACACGCCCAGCGGCGTCGGCGTATCCCGCGCGCCGGTGGCAATCGGGTATCGCGCGGCGATTTCACTTCCGCAGAACAGCGTCAGCATCTTCTGCTCCACATCAACGTGGATGGCGCAGACGGTGGAGGCGCTCCGCACGCGCCCGGCAAAGAGCGGAAAAATCAGAACAATCAGCAGAATCAGCAGCGAAAGGAGTCTGCGCAAGGGTGAACAGCCTCCTTTCGGGCGCATCTGCGCTTGCAGAAAGAGCATATGGAGCGCAGTGGACAGATAGAACGCAAAGTTTTTACGCAAAAATGATGAATAACTGCTTGATTTTAACACATCACATGCGTTATAATGGAGATAAAGACAGGGAGGTCTGTCTGGACAATACGATTAGGAGGAAAACCGAATGAAGAAGTTTCTTGCGGTTCTGCTGATGCTCGCCATGCTGCTGTGCGGCGCTGCTTTCGCGGAAGACACAGCCCCCGCGCTGACCAAGGACGTTGTGGTGCTCTTTACCAGTGACGTTCACTGCGGCATTGACCAAGGCTGGGGCTACGCGGGCGTGGCGAATATGCGCGACAGCCTGCAGGCAGACAACCATGTGGTGCTTGTCGATGATGGCGACGCGATTCAGGGCGAAACCATCGGCACGCTGACCAAGGGAAGCGCCATCATTGAGCTGATGAACGCGGTCGGCTACGACATCGCCATCCCCGGCAATCATGAATTTGATTACGGCATGGAGAACTTCCTCGAACTGACCAAGCAGGCGAATTTCCCCTACATCTCCGCAAACTTCACCTGCCGCGATGAGTTGGTTTTCGCGCCTTACGTCATCAAGGAATTTGACGGCGTGAAAATCGCCTTTGTCGGCATGACTACCCCGAACACGATTACCTCCTCCACGCCCGTCTACTTCCAAGACGATGCGGGCAACTTCATCTACGGCTTCATGCAGGATGAAACGGGCGATAAGCTCTACGCGGCGGTGCAGTCCGCGGTGGATGCGGCGCGCGCGGAAGGCGCAGCGTATGTCGTTGCCATGGGGCATATGGGCATTGAGGAAAGCTGCTCGCCCTACATGAGCACCGAGGTCATCACGCATACCACGGGTATTGATGCGTTCCTTGACGGCCACGCGCACGAGACGATGGCTTGCAACGAAGTTAAGAATGCTGAGGGCAAGACGGTGCTGCGCGCGGCTTGCGGCACGAAGCTGTCCTCCGTCGGCTATCTGCGCATTGCCAAGGATGGCAAGCTGACGACTGGTCTGTACACTTGGACGGTGGACATTGCCGCGCCGAAGCTGCTGAATCTGACGGGCGACGCGGCGGACGCGGTGGCGGCGCAGGTCGCCAAGCTCGACGAAATCCGTCAAACCGTCGTTGCAACCTCACAGGTGCCGCTCTACGTCAATGACCCCGTTGCGGTGACGGCGGAAGGCACGCCCGTCCGCATCGTCCGCAACGCCGAAACGAATCTGGGCGACCTGTGCGCTGATGCGTACCGCGCGCTGTCCAACGCGGACATTGCGTTCGTCAACGGCGGCGGCATCCGCAAGCAGATTGAAGCGGGCGACATCACGCTTGACGACATTTACAGCGTCCATCCCTTCGGCAACACCATGTGCGTCATCCGCGTGACGGGTCAGCAGGTGCTGGACGCGCTGGAATGGGGCGCGCGCGCTGTGCCGAGCGAAAACGGCGGCTTCCTGCAGGTCTCCGGTCTGACTTACGAGATTCACACGGGCGTCGCGTCCTCCGCTGAAAAGGACGAGAATGGCATGTTCACGCGCGTTTCGGGCGAATACCGCGTCAAGAACGTGATGGTCGGAGGTCAGCCCCTTGAACTGGACAAGACCTACACGCTGGCATCCCACAATTACATGCTGCTTGGCCATGGCGACGGCTACACCATGTTCGACGGCTGCGAAGTGCTGGGCGAGGACATGATGGTTGACAATCAGGTGCTGATTACCTACATCACGACCACCCTCGGCGGCGTGGTGGGCGAACAGTACGCCAACCCCTACGGCGACGGCCGCATTGTGGCGGTGGAATAATCAACATTTCCGGCTGGTGATTTCTGCGTTTGCAGGGGTCATCAGCCCCTTTTTTTTGTGTCCGGCAATTGTTTTCCCAATGTTTTTTGCTTGACAAGTGCCGGAAAAGATGGTATGATAACCGCAATTCAACAGAGACGCAAGTCTCCACAAGGCTATGAAGAGCAGCAGTAGCCGGGAAGTCGCTTTTGCAGAGAGCCGCGAACAGGTGCGAGTGCGGCAGGCGGACACCGGGGAAGAAACAGCTCAGAGCCGCCGCCCGAAAAGCGTTTGCTTAGTAGGCACGGACGGGGGAAGCCCGTGACAGCTTCGCGCAATCGTCATTTACGACCGTTGCGATAGAGATGCTCCGGCGCGCGCCGGGGAAAATTGGGTGGTACCGCGAGAAGTCTTTCGCCCCATGTGTTGGGGTTGAAAGGCGTTTTTTTATATCTGATACTATTTCCGGATGAAAATGCACCAAGATGCGCCGCAAATTTTTTCTTCTGCCTAACGCGAATGAAATGCAGCGTAGCAGCGCTACTGAATCCGGAAATAGTATGAAATTAGCAAGGAGGATGACCATGAAGCGGACACATTACTGCGGCGCAATCCGCAAAGAGCATATGGGACAGACGGCGAGGCTGTGCGGCTGGGTGCAGAATCGGCGCGATATGGGCGGCGTGATTTTTCTGGATGTGAAGGATCGCGAGGGCGTTGCGCAGGTCGTCTGCAATATGCAGTACCTGCCGCCGGAGGACTTCCACCATGCGGAAACGCTGCATATGCAGAGCGTGATTCAGGTGGAGGGCGAAATCCGTCACCGCGACGAAGAAACGTATAACCCGCGTCTGGCGACGGGCGAGGTGGAGTTGCTGGCAAAGCGCCTTGTTGTCCTCAGCGAAGCGCAGCCCCTGCCGTACTCGATGGACGAGGATGCAAAGGTGCGCGAGGAACTGCGGCTCAAGTACCGCTATCTGGATTTGCGCCGTCCGCAGTTGCAGAAGGCACTCCGCTTCCGGCATCAGGTGCAGATGGCGGCGGAAAAGTACCTGAACGGCGACGGCTTCACCTGCATTGAAACGCCGATGCTATGCAAGTCAACGCCCGAAGGCGCGCGCGATTACCTCGTGCCCAGCCGCGTGCATCCCGGCAAGTTCTACGCTCTGCCGCAGTCGCCGCAGATTTTCAAGCAGATGCTGATGGTCGGCGGCATGGATAAGTACTATCAGGTCGCCCGCTGCTTCCGCGACGAGGATCTCCGCGCCGATCGCCAGCCGGAGTTCACGCAGGTCGACATGGAGATGTCGTTTGTAGAGCAGGAGGATATCCTCCAGCACTTGGAGCGCCTGTTTAAGAGCATCTTCCGCGACGTGATGGGACGCGAAATCGGCTATGATTTCCCGCGCCTGACGTGGCAGGAGTCCATGGATCGCTACGGCTGCGACAAGCCTGATTTGCGTTTCGGCATGGAGATCCGCGACGTGACGGACTTGGCGGCGGAATGCTCCTTTTCCGTTTTCCGGCGCGTGGCGGACGAGGGCGGCAAGGTGCGCGCGCTCAATTGCAAGGGCTGCGCGGAGAAATTCACCCGCACAACCATCGAAACGCTGACCGACCACGCGCTGGGTTACGGCGCGAAGGGCATGGCGTGGATTCTCATTCACGACAGCGGCGAGGTCAACTCCATTTTGCAAAAGTACTTCACCAAGGCGCAGTGGCAGACGCTGCTGACCGCGCTGGATGCCCAAAATGGCGATTTTATTCTCTTCTGCGCCGATAAGTTCCAGACCGTCTGCCGAACGCTGTGCGGCTTGCGCCTCGAAGTCGGCGATATGCTGGGCTTGCGCGACAAGCAGGATTACCGCTTCTGCTTTGTCACCGACTTTCCGGAGTTCGAGTGGTCAGAGGAAGAGCAGCGCTATATGGCGATGCACCACCCCTTCACCATGCCGTATGAGGAGGATTTACCCTACCTGATGACCGATCCCGCGCGGGTGCGCTCACAGGCGTATGACGTGGTGCTGAACGGCATTGAGCTGGGTTCCGGCTCGATTCGTATCCACCGCCCGGACGTGCAGGCGCTGATGTTCCGCGCCTTGGGCTTCACCGAGGAAACCGCCCGCGCCCGCTTCGGCTTCATGATTGACGCCTTCAAGTACGGCACGCCGCCGCACGGGGGATTCGCTTTCGGGCTTGACCGGCTTGTGATGCAGCTGCTTGGCGCGGATTCCCTGCGCGACGTGATTGCCTTCCCGAAAGTGCGCGACGCATCCGATTTGATGACGAGCGCGCCGGATTTTGTCGATGCTGAGCAGCTGGAAGTGCTGCAATTGGGCGTTTCGACGGCGGCGGAGGCAGAGAAGCATCCGCAGAAAAAGCGCCCGACGATGGCGATTAAGACCGTCGCGGAGCTGGCGAAGCTGTCCCTGACGGCAGAAGAAGAAGTGACAATGGGCGAGGAGCTGAACACAATTCTTGGCTTTGCCGAAGCCTTGCAGGAAGTGGACACGACCGACATCCCGCAGACCGCGCACGTCATCCCGACGGAAAACGTGCTGCGCGAGGACATTCCGGCGGCGCCCTTCGACCGCGATTTGCTGCTCTCCAACGCGCCGACGCGCACGGAAGACTGCGTGAACGTGCCGCAGACGTTTGATTAAGGGAGGAATCAGGCATGAAAATTACCCGAATGACGCTGCTGGCGCTGTCCGATGCCATGCAGCGCGGCGATTTGACCTCCCGCGAGGTCACGCAGACGTATCTCGACCGCATCCATCAGGTGGAGGGCAAGGTGCAGGCGTATATCAGCCTGAACGAGGAAGAAGCGCTCCGTCAGGCGGATGAATGCGACAAGAAGCGGCAGCGGGGCGAAAAGGTGTCGCCGCTTTGCGGCATTCCCGTCGCCGTGAAGGACAACATCTGCGTCAAGGGCGGCAAAACCACCTGCGCGTCCCAAATGCTGGCGGATTTCGTATCGCCGTACTCCGCCACGGTCTGGGAGAAATTGCAGGCGGCGGGCTGCGTCCTGCTCGGCAAGACGAATCTGGATGAATTCGCCATGGGCTCGTCCACCGAAAACAGCGCGTTTCATCCCACGCATAACCCGCGTGATTTGTCGCGCGTGCCGGGCGGGTCGTCCGGCGGTTCGGCAGCGTGCGTCGCGGCGGATGAAGCCCCGTTCTCCCTCGGCAGCGACACCGGCGGCTCCATTCGCCAGCCCGCGGCGTTCTGCGGCGTTGTCGGCATGAAGCCGACGTATGGCATGGTCAGCCGCTATGGGCTGGTCGCGTTCGCCTCGTCGCTGGATCAAATTGGCCCGATGACGAAGACTGTGGCGGACAACGCGCTTGTGCTGGACGCGATTGCCGGCTACGATTGCCGCGACACGACCTCCATCAAACGCGGCTATACGCCCATGAACCGCGAGATGAAAGCTGGCGTGAAGGGCTTGCGCATTGGTCTGCCGAAGGAGATGTTCGGCGAGGGCTTGTCCGCTGATGTCCGAAAAGCCGTCATGAACGCCGCGAAGACGCTCGAACACCTTGGCGCGACGGTGAAGGAAGTCAGCATTCCGTCGCTGAAAGTCGCGCTTCCGGCGTATTACGTCCTGTCCTCGGCGGAAGCCAGCTCGAACCTTGCGCGTTTTGACGGTGTCCGCTATGGGCACCGCGCGGCAGAATACGCGGATTTGGAGGAATTGTACCTGAAGAGCCGCAGCGAGGGCTTCGGCGCGGAGGTCAAGCGGCGGATTCTGCTGGGCACTTACACGCTGTCCGCTGGGTACTTCGATGCGTACTACAAGAAGGCGCTGCAGGTGCGAACGCTCGTCATCCGCGAACTGAACGCGGTGCTGAAGGACGTTGACTGCCTGCTTTCGCCCGTCGCGCCGACGACTGCCTACAAAATCGGCGAAAAGACGATGTCGCCGCTGGAAATGTACCTCGGCGATATTGATACCGTCCCGGTGAATATCGCGGGCATTCCGGGCTTGTCGCTGCCTTGCGGGCTTGACCGCGCGGGGCTGCCCGTCGGCGTGCAGCTGATGGGCGCGACCTTCTCCGAACCGCTGCTCTACCGAGTCGGCTATGCGCTGGAAGAGGCGCTGGGCGAAATCTGCAAGGAGGCGACGCTGTAATGGCTTGGAAGATGATGGACGGATATGAAATGGTCATCGGCTTGGAGGTTCATGTGGAACTGAAAACGAAGACCAAAATCTTCTGCGCCTGTCCGACGACCTTCGGCGCAGCGCCGAACACGCAGTGCTGCCCGGTCTGTATGGGCTTTCCCGGCACGCTGCCGGTGCTCAATCGGCAGGTGGTGCATTACGCGGTGCTTGCGGGGCTGGCGACGGGCTGCACGATTGCGCGTTACTCCAAGCAGGACAGAAAGAATTATTTCTATCCCGACCTGCCCAAAGCGTACCAAATCAGCCAGTATGACCTGCCGCTGTGCGTCGGCGGGCACTTGATGGTGGAGACGGAAGCGGGCGAGAAGCGCATTGGCATCACGCGCATCCACATCGAGGAGGACGCGGGCAAGCTCGTGCATGACCCGGAGAAGGGGACGCTCATCGACTGCAACCGCTGCGGCGTTCCGCTGATTGAAATCGTGTCTGAGCCGGATATTCGCACGCCGCAGGAGGCTGTCGCGTACCTGCACAAGCTGAAGGCGGTCATCGAGTACACGGGCGTGAGTGACTGCCGGATGCAGGAGGGTTCGCTCCGCTGTGACGTGAACTTATCCATCCACAAAAAGGATGAACCGTTCGGCACGCGCACGGAAATGAAAAACCTGAACTCGTTTACGTCCGTTCAGCACGCGATTGAGGAGGAATACCGCCGGCAGGTGGAGGCAGTCAAGAAGGGCGAAGCGATTGTGCAGGAGACGCGCCGCTTCGACCAGACCACGGGCAAAACGTCCTCCATGCGCCGCAAGGAGAACGCCAACGACTACCGCTATTTCCCCGACCCGGACTTAGCGCCCATTGTGCTGAGCGACGAAGTCATTGCCGGGTGGCGCAAGGAACTGCCGCAGCTGCCGGATGTGCGCAAGGCGGCGTACATGGCGGATTACGGGCTGACGGCGTACGCGGCGGAGCAGCTGGTCTCCAGCAAATATCTGGCGGACTACTTTGAAACGGCGGCGCAGTCCACCGCGGCGGTCAAAATGCTGGCGAACCTGATGATCAGCGAAGTGTTCCGCCTGCTGGATGGCGAGGATGCGAAAATCCCGCTGAACCCGGCGGCCTTGGCGAAGATTGCGGACATGACGGAGCAGAGCCTTATCAGCGTCGGTACAGCGAAAAAGACGATAGACGCGCTCTGGGACACGCCCGAAGACCCGGAGGAATACGTCACCCGCATGGGACTGATGCAAATCAGCGATGAAGCGGTGTTGGCAGAGTACGTCCGCAAAGCCATCGACACGCACCCGGAGATGGTCGCGGGCTACCGCAAGGGAAAGCTGACGCTGAAAAACGCGCTGATGGGCGTGGCAATGGGGCTTTCCAGCGGCAAGGCGAACCCGGTGGTGCTGCAAAAGCTGATGGACGCGGCGCTGGACGCATAATGGCAGGAAGAAATTACGCAATTCATGTCAATCGAAAAGGTGCGCGCAGCATTTGCCGCGCAGGGGATTGCCGACCGCATCCGCGAACTCGATGAATCCAGCGCAACGGTTGCTTTGGCGGCGCAGGCGCTGGGCGGTGAGCCGGGGCGCATCGCGAAAACGCTCTCGTTTCAGGGTAAGGAGCAGCCGATTCTGGTTGTTGCGGCGGGGGATGGCAAAATCGACAATCACCGCTTCAAGGAGCGTTTCGGTGTGAAAGCAAAGATGCTCGCGGCGGAGGAAGTGCCGGAGAAAATCGGCCATGCCGTCGGCGGTGTCTGCCCGTTCGCAGTCAACGAGGGCGTTGAGGTCTATCTGGATGATTCTCTGCGCCGCTTTGAGACGGTGTTCCCCGCGTGCGGCAGCAGCAACAGCGCCATTGAGATGACACTGCCGGAACTGGAGCACTATTCCGGCGCGCTTGGCTGGGTGCATGTCTGCAAGGATGTACCGTAATACTATTTCCAGATTCAACTGCGCCATCTGCTTGCGCCTTTTCCGCTCTGTCGTCCGGTCGTTCCATTTAGCGTAGCGCTGCTACGCTGCATTCCACTCCCGTTAGCCAGAGCGAAAAATTCGCGGAGCATCTTGGCGTATTCTCATTTGGAAATAGTATAAAATTGCACACGAAAAAGACCACGCACCGAAAATCGGTCATGCGTGGTCTTTTTCATATGCGGCAGAATCAGGGAATCAGCAGACGCCCGCAGCTTTCGCACTCCACAATCTCGCCGTTGGCGGACGTGACGCGGCTCAGCACTGCCGACGGTAGCGACATATTGCATCCGCTGCACTGGTTGTTAATCAGCCGAGCGAGCGGCGGCGTGATGCGCTTCTTAATCTCGTGATAGCGTGCCAGCAGCTCCGGCGAAATGCCCTCGCCCTTCTTTGCGACGATGGCCTTCTGTGCCTTCAGGGCAGCTTCCTTTTCCGGGGATTCCTTGTCGTACTGCTTCTTGAGATTATCAAATTCTTCCTTCAGCTTAATGGCATCGCGGCGCAGGCTGCGTTCCTTCTGATCGTAATCGTTGGCATCCTTTGCCATGCGCTTCATTTCCTGCTCATAGCTGCCAATCGTCTCCAGAAAGCGGTTCACTTCGCTCAGCAGCGCTTTCGTATCATCCAATTCGGTCGGAGGATTCTGCTCGAAGCGGCTTTGCAGGTGGCGCAGCTGTTCTTCGCAGCGGGTGATGGCATCGCGGATGGCATCCTTGCGGTCAGAGAGAATCGCCACCTGTTCCTCCATCTGCTTGTACTGCTTCTGCTTGGCGTTGAACTGCGTGCGGCAGGTATTCATCTTCTGGCGCAGCGGACTGCGGCTCAGCTCCTGTTCGAGTTTGTCAGCCTTGCGGTCTTCCACTTGATACTGCCATAACATAGCAAGCTGGTCCATAAGTACCTCCTTGATAAACAGCGTGCCGGAGGGCACGGACGGTCACTCATACGCGCTGCGTTCGGAGCGCGAAATGTGCATTTTCCATTGTACTATATCCGGCGCGTTTTGTAAAGCCTTCATGAGCGCAAAAATACCGGGATTTTCCGTGGCAAAGTGTCCTGCCTCCAACAGCACCACGCCGTGGTAGGATGCATCCAGCGCAATGTGGTGCTTCACCTCGCCTGTGAGGAAAGCATCCGCGCCCATGGCGTGCGCATCCGCCCACTCGTCGCACCCGCCGCCGGAGCAGAGACCGACGCGGTGGATGAGTGCCTCCCGATGCCCCATCACGCGCACTGCGTCGCCTAACTGCCGCGCGGCAAAATCCGCGAATGCTTCCGCAGTCATCGGTGCGGATAAATCTCCCACGCGCAGAAATCCCTCGCCGACGATGTTCTCCAGCCCCAGCAGTCCCGCCAGCGTGTCGTTCATGCCGCCGGACGCTTGGTCGAGGTTCGTGTGCGCGGCAATCAGCGATAAGCCGTTTGCAATCAGCCGAATCAGCAGATGCCCCTCGTAATCCGCCTCAGTCAGGCGCTTCCGGGCGGAAAACATCAGGGGATGATGCGTCACAATCAGGTTCGCGCCCGCTGCCAGCGCATCGTCAATCACGCAGTCGGTCACATCCAGCGCAAGATGGATGCCCGTCACCTCCGCCTGTGGATTGCCTACCAGCAAGCCGGAATTGTCAAAATCCGCCTGCGTGTCAAACGGCGCAAGTGCGTCAATCAGCTCGTAAACCCGCTGTACCGTCAGCATAATGCACCCTCCAATTCCGTGATTTTTCGTTGATAAAAGTCGATTTCCGCCGCAATTTCGCCGCGAATCCGGCTTACATCACCCGCTGCGGATGCCAGCCCGGTCAGGCGGTCAGCCATCACCTTGATGCGGTAGCGGCAGTAGTCCAGCAGCATTTTCGGCGGATTCTGCACCCACAGCAAGCGCCCGTAGTGCACTTCCTCCGCCGTCCAGCCTTCCGCCTGCCCCGGTTCGGCGCGCCAGAAGATGTAGAAGCGCCCCGCCGCTTGGCAGAGTTTCTCCTGCACGATGTGGTAGCCGATTTCAGGCAATGTCCGGCGGACGAGCGGCTGCTCCGTATGCGAGGAAAGCACCAGTACCGCTCCGCAGAGCTTCTCTGCGCCGCTAAGCAGCACCGTGCGGATGGTTTCGCCGCCCATGCCCATCATTGACACACACCCGCAAGGTTCGGTCAGCGCATCCAGCCCGTCGGCGAGCCGCACATGCGCGCGCTTCTCCAAATGATGGCGGCGGACGCTTTCTTCCGCGTGGAGAAGCGCCTTCGGGCTGACATCTGCCAGAATCATCTCTTGGCAAATGTTGTGCGTCAGCAGATAGCAGGGGAGCAACGCGTGATCTGTGCCGATATCCGCGCCCAGCGCACATGGCTCGTACAGCTGCGCGGCGAGGGATAGTCTTTCGTCGAGCATAACGCCTCCCAAAAACGGCCCTGCCGCCAATTAGTGGACAGAGCCGCAAATGTTATTCCGTATAGTAGTCGCGCAGTTTCTTGGAACGGCCAGGGTGGCGAATCTTGCGCAGTGCCTTTGCTTCAATCTGCCGGATGCGTTCGCGGGTGACGTTGAACTCCTTGCCAACTTCCTCCAGCGTGTGCGCCTGCCCATCCTCCAGCCCGAAACGAAGGCGGATGACCTTCTCCTCGCGCGGGGTCAGTGTGTGCAGCACTTCCTGCAATTGTTCGCGCATCATGGCGTTGGACGCCACCTCCGCCGGCGCGGGCGCGTTCTCATCCTCGATGAAGTCGCCCAGATGGCTGTCCTCTTCCTCGCCAATCGGGGTTTCCAGCGACACCGGCTCCTGCGCAATCTTGATGATTTCACGCACTTTGCTCTCGCTGATGCCCATTTCCTTCGCGATTTCCGCGGGCGTGGGATCGCGCCCCAGCTCCTGCGCCAGCTGGCGATTGACGCGAATCAGTTTGTTGATGGTCTCCACCATGTGCACGGGAATGCGAATCGTGCGCGCCTGATCGGCGATGGCGCGGGTAATCGCCTGCCGAACCCACCACGTCGCGTAGGTGGAAAACTTGTAGCCCTTGGTGTAGTCGAATTTCTCTGCCGCTTTGATTAAGCCGAGGTTGCCCTCCTGAATCAGGTCAAGGAACTGCATTCCGCGCCCGACATAGCGCTTGGCGATGGACACCACAAGGCGCAGGTTCGCTTCACTGAGCTTCTTTTTTGCCGCTGCTTGCTCCTCTGGCGTGCCTTCCGCAATCTGCTTTGCCAGCGCAATTTCTTCCTCGGTGGTCAGCAGGGGATATTTGCCGATTTCTTTCAAATACAGGCGGACAGGGTTGTCGGAACTCACGCCGTCGGGGACGGACAGGTTAATCGTGTCAATGGGGGTGTCCTCGCTGGACTGCGCGGGCTGCGGGTCGTTTTCATTGATGACGGTCACGCCGAGCGCTTCGAGATTCTCCAGCACCTTGTCCAGCTGATCCGGCTCGATGTAGAGATCCATCAGGCGTTCCATAATCTCCTTGTAGGTCAGCGTGCCCTTCTTCTTGCCGTATTCATAGAGGTCATCAAGCCGTTTTTGGCGGCCATCCGGGGTTTGTGTCAAGCGGAATCCACTCCCTTCAGCCCAACAGGGAATCATCAATCCATGTAGTCCACCAGATTCTTGGACATGTTCGGGCGCTTAATCTTGCGCAGCGCCTTCACCTCAATTTGGCGGATGCGTTCGCGGGTGACGTTGAACGCCTTGCCAACTTCCTCCAATGTACGCTGCTGACCGTCATCCAGCCCGTAGCGCATCCGGATGACCTGCTCTTCACGCGGCGTCAGCATGTGCAGCACGTCGGAAAGTGTCTGCTTCATCATGCTTTCCGCCACAATCTGGGAGGGCGGCGGCGTCTTGTCGTCTTCGAGGAAGTCGCCGAGGTGGCTGTCCTCCTCCTCGCCAATTGGGGATTCGAGCGACACCGGCTCCTGCGCAATCTTGATGATTTCCTGCACCTTGCTCACGCTGATGCCCAGTTCCTTCGCGATTTCCTCCGGGCGCGGCTCACGCCCCAGCTTCTGCTGAAGCTGGCGGTTCACGCGCACGATGCGGTTAATTGTTTCCACCATGTGCACGGGAATGCGGATGGTACGCGCCTGATCGGCAATCGAGCGGGTGATCGCCTGCCGAATCCACCACGTCGCGTAGGTGGAGAACTTGAAGCCCTTGGTGTAGTCGAACTTCTCCACTGCCTTCATCAGACCGAGGTTGCCCTCCTGAATCAGGTCGAGCAGGCTCATGGAGTTCTTGCTGCGCCCAACGTACTTCTTGGCAATCGACACGACAAGGCGCAGGTTCGCTTCGCTCAGGCGGCGTTTCGCCTCGTTGCGGATAGCGGGGTCGTCGCTTTCCAGCTGCTTGGCAACTTCAATTTCCGCTTCGCTCGTTAGCAGCGGAATGCGCCCGATTTCCTTCAAATACATGCGCACCGGGTCGTCGGCGGAAATGACATCAGCTTCGCTCAGGTCGTCGTTCAGTGCGGGATCGGGCACTTCCATGGCAGCGGGGGATGTATCCGGGATTTCCGCGGAATCCACCACGGTCACGCCCAGACTCTCCAGCTTGTCCAGCACCTTCTCCAGCTGATCGGCCTCAAAAAAAGTATTGCCCAGACGATCGGTCACTTCCTGATAAGTGATCGTGCCTTTGTTTTTTGCGTATTCGTACAGTTCGTCAAGCGGTGACGGACGGCCATTCTGCGAAAGCGTCAAGTTGAACTCTCCTTCTTGTGATACAGCCGGGTTTTCCGGCTCGGTAGCGATAAACAAATTGCAATTTCCATAACGACTGCATTATTTCAGTCGGTTGATGGTGGCAGTCAGCTGCTTTGCTTCATCCAGCGCCTGCATTTTTTCTGCGCCGGAGAGCGTTTTGATGCGCTTCATAATCTCGTCGTACTGCGCGCGCGCTCGTTTCAGGCGCATCCGCGATAGGCAGTCGTGCGCCATTTGCAGCATTTGATCCGTGCTTTCGCCGCTCTGCGCCATCAGCAGATGACTGACACGGGCGCGCACCACCTCGTCGTTCTGGCTTTCCACCAGCGACGCGGCGGACACACCGCTTTGCAGCTGCAGAAACAGCTCCTTGAGCAGCGGGTCGCGGAAGTCGTCCTCCTGCGCTAAATCTTCCGGCAGACGCGACGAGGCAATCAGCGAAAGCAGCAGTTCCTCCGCGCGCACATCCTCGTCGGCATTTTCCGGCTCCGGGACAGGCGTCGCGGGCGGACGAGCGATTCGCGCGGGCAGGGGAGGCGCAGAAGTGATGTCCTTCGGCGGCGTCATGCCGATTTGCGCAATCAGCACATCGCGGCTGAAGCCCGTCTGCACGATGAGCTCCTGCAGGGCGTTCTCCATCTCCACCGGCTCCAAGTTCCGCAGAATTGCGGCGCACGCCTTCGCGTAGGCGGTTCGCCCCTCCTGCGTGGTCAGGTCGTGTTCCGCGCGAAGCCGACGCATCCGGTAGGCTTGCGGCGTCAGGGCAGGCAGTTTGTCGAAGCCTTCTTTTCCGTCGCGGCGGATGAATTCGTCCGGATCAAGCCCGTCGGGAAAATCCAGCACGCGCGCCGGAATGCCTTCCGCCTCCAGTATATCCAGACCGCGCAGGATGGCGTGCTGCCCCGCGCTGTCGCCATCGTAGGACAAGTATACCATCGGCGCAAAGCGTTTGAGCAGCTTTGCCTGTTCGTTCGTCAGCGCCGTGCCGAGCGTCGCGCAGACGCCGGTCACGCCGAACTGCGTCAGCGAAACGACGTCCATATACCCCTCGACCAGCACCACACGCTCCAAGTGCCGCTCTTTGCGCAGAAGATTTGCTGCGTACACGCCCAAACGCTTGTTGAAAATGGGGGTGTCGGACGTGTTAAGGTACTTCGGCTGCACGTTCTCAATTGCGCGCCCGCCAAACGCCAAGACGTTGCCGTATTGGTCGATGATGGGGAAAATCGCGCGGTTGCGGAACATGTCAAAAGCGCGGCGCGGGCGCGCAGGGCGATCCGCTGTCGCTTCCTCCGCGTCCTTGATGACAATCAGCCCAGCCATTTGCAGCTCTTCGGTGGTGTAGCCCTTTGCCTGCATCGCGCGGGTTAAAGCGTCCCAGCTGTTCGGCGCTGCGCCCAGACCGAATTTGCGGATGACGCCGTCGGATACGCCGCGGCGCTTCAAATAATCCAGCATCGGCTGCCCCGCGGGGGTGAAGAGCGTTTCGTAGAAGAAGTGCGCCGCATCCCGATTGCACGCCAGCAGTCGCTCTCGCTGCGTCTGCCGCCGCTGATAATCCGGGTCAGCCTCCATCTGCGGCAGCGGCATGTGCAGCTGATCCGCCAGATGCTTCACCGCTTCGGGAAACGGCAGATGTTCAATCTCCATCACAAAATGGATGACGCTGCCGCCCGCCTTGCAGCCGAAGCAGTAGAACAGCTGCTTTTCCGGATCCACAGAGAAAGATGCGGTTTTCTCTCCATGGAAGGGGCATAGCCCCCAGTATTTGCGCCCATTCTTTTTGAGCTGGACGTACTGCCCAACGATCTGAACGATGTCCGCACGCGCGCGGAGCTCATCCAGCCAAGAAGGCGGAAAACGCACGGCACCGCTCACCTCCCTCAAAAAGCGTTCTGTCAAGGAACACAAAAAGCACACCCGGAACCAACAGGAAACGGGGAACGCATTGTGTTATTTGGATGGCTTGCAGGGCTGTCTCTGCTCATCCATCAGTTTAATTCGCCAAGAAATCGAAATTTCCTGCTTGTTTCAGCCTTGTGTTTTTGGAATCTTCGGAAAAAAAGCGGGAAAATGCGAAGAACGCTTGTTATATTGCCGAAAACCCGCTCGGCACAAACAGCTGCTGATAGGTGCGGATGGCGTAGCGATCGGTCATGCACGATACAAAGTCGCACACAGCGCGTGCCGTGCCTTCCTTGTAGCCGATGAGCACGAACTCCTCCGGCATTTCGCCCGGATGCTCGCTGTAATAGCTGAACAGCGCTTCCACAACGTGCTTGCAGCGTTCTTCCTCCGCCTGCCGCCATTGGTCGCGGTATACGCGCGCAAACATGAACTCCCGCAGGCCGTCCATGGTTTCCTGCACCAGCGGCGACATGGTCAGCGTCGGTTTGTCCGCGCTGCACGCCACAATGTCGCAAATCATGGTGTTGATGCGCTCGCCGTGCGTCTGTCCCAGCACCTTCAAGCAGTCCGCCGGCAGTTCAAAGGGCTGCAAGACTCCGGCGCGCAGGGCATCATCCAAATCGTGATTCAAATACGCAATCCGGTCGGCACGGCGGACGCACTGCCCCTCCAGCGTCGCGGGAAACTGCTTGCCGGAGTGACAGAGGATGCCGTCGCGCACCTCCCACGTCAGGTTCAGCCCGTTTCCGTCGTTCTCCAGCGCCTCGACGCAGCGCTTCGACTGCTCGTTGTGCCGGAAGCCTTCAGGCATTAGCCTGTCCAGCGCGTGCTCGCCGATGTGCCCAAACGGCGTATGCCCCAAATCGTGCCCCAGCGCAATTGCTTCCGTCAAGTCCTCGTTCAGCTGAAGACACCGCGCCAGCGTCCGGGCAATCTGCGCCACTTCCAGCGTGTGCGTCAGCCGCGTGCGGTAGTGGTCGCCTTCAGGCGCGAGGAACACCTGCGTTTTGTATTTCAGGCGGCGAAACGCTTTGCAGTGGATGATGCGGTCGCGGTCGCGCTGAAAATCCGTGCGCATCGGGCAGGGGTCAATCGGCTTTTCGCGCCCGCGCGTGTCCTTCGCGCAGACCGCCCGCGGTGATAGACGCTGTGCCTCCTCCTGTTCCAATCGCTCCCTGATGGTCATCGTCGTTTCCCTCCTCTCATTGCATTATAATTACAACATCGAGGGGCAAAAATCCTTGCGAAATCACAAATTTGACGCGAAAAATTCACACTTTACAAATCTGCGTTTTTATGCTATGATACTGACTGTATCAACAAATTCGCAACGGGAGGAAAACTGACCCCATGAAGAAGAAATCAACCGCGAAGAAAGTATTGCTGACCATCCTCGGCGTCCTGCTGGCGCTGGTGATCGTGCTGGTGGGCACGGTGTACGTCATCTGGCACGACGAAATCACAACGCTGCTGTCCTTTCAGCAGGTGACGCAGCGCGATGAAAGCCATAAGGATGGTTCGGTGTACGTTCTGAATGTCTCCGGCGGCTACCATTTCGATGAGTTCCTGGCGCAGGGCGGCGCGTCCAATGACACGGAGCTTATCTCCTTTATCACGAACAGCATCACCAAGGGCATTATCCCCATGAACATCAAAACCTCGGAAATCGCCTGCTCTGCCTTCACCGCGGATACGGCGGACGGCGACCGCGTTTTCGGCCGCAACTACGATTTCCACGAGACGAACACCGTCATCGTCTACACGAATCCGGGCAACGGACGTCATGCTTCCTATTCCACGGTGGACTTGCAGTTCCTCGGCTTAGACAGCACGAAGGACGTGACCACCTTCGGGCAGAAGATTCTCACGCTTGCCGCTCCTTTTGCGCCGCTGGATGGCGTGAATGACGCGGGCGTGGCGTGCGGCATCTTCATGTCCTATCAGGGCGGAGAGAAGGTCGCCGCGACGAATCAGCAGACCGACAAGCCGGATTTGACCTCGACTACGATGCTCCGTATGATTCTGGACTACGCCGACTCCGTTGAAGAAGCGGTCGAACTGGTGGAAAAGTACGACCTGCACGACTCCGCGAAGACGAGCTTCCATTATATGATTGCGGATTCCACGGGCAAGAGCGCGATTCTGGAATGGGTGTCTGACAGCAGCGACGACGATGCGGACGGCGCGAACCGCCACTTGAACGTCATCTGGAACGACGCTGACCCGCTCTCCGGCGCGACGGACTGGCAGATGATTACCAACTTCATTATCACGCCGGATTACTACACGGCGGACGCGAACAAACCGGGTCTTGACCGCTATGAGCTTCTGCGCGACCGTCTGGCGGAGCTGAACGGCGTCGTGGCGGACGAAGAAGCGGCGATGGGTCTGCTCGATGCGGTCAGCCGCCGCGACTGGGGCAATCCCGGCGATTCCAACTCGCTGACGATTCACTCTGCCGTCTATAACCTCACGGACAAGACGGTGTTGTGGGTTGGCAATGAGCATTACGGCGAAGAAGGCTACACGTTCCGCTTCAGCCTGAATAAATAATACTATTTCCAAATGAGAATGCGCCAAGATGCGCCGCGAATTTTTCGCTCTGGCTAACGGGAGTGGAATGCAGCGTAGCAGCGCTACGCTAAATGGAATGACCGGACGACAGAGCGGAAAAGGCGCAAGCAGATGGCGCAGGTGAATTTGGAAATAGTATAAGGACACAAAACATCCCCGGAAGCGTCATGCCTCCGGGGATAAATTTATTTTGGGGGGATGAATTACTTGCCCAGCATCGCTGCGCCGATGATACCCGCATCCGGGCCGAGCTTCGCCAGCTCAATGCGCGCCGACGGGAGCGTCTTGTACAGCACATAGCGACGCGTTTCCGCACGAACAGCGTCCAGCAGGAAGTCGCCTGCTTTGCTTACGCCGCCGCCCAGCACGATAACCTCCGGGTCGATGCAGTTAACCAGGCTGGCAACCAGCTGACCCAGATACTTCACATAGCGGTGGAACACCTTGAGCGCGATTTCGTCGCCGTTCTTCGCCGCGTCGAAAACAACCTTCGCGTTCACGCGGCTCAGGTCGCCCTCGCACACCTTCACAATTTCACTTTCCGGGTGCACCGCGCAGAGCTCGCGCGCCATGCGGATAATGGCGGTCGCGGAGCAGTAGCGCTCGACGCAGCCGTAGTTGCCGCAGGTGCACGGCTCGCCGTCAAGTTCGAGAATCATGTGACCGATTTCGCTGCCGACGCCGTGGAAGCCGTTCCAGACCTTGCCATTAAAAACGATGCCGCCGCCGACGCCTGTGCCGAGGGTGATGAACACGCTGCTGTCCGAACCCGCGCTCACGCCCGCAACGCTCTCTGCCAGCCCTGCGACCGTCGCGTCATTGCCGACGAAAACGGGCTTGGCAATGTGCTTGTTGAACTCCTGCACAAACGGCACGTCCACCCAGCCGAGGTTGGTGCAGAACGCAATATTGCCCGTGCGGGGGTCGGTTACGCCGGGAACGCCCGCGCCGATGGCCTTCACGTCACCCAGCGTGTAGCCGCCCTTGTCGATGGTGTCCAGCACGCAGTCCGCCATCGCTTTCACCTGCATGTCGAAGGGGATATCCGTGCGGGTGACGATGCCGCCCTTGCACAGAATCTTGCCGCTTTCGTCCACCAGACCGACCTGAATGCCTGTGCCGCCAACGTCAATACCAACATAAATCATGGGAAAAAGCCTCCTGTATATTGTAATTGTGAAAATGCGTTAGCCCTGATTCTGCGCGTCGGGATTGGAACGCTTCATGATCATTTCGTTCATGCGTCTGTCAAGCTCCCGTGCGGCGCTGAAGCCGAGCTTCTTCATGGACAAGTTGCGCGCCGCCACCTCGATGATGATGGCGAGGTTGCGCCCCGGCCGTACCGGCATGGTCTGGCTGGGTACTTTCACGCCAAGAATCGTGATGTACTCGTCATTCAACCCAAGCCGGTCGTACTCCTTGCCCTCGACCCACTTCTCCATGTGAATCACAAGGTCGATGGACTTGCTCTGCGCGACGGCGCCGATGCCGTACATCGCGCGGATGTCGATGATGCCGATGCCGCGAATCTCCATGAAGTGGCGCACCATCTCCGGGCATTCGCCGGTCAGACGGTTGTCCGACACGCGGCAGATGTCCACCACGTCGTCCGCCACCAGCTGATGCCCGCGGCGAATCAGCTCCAGTGCGGCTTCACTCTTGCCAACGCCGCTGTCGCCCGTAATCAGCACGCCCATGCCGTACACCGACACCAAAACGCCGTGGCGCGTTACGCGCGGGGCGAGGCAGCGGTTCAGGTAGTTGATGGCGGTGAAGAAGAACTTCGTCGTCACCATGCCGGTCTGATAGACGGCGATATTGCGCGCGGCGGCGGCTTCCAGCAGCTCTTCCGGCGGATGCATCCCGCGGCAGATGATGACGCAGGGAATGTCGAAGGAGAAGTACTTTTTGAGCATTTGACGGCGTACTTCCGGTTCAAGGTTCTCCAAATACGTCATTTCGACCTTGCCGATGACCTGTGGACGCTCAAATGGGAAATATTCATAGAAGCCGCAGAACTGCATACCCGGACGATTCAGGTCGGTGGTGCGGATATCCCATTCCGTCTGCGTGGAAGGGGACAGCACCGTCAATTGAAGCGTCTTGGCAAAGTCGGCTGCCTGTACCATAGGAAACCTCCTAAATACTATGCAAAATCAGTCAAAAAGAATCCGCTGGATATACCGCGCCACGCCGTCCTCCTGATTCGTCCCGCAGACGGCAAAGCCCATGCGCTTCACGTCCTCGCGCCCGTTGCCCATGCACACGCCGTGCCCGGCGGCGCGCAGCATCGACACGTCGTTCAGGCTGTCGCCGAACGCCATGCACTGCGAAAGGGGGAAGCCCATTTCCTCCGCGCAGACGGACAAAGCGTGTCCTTTCGTCGCCAGCGGGGGATTGACTTCCAAAAAGTACGGCTTCGAGCAGGTCAGCGCGACGGATTCGCCGAACTGCGCTTGTGCCTCCGCCAGCATCTGCACAACCTGCTCCGGCGGCGCCATCATCAGCAGCTTCGTCGTCGGCGCAGATAGATGCTGCTCCAAATCGCCGACGTACACGCCGCGCAGGGACGAGCTTTCCGCATACGCGCGGGCATAATCCCCCTGCTGATTATAGTAGAAGCAATCGCCCGCGTACGTCTGGCAGTAGCATCCGCGCTCCTTGGCGAACCGGGCGACCTGCCGTGCGATGTCCGCGGGAATCGTCAGTTCATGCAGCGTCGTTCCGTCCGGCTGGGCGATTACCGCTCCGTTGGCGCAGATGACCCGGCTCGCGCACCCGATGCGTTTTGCAAACCCCGCCATGCTGCAATAGGTGCGTCCGCTGGCGGGCAGGATGAAGATGCCCGCTTCACTTGCGCGGCGCAGAACGGATACTGTTTCGTCCGAAATCGTGCGGTCGTCCCGCAGCAGCGTGTCATCCAAATCAAACGCGATGGCGCGAATGACCGGCTTCAACTCTCTCACCTCACAGCAGAAATCACTCTCGCGTTCTATTATAGCAAACAAATCGAGGTTGCGCCATAGCATTTTGCAGAAAAAGGTCGGATTTCGTGAAAATTTTTGTGCGAAATCAGCAGGAATTTTTGCTTTTTGGTGGAAATGTACATGAGAATCCCTTGGAAAAGGAAAGGAGAAACGTTCCGATGATGAATCGTGATGAAGCACGCCGACTGGCGCACGAGCTGGTTGCGCAGATGACGCTGGAGGAGAAGGCCTCCCAGCTCCGTTTTGACTCGCCTGCCATTCCGCGGCTGGGCATTCCGGCGTATAATTGGTGGAATGAATCCCTGCACGGCGTGGCGCGCGCGGGCACGGCGACGGTGTTCCCGCAGGCGATTGGTCTGGCGGCGATTTTCGACGAGGACTTCCACGAAATGGTGGCAAGCGTCATCAGCACCGAGGCGCGCGCGAAATACAACGGGCAGTCTGCGCATGGCGACCGCGACATTTACAAGGGCTTGTCCATGTGGAGCCCGAACATCAACATCTTCCGTGATCCCCGCTGGGGCAGAGGGCATGAAACCTATGGCGAAGATCCGTATCTTACCAGCCGGCTGGGCGTACGGTTCATCAAGGGCTTGCAGGGCAATGGCAAGTACCTCAAGGTCGCCGCGTGCGCCAAGCATTTTGCGGTGCACTCCGGCCCGGAAGCCATCCGCCATTCCTTCGACGCCGTGGCGAACCCGAAGGACATGAACGAGACGTATCTGCCCGCGTTCGAGGCGGCGGTGAAGGAAGCGAAGGTGGAGAGCGTCATGGGCGCGTACAACCGCGTCAACGGCGAACCTGCCTGCGGGTCGAAGACGCTGCTGGTGGACATTCTGCGCAATAAGTGGCAGTTTGAGGGGCATGTGACCTCCGACTGCTGGGCGATTCGTGACTTCCACGAGCATCACCATGTGACCGATACCGCGCCGGAATCGGCGGCGCTGGCGCTCAAAAACGGCTGCGACGTCAACTGCGGCAACACCTACCTGCATATGTTGACCGCGTATCAGGAGGGCCTGGTGACGGAGGAGGACATCACGACCGCCTGCGAGCGCATGTATACCTCCCGCTATCTGCTGGGCTGCTTCGCGGATGACTGTGAGTACGACAAAATCCCCTATACCGCCAACGATACCGACGAGAATGACGCGCTGGCGCTGGAAGCAGCGGAAAAGTGCATGGTGCTGCTGCGCAACGATGGTGTGCTGCCGCTGGACGCGGGCAAAATCCGCACGATTGCCGTCGTCGGCCCGAACGCGGACAGCGTGCCTGCTTTGGAAGGCAACTACAACGGCCGTTCCAGCCGCTATGTGACGTTCCTCGAAGGCATCCGCGCTTATGCGGAGGAGCACGGCATCCGCGTGCTGTTCAGCGAGGGCTGCCACCTGTTCAAAGACCGCGTGCAGAATCTGGGTCAGCCGAACGACCGCTTGGCGGAAGCTGAACTGGTTGCGGAAAATGCGGATGCTGTGATTGCGTGCGTCGGTCTGGATGCGACGCTGGAGGGCGAAGAGGGCGACACGGGCAACGCGTTCGCGTCCGGCGATAAGATTTCGCTGAATCTGCCCGAAAGCCAGCAGAAGCTGCTTGATGCGCTGGTCAAGACCGGCAAGCCGTTGGTCACGGTCGTCGCGGCAGGCTCTGCGCTGAATGTGCCGCAGGGCAATGCGGAGATTATGGCGTGGTATCCGGGTCAGGCGGGCGGCACGGCGCTGGCGGAAATCCTCTTCGGCGAGGTCAACCCGTCCGGCCGTCTGCCGGTGACGTTCTATCATGATCTGTCTGAACTGCCGGAATTCACTGATTATTCGATGAAGAACCGCACTTACCGCTACTTCGAGGGCAAGCCGCTCTATCCGTTCGGCTACGGGCTGTCCTACACCACCTTCGCGCTGGATAACGAAGCGGTGGATGCCGAAATGGGCTGGGTGACGGCGACGGTCGAGAACACGGGCGACCGCGACGGCGAGACGGTTGTGCAGGTGTATGTGCAGGACGTGGACACGAAGTGGGAGACGCTGCATCCGCATCTGGCGGGCTTTGCGCGCGTGGCGCTGAAGGCGGGCGAGAAGCGGCAGATTGCTGTTCCGCTGGATAAGAATGCCTTCACCGTCGTCAACGATGCGGGCGAGCGCGTGGCGGACGGCAAGGTGTTCGACGTGTACTGCGGGCTGTATCAGCCGGATGAGCGTTCGGCGGAACTGACCGGGCAGACGCCTGTCAAGATGACGATTCGCTTCGAGTGATTCATAGAAAAGCAGGGGAATGCGCGGGCATTCCTCTGTTTTTTTGCGATTTGCGCTGCCGGAACGGTTGAAAAATCCCTTTTCAGCAGGTATAATAGAAGGGAGATTCCCAAGGAGGCTGCATGATGTTTACCGGATTTCCGGAGGCGACGATTCAGTTCTTTCTGGACATTCGCTTCCATAACAGCATTGACTATTTCGAGGAAAACCGCGCGCGCTACGAGCGGGACGTGAAAGCGCCGTTTGAGGCGTTCATTCAGGAACTCGCGCCCGCGATGCTCTCCATTGACCCGCAGATGGAACTCCGCCCATACCGCTGCATGGCGCGGCTGCGGCGTGATGTTCGTTTCACGAAGGACAAAAGCCCCTTCCGCGACCATTTGTGGGTACTGTTCCGCCATGCGGGCGAACCGCGCGAGGGCAGCGTGATGTATTGGTTTGAACTCGCGCCGTCGGGTATGAACTGGGGTGCCGGCACATGGGGTGAAAATCGTCAGATGATGGACATCTTGCGGCGGAAAATTGTCGCCGACCCGGACGGAGTGCGGAACGTCATCAAGCAGTGTCACCTGACGGAGCATCACATGCTCGTCGGCGGCAGTTCTTTCAAGCGGCTGGAAGTGCCGGCGGGTGTGCCGGATGACCTCAAGGGCTGGTATGCCCTGCGCGAGGTGTACATTTCGCCGGAAAGCACTGCCTCGGTGGATGTGCACAGCCCGCAGCTGACGAAGCGCGTACAGGAGGATTTCCTGAGCCTGTCGCCGCTGTATCACCTGCTGCGCGGCGCGTATGAGGCGGTTCCGCCGGAAGAAGTGGACAAGATGGTTCAGAAAATGCGTAGATAAACGGACAGAGGAGGAAGAGAAGATGGATTGGATGAAGCTCAAGAGCGGCTCAGACGTACGCGGCGTGGCGGTGGGCGAGAATGCCCCGCTAACGGAGCATGTGGCCATGTGCCTTGGCATGGCGTTCGCGCGCTATGTGGCGAAGCATGTCGGCAAGCCGGTGACGCAGGTGACGATTGCCATTGGGCGTGACAGCCGCATTTCCGGCCCGGCGCTGCTGCACGCGGCGGCGGAGGGTGTGAGCAAAGCGGGCGCGTCCGTGCTGGATTTTGGCATGTGCACGACCCCGGCAATGTACATGTGCATCATCACGCCCGGTTTCCAGCCGGATGGCTCGATTATGATTACCGCAAGCCATCACCCGTATGACAAGAATGGCCTGAAGTTCTTCTTGGCGGAAGGCGGCGTGGAAGGCGACGTGGTGGAGGAACTGCTCAAAACGGCGAGCACGCTCGAACCCGAAGACACCCCGCTGGCAGGCACGATTGTCAAGAAGCCGTTCCTGCCGACATACAAGGAGCAGCTTGCCGACCGCATCCGCCGCGGACTGGGTACGGACGTGCCGAAGCCGCTGCTGGGGCTGCACGTCGTGGTGGACGCGGGCAACGGCGCAGGTGGATTCTATGCGCAGCTGATGGAAGAACTGGGCGCGTGGATTGAAGGCAGTCAGTTCTTGGAGCCGGACGGCATGTTCCCCAACCATATCCCGAACCCGGAGAATGAAGCGGCGATGGCGTCGATTTCCGCGGCGGTGAAGCGCGTTGGCGCTGATCTTGGCGTGATTTTCGATACCGACTGCGACCGTGCCGCCGTGGTGGATGCCGACGGCCGCGAAATCAACCGCAACCGCCTGATTGCCCTGATTTCCGCAATCCTGCTGGACGAAAAGCCCGGCGAAACGATTGTGACGGACTCGGTGACGTCCTCAGGCCTCAAGAAGTTCATCAACGACTGGGGCGGCGAGCATTACCGCTACAAGCGCGGCTACCGCAACGTCATCGATGAAGCCATCCGCCTAAACAAAGAGGGCATTTCCTGCCCGCTGGCGATTGAAACGAGCGGACACGCCGCCCTGCGCGAGAATCACTTCCTTGATGACGGCATGTATCTCGTCACGGTGCTGATTGTCCGCGCCATGAAGCTCAAGCAGGAGGGCAAGACGCTCGGCAGCCTGATTGCCGACCTGAAAGAGCCGGTCGAGAGCCGCGAAATCCGCCTGAACATCACCGCCGATGACTTCCGCGACGCGGGCAAGGTAGTCATTCAGCGCGTGCTGGATTATGCGAACGCGGCGGAGAACTGGCATATCGCGCCGGATAACCGCGAGGGTGTGCGCATTTCCTTCGACCTTGACGGCGGCATGGACAACGGCTGGTTCCTGCTCCGCCTGTCCGTGCATGACCCTGTGCTGCCGCTGAATGTGGAAAGCGACGTGCCCGGCGGCGTACAGCAGATGCTGGAAAGCCTGCTGAAGGTGCTCAATGACGCGGAAGGCATCGACCTCACGCCGCTGAAAAAGGCAGTGGAAGAGGCATGACCATGCGCAGGAACAAACAGGCATTGTGCCAAGAAGAATGCGAACAGGTGCTTCGCCAGGCGACCAGCGGTGTTTTGTCGCTGATTTCCCTTGATGGCTTCCCGTATGGCGTGCCGCTGTCCTATGCGCTGGTGGATGGCGTGATTGTCTTTCACGGCGCGCTCGAAGGGCAGAAAATCGACTGCATCCGCCGCGATAACCGCGCGTCCTTCTGCGTGGTTGACGCGGACGACGTGATTCCGGAGAAGTACACGACCGCGTACCGAAGCGTCATCGTCAAGGGGCGAATCGCCATCGTGACGGACGAAAAGCAGAAGCATGACCTGTGCATTGCGCTGGCGAAGCGCTTCTATCCGGATGAATCCGCCGCCGAAGTGGAATACGCGCAGTTCGCCAGCCGCCTGTGCCTGATGGTGCTGACGCCGGAGCAAATCACGGGCAAAATGGGGCTGGAACTCATGCAGCGGAAGGAGCAGGCGCAATGAATGTCGATGATTATCAGCAGGAGGCCATGTCCCTGCTTAATCCAGCGCTGAATCCGCAGGACGTGCTGGAAAACGCGCTGATGGGGCTTTGCGGCGAGAGCGGCGAAGCGATTGACCTGCTTAAAAAGCACCGCTTTCAGGGGCATCCGCTGGATAAGGAGAAGCTGAAAAAGGAGCTTGGCGACGTCGCGTGGTACTTGGCGGAGGCGGCGCAGGGGCTGAATGTGCCGCTGAGCGAAATTTTGCAGGGGAATCTTAACAAACTGCATGGGCGCTATCCGAACGGCTTTTCGTCGGAGCGCTCCATGCACCGCGAAAACGCGGAGTAACGGGAGGAAGCATCACATGCGCAAGGGTGACGAAACGAAACGGGAGATTCTGCGGGCGGCAGAGCAGCTTTTCTGCCAAAAGGGCTACGAAGCCGCCAGTATGCAGGAAATCGTCCGTGCGGCGGGCGTCAGCAAGGGCGGCATCTACCACCATTTCGCCAGCAAGGAAGAAATCATGACGCTGCTCAGTCACCAGCACGCGCAGGAATCGGCGGAACGTGCCGAAGCCCAATTGGCGGATGCGCCGGATGACCTTGCGCGGCTGAATCTGCTGCTGTCGGCGTGTCTGCCGATGCGCGATGAAGACGCGGCGTTCACGGCGATGCTCCTGCCGATGGCCACTTCGCCGGAAGGGCGCGCGATGGCTTTGACGTACTTGGACGCATTGTCAGACCGCTTCCACCCGCTGCTGGAACAAACGATTGCGCAGGGTGTCCAGAGCGGCACACTGTTCACGGAGATTCGCGGCGTGGCGGGCATCGTCCTGCACCTGCTGGGTGACTGCTTTTTCGATTTGGCGGGGCAGCTCATGCAGGCGAAAAACGACAAGCAGCCGTGCGATTTGCCCGCCTTGGTGGATTTGCTGACGCGCTACCGCCGTGCGGTTGAAGTGCTGCTCAACGCGCCGTTCGGCTCGATCACGCTCCTGACGCTGGAAGATGTAGAAGGAATGACGCAGCGGCTGTTATAATTGAAAATACGACAATGAAAACCGCCCTCGGAATGTCGAATTTGACTGCATCCGAGGGCGTTCCTTATGCAATTAGTATCCTCTCCGCTGCCGGCGGTTCTGCGGCTTTTCGCTGTTTTGCTGCCGCTTGTCGGGGTGGCGAATCGCCTTGCGCGCGTGTGCCGGATTGTCGCCCGGACGCGTCGGATAGCGGTCGTCCCGCATATCGCGCTCCGGCGGCACAAGGCACTGCTTGCCGTAGCCAATCAGGTCTTCGCGCCCCGCAATCCGAAGCGCCTTGCGCACCAGCGGCTGATTCTGCGGATTCTTGTACTGCATCAGCGCGCGCTGCATCGCCTTTTCCTCCGGCGACCGCGCGACGAAAACGGGCTGCATGGTGCGCGGGTCAAGCCCGGTGTAGAACATGCACGTCGAAAGCGTGCCGGGCGTTGGATAGAAGTCTTGCACCTGCTCCGGGTAGAACCCCGTGTCGCGCAGGTAGCACGCCAGCTCAATCGCGGCGTTCAGGTCGCTGCCGGGGTGACTGCTCATCAGGTAGGGGATTAAGTACTGCTTTAAGCCCAGCTGCTCGTTCACCTGCTGATACCGCGCGACGAATGCGTCGTACAGCTCGCGGCGCGGCTTGCCCATGCGGTCAAGTACATACGGGCAGACATGTTCCGGCGCGACTTTTAGCTGCCCGGACACGTTGTACTTGCAGAATTCGCGCAGGAAGCGCGTCGGGTTCTTGTCGGACATGATGTAGTCGTAGCGCAGGCCGCTGCGGACGAACACCTTCTTCACCTTCGGCAGTTCGCGGAGCTGCTTGAGGATGGACAGAAATTCCTCGTGATCAACCTGCAAGTTCTTGCACGGCTGCGGGAACAGACACTGCCGATGCTTGCACGCGCCGACTTTCAGCTGATTTGGACACGCAGGCTTGCGGAAATTCGCCGTCGGGCCGCCGACATCGTGAATGTAGCCCTTGAAATTGGGCAGCTGTGTCAGCAGCTTCCCTTCGCGGAGGATGCTTTCGGGGCTGCGGCTCTGGATGATGCGCCCCTGATGGAACGTGATGGCGCAGAAATTGCACGATCCGAAGCATCCGCGCGTGGAGGCAATCGAGAATTCGACCTCCTGCAGCGCTGGGATGCCGCCCTCTGCCTTGTACATCGGGTGATAAGTGCGCGTGTAGGGCAGGTCGTACACCGCGTCGAGGGCTTCACGGCTCAGCGGCAGGCACGGCTGATTCTGTATCAGATACCGATCCGTGTCCTGCTGCTGACACATGCGCTTGCCGCGAATCGGGTCCTGCTCGTCGTACTGGATGACGAACGCCTCAGCGTACTTGCGCTTGTCGGTGCTGACCTCCTGATGGCTTGGCAGCTGAACGCACGTCGGGTCAGGCGTCTTGCTCATGTAGCAGATGCCGCGCATTTTCGGCAGTTCTGCCGGATTCATGCCGTCCGCCACCCAGTTTGCGCATTCGATGATGCTCGTTTCGCCCATGCCGTACATCAGCAGCGTCGCACCGGAGTCCACCAGAATGCTGTGGCGCACCTTGTCGTCCCAGTAGTCATAGTGGGAGAAACGGCGGAGGCTCGCTTCCACGCCGCCGATGAGAATCGGCACATCGCGGTACGCCTGCCGGATTCGGTTGCAGTAGACGATGGTCGCGCGGTCGGGGCGCATGAAGCCTTTGCCGCCGGGGGCGTAGGCATCGTCGTGGCGGCGCTTTTTCGCGACGGTATAGTGGTTGACCATGCTGTCAATCACGCCCGCGGACACCAGAAAGCCAAGCCGGGGCTTGCCGAACTGCTTGAACGCGGAAGCATCCTGCCACGGCGGCAGACAGAGCATTGCCACGCGATAGCCCGCCTTCTCCAGAATGCGGCTGATAATTGCCAGCCCGAACGACGGGTGATCGACATACGCGTCGCCGCAGACATACACAAAGTCGGGCGCATCCCAGCCGCGCGCGTGGCATTCGTCCAGCGTCACGGGCAGAAAAGTCTTGTTGAGAGTATTCATGGGTCACTCGCTTCCTTATATCATACGCTTCTATTGTATTGTATAGGAAGTCGCCGAAATTGTCAAGCGCGCTTCTGTTTCGCGAAAATTCGCGGCATCGGCAGGGCAATCAGCAGCATTGCCAGCGCGACGCTCACCCAGCCGAAGCCGTGCTCATACAGCGGCAGCGCGTGACAGAGGGTGCCGAGGATGCCCAGCGGCAGGTGCAGTGTGTCCAGCGCGTACAACACGCTGACGACGCCCGTCCCGGCGACAACAATCGGGTAGACATAGCGGTTTTTCGCCCACACGCGGTGCGTTATGCCCAGCAGAATCAGCACAATCGCAATCGGATAGATGGCGTTCAAAATCGGGATGGAAATGCTCAAAATGACCGTCAGACCCAGATTGCAAATCAGGAAGGAAAAGCCAATAATGAGAAAGACCCACTTGCGGTAGCTGATGCGGGAGAAAAGGTGCGAGAAATACTGCGAGATGGAGTTAATCAGCCCGACACACGTCGTCAGGCAGGCGAGCGTGAAGATGGCGGCGAGCAGATACGCGCCGGGTTCGCCGAAGAGTTGGAAGACAATGCACCGCAGCGTCCACGCGCCGTTCTCCTGAATGTCGTACACGCCGGAGGAGCACATGCCCATGTAGCTGAGCATCATGTAGACGGCGGAGAGAATCAATCCGGCGAAAAGCCCAGCCTTGACCGTGTGGTGCAGTACATCCTTGCGCTGCGTCAGCCCGAAGCTGCCCAGCGTCGTGGCAATCACTAAGCCGAAATTCAGCGCGGCAATCGTGTCCATCGTCTGGTAGCCTTCGGAAAAGCCCTTGAGGAACGGAGCGGCGCTGTATTCCGTCTGCGGCGCGGCAATGTTGACCTGCCCGCGGAACAGAAAGCTGATGAAGAGAAACACGAGCAGAATCAGCAGCGACGGCGTGAGAAAATTTCCAATGCGGCTGACGAGCTTGCCCGGTGTCATGCACAGCCACAGCGCAATGAGAAAGAACACCAGCGAATACACCACCATCCACACGCGGATGTTCGCGCCCTGCGGCAGATACGGCGCGACCGCCATCTCAAACGGTACGGATGCCGCGCGCGGAATGCCCAGCCCCGGCCCAATCGACAGGTAGATGAGAACGGTGAAAATCAGGGAGAACTTCTTCCCGGCGTGCTGTGCGAGCTGCTCCAGCCCGTCGAACCGCGCCACAACGATGACGCCCAGCACTGGCAGAATCACTGCTGTCGCGAGGAAACCCAGCATGGCGCTAACGGTGCTGCTGCCCGCGTTCTGCCCTAAAAAAGGCGGGAAAATCAAATTTCCCGCACCGAAAAAGAGTGAAAAGAGCATGAAGCTGATGAGCAGCATTTTCTTCCGGTCGAGTTTCATGGGCTGCATCCTCCCTGCGCATGACAAATTGGTGAAAAACAAAGAAAAAACATGCGCGGATGTTCCAAAGTATAACACCGTGCCGACTGCGTGTCAAGATTGCAATGCGAAAAAGCTGAAGTCGCGCAAATACGGGAAACTACTTGCAAAGTGCGGCGGGACGTGGTATAATAAATTTTCTGAAGGGGAGGGATTGCCGGATGCAGAGCATGACCGGATATGGCAAGGAGACATCCCGCCAGGGCGACTGGGAGATGACCGTGGAGCTTCGGGCGGTGAACCATCGCTTTCTGGACTTGTCCATGCGGCTCGGCCGCGGTCTGACCTTCCTGGAGGAAACGATTCGCAAGGCGCTTGCGCCGCTTTGCCGCGGACATGTGGACGTGCAGCTGACACTCCGGCGCATCAGCGGTTCTGACAGCGATGTGACGGTGGATGCGACGCTTGCCGCGGCGTACATGCAGGCGGCAAATACGCTGCAAACGGCGACGGGCGCGGCGAATGACCTGACCGTTAGCCGCCTGATGCAGCTCGACGGCGTGACGACTGTGACTGAACGTGCGCTGGATGAAGAAGCACTCACCGCGCAGTGCCGCGAAGTGACGGCGCTGGCGATGCAGCACCTTACGGACATGCGCATCCGCGAAGGGGCGCACTTGCGGGATGATTTGCAGGCGCATCTGGATGCGGCGGCGGCGCTGCGGGAGCAGATTGCGTCGCGTGCCCCGCAGGTGGTGGAGGAATACCGGCTGCGCCTGACCGAACGGCTGGCGCGTCTGCCGATTGAACCCGTTGACCCGGCGCGGCTGGCACAGGAGGTTGCGCTGATGGCGGACAAATGCGCCATCGACGAGGAGTTGTCGCGCCTTGAAAGCCACATCGCGCAGATGCATGTGTATCTGGATGTATCCGGCGAAACGGGCAAGAAGATGGATTTCCTGATTCAGGAAATGAATCGCGAAGCCAACACCATCGGCAGCAAATGCTCCGACGCGCAGATGGCGCAGAACGTCGTCAATCTCAAGAGCGAGATTGAAAAAATGCGTGAGCAGATTCAAAATGCGGTGTGATACCAGCAAGAAGGGGAATGGCAACATGAGTGAAGCACGAAAGGGTATGCTGCTGGTCATTTCCGGCGCGTCCGGCACCGGGAAGGGCACCGTCATCAAGGAATTGATGGCGCATGACGATTCGCTGGTTTTCTCCGTCAGCGCAACGACCCGTTCGCCCCGTCCGGGCGAGGAAAACGGGCGCGAATACTACTTCATCAGCGAAGAGGAATTTGCGCGCCGCGTCGAAAACGATGAGTTCATCGAGTATGCGCCGGTGTTCGCCCACCACTACGGCACGCTCCGCAGTGAGGTCAGCCGCCGCTTGGCGCAGGGGCAGAATGTCGTGCTGGATATTGACGTGCAGGGCGCGGAGCAGGTGATTGCGCGCGAGAAGGACTGCGTGAGCATTTTCATCCTGCCGCCGAGCATGTCAGAGCTGCACCGCCGTCTGGAAGGGCGCGGCACGGAATCGCCGGAGCAGATCGCCATGCGGCAGGAAATCGCCGTGCGCGAAATCGCCCTCAAAAATCACTACCGCTACAACGTCATCAACGATGACGTAGCCGCCTGTGCCGCGCGGATTGCAGGCATCATCGAGGCGGAGCGCTACAACACGGCGCGCTATACCGTCGAAATCCCGGAGTAAGGATAAAAGCGTTTCCTGCCGCAATTGCGGCTGAACATAAAAGGAGGAACACCCTATGTCGATTGTCGAACCCTGCGTTCTGGAGCTGCTCAAGCACGCTGATTCCCGCTATACCCTCGTGGTGGAGGCGAGCAAGCGCGGCCGTCAGATTATCGGCGGCAGCAAGCCCCTGCTGGACAATGAAGGCATGAAGCCGCTCAAGACGGCGGTGGAGGAAATCAACCGCGGTCTGATTACCTACGACGAACCGAACGACGAAAACGAGGATCAGAACGTCGATGTGCTGTGACCTTCCCGACGTGCGCGGACGGCATGTGGTGCTGGGCGTAACGGGCGGCATCGCGGTTTACAAGAGCTGCGAAATTGTCTCCCGTCTGCGCAAGCTCGGCGTGGAGACGCACGTCATCATGACGAAAAACGCGGCGCAGTTTGTGCAGCCGCTGACGTTTGAAACGCTGAGCAACCATCCCGTCGTCACGGACACGTTCGCGCGTCCGGAGACGTGGGAGGTGGAGCATATCGCGCTGGCGAAACGCGCGGATGTTTTTGCCATTGCGCCCGCGACGGCGAATATCATGGCGAAGATGGCGTGCGGCATTGCCGATGATATGCTCTCCACCACCGTCTTGGCGACGAAAGCGCCGATTCTGCTTGCCCCTGCCATGAATACTGGCATGTGGACGGCAGCGGTGACGCAGCAGAACGTGCAGACCTTGAAAGCCCGCGGCGTGCATTTTGCAGGGCCGGAAGCGGGCTTTTTGGCGTGCGGCGATACGGGTGCGGGCCGCATGAGTGAGCCGGAAACCATTGTGCGCGCGATTGCCTCCCTCCTCTGCCCGAAGCGCGATTTCGCGGGTCTGCGTGTGCTGGTGACAGCAGGAGCAACGCGCGAACGCCTTGACCCTGTGCGCTACATGACCAATGATTCCTCCGGCAAAATGGGCTTTGCCATTGCCGAGGCGGCGAGAAACCGCGGCGCGCAGGTGACGGTGATTGCGGGCAGTACAACTGCGCCCGTGCCGGACGGCATTGACATCCGCCGTGTGGAAAGCACGCAGAATTTGTTCGACGCGGTTACGACGACTGCGCCCGACATGGACGTTGTAATTCAGGCGGCGGCTCCGGCGGATTACCGCTTTGCTGTGACGTATCCGCAGAAGCACAAGAAGGCGCACGACGGACAGCCGTTCGTTGTCGAGCTGCTGGAGAACCCGGATATTGCGGCGGCGGTCGGTGCGGCGAAGAGGCCGGGACAGGTGCTTGTCGGCTTCGCGGCGGAAACGGAGAACCTGCTCCAAAACGCGCGCCGGAAGCTGGAAAGCAAGCATCTTGACCTGATTGTTTTGAACGACGTCAGCCAGCCCGGCGCAGGCTTCAATGTTGATACGAACATTGCCACGCTCATCACGCCGGATAGCCAGACAGAGTACCCGCTGCGGACGAAAAAGCAGCTCGCGGAGGACATCCTCGACGCGGTGCTTGACATTCGCAAGCAGAAAAAAGCATAAAGAAATGGACTGCTCTCAAATGCGGAGCAGTCCATTTCTTTTACATAATCGGCGTCGTCAGAATCCGCTTCTTCATCCGCACGGTCGTTCCCTGACCGGGCGTGGATGTAACGCGCAGGTCGTCCATGAACGTCTGCATGACGGCAAAACCCATGCCGCTGCGTTCCTGTTCAGGGTGCGTGGTAAAAAACGGCTCCATCGCCTGCGGAATGTCGGCGATGCCGCGTCCCTTATCGGTGATTTCAATGGTCAGCAGCGTGCCGTCAATGCTTGCGCGCAGGATAACCGTGCCGCGCGTGCCCTCGTAACCGTGGACGATGGCGTTCGTGACAGCTTCGGAGACGGCGGTCTTGATGTCGGCAATTTCGCTGACGGTTGGGGAGAGCTGGACGGCAAAGGCGGCAATCACGACGCGCGCAAAGGCTTCGTTTTCGGGCAGGGAAAGGAATCGGACTTCCATTTCGTTGTGATGGCTCATGCTTGCGCCTCCTGATGCTTGTCCAGCTGGCGGATAATCCGGTCAAGCCCGGACATGTGGAATAGCCGAGCGATGTGCGGGTTCATGCCCACAATCGCGACGTGCCCGCCACGGTCGCGCAGCAGCCGATAGCGCCCCAGGACAACCCCGATGCCGGAGGAGTCCATGAACGTCAGCGACGAGAAGTCCAGAATCAGCGTGCGGATGGAGCGGTCAAGCAGCAGCGCGTCTAAATCGCGGCGAACGCTCTGTGCGCAGAAGTGGTCGAGTTCGCCGTCGATGCGCACAATCAGCCGATCGCCATCGCGGATGGATTGCAGCATAAAAAGTACCTCCTGTTTTTCTGCGCAGGAGGTTTCGCCATTTGATTGCCTGTTTCCTGCGAAGAAAAATGGCTGTGTTTGTCGCAGGGGTCAGAAGCGTTCGCGGAAAATCGTCCGGAATCCTGCTGATTTCCGCGCGTTTGCCGTATCACGTCTTGATTTTCATCAGGATGACACCGCCCACCATCAGCGCCACGCCGACCCACTTCTCCCACGAGAATGGCATCTTCTCCGCGCCCAGCCAGCCGAATACGTCAATCAGCGCGGCAACGGTCAATTGTGAGAGCAGAATCGCGGAAATCGCGACCGTTGGTGTCAGGCTGCCAATCGCCCACATCACCGTCAGCGTGATGACCGGCGCGAGTACACCGCCCAGCCACGCATACCATGGCGCTTGCGGCAATAGCCGGATGTTGCCTTTGCCGAAGAAAACCGCGATGAGCAGCGCCAGCAAAAACCCGACCAGCTGCACGAATGCGTTCGTCTCCAGCGTACCCACCTTTTCGCCAAGCCGCGTGTTCATTACGCCCTGCACGCTCATCGCCGCGCCTGCCAGAATTGCAGAAAGAAAGCCCAGCATCAAACGACACCTCCTGTTGATACGGATAGTATGGCTGATTGCCGGGCTTTTATGCACTTTTTACTCGTCCCGATAACGGGTCATCATCGCTTTGAACAGTTCCTGTGCGGATGGCGGCGTAAACGTAATCGCGTTTGCGCCTGCCGCAACCGTCGCGGCGATGGTGTCCGGCTTATTGCCGCCGGTGGCGATAATCGGAAAATCCGGGTACTCCGTGCGAATCTTTCGCACAATCGCCGGGGTATTCGCCCCGCCCGCGACGTTGAGAATCGACGCGCCGGATGCAATCCGCTGTCCAATGTCGGTCGCTTCGTCAATCACGGTGATGATGACGGGAATGTCCACCGCCTTCGAGACCGCGAGCAGATTCAGGTTCGATACGGGCGCATTCAGCACAACGCCCATTGCCCCTTGCGCTTCGGCATCCTTCGCGAGCGAAACGGTGCGAAGCCCCTGCGTTGTGCCGCCGCCCACGCCGCAGAAAACGGGAATATAAGACGCTTTGATAATCGCATCGCTGATAGACTGCTGCGGCGTAAATGGATAGACGGCGAACACCGCGTCCGCGTCGCAGTTCTTGATAATCGCCAAATCGGTCGTAAAAACAAGGCTCTTGATGCGGCGCCCGTAAATCACGATGCCGCTTGCCTTGCGGATTTCTACGGGCATTTCAAGGATACTGTGCCGCAAACGGCTGTCCACCTGCGGTGGCAGTTTCTTCGGGTACTGTTCCATGCCTTCACCTCTGGAAATCATATTATGTGGCGTTGTCACTACGCGCGTCGCTCAGCTCGTCCACCTGATCGTGAATCGCCTGCATCCGCTGGTCAAGGGATGCAATGTCCGTCGCGACGCGCTGCAATTCGTCAGAAATGTGCTGCGGAATGTACTCCTGCGCCTTGTAGCGGAGCGAATGCTCCAACGAAGCCCAGAAGTCCATGGCAATCGTGCGAATCTGCACCTCGACGGGTACAAGAATCCGCCCTTCGGAGAGAAAAACAGGAATTTCAACAATCAAATGCAGACTTCGGTAGCCGTTCGGTTTCGGCTCGCGGATGTAATCCGCCATGCGCACCAAATGCACGTCGTCTTGGCTGACCAGCAGGTTCGCAATGGTATACACGTCCTGCACATACGAGCAGATAACGCGGATGCCGGCAATATCCTGCAAGTTTTTGACGGCGCTGTTGATGCTGACTTCGTAATTCTTGCGCTTTAGCTTCTCCAGCATCGACTGGATGGTTTTCAGCCGGCTCTGCATGTGGTGGATGGGATTGCGGCGATGACGCATCTGGAACTCGTCGTCAAGGATTTCCAGCTTCGTCTGAATCTCCTTGATTGCGGCGGAGTAGCGCGACTGCACCAGAAAAAATTCCTCTACCATGTGCTGAAATTCCTCGCTGACCTGCTGAAGATGCTGCGAATCGGTGTTCATGGGCTTTTACCCTCTCTTTCGCCAGTGTGTGCGGCCTCATCATATTTGGGCCGGAAGGGGACGTGGATGCGGAAGGTGGAGCCTTCGCCGGGGCGCGAGTCAACCGATACTGTGCCGCCAAGCATATCCAAAATCCGCTTGACGAGGCATAGCCCTAAGCCGACACCCTCCTGCTTGCGGGATCGGTCTGCCTGATAGAAACGGTCGAAAATGCGCTTCACGGTCGCGTCGTCCATGCCGATGCCGTGGTCGGTAATCTCAACGGTCGCCGTATCTGTGGTGAACACGCGCACCTCGATAACTGCATTCTCCGGCGAAAACTTGATGGCGTTTTGGATGATGTTCATCCAGACGTGGCTGAGCAGCTCTTCGTCCGACACGACGGTAACGCTGTTCAAATCCAGCTGCCAGCTGATGCCGCGTACGCTCCATGTCGGTTCTAAGCGCAGGATGACCTGACGAAGCTGCTCATCCAGCGAAAACTCCGTCAGCGATGCGGGCGCGGACTGCTGCTCCAGCGCGGACAGGCGCAGCAGCGTCTGCGACAGGCGCGACAAGCGGTCGCTTTCCTGCGCAATTAAGTCCACATATTCCTGCCGCTGCGCCTCGGTCAAGCCGGGCATTTGCAGCAGCCGCGCAAAGCCTCGGATGGACGCAATCGGCGTTTTGAATTCGTGGCTGATGGAGCTGATGAAGTCTTTCTGCAGGTAGGACGTTCGGCTGAGCGCGTCGGTCATGGCGTTAAAGGAACGCATGAGTTCCCCAATTTCGCCCGGCGCGTGGGCGGCATCCAGTTTGACGGTGAAGTCGCCCTCTTTGACCTTGCGAGTCGCATTCGTGATTTCATGAACGGGCTTGGAAATCCAGTAGGATGCCAGCGTCACCATCAGCGCAAAGACTGCCAGAAAGCTGGTTGAGCCGAAGATAATGCGCGCAAACGCGATGCCGTAGCTGCTGCCGTCGCCGCCAGCGGTAATTGCAAGGACGCCTGTGCGCATCTGCACATACGTTACCGGATTTCGCTGCGATTTCCACGTCGTTGCTTCGTAGGCAATGCCCGCGCGTTTCAGCTCCCGCTGCGTGCCCGCGGACAGGGCAGCGACATCCTCGTCCGTCAGCACAGCAACTTCGATGCCGTTCTGCTCCATCAGGCGGGCTAATTCGTCTGTTCTCAGCTCCGTGCGCTGTTCCAGTTCCATCAGGTAGATGGCGACGGCGCGCTCACGCACTTTCAGTTCCTGCAAAAGGTTGATGTGCGTCACGCAGAAGGCGAGAAACAGGCTGATGACGGTGGCCAGCAGCGAACCAACCATCAGCGCCGCAATCATGCGCCCGCGGAAGGAGTATGGTTTGCGGATGATGCGGCGCTTATCCATTCTTGACCGCCTTGTAGCCCAAACCGCGCACTGTTACGATGCTGAAATCGGGGAAAATCTCGCACTTTTCGCGCAGACGCTTGATGTGTACGTCCACCGTGCGTTCGTCGCTCTGCGCATCCATGCCCCAGATTTCGTCCATCAGCTGCCGGCGCGTGAAAATCTGCATCGGGCTGGACAGGAGCTTAAAGAGCAGGAAAAACTCCTTCTTCGGCAGCGCCAAAAGCGTGTCACCGCGCTGCACGGTCAGCGAATCGTAATCCAAGTGCGTCTGCCCGACGGTCAATTGGTGGCTCGTCATTGCTTGCGACCGCCGCAGCAGCGCTTGCACATGCAGCAGCAGCTCGTCCAAATCGACCGGCTTGGTCAGGTAGTCATCCGCGCCGGAGGTGAAGCCCGTCCGCTTGTCCTCAATGGTGTCGCGCGCCGTCACCAGCATGATGGGCAGGCGCGGATAGCAGCGGCGCAGTTCACGCGTCAGCTCCCAGCCGTCCATCACCGGCATCATCACGTCGGCAATGACCAGATCGGGCATCACCCTGTCGATGGCGTTCAGCGCTTCCTCGCCGTTGGCAGCCCCAACGATTGAAAAGCCGTTCAACCCCAGAAACGCGCTCATCATCCGCTGCAGCGGCGCGTCATCCTCAACCACCAGAATCGTAAACATGGCGGAAACCTCCTTGTGCTGATGCTTCTATTATATCACATCGACCGCAAAGCATCAATAGGATTCAGCCGTGAAGCCTTGCGCGCGGGTGCCCAGCCGAACAGAATGCCGACCGAGGCGGAAAACACGAACGCCAGCGTGATTGCGCCTGCGTTGAGCTGGAAGGTAATATCCAGCGCCATTGCAATCATCCACGAGACGAGATTGCCTACCAATATGCCGATGAACCCGCCCATGAGCGACAGCATGACCGATTCCATCAGGAACTGCATTTGAATCAGCCCCGGACGCGCGCCGAGCGCCTTGCGCAGGCCGATTTCCGTCGTCCGCTCGCTGACGGAGACGAGCATCATGTTCATAATGCCGATGCCGCCGACCAGCAGGGCGATGGACGCAATGCCCGCCAGCATCGTCGTCATCATGCCGGTGATGCTGTTCATCGTATCCAGCAGGCTGTCCAGATTGATGATGGAGTACGCGCTGTCGCGGTAGTTGAACGCGCTGTCCAGCAGCTGCTTCACATTGTCGACGGTTTCGGAGGATAACGACGAGTCCTTCAAGTACAGCGTCAGCGACCGCACGGTGTTTGAGCCGCTCAGCCGCATCGCCGCCGGATAGGGGACAATCGCCTTTCCGCCGTCACTGCTGGCAGACATGGCAGCCATCAGGTCGCTTCCGCTGTCCTCGCTCAGCACGCCGACGACGGTGAACTGCTGCCCGTGCAGAATCAGCGACTGCCCCAGCGGGTCTTCGTTCGGGAAGGCAGCGGACGCCAAGGTCTGGTCGATGATGCAAACGTGGCTCGAACGATCCATGTCAATCGCCTTCAGCGCTCGCCCGCGCCCAATCAGGTCATCCTGCACGGAAAAATAGTCGTTGCTGCGCCCCTCCAGCGTCACATCCTCCACAAGCTGACCGTCCTGCGCGGCATAGGTGCGCAGGGAGACATTTGGGTCAACACCCGCCACATTGTCCAGCGCAGCAATGTGCGCGAGGTCGCTTTCGTTCAGCCCATGCTTGATGGTTGTGCCACTGATGCTTACGCTCACTTTGCCTGCGCCCAAGGCGGAGAATTGGCTCGTGATTTCGCCCGTTGCGCTGCCGACCGTCGTAATCAGCGCGATAATCGCTGTCACGCCGATGATGATGCCCAGCATCGTCAGGAAGGTGCGCATTTTGTTGCCGCGGATGTTCTGCCACGACATGCGAATGCTCTCTTTAAGCATCTTCCACCACCCCTTCACTGATTTCGCCATCAAGGATGCGCACAATGCGCCGCGCGTGGCGGGCAATCTCAATGTCGTGCGTAATCATGATAATCGTGCGCCCCTCGTCGTTCAGGTCATGGAAAAGGCTCATCACCTGCCGTCCCGTCGCCCGGTCAAGCGCACCCGTCGGCTCGTCCGCCAGCAGGATGGTCGGGTTGTTCGCCAGCGCGCGGGCAATCGCGACGCGCTGCTGCTGTCCGCCAGAAAGCTGGTTCGGAAAGTGGTGCATCTTGTCCTTCAAACCGACGCGCTCCAGCATTTGCTGCGCCCGCGCAGCGCGCTCGTGGCCGCTCATGCCCGCGTAAATCAGCGGAAGCTCCACGTTTTGCAGCGCGTCCTGACGCTGAAGCAGCTGGAACGACTGGAAGATGAAACCGATTTCCTTCGACCGCACGCGCGCCAGCTCCGATTCGCTCAGCGCGGATACGTCCCGCCCATGTAGGTGGTATGTGCCGGATGTTGCCGTGTCCAGACAGCCGATGATGTTCATCAGCGTTGATTTGCCCGACCCGCTGGGGCCAAGAATGGCGACAAATTCGCCCTTGTCCACCTGCAGGTCAATGCCCTTCAAAACCGTCTGCTGTTCGTCACCCATTTTGTATGTTTTGACGATGTTCTCCATCGTCAGAATATTTTCCGCCATGGTGAATGCACCTTTCCGTTAATAATGCATCATGGGCATTTCCATTGTGTTCTTCACGGGAATCAGCACCGCTTCGCCCGTGCGGATGCCGTCAACGATTTCGACAATCGAGCCGTTGTTGATGCCAAGCGTCACCTTCTGGCGCACGATTTCGTCCTTGCGGTCGTAGCAGTAGACGAACGGCTTGCCATCCGAATCGTACTGAATCGCGTCAACCGACACGGTCGTAACGTTTTTCACGCTCTGGTACAGCACGCGGATTTCGCAGCTCAAGCCCATGGCGAGCGTTCCGTCCTGCGGCACGGTCATCGTCACCTCGTAGTACGCCATGTCGCCGGATACGGTTGCTTCCTGCGCAATGCGGGTGATGGTGCCGGTGAGCGCCTTGCCGGTGGACAGCACGGTCACATCCGCTGTCTGCCCGACGGAGAGCGCCGGACGGTCGTATTCATCCACGTTGAACACCATCTGCGGATTGCTGTAATCCGCCACGCGCAAAAGCTGCTGCCCTATGGTCACCTCGTCGCCTTCCTCGACGTAAAGGTTCGAGAGCGTTCCGTCCATCGGTGCGCGGGCGGTGCCGCCGCTTGAGAATTTGAGGATAATGTCGTTCTTCTTCACCTCGTCGCCCTCGGAGAACAAGCACTCTTTGACGGTTGTTTTCGCGGTGGAGGTGACGATTTGGCTGGCCTTTGTCGACAGGTTGCCGGAAAAGGTGTAATAAGTGCTGATGTCCTGCGTGCGGGCGATTTCCTCGCTGTAAGCCGCATTTTTCCGTCCGCCCGCAAAGAGGAAAACGCCGCCCGCGACGAGCGCAAGCACGACGATGATCACAATGATTTTCCCGGTCTTCTTCATACTTCCTTTGACTCCTTCCATCACATGGATGTTCCGGAAACAATTATGCCACAATTGGATGAATCCAATGTGAAGTCAAGAGGAAGCGAAAATGAAGTTTGCCGGGAACAAAAAAAGCCCGTGACGATTTTACATCGCCACGGGCGGGGAAATTCGAGGATTAGAAGTCCAAATGCAGTTCCACCGGACCGCTGATGAGGTTGCCATCGGTATCCATCAGGCGGAAGATGATGAGGTTCACGGTGTGCTGCCCATTCAGCGCGTCCGCGGGGACGGTCAGCGTCATCTGCGTGCCGTCCGCATTCCACGCGGTTTCCCACGCTTCGGCAATGTCCATGCCAACGGCGTATTCACCCGTGCGCAGCGCTTCGGAGAAGGTCAGCGTGATGGTCAGCGCGGTGTCCGACAGTGCCGCTTCGCCGGAGACGGTCGCGTCAAAGGCGGTCACGGTCTTTTCGGGCGCTTCGGGGCGGGTGATGGTTTCGCCGCGTTCAAGCGCCTGCCGCTCTTCCAGCGTATCCGGAATCGCGGGCCACACCTGCGAGAAGCCGTTGTTGTAGCGCTCAGCGTTCCAAGAAATCGGCTTGGTGAACAGCGCAGCATCCTGCTTGCCGTTGTTTTCAGCGGAAGCGGCAATGTCCGCCATCGAGAACTCGAAGGTGTATTCCGGCATGGAGACAAACCGCAAGTTCTTTACCTTGAAGGTCTGCGAAGCGTCCCAGCCAGCGTTTGCAATGCGGATAAACAGCGCGTCGTGGAACAGAATGCCGTATTCCAGCAGGCTCGTGTCTTCCGGCACCACGCGTTCGGGTGTGAAAATCATGGAAGCGGGTTCGGTTTCGCTGCCGATGTAGACCAGCGGGGGATTCTCCTTCGTGTTCGCCAGACGGGACGCGAAGCCCAGCACGCGGTTCTCTTCACCCTCGTCGCCCTTCGTCGTGCCGTGACGGAGCGCATCCGCCAGCGAAACGGCGGAGAAGTAGACGCTGTGCGCCGCCTTGTCCGTCCCGACGGTGCGCAGCTCGTAGCGCCCGTAGACGGACTGTTCGGCAGTCAGTTGGAAGGTGAACACGTCACCCTCATGCGAAGCAGCGGCGACTTCCGTGCCGTCCGGCAGCATCAGCACCACGTCCGGCGCGTCGGAATGCGCGGTAATGGTGACATTGTGGTTCGTCAGGAAGGTCTCCTGCGCCGTCCACAGCGTGTACTTGCTTTCGGCAGACCACGGGATGTAGGAAGAGTTGATGTCAAACGGGTAGTCGTTCAGTTCGCTGATGGTTGCGTAATCCGCCGCCGGGTAGGACATGCCGGAAATGCCAGTGCCTTCCGGGAACAGATCCTTCACATGCAGCAGCGTGTCGTCCGTCTGCTTGAATTCGCGATCCATAATGGACAGCGCGAAACAGAAATCACGCGGGTAGAAGACGTGGTCACTCTGACGGGCACGAACAGCGATGTTGTTCTTCTCGATTTCCGTCGTGCCGACGAAATCGTAAACCTCTTCTGCTGCAACCATGCTGGCGACAGCACCTTCATTGCCCAGCCAGTGGGTGTCAATGCCTGACACGGTGAAGAAGGGGCGCGGCGCAACCAGCGCGATGATTTCCACCGGGTCAAACGGAATCTGGTTGTCGCGGGCGACGAACATAGCAGCCGTCTCCGGGAACCAGCTGTTGCCCTTGCCGTAGGACACGGTCGGTACTTCGGTCTTGCCGTAGACACGGTCAGCCTTGGCGTAGGCGGATGTGTTGAAGTTAAAAATCTTGCCTTCCACCTTGTAGCGGTAGCTCTGGATGCCCGAACCGCCGCATTCGCTCGGCACGCAGATGCTGATGCGGTCGTCAAACGCCGCGGTGAACATGGCGGCCTTGCCGTAGCGGGAATGGCCCGTGATGACGGTCTTAGCCGGGTCAAGGCGAACCAGCTCGCCCAGCGTCATGCTCGTGCCCTCTGCCGGGTTTTCCATGGCGGTCACAATCTGACTTGCCGCCCAGCTCCACGCCATCAGCGCGCCGGAAGCGTGCTTGTAGTCGTTTGCGTCGTAGGGGTAGAGCGTGGTGTACACGCCTGCACGGTCAATGCCGTCATCAGCGTTCGAATCGTCGGGGTAAATCGCAGTGGCCGTGAAGGTAACCAGTCCGTAGCCCTGTCCGTTCAGGTTCGCAGCAGAGAAAGCGGACGTACCGCCGATATCAATCACGAACGGCACTTGATCCTTCTCTTCGCCCCAAGCAGCCAGAATCTGCGCATCCGTCGGTACATTCAGCTTCGCGGCGAAGCTTGCCTTTGCGCCCGTTTCCGGATTCGTGATGGTGATGACCGCCTGATACACGGGACGTGCACGGGCGGGAACGGTTTCCTCAGTAATCGTACCCGTCGTGTTCACAAACACGGCATCGCCTTCCGTGCCCCACGGCGGTTCGCCGATGTAGTGGACGGAGTAGCCCGCGTTCCACGCCTCGATGGCAAGCTGCTTGGCTTCCGCCTTGGTGGATGCAGGGCCGAACGTCTTGTCGCCCACCGTCACTTCACCTTCCAGCAGCGCGGCGGACAGCTTGCGGAACTCGTCGCCGAGGTTGAAGACGCAAGCGCCCATGCCCCAGAAGCCGCCGTAGGACGCGGTGTTGTCCTCGTAGACAATCTCGTACTTGCCGGACACGTCCTCCGCCGCGGTTTCCCAGCGGTAGCCCAGCCAGTAGTGCTGGATCAAATCGCGGATTTCAGTGCGGCGTGCTTCCCATTCGGTGATGTCGGTCACAACGCCGTCGCCGTTCGGGTCGTTCTTCACGTCGAAAAACTCAAACGGATTGTTGATTGTGTCGATGGCGGGCAGCTCATCAATGCCGGGATACCCGTCCAGCGGCGCTTCAGCGCAGGCGCTCATCAGCGGCAGCAGCCCGATGATAGCAGCGAGCAGCAGCAGGAAAAACCGTTTCATAGAGATCCTCCTTTTCTCTTTCAGCCGAACCTTTGTACATTGTCCGGGAGGCGACGGCTGCATTACCTCATCCGGAAGCTACCCTCATTATAGCGGAGAAAGGGCGGCGCGTCTATGCAAATTGTCCACGCTACTATGCAAATCGTGCAGATATATCTGGGAAGAAATTATCCGTATTCGACAATGCAAAAGCTATTTGCCAAGATTTCGCTGGAAATCCGTCGGCGAAATGCCTACTGTTTTGCGAAAAGTGCGCAGAAAGGAGGAGTACGAATTGAACCCGCTCTGGAATGCAGCATCCGTCAGCGATACGCCGGAGGCAATCAGCAGCTTCGCGCCGCAGATGCGCCGGAACTGGATGTACTCGTACACCGACGTGTTCGTGTAACGGACAAACTCGTGTGACAGGTACGATTTGCTGATGAAGAACGCGTCCGCAATTTCCTCCAGCGTCAGCGGCTGGGCGTAATGCTCGTTGATGTACGCCATCACGCGCTGGATGGTGTCTGGCGAGGGCTGGGCACTCTGCAGCATTGGCGCTTCCTGCGTCACGCGGAGGATTTGCAGCAGAAACTCGGTCATCGCGGCATAATCCGCCAAGCGCGATTCGGGACGCTCGTCGCCTGTGTTCTGCGCCACACGGTCAATGCACGTTGTACACAGCGAAAGCGCCGCTTCATCCAGCTGATAATGATACCCGGTGCGGCGCGTGCAGTCCAAAAGGCGCTGCTCCAGCGGCAGAAGCCCCTGCCCCAGCTGGTGCAGCATCCCGGAGGAGATGAACAGCACCACCCGTTCGTAGTTGCGGATGGCGTCCTGCGAGATTATGCCGTGCATGACGAATGGCGGGAAAATCATCAGGCTGCCGCGCTGGAGCGTGACGATTTTGTTGTCCACATACAGGCGGGGAAAGCCGTTTAGGTGAATATACAGCTCAAAGAAATCATGCGTATGGATTTCGCGCAGGTGGATGGCGGGCGACAGCGTGTGAAACGCTTCATAATCCGAGCGCCCTTGCCCCATGTTGCTTGTGCGAACCAGCACATCTTCCTCAAGCTCCTGTGCTGGATGTTTCCTTGTCATATGCCTTTCTCCTTGTCCCGGTATTTATGAAAGCATCATATCAGGAAAGCTGATAAAGGTCAAGCAAAAACCCGAAAACTGTTCTGAATCAGAACGATTTCCGGGTAAAATCGGTTATTTGCTTTCGCTGCCCCACGCACGGTAGGATTCTTCCTCCAGCAGCGTCTCAATGCGCCCGTCGGTGACGCGGGTCAGCGTGTCCAGGACAGATTGCGCGTCCGTCTGGCGAATCAGCAGCGTGAAGCCGACGGCGGTCGTGAACTCGCTGCTCAGCAATTGCACGGGCAGGCTTTTCAGCGCGTACTGCACCTTGTCCCACAGCGGATAGGCGACTTCGCACAGGTATTGGCAGGAGGGGAGCATCTCGAAGACTTGCGCCGCCTTGAGCGCGACGACAGCCCCCTGCGTGTACGCGCGCACCAGCCCGCCCGCGCCCAGCAGCACGCCGCCGAAATAGCGCGTCACCACGCAGCAGCAGTTGACTACGCCCTGATGCTTCAATACCTCCATCATCGGCAGCCCTGCCGTGCCGCCCGGCTCGCCGTCGTCGGAATAGCGCATGATGCCCGCGTTCTGCCCGATGATGTAGGCATAACAGTTGTGCGTGGCGTCCTTGTGCTTTGTGCGGATGGATTGCAGGAAGGCAAGCGCCTCCGCCTCCGTTTCGCACGGCGCGGCATAGCCGATGAAGCGGCTTTTGTTGATGATGAACTCGTCGCCGGCGAACTGCCGGAGCGTCCGATAGGGGTTCATGGCACTCATGCGAGGAACAGGCGGCGGAAGTTCTTCTTGCCCTTCTGAATCAGCAGACCATCCGCGGGGACGTCGCTCTCCGCCAGTGTGGCGTTCAGGTCATCCACCTTCTTGTCCGCCACCAGCACTGCACCCGCCTTCACCTGATTGCGCGCGTCGCTCTGGCTCTTGCACAGCCCGGACTTGACCAGCATGGTCGTCACGCGGCTGTCGGCGGCGAATTCGTCCTTCGTCAGCGTGAAGGAGGGGACGTTCGCGGCAGACGCACCGCCCGCGAACAGTGCGGCAGCGGCATCGGCGGCCTTCTGCGCCTCTTCTTCGCCGTGCACCAGCTTCGTCACCTCGAACGCCAGCACCTTCTTCGCCTCGTTGATTTCGCTGCCTTGCAGCGCGCCCAGACGGCGCACTTCGTCCATCGGCAGGAAGGTCAGCAAGCCAAGGCACTTTTCCACGTCCGCGTCATCAACGTTGCGCCAGTACTGGTAGAAGTCGAACGGGGAGGTCTTGTTCGGGTCAAGCCACAGCGCGCCCTTCTCGGTCTTGCCCATCTTCTTGCCGTCGTGGGTCAGCAGCAGCTGGAACGTGCAGGCGAATGCCTTTTCACTGTCCTTGCGGCGAACCAGGTCTGCGCCGCCAAGCATGTTGCTCCACTGGTCATTGCCGCCCATTTCCAGCCGGCAGCCGTAGCGGTGGAACAGCTCCAGGAAGTCGTAGGACTGCATGAGCATGTAGGTGAATTCGAGGAAGGACAGACCGTTGTCGGTCGCCATGCGCGTCTTGTAGCAGTCAGCGGTCAGCATCTTGTTGACGGAGAACATCGCGCCGATGTCGCGCATGAATTCGATGAAGTTCAGGTTGCGCAGCCAGTCCGCGTTGTTGACGATAATCGCCTTGTCGTCGGAGAAATCAAGGAAACGGCTCATCTGCTGCTTGATGCACTCGACGTTGTGGTCAATCGTCTCGACGGTCATCATTTTGCGCATGTCGGTCTTGCCGGACGGGTCGCCGATCATCGCCGTGCCGCCGCCCATCAGCGCAATCGGGCGATGCCCCGCGCGCTGCATGTGCGCCATCGCCATAATCGGGATGTAATGCCCGATGTGGAGGGAATCAGCGGTCGGATCGAAGCCGACGTAGAAGGTGGTCGGTTCTTCGAGCTGCTTGTACAGTTCGTCCTCAAAGGTGGTCTGGGCGATGAAGCCGCGTTCTTTCAAAACGTCAAGAATGTGCATGGGGAACCTCCTATATATTAAGTAGTAGGGGAAACAGTGTCATTTCGCCAGCGCCTGCGCGAAAATCTCCCGCAAGGTGCTCATGCCCTCGTGAATTTGCGCGATGCTGGAGTTGGAGAAGTTCAGGCGCAGCGTATTCTCGTGTCCGCCGTCGCAGAAGAAGTGCGTGCCGGGGACGTAGGCGACGTGGCGCTCTACCGCTTGTTCCAGCAGCTCCTTTGCGTCGATGCCCTCCGGCAGCGTCACGAAGATGAACAGACCGCCGTCCGGGCGCGTGTATGTCGTGCCTTCGGGAAAGGTCGAAAGTTCACTCAGCATAGCATCCAGCTGCGCCTTGTAGCTGCGGCAGATGCGCTTGATGTGGTCGGGCAGCAGACCGCGCCGCAGGTACTGATCCACAATTGCCTGTGTAAGGTTTGCCGTGTGGACGTCGGTGGACTGCTTGCCGACAGTGCATTTGCGCAGGATACCCGCGTCGCCCGCCATGAATCCGACGCGCAGACCGGGGCTGATAATCTTGCTGAATGAGCCGAGGAAAACGACCCAGCCATCCTTGTCGAAGGATTTGATGGAGGGGCACGCTTCTCCGGCATATCGCAGGTCGCGGTACGGGTCGTCCTCCGCCACGACAACGTGGTACTTCGCGGCGAGTTCCGCAATGGGCTTGCGGCGGTCGGCGGACAGCGTGATGCCCGTCGGATTCTGGAACGTCGGGATGGTGTAAAGCAGCTTTGGGTGATACTGGCGCATCGCTTCTTCGAGCTTTTCCGGGATGATTCCGTTCTCGTCGCTCTCTACTGGCACCAGCGTTGCCTGATACAGCCGCATACACTGCATGTTGCCCAGAAACGACGGGTTCTCCACCAGAATCACGTCGCCGGGGTCAGTCAGCGCTTTGCAGAGCAAATCCATTGCCTGTGTTGAGCCGGTGACGGGCAGCACCGCAGGGACGGCGCACCCAAGCTGCTGCTCCACATAGGCGTGCAGGCTCTCCAGCAGCGGCGGATACCCCTCCGTCGCGCCGTATTGCAGGATGCGCTTGCCATCCTTTTGCAGCACGTCGCGGGCGATTTCGGCGCATTCCGCATCGGGCAGCGCCGATGCCGCCGGATTGCCGCCCGCGAAGGAAATCATGCCAGGCTTGGCAATCATCTTGAAGATTTCGCGAATGGCGCTGCCGCTGATCTGGTCGAAGCGGTGCGCGAAACGCAGGGAATCAAGCGCCATAATCCAATCACTCCTTACTACTTTCAGAGAATAAGAATAAAAAACACCTTCTCCGGACAAAATCCGGGGAAGGTGACAAAATGCCACGGTACCACTTCCGTCTGGCTGCGAACAGCCCTCAAGGAGGAACAGTCATTCCTCGCACGCTGTAACCGGCGCACCGGATGCCGCCTACCCGCCGCGCAGACGCGGTTTCAGCGGATGGCTCGGAGCTGTACGTCACCCTATGCGCCGCCTGCTTCCTCACACCGCCCGGAAGCTCTCTGCCTGCGCCGCAGAAGCGGATGACCCGTCTCCTCATTGCCCTGATGGGTGCATGATAGCACGGTTTTTCCCGCTTGTCAAGGGGAAAATTTTTGGTCAGGCGGTATCGCAAAGGCGGGAAAATCACACAATCTGCAAGAGATGTTCACGAAATCGACACATGTCGGCGCTTTTTCTGGAATTTCTGGCGGCATTTTTGTGAAACGGGCCGAAAAAGTCTTGCCATTTCCGCTAAAATCCTGTATACTATACTCTGACCCAGCTATGGGTGCATTTATCGTGTCCGCGAGGACAAAAGCTGGGAAGCCCCTGGATGAAGGAGGTCGACTACTATGGATTGCAAAATCAAGAACGACATCGGAACAATCTATATTACGGAGGATGTCCTGCTCAAGGTCGTGGGATACGCGGCGCTGGAATGCTACGGCATCGTCGCCATGTCCTCCAAGCGTGCCAAGGATGGCATCGTCGAATGGCTGGGAAGGGAAAACCTCTCCAAGGGCGTGCAGATTCGCAGTGTTGGCGATATGCTGGACGTCGATCTGTTCATCATCGTGGAATACGGCATCTCCATTGCCGAGGTGTGCAAGACCATTGTCGATACCGTGCGCTACAAGCTGGAAAGCATGACGGGCGTGAAGGTTCGCAAGGTCAACATCTCCGTGGAAGGTATCCGCGTGTAATGCAGGAAAGCCACACGGCAGCAGTTCCAAGGAGCTGGCGCCGAAAGCAGGTAGGAGGAATTTACCTTTGATACAGCATAAAACCATTGACGGGCTGCTGCTGCGCGACATGGTCGTCGCGGGTGCGGCACTGCTCGAAAAGAACCGGGAAGCGGTGGACGCGCTGAACGTTTTCCCTGTCCCGGACGGCGATACGGGGACGAATATGTCCCTGACCATGCAGAGCGCGACCCGTGAGGTCAATGCGCAGGAGTACCTGCGCGCGGATGAGGCGGCGGCTGCCATCTCGAAGGGTGCGCTCAAAGGCGCGCGCGGCAACTCCGGCGTTATCACGTCCCAGCTGCTGCGCGGCTTCGCGACGTCCTTGAAGGGCGTGGAGAAGATTACCCCCGTGCAGTTTGCGCAGGCATTGAAGGCGGGCTCTGACAAGGCGTACAAGGCAGTCATGAAGCCCAAGGAGGGCACGATTCTGACCGTCGCGCGCGTCATTGCGGAGGACGCCATCAAGTACACCGAGAGCAACCCCGATGACTACGATGGGCTGATGAACGTCATTCTGACCAGCGGCGAGGCGATTTTGAAGCGTACGCCTGACATGCTGCCGCCCCTGAAAGCGGCGGGCGTGGTCGACTCCGGCGGACGCGGTCTCATGCTGATTTACACCGGCTATGCGGCGGTCATGCGCGGCGAGGAAATTGCTGACCCGGCGGCGCTGCTGGCGGGCGATAATCAGGTGGAGGAGGATATTCACGACCTGTCCGGCGATCTGCCTTACGCCTACTGCACGGAGTACGACATCGTGAACTTCCGCGAGGACTGCACCGAGGGCGACGTGGATTCCTTCCGCCGCCGCCTGAACCGCATTGGCAACTGCGTCAAGGTGACGGGCGACCTGACCGAGACGAAGGTGCATGTGCACACCAACGACCCCGGCAACGCCATCCAGTACGGCATTGAGCTGGGCGAACTGGTGAATGTGAAGGTGGACAACATGCTGGCGCGCAAGCGTGCGCTGGAGGCGGAGAAAGCGCCCGCAGCGGTGGAAGCCCCTGCTGAACCCGCGAAGGAATTTGGCATGGTGGCAGTGTCGCTGGGCGACGGTTTCTCCAGCATCTTCCGTGATTTGACGGTGGATGTGGTGGTCGAGGGCGGTCAGACGATGAACCCGTCGGTGGATGACATTCTGAACGCCATCAATCAGGTCAACGCCAAGTGTGTGTTCGTGTTCCCGAACAACGGCAACGTCATTTTCGCGGCGAATCAGGCGGCGGAACTGGCGGAGAAGGAAGTGCACGTCATCCCCACGAAGAACGTGGCGATGGGCATTGCCGCGGCGGTCGCGTTCCAAGACGACGTGTCCGGCGAGGAGAACGCCAAGCGCATGGCGGAAGCGGCGGAGCACGTCAAGACCGGTACGGTAACGTACGCGGTGCGCGACAGCGAGTACAACGGCGTGCAGATTCACAAGGGTGACATCATCGGGATGCACAACGGCAAGATTGAGTATTGCGGCAATTCTGTGCATGACGTTGTGATGGACATGATGAAGGCCGTTGTGACCGACGACGCGGAGCTGATTACCGTCTACTACGGCGCGGATACGACGAAGGAAGACGCGGAGCAGGTGGCGGCAGAAATCGCCGAGCAGTATCCGAACTGCGATGTGGACTGCCTGCTGGGCGGTCAGCCGCTGTATTACTATCTGATTTCTGTGGAGTAAAAAGCAAATGGAGCTTTCCGCCATCAAGGGCATTGGCCCAACCCGGCTGGAATCCCTTCGCGCAGTGGGCGTCTGCTCATTGCGCGATTTGTTGTATTTTCTTCCGCAGCGCTACGAGGACAGAACACACCCGATTCCCTGCGCGGACGCAAACGGCGGCGAGGTGCTGGTGATGGGCGTTGTACAGGACGCACCGAAACTCAGCCGCTTCAACGGCTTGACGCGCGTGACGGCGTACCTCTGGGATGACAGCGGAAAACTGCCGCTGGTGTGGTATAATCAGCCGTGGATGATGCAGAATCTGCCGGTCGGGCAGACCATCATGCTCTTCGGGCGTATGGGGCAGAGCCGGGGGAAACCCGTGCTCCAAAATGCGCAGCGGGTGACGGAGCCGTGCATCCTGCCGGTGTACCGCGCTGTGAAGGGGATTCCGGCGAAGTCCTTCCGCGAAATGATGCAGCAGGCGCTGGAACAGGTCGATGACTGCTGCCCGGAGACGCTGCCGAACGACCTGCGCATCCGCCATCAGCTGTGCGAGCTGAATTTCGCCATCCGGCAGGCGCATTTCCCGCTGAATGTAGAAAACCTGCGGCTGGCGCGGCGGCGGCTGGCGTTTGAGCAGATGCTGATGTATCAGGCGGCACTGGGGCTGCTGCGCGGACACAAGGCGGATGGCACGGCACTGCCGATTCCGCCGGATGCGCCGGATAAATTCTGGCAGACGCTGCCGTTCCCGCCGACCGGGGCGCAGAAGCGCGTCTTGGAGGAAATCGCGGCGGATTTGCGGTGTGACCGGGCGATGAGCCGCCTCGTGCAGGGCGATGTCGGCTGCGGCAAGACCGCGCTGGCATTCGGGGCGATTGCCATGACCTGCGCCTGCGGATACCAGGCGGCGATGATGGCGCCGACGGAAATTCTCGCGCGCCAGCACTACGAATCCGCCAAGGCAATGCTGGAACCGCTGGGCATCCACTGCGGTCTGCTGATTGGCTCGATGCGTCCGAAGGCGAAGCGGGAGGCACAGGAGGCTTGCGCAAACGGGGAATATCAGGCAGTGTTCGGAACGCACGCACTGATCAGCGAAAAGGTGGCGTATCAAAAGCTCGGACTGGTTGTGACGGATGAGCAGCACCGTTTTGGCGTGATGCAGCGCTCGACCTTGCAGCAGAAGGGCACGGACGGCACGAAAGCGCCGCATGTGCTCGTCATGTCCGCAACGCCGATTCCGCGCACGCTTGCGCTGATTCTCTATGGCGACCTTGATGTGTCCATCGTCGATGAGCTGCCGCCGGGGCGCACGCCGGTCAAGACGCGGGTCGTGCCGGAAGAGAAGCGCGCCGGGATGTACGGCTTCCTGCGGCAGGAGGTGCTGAAAGGGCATCAGGCGTATGTGGTCTGTCCGCTGGTTGAGGACAGCGAGATGATGGAGGACGTTCGCAGCGCACAGGCGACGTTCGACGCGCTGAAAAACGGCGAATTGTCGGGCCTTCGCGTCGGATTGACGTGGGGCGCACAGCCCGCGGACGAAAAAGCGCAGGTGCTCAGCGAGTTTTCCGCCGGGAATCTCGATGTCCTCGTGTCCACGACGGTCATCGAAGTCGGCGTGAACGTGCCGAACGCGAGCGTCATGGTGATTGAGAATGCCGAGCGCTTCGGGCTCAGCCAATTGCATCAGCTGCGCGGGCGCGTCGGGCGCGGGTCAGCGGAAAGCTGGTGCTTCCTGCTGGCAGCGGAAAATGAGCGATTGCGCATCCTGACGCAGACGAATGACGGTTTCATCGTCGCGCAGAAAGACTTGGAGCTTCGCGGGCCGGGCGACCTGATGGGTACGCGGCAATCTGGCGAAATGATGGCGGATTTCCTGCTTGACGGTGACGTGAAGCTGCTGGATGAAGCTGCGAAGTGCATGAAGCGACTGCGGGAAAACCCAAAATTGACGGCGGAGCGTCAGCAAGTGGAAGCAGAAGCGCTGCACAATTATCGCGATAAATTGGAAGATATTGCAATGAACTGATGGAAAGGGGCAAAACAGGATGGACAACATGCTGACTTGCACGGAAAACCGCGAGCTTTCGTGGCTGCGGTTCAACGAGCGAGTGCTGGAAGAAGCGGAGGATGAGCGCGTACCGCTGTGCGAGCGTCTGTCGTTCCTCTCGATTTTCCAGAGCAATCTGGACGAGTTTTTCATGGTGCGCATCGGCAGCCTGCATGACCAGATGCTGCTGGACAAGGAAGCGCGCGAGAACAAGACGAACATGACCCCCGGCGAGCAGATTGACGCTGCCGTCAGCCGCATCCGCACGCTGTGCGACCGCCGCGACCGGACGTATGCCGATGTGCTGAAGAAACTGGAGGACGAGGGCATCAGCATCGTCAACTTCCGCCAAATCAGCTTGGAAAGCGAGCAGTATCTGGCGAAAATCTTCCGCGAGGACTATCTGCCATTGCTTTCGACCTATGTCGTGGGCAAAAAGCAGACGTTCCCGTTCCTCAAAAACAAGGAGATTTATGCCGTCGCCGTCCTGCGCACGGGCAGCGAGAAGGAAAAAATCGGCATCGTGCCGTGCGGGGAGAACATGTTCCCGCGCCTGATTGAGGTGCCGGAGCGCACGGGCTGCTATATCCTCTCTGAAGAGCTGATTCTGCACTATCTGCCGCTGCTTTTTGGCAGCTACCGCATCGCAAGCAAGACGCTGGCGCGCATTACCCGCAGCGCCGACATTGACGCGGACAGCGTATACGACGAAGACCTCAACTATCGCGACCACATGGCGGAAGTCGTGCGCCTGCGCCAGAAACTCTGCCCGGTGCGTTTGGAACTCAGCCGAAAAATCGGGCACGACATTATCGAGAAGCTGTGCGATCAGCTGCGGCTTGACACCGCGCGCGTCTACGAATACGATACGCCGCTGGATATTAGCTTCCTGTTTAATATTCAGGACAAACTGCGCAGCCATGCGGAACTGTTCTACGCGCCGCGTCATCCGCAGGCAACGCCGGATATCGTGGACAATCGCCCGGTGATGGAGCAGATTCTGGAAAAGGATGTGCTGCTGCACTACCCTTACCAGAGTATCCGTCCGTTCCTGCGGATGCTGTCCGAAGCGGCGAATGATCCGCAGGTCGTCTCTATCCGCATGACGCTCTACCGCCTCGCGCGCGACTCGAAGGTTGTGGAAGCGCTGGTGGAAGCCGCCGAAAACGGCAAGCAGGTGGACGTGCTGGTGGAGTTGAAAGCCCGCTTTGACGAGGAGAACAACATCGAGTGGAGCCGCCGATTGGAACGCGCGGGCTGCCACGTCATCTATGGTGTGGATAAACTGAAGGTTCATTCCAAACTCTGCCTGATTACGCGCAAAACGGATGAAGGCATCCAGTACATCACGCAGATCGGCACGGGCAACTACAACGAGAAGACCAGCCGCCTGTATACCGACCTGAGCTACATCACTGCGCGCGACGAAATCGGCGAAGAGGCATTGCAGGTTTTCCAAGCGCTGATGCTGGGCGAAACAGTAGACCACATGTCCGTGCTGCTGGTCGCGCCGCACTGCCTGCAAGATAAGCTGATTGACATGATTGACGGCGAAATCAGCAAGGCGAAGGCAGGGCAGAAGGGGCTGATCCGCTTGAAGATGAACAGCCTGACGGACAAGATGCTGATTGATAAGCTGGTTGAGGCCAGTCAGGCGGGTGTACAGGTCGAAATGATTGTGCGCGGCATCTGCTGCCTGCGCGGGGGCGTGCCCGGCTTGACGGACAACGTGCATATCATCAGCATCGTCGGGCGATTCCTCGAACACAGCCGCATCTACATTTTCGGCGACGGCGACGCAGCACGCTACTACATTGCTTCGGCGGACTGGATGACCCGCAACACCCTGCGCCGCGTCGAGGTGGCGACGCCGATTCTGCAGGACGACGTGAAGCGCCGCATTGACCACATCTTCGACGTCATGTGGCATGACAACGTACAGGCACGAGACCAGCAGCCCGACGGCAGTTATACCCGCCGCTATCCCGGCACGCAAACGCCGCTGGCGAGCCAGAACGTGCTGTATGACGAAGCCTACCGCATGGCAAAGGGTATCAAAGAACAATAAAAACCGACCGTCGGTTTCTTTGAAAAAGAGGGAAACAAAAAAGACCTCCGGTCGGGAAAGCGCCCCGCCGGAGGTCGCCGGTCAGTCATCCATCAGTTCTACAAGAATCGCGTTCTGCACGTCCATCCCGCGACGCGTCAGCGACCATCGGTCGGTTTTGTGCTGAAGCAGTCCTTCATGCTCGAATTTCCGCAGCTTCTCGCCGTACAGCGCATCCAGCGATACACCGTGCCGCCCCTGAAATTCCGATTCGCTGACGCCGCAGGTCATTCGCAGCCCCAGCATCAGCGTTTCAAACCGACCGTCGGTTTTTGAGACGAACTCCCGCTCCCGCAGCGAATCGTCCTGCGACTGCACCATCCGCAGATACGCGGGCAGCGTGCGTGGGTTTGTCAGGCGAATCATCCCGTTCTTCGCGGGCAGATACGACGCCGCCGACACGCCCAGCCCGATATACGGCACCTGCTGCCAATAACCGATGTTGTGGCGGCATTCGCAGCCGGGGCGCGCGAAATTGCTGATTTCGTACTGCTGGAAGCCTGATTGCGCCAGCAGATCAAGCGTCAGGTCGTACATGCGGCGCTCGTCGTCCTCGTCCGGCAGGGTCAACTGCCCGGTCTGCAAGTCGCGGTACAGCGGCGTACCTTCTTCAGGAATCAGCCCGTAGCAGGACAAATGCTCCGGATTCAGCGACAGCGCCTTCTCCAGCGTCTCACGCCACATGCTGACCGTCTGACCGGGCAGCCCGAACATGAGGTCAAGGCTGATGTGCTGGAATCCAGCGTGCCGCGCAAGCTCGACGCTCTGCTGCACCTGCGTAAAGTCGTGGATGCGCCCCAGCATCTTCAGCAGTGCTGGCTGGGCTGCCTGCATCCCCATTGACAGGCGATTGATACCGCAGTTCAGCGCCGCATCAAGCCACTCGTGGGTCAGCGTGCCAGGGTTCGCCTCGGACGTAAATTCCGCACCAGGCGCAAGGGGAAAATGCGCTGTAACGCCCTCCAATAGCCGTGTCAGCAGTTCCGGCGGCAGAATTGACGGCGTGCCTCCGCCTAAATACGCGGTTTCCATGATGCTATGCGGGAGTTTCGCTGCCTGCGATGCGGCTTCGGTCAGCACCGCATCCACATAGGCACGCTGTGTAGATTCCGCATGGGGGAAGGAAGCAAAGTCGCAGTAGCGGCATTTTTGGCGACAATAGGGAACGTGCAAGTAAATTTCCATTCAAATCACCTGTAAAGGACTGTTCAAACGCGGAAAAATCCGCTACAATAGAAAAAGTGGCAAAGGGGGTGTACGAAAATGGATACCATCATCAGTTTTCTGGAAAAACTGGTACATTATTCAGCAGAATTGGGCATTGTACTGGCGGAGCTGGCGGGCATCGCTATTCTGATTATCACGGCGATGAAGGGAGTCGTCAGCTACTTCAAGCACAATGAGCATCTCCGGCTTGAATTGGCGCAAGGCATTGCACTTGCGTTGGAATTCAAGCTCGGCGGCGAAGTGCTGCGCACGGTCATCGTCCGAGAATGGACGGAACTGCTGATTCTGGGTGCGGTTATTGCGCTGCGCGGTGTGCTGACGCTGCTGCTGCACTGGGAAATCAAGGTGGAAGAAGAGCATGACGAGCGCCTGCTCAAGCTCAAAGCGATGGAGGAAGCCGAAAAAACGGCAGAGGCATCAAAACAGTGATAAAAAGCAGGGGAAACAAGCATTCCCCTGCTTTTTTCATACCTTTGTTTCCTGAATCAGGCGCTCACAGTCGCTGGCAATCGCCAAATTCAGCAGCGGAAGCCCCTCCTGCATGGCGTAGAGCGCGGTGTACATTGTGCCGCCCTTCTGCCGATTCAGGTAGCAGACGCAAAATGCGCTGTTGTCCACCATGTACCGATTCCGCATGTACATGCAGCCCTCATAGTAGTGGCTGGAGAGGACAACTGTCTCGTCGGCGGCATACAGCAGCTGCTCGTAAATCAGGCAATCCGACGCTTTCCATCGTGCGGACTGCGTGCTGCACGGAATCGCCAGCCGAAGCCGAACATCCGCATGGTGCGTCCGCATCAGCAGAATGCGCTGCGCTGCCAGCGTGTCAAATCCCAGCGCGCCGCCGCAGATAAAATCCCGAAACCCGTGCTGATACAGTGCTTCCAGCACCCGGTCAAGCCGCTCTGTCAGCACAGGAAGCTCCTGCGGCGGAATCGCCCGATGCCCCGTGAAGCAGACGGAAATGTCCTTTCGCCCGTTCTCCTGCGACGCAAACACGTCGGCAATATGGCTGCGGGAAATGTAGGAAAGCGGCTGATGCAGCGCAGTGGGCGCTTGGAGCGGCGCCCGAAGCCAGCGGTCGCTGACCTGAGACTTGCGGTACAGCATGTTTTTTCCTCCTGACAGCGTCAGTCGCTGTCCATCTTCAGCACGGCAAGGAATGCCTCGCTGGGCACTTGCACCGTGCCGAACTGCCGCATTCGCTTCTTGCCCTCTTTCTGCTTTTCCAGCAGCTTTTTCTTTCGGCTGATGTCGCCGCCGTAGCACTTTGCCAGCACGTCCTTGCGCATCGCCTTGACGGTTTCACGCGCGATGACCTTGCCGCCGATGGCCGCCTGAATCGGAATCTCGAACATCTGCCGCGGGATGACGTCTTTGAGCTTCTCGCAGATGGAGCGCCCGCGCCCGTACGCCTTGTCGCGGTGGACGATGATGGAGAACGCGTCGCAGATTTCGCCGTTGAGCAGAATATCCAGCTTGACCAATTGGCTCTCGCGGTAGTCCTTGAATTCGTAGTCGAACGAGGCATATCCGCGGCTGCGGCTCTTAATCTGGTCAAAAAAGTCGAAGATGATTTCGTTGAGCGGAATGTCGTAATTCAGCTTGACGCGCGTGCCCTCGTATTGCATGTCAAGGAAGATGCCGCGCCGGTCTTGGCACAAGTCCATAATCGTGCCGACGCTGTCCTGCGGCGTGAAGATTTCCGCGTGGACGAACGGCTCTTCCATCATGGCAATTTCGCCAATGGGCGGCAGCGCCATCGGGTTGTCGCACATCAGCACCGTGCCGTCGGTTTTGGTGATACGGTAGATGACGCTCGGCGCGGTGGTGACAAGGTTCAAGTCCCATTCGCGCTCCAGCCGCTCGGTGATGATGTCCATGTGCAGCAGCCCCAAGAAGCCGCAGCGGAAGCCGTAGCCCAGTGCGACGGACGTTTCCGGGTCAAAAGAGAGGGAAGCGTCGTTCATGCGCAGCTTCTCCAGCGCATCTTTGAGCGCCGGATAGTCCGCGCCGTCCGCCGGATACACGCCGCAGTAGACCATCGGCGTCACCTGCCGATAGCCGGGCAGGGGGGAATCCGCCGGATTCATGGCGTCGGTAATTGTGTCGCCGACGCGGGTTTCGCGCACATCCTTGATGGAGGCCGCGACATAGCCCACGTCGCCCGCTTTTAATTCGTCGCACGGCTGATAACCCGGCGCGAACGTGCCGACTTCCACAATGTCGAACTCGCCGCCCGTCGCCATCATGCGCATCCGCATTCCCGTGCGGATTGTGCCCTGCTTGACGCGGATGAAGCAGATGGCCCCGCGGTAGTTATCGTAGAACGCATCGAAAATCAGCGCCTGCAGCGGTGCGTTCTCGTCGCCCTGCGGCGCGGGAACGTAATTCACAACTGCTTCCAGCACTTGATCGATGTTCAGGCCAGTTTTCGCGCTCACGCACGGCGCGTAAGACGCATCCAGCCCGATAACGTCCTCAATTTCTTGCCGGACTTCTTCCGGCTGCGCGCTGGGCAGGTCAATCTTGTTGATGACCGGGATGATTTCGAGGTCATGGTCGAGCGCCATATAGCAGTTCGCCAGCGTCTGCGCCTCAATGCCCTGTGTCGCGTCCACCACCAGCAGCGCGCCTTCGCACGCTGCCAGCGCACGGCTGACTTCGTAGGTGAAGTCCACATGGCCGGGCGTGTCAATCAGGTTGAGCGTGTAGGTTTTGCCGTCCTTGGCGGTATAGTGCATATGCACCGCCTTGGACTTGATGGTGATGCCGCGCTCGCGTTCCAGCTCCATGCTGTCCAGAATCTGCTCCACCATCTCACGCTTCTGGAAAACGCCCGTCGTTTCCAGAATGCGGTCAGCCAGCGTGGACTTGCCATGGTCAATATGGGCGATAATGCAGAAATTGCGAATCTTCGATAATCTATCGGACACGCTGAAATCCCTCCGTCAAAAGCCTTATCACAGGCTCAAAATACCACAATCTTATCATAGCCGATTTTTGCTTGATTTGCAAGGGGAACGGGCAAAAGTGACGCTTTTTTCCGCAATGAAAAACGGATGAGAAGCAAAAAAGCCGCCAGTTGATTGGCGGCAAAAAGGAAAAATCACGCTTTCGGTGGCTGATTCGGCGCATCTGCCGCAAACGTCGCAGCATACTGTGATGGCGTCATGCCTGTTTCATTGCGGAAAATCTTGCTGAAATACGACTGGTCGTCATACCCGACGCACGCCGCCACTTCATGCAGCAGAATATCCGGATGTTCGCGCAGCATCTGCTTCGCGGCGTCCATGCGGCACTGCGTCAGGAAGGTGTTGAACGTCGTTCCGGCATACTTGCGCAGCAGGCGCGACAGGTACGTCTGGCTGATGCCAACATCGGTGCAGATACGCGGGATGCTCAGCGGCTGGGCGTAGTTCTCGCGAATGTAATTCAGTGTGTATTCGCACAGCTCGTTCGCGCTGACGTTCTTGTCGCGGATGAACCCTTCCTCAAAAATCAGGGAGTACAGGCTCGCCAGCAGGTCGCCGTAGGAGGAGGCACTGCCGTATAGTTCGTTTGCCTCGCGCAGAATCTGCTCGCGCTTCCTTTTGGGGCCGGGAACGCCCAAGTCCGCCGTGTACAGAATCAGCTGATAGCACAGGTCTTCCGCCTGAATCTGCGGCAGGCTGTTCTGATTCCATTCGATTGCAAGGGACACAAACAGCTCTTTCAGCATCCGTGTATTGCCTGTTTCGACGAATGACGCAAGGCGCTTTTTTGTCGCAGCGGACAGGACGGACGGCTGTAAGGCACTTTGCGGTGCGTTCAGCGGAACAAGCTGCCCCTTGCCGATGACGACGGTATTCACCATGCGCCCTGCAGCGCGGCTCAAAAACTGCGGCAAGGCGAGAATGTCGGCATCTTCCGGCGCGTAAATCGCCGTACAGGGCAGATCTGGGAAGTCGGCTTTAAGCAGGTCGGACAGCTCGTCGGGAAAACGCTTCTGCCGGTCGGCACTGCTGCGCAGGAGAATTGTTTCCTGTTCATCGCGCCCATAAAACGCAATCCAGCCCGCCTGATGCACCTGCCGAAGCTGCGCGGTGCGGAATTTTGCGAAGCGTACGGTGAACAAATTGCCCTGACGGACAAGGGCAAAGCGCATCATACGGCTGGAAAACAGAGAGCAGAGCAGCGGTTCATCGACTGCTTCACCGCAGAGCAGGCGAGTCAGCGTTTCCTCCATCAGGTTGTTTGCTTCCGCATCGAGCGTTTCGCGGATTCGGTCGAGAATTTGCCGGAAACTCTGGATTTCCACGGGCTTGAGCAGATAATCATCCACGCCCGCCTGAATTGCCCCGCGCGCGAACTCAAATTCCGCGTAGCCGGAGACAATCACTGTATGCGTCCGCGGATACAGCTGCCGGACGCGCTGCGCCAATTCAATGCCATTGATGCCTGGCATACTGATGTCCGTTACCAGCACATGGACGTGCTGCTGCGCCATCAGCCGGAGGGCATCGTCGGCGCTGCCGGAGAGCAGAATGGTGTCAAACGCAGGGCAGTATTTCTGGCAGATGGCTTTGAGGAACGTCTGCGCGGGACGTTCATCATCTACGATCAGAATGGTGTACATCGTCTTCCTCCTCACTGGTGCGCGTTTCAATCAGTTCGACTACTGCGCCGCCGTCATTGCGGACGCGCATCCGAATTGCGCCGCGGCTGAAATAGAACAGGCGGCGATAGGTGTTGACAAGTCCGATATGGGCGGACGTGTTTTCCGGCTCGGTCAGTTCACCCGCTTCAATGCGGCTGAATTCTTCCCGCAGGTGCGACAGAATTTCCTCCCCGAAGCCGCAGCCGTCGTCGCAAATCAGCAGATGCAGGCAGCCGTCCTCATCGACCGTGCCGGAGATGGTGATGTGAATTGTGCCGCTTGACCCCTGATAACCGTGGGAAATGGCGTTTTCCGCGATGGGCTGGAGGGAGAGCTTCGGCAGTGTCAGATGCGAGAAAGCGTCCGGTATGTCGATGGTGTATTCCAGCCGATCCTCCAAACGAGCTTTCGCGAGTGCCAGATAATTGCGAACGTGGGCGATTTCCTCCTGGAGCGTCGCGGTTTTGCTGCGCAGGTCGGTGGAGTAGCGCAGCATCTGGGCGAATTTCCCGCAGATGTCGATGACCTCCTCGTTCCCGGCTTCCATCGACTTTGCGGAGATGATGTTGAGCGTGTTGTAAATGAAGTGCGGGTTAATCTGCGCCTGCAGCGCGTTCAGCCGTGAACGGAGATTGCTCTCGCGCAGTTCTGCATCGTTGCGCATGGCAGTTTTCAGCTCCATTACCTGCTTGTCAAACACGTCCTCCAGTTCGCGCATCTCCACGTCGCGCGGGTTCGTGACCTTCGGCATTTCTTCGGGCAGCAGGGGACGCTCGGCTATTGCCGCTGGGTCGGACAGCTTGGAAACCTTGCGCGTCAGGCGCAGAATCGAGCGGCTGAGCTGATGCGACGAGAGGATGATGAACACTTCAGCGATGAACAGCACCAGCAGACTGACCAGCACATGGTGGAGGATGACGGAGTGGATGGACGACTCGAAAACGGCGGTACGCTGGGCGGCATAAATGTCGAAGCCCAGCCAGCTGCAATGCTCCTTGACGACGTAGTAGGTGTCGCCGTTTTCGTCGCTGCACTCGGTCATGCTGCCGTATTCGGCGGCGGAGTAGTCGATGGTGTCATCGAAACTGCGGTGGAACAGGCGGCCGTCCGCGTCGTAGGCGGTGGCGCGGAATCCAGCCATGTCGTTGGAAGAAAAAATGTCGAACAGGTCGGTTGAAAGCGCATTGACCTCCACAAAGCCGATCTGTTTGCCGTGATAGACGGCAGGGGACATCAGCGTATAGATAGAAATCGGGCGCGCGACGAACCATGGGTCAATATGCGGGCGGACAAGCGTCTTCTGGCTCAGCCCCCGGTTGCGCTCGTTCAGGTAGGGCAGGCGGAGCATGACGGTGCGCAGCTCATCCGAGTAGTTTTCCAGCAGACCAATCGTCTCGTAGCGGCTGGACAGGTAGAAACCGTCCATTGTCAGCACGTTGATACGGTAGAAGTAGTCGTTCAGCGGCTCATGGAAAAGCGCGGCGGAAAGCGTGTTCTGTGCCTGATGGTATTCGGACGTCGTCTCCATGTCTTCGCCTAATGTGTAGATGGTATTGAGCGCAGCCATGAAGTCATTATCCTGTTTCAAGCCGTCCAGCGCATAGCCCATGACGGTGATGTTCTGCTCGAACGCCGCGACAATTTTGCTCGCCATCGCGTTCAAGTTGTCTTCCTCGTACAGCAGGATGTTCTGTATCTCGGAGAGCGTCGCCAGAACAGAATTGACGGCAATCATGCAGGCGGCAATCACAGAAAAGAGGATGGTCATTTTCGCGCTTATTCGCATACACGTCAGTTTTCGCATACATGCCGTCCTTTCTATTTCGCATTGTGCTGATGGAAGCAGTATAGCACATACGCAGAGAAAATGCAAAAGAAAAGTACCCCGTGTTGACGGAAGCGCACAAAAACCGAATACCGCATAAAGAAGTTTGGTTGTGTTTTGTATTTTCCCAATAGCAGTGCTGGATTTTCCCTTGTTCAAAACAGGCGCTGGGATTATACTGAATCACGAAAGCACCGCTATGGTGCGAATTGAGTTTGTTTCCGATGTTGAAAGGGAGGAACGAGACATGAAACACTTTGGATGGCTTCGCAAGGCAGCCGCATCCGTGCTGGCACTGGCTATGTTTGCTGCGGCCCCCGCTGCACTGGCGTATTCCGACGCGAATCTGGAAGCCCCGCGCGCTAAGAACGTCGTCATTGACGGCGACCTGAGCGAGTGGGACACGAGCCGCTGCCTGCGCATTGACAGCGAGAAGCAGATTGTCGATCAGATTGAGCACTGGGACGGCGAAGCGGACTGCTCGATGGAAATCTACGCTATGTGGGATGAAGAGAACCTCTACATCGCCGCGAAGGTGTGGGATGACACGCCGTTTGTCTACCGCGAAGGTTTCCCGCTGGATGAATTGGACGCCATCATCCTCTTCTTTAGCACCAACCCCAACGCCGACCCGAACCGTACAGCGTACGAAGCGACCGACTGGCGCATCGTGCAGTCCACGGATGAATATGACTTCTTCAACTATATTGACCGCGACATGATCGCTGACAATCTCGGCTGGGAGACGCAGGGCGAATACGGCGACGAGCTGGTGTTCGACGACTACGAAGCCGTGACCGTCCGCGACAAGGAAATGGGCGGCTACATCCTTGAAAGCAAGATCCCGCTGCACAACCTCTCCAATGATAAGATCGCGCAGCTGGTTCCCGCTGCGGGCACGACCGTTGGCTTTGACTTCTCCATCCTTGACGTTGACCTGCCGTGCCCCGGTATTCACAGCCTGCGGATGCAGTACTCCGCGCAGCTGGACGGCCGCGACCGCAAGCCCACGATGCACAATGTGGACGAGAACCCCAGCCTGTGGGCGACGATGACGTTCGTGGAAGAGTAACAGATTTCCTGTATTCTCAGAGGAGGAACAAGCAATGAAGCTGAAAAAATTCGGTGCGCTGCTGCTGACGGGTGTGCTGGCGATCACATCGCTGACGACCAGTGCTTTTGCCGCCAAACGCGAGAAGCGCAGCGCCGATGACATTGATTTCGCCGCCGTGCTGGAGGATACCTCTGCAAAAGGCACGGTCAACGTCTACCACTGGTGGACGGCGGGCGGTGAAAAGGATGCGATTGAATCCGTCATCGACGAATTCAAAGGCGCGTACGGCAAGGTGAAAACGAAGTCGAACGCCATTCCGGGCGGCGCTGGCGGCGCCATGGTCATGAAGGTCAAGGTGCTTCAGCAGGCAGGCAAGAGCCCTGAAACATTCCAGGCGCATCCCGGTCAGGAAATTCAGCCGTACCTTGATGCGAACATGCTGCTGGATTTGTCCAAGCTGTGGGACTACGCGAAGCTCAACGAGCGCATCCTGCCGGGCATCAAGGACTTGCTGACCGCGCCTGACGGCAAGAACTACGTCGTGCCGATCGGCATCCACAAGACGAATGTTATCTTCTACAACATCCATGTGTTCGAGAAGTACGGGATTGCGATTCCGGATCACGAGAACATCACATGGGACGAGTTCTGGAACATCTGTGACCAGCTGGCGGCGAAAATGCCCGACGGCGAGTACCCGATTGACCTCGGCGACCGCAAGGGCTGGCCGGCGTGCCAGGTGTTCGAGGACATCATGATGGGCACTGACCCCAAAATCTATCAGGACTTCATCAACGGCATCTATAACGTCGAGGATGTGACGAAGGTGCTGACGACTTACGCCAAGCTGATGGATTACGTCGCGCCCGACCATTCCAGCCGTGACTGGTACGAAGCGAGCGGTCAGGTTGTCGCCGGGACGTATGCCATGCAGATTATGGGTACCTGGATGCAGCCGCTGATGACCAGCATGGGTCAGGAATACGGCAAGGACTACGGCATCTTCACGTTCCCCGGCACGGACGGCTGGTTTGGCATGAACATCGACGGTTTCGTCGTCAGCAATGACTCAGCGGATGTCGAGGCGGGTCTGCGCTGGGCGTACAACGTGTCCAGCACGCCGGTTCAGCAGCGGTTCTCCGCTTTGAAGGAATCCATTTCGCCCTACACCGATACCCCGGATGACTGCTACAACGAACTGACCCTTAAGTTCAAGAATGAGCTGATCAGCGACACGATCCGCAGCTATCCGAGCTTCACTCACGGCACGGCGCTGCCTTGGAGCGCGTCTATGAGCCTGCAGACGCAGGTGCAAGAGTTCGCTACGTCCAGTGACCACGACGCGGAATATTTCGCGAATAAGATCGTCAACATCCTCAAGGAAGCTGGCGTGAAAGGAGAATGGAACCTTGTTGACTAAGAAATGGATGCGGCGCTCGCTGGCGATGCTGGGTGCGCTGACGCTTACAGCCGGGCTGTGGGCTGCTCCCGCGATGGCGGAGGAAAAAACCTACACCCAGCCGACGCTCAATCCCCATGTGAAGAGCATCATCGAAGTTGACGGCTACCAGTTTATCGACCTGAACAGCAACGGCACGCTTGACCCCTACGAGGACTGGCGACTGGATGCTGACACCCGCACGGCGGACTTGGTCGGGCAGATGACGGTGCGCGAGAAAATTGCGCAGATGCAGCACCCGACGTACCTGCCGCGCGCCGATGGCAAGATTCCATCCTACCTGAACAAGTGGTGCAATAAGGAAGGCATCGGTATGCTGCTGATTCGCGAACTGAACAGCGTGGAAGCGGCTGCGGTGTCCATGAACACGATTCAGGAGTATGCTGAGGGGTCTCGTCTGGGCGTGCCGGTGCTGGTGTCGATGGACTCCGTGCATGGCCTGTCTTACGTCTCCGGCGCGACCGTTACCGGGCATAATCTGGCGCTGGCGGCAACCCGTGACGAAGACCTTGTCACCCGTCTGGCGGAAATTGCCCGCAATGAGCATATCGCCATCGGCGTTCGCATGACGCTGTCTCCCGAAGCCGACATTGCCTCCGAACCCCGCTGGGGGCGCGTCATGGAGACGTTCGGCGAAGACCCTGACCTTGTGACGAAGATGGTCACGGCGCAGGTCGTTGCGTTCCAGAATGGGCGCGACGGGCTGAACATCGGCGCAATCGTGGCCTGCATGAAGCATTTCCCCGGCGCAGGGCCGCAGATGGAGGGCAAGGACACCTCGCCCATCATTTCCAGCGCGGAAACGCTGCAAATTCACCTGAAGCCGTATTATGCGGCGCTGGAAGTCAACATTGCTTCCATCATGCCGTACTACTCTGTCCCGCTGGAGCTGGACATGGAGAACTCCGCCATCGGCTCGAAGGCGACGCTGCAAGACCTGCTGCGCGACGAAATGGGCTTTGAGGGCATCATCCAGACCGACTGGGGCATGATTTGGGCGATTCAGGAAGGCCGCGGCACGATGATGGGTGAAGAAGTGTCCGACGAAGAAGCCATCCTGATTGGCATCACCGAGAGCCGTGTGGACGGCATCGGCGGCGAATCCATCCGCCTGATTGACCAGATGGAAGAACTGACGAACGCGGGCAAGATTGACGAAGACATCCTGACGGCGGCGGCGACGCGCATCGTCAAGGCGAAGTTTGAATTGGGCGTGTTCGAGAATCCCTACTGCGACGTGGAGTACGCCGTGCAGTTCGTCGGCAACGAGGAACATCAGGCGGTGAACCTTGAAGCGGCGCGCAAGGCGATGACGCTGCTCAAGAACGATGGCATCCTGCCTCTCAAACAGAACGAGAAGCAGACGATTCTGGTCTGCGGCCCGCGCGCCGGCGACATGGACTCGCTGGTTGGCGGCTGGTCTTCCGCGCAGGAGGGCTTGACCATTGCGGACGCAGTGGCGGCTTACGCAGGCGAAAACGCAACGGTCATCTATGAATCCGACAACGTTGAGCGCATTGCAGAGCTGGCGAAGGATGCGGACATCATCATCGTGTCCGTCGGCGAACCGAGCTACCAGCACGATCCGCCGTGGGGCTACGACACGCTGGAAATCACCGGCAGTCAGCAGGAAATCCTCGAAGCGGCGAAAGCCAGCGGCAAGCCGATGGTGACGGTCGTCACGGGCGGACGTCCCTACATCCTGACGTGGTGCGACGAGAATACGAACGCGATTCTGGAAGCGTACTATCCGGGCTCGCAGGGCGGCATCGCGATTGCGGAAACGCTCTTCGGGCTGAACAATCCCACGGGCAAGACGCCCTTGCAGTTCCCGCGGGATATGGATTCTGTCCGCAATCAGGAAGGCGACGTGTCCTTCGACCTTGAAAACCCGCTGTATGACTACGGCTGGGGTCTGAGCTACGGCGAATGATGTATCAGCCCGTACAGGCGCAGCGGAATTGCACAAGCCTGTACGGGCTTTCTTCAAAGCTGATAGCAAAACCTCGAACAGAATGCAACAGAAGGGGATTTGCCCATGGAACAATTTTCTGAATTTTTTGAGAACCTGGCGTTCATGACATTTTCCCATGACAGGTTCTGGGTTCTCTGCGCCATCATCGTCGCGGTGATTCTCGTGTACCAGCTGCTGCTGCGCTTTGCGCCTAAAACAGTCGGGCCGGTACACCACTTTCTCCAGCGGCATCCGCTGATTTGGATCTGCATCCCGGCGGCGCTGCTGATTTACTTCGTGTATGTCTCGCTGGGCTGGAACCTGTGGGTTTCCGTGTCCGACTGGGAGTCGGGGCAGCTGGAAGCAAGCTACGGCTGGGGCGGCTTCGGCAACTACGCGAAGATGTTCTCCAGCCCCGACTTCTGGCCGTCGCTGCGCAATACGCTGCTGCTGTTCTGCCTGATTCCGCTGTGCCTCCTGCTGGGGCTGGGGCTGGCGCTGATCATGGATCAGGGGCTTCGCGGCACGGCGCTGTTCCGCACGCTGATTCTGCTGCCGTTCGCGCTGTCTTTCGTCGTGACCGGCACGGTCTGGGCGTACATGTATCGTCCAACGGGCGGCGTGCTGAATTCCTTCCTCTCGATTCTGGGCGTGGATGTATCCGCCGCGATGAAAGCTGGGCACCTGATGTGGGCGTCGAGCAACTCCACCATCATGCTGTCCATCATCATTGCGATGGTCTGGCAGTTCTCCGGCTACGTCGCGGTCATCTTCCTCGCCGCCATCAAGAACGTGCCGGTCAACGTCATCAACGCCGCGAAGCTGGACGGCGCGTATATGCCGCGCATCTACTTCAAGCTCATCATTCCGCAGCTTAAGGGTGCGATGGGTTCCTGCATCACGATTCTGGCGATGTACGCCCTGCGCTCGTTTGACTTCATCGTGTCGCTGGTGGGTTACACCACCTCCGCCGCGTGGACGCTGCCGATTTGGATGTACAATGAAGCGTTCCAGAACAACAACTTCGCGTATTCCGCGGCAATCAGCTGCTTCCTGCTTGCGCTGGTGCTGGTGCTGATTCTGCCGCTGACCTACTGGACGAACAGAAGGAAGTGAGCATGAAATGCAAAATAATTTGAGTATTGAGCGCAGCAAGCAGGAACAATCGGCACAGACGACGAAAATAAAACCCAAGTGGCACATGACCGTGCTGCATGTGCTGTACTACCTCATCATGATTGCGTTTCTGGTCTTCTACATGCTGCCGTTCTGGGGAACGGTGATGACGTCCTTCAAGTCCAACAGTGAAGTGATGACGACCACGCCCATCACACCGCCGTCAGAGTGGACAATGGAGGGCTACGAGAGTGCGATGGAGGAGCTTGCGCAGCCGCTGATGACCAGCCTGCTGGTGACGCTCTTCGGTGCGGCGGGATCGGTATTCCTCGGCTCGATTTGTGCCTACGCACTGAGCAAATGGAAGTTCCGGTTCAACAACGTGTTCTTTATCGCGCTGGTCGCGGCAACATACTTGCCCTTCCAAGCGATTCTGATTCCACTTTTGCAGACCATCAACGCCCTTGACCTCTACGATAACCTCTGGGGTCTTGTGCTGGTTCACGCCATCTTCGGTATGCCGATGTGTACGGTCATGATGCGCGGGTATTACGCCGACGTGCCGGACGCGCTGATTCGTCAGGCGATGATCGACGGCAACGGCGTATGGCAGATTTACCGCAAAATCGTCCTGCCGAACACGAAAATCGCGACGATTACGGTCTTTGTCTTCCAGTGCACGTCCATTTGGAATGAGATGCTGTTCGCGCTGGTGCTCGGCGGCTATGATTCCAAACCCGCGACCATTGCCCTGAACGAGCTGGCGGGTACGATGGCAGCGGAATTCAACGTGCAGATGGCAGGCTCACTGATTCTGGCGCTGCCGGTGCTGGTGCTGTACATCTTCATGGGCAAGTACCTCATCAGCGGTCAGATGTCAGGCGCGGTCACAGCGTCGTAATGCGCGGCGCAATCAACAAGGAGGAAAGGTTCATGAAAAAACTGCTCAAAAGCGTCGCGGCGCTCTCCCTTTCCGCGATGATGCTTCTTTCACCCGGTGTGCTGGCGGAAGAGGACGAGGAAGAAAGCAATGTCGTCGAATTGACGACGGTCGTGCAGGAATATGAAGGAAAGCAGATTGTGCTGAAAACTGCCGGACTGGATATTCTGGAGCAGGACGGATACAAGTTCAAGGACTTGAACAAAAACGGCGAGCTTGACCCGTATGAAGACTGGCGTTTGACACCTGAAGAGCGCACGGAAGACCTGCTGAGTCGCATGAGCGACAAGAACAAGGCGGCGCAGATGGCGCACATGACGCTGGTCACGCTCAAAGAAAGCTGGTTCAGCGATCTGGACATCGGCTTTGCGCTGACGTACACCTACTTTGCGGAAAGCAAGGAGTCGGCGGGCGAAAAGATGAACTACGTCCAGTCCCTGTGCGAAGAAAGCGAACTGGGTATCCCGGTTGTCTTCTCCATGGACTCGGTCATTGGTGCAAGCTGGATTAACGACACGACGATTCTGCCGGACGCCATCACGCTGGGCGCGACGGGCGACGCGGAACTCGTGCAGGAGCTGGCAGACATTCAGCGTCAGGAAATGAAGGCGCTGGGTGTCCGCATGAGCCTCTCCCCGAACGCGGACTTGGCGACTGACCCGCGCTGGGGGCGCAATCAGGAAACTTACGGCGAGGACGCGGATACCGCCAAGGCGATGGTCGTCGCGGCGATTACGGGCTTGCAGAACGGCACGGATGGCATTGGCGCTGATTCCGTCATGTCCTGCGTGAAGCATTTCCCCGGCTCCGGCCCGCAGACGGGCGGCGTGGACGGCTCTCCGCTGGTGTTCGATGACGAAACGTTCGCGCTTCACCTGAGCATCTTTGAGGCGGCGCTGACGGTGCATCCCGCGTCCATCATGCCTTACGGCTATTCGACCGTCCCGTATCTGGGCGGCGACGCGGTGGAAAATTACGCGCATGAATCCTCTGTGGTCATGAACGATGTTCTGCGCGGCCGTCTGGGCTACGACGGCATTATCCAGACCGACTGGGGTCTGAACCACATCGTCGCGATGCAGGCGGGTGCCGACGTCATGGGCGGCATGGGTCAGCGCGACGTCACCCGCATGGTGGATCAGGTTGATCCGTCGCTGCTGACGGATCGCTGCCGCCGTCTGCTGCTGGCAAAGTTCCGCCTGGGCGTGTTCGAGAACCCCTACACCGACGCGGACGAAATCGCGCAGGTTGTCGGCAGCGAAGAGCATTATCAGAAGGCAATGGAAGCCGCGGAAAAGGCGGTCACGCTGGTGAAGTACGAGAACCAGCAGCCGCTGGAAGGTCAGCAGATTCTGGTCGTTGGCGCACTGGCTAAGAACGTTGACGCGCTGTCGAGCGGCTGGAAGATTTCCTCCGAGACAGGCTTGAAGACCGAGGGCAAGTCCATCTACGACGCCATCTGCAAGCGTGCGGGTGCGGACAACGTGACCTACATCGGCGATGACGAAACGCTGATTGCCGATTCCTACCCGGCGGGTACGACCGCGATTGTCGTCGTCGGTGAAGCGAGCGGCACGCACGAACCCGCGTGGGGCACGGCGACGCTGGAATTCCCCGCAGAACAGCAGAGTTTGTTGAAAAAGCTCGATGCGTCCGGCGTGAACGTCGTGTCCGTCGTGCTGATGAATCGCGCGTATGTCATGACGCCGGTGGATGCCGCGTCCGACGCGGTGATGATTGTCTATCGTCCCGGCGTGACGGCGGGCGCGGAAGCGGTGGCTCATGCGCTCTTCGGTGACTGCGCGATTTCCGGCAAACTGCCGTGGCAGATTCCTGCGACGATGGATCAGGTGATGCTCCAGCGCGAAGACCTGCCCAAGGACATCGAAAATCCGCTGTATGATTACGGTTTCGGCATTGAAGTGGCCGCATTCGGCAAGTAATTCAGAAGTAATTACGGAAAGGAAGTCCGCCATGGCAGCGATTACGATTAAGAACATGGACGTGACCTACAACAAGGGCAAGTCCTATGTCATCAAGGACATGAATCTGGAAATCAAGGACGGCGAATTCTGCGTCTTCCTTGGGCCGTCCGGCTGCGGCAAGTCTACTGCAATGTACTGCATTGCGGGTCTGCTCCATCCGGTTCACGGCGAAATCTGTTTCGGGAATGAAGCGATGAACCAGCTCGACGAGCGCGGCAAGGAAAAGAAATTCGTGCCGCCGCAGGAGCGCAACATCGCGATGGTGTTCCAGGAATACGCGCTGTATCCGAACATGACCGTGCGCAAGAACATGTCGTTTGCGCTGGAAACCAAGAAAGCGCCGAAGGAAGAAATCGAAAAGCGCGTGAACTCGATGTCCGCGATGCTGGGTCTGGATGAACTGCTTGACCGCAAGCCGGCGCAGCTCTCCGGCGGTCAGCGTCAGCGTGTGGCACTGGGACGTGCGCTTGTGCGCGATCCGCAGGTGTTCCTGCTGGACGAGCCGCTTGGGAACCTCGACGCGAAGCTCCGCGATCAGGTGCGCTATGAGCTGAAGAAGATTCAGACGCAGCTGGGCGTTACCACCATCTACGTCACGCATGACCAGACCGAAGCCATGACGATGGCGGATCACATCGTGCTGATGAAGGATGGTCACATCATGCAGCAGGGGACGCCGAACGACCTCTATGCCCATCCAAACAGCCTGTTCGTTGCGAGCTTTGTCGGCACGCCGCAGATTAATAAGCTGACGTGCAAGGTTGTGGAAAAGGGCGGTTCGCTGGCGTTCCAGTGCGGCGAACTGCTGATGGCCGTGCCGGATGACCTGACCGCGCTGATGCAGCAGTACAAAGGCAAGGAGGTTATCGTCGGTCTGCGCCCGTCGGAACTGACGCTCGCGCCGGAAGGTCAAGGCGAAATCGAGGGTACGGTGGACAGCGTTGAGCCGCTGGGCGATGGCTTCATCGTGTACCTGAAAGCGGCGGGTCAGATGCTGGTGGCAAAGATTGCGGGCGGCAGCACTGTCATCGGCAAGACGATTTCGCTGAACATTGAAAAGGGGAAATTCCACATTTTCGACAGCCAGACGGAAGAACGGCTGAATCCGTAAATCCATTCCATGCTGCCGCGCAGTTCTGATTTTGCGCGGCAGTTTTTTTCTACTATTTTCAGATTTGCGGGAAAATCGAAATTCTCTGCAAGCGCAGAGGACGGAGAAGGAATTCGTCTGGTGCTTGTCGAATAATAAACACATATGTATATTCTGGCGCTGTTAGCTTGAAAATAAGACAAATCTACAATTTGCAGAAAGATAGGAGGACGATGGAGGATGAACGAGAAAATGGAGCGTCTGCTGACGATTTTGCAGGATGTGAACGACGAAATCGACTTTGCGCATGAGCGGCATATGGTCGATGACGGGCTGATTGACTCGCTGGAGCTGATGAAAATCATCGTAGCGCTGGAAGAAGCCTATGACGTGCGAATTGACGCAGGAGAGGTGGAGCCGGAGAACTTCAACAGCGCGGAGGCGATTCTGGCGCTGGTGAACAGCTGCCGGAAGCAGGCATGATGCGCTGTGTGCTGCCATGGCTGGATAGTTGGGCGGCAAAAAAGCCGGATGCAGCGGCGTTCGAGGACGAAAAAACGTGTCTGACGTGGCGGCAGCTGCACGATACGGCGAAGCGCATCGGCACTTATCTGGCACGGCAGCTCCCGCCGCGCGTTCCCGTTGCGCTGTGCATGGAGAAAAGCCCGATGACTGTCGCGGCGATGCTTGGTGTGCTGGAAGCAGGGTGTTTCTATACCATCATTGATGTGCAGATGCCGCAGCAGCGTGTCCAGCTGATTCTGGATGCGCTGCATCCGGCGCTTCTGCTGATTGATGCGGCCAAAGCGCCGATATGGGCGGATGCGGCGGGGAAGCTGCCATGCGTCTCCACGGAAGCGGTGGCATCCTGCGACATTGATGAATCGCTGCTGGCGGCGCGTCAGCGGGACATCATCGATACCGATTTGCAGTATGTGCTGTTCACCAGCGGTTCGACCGGGCATCCCAAGGGCGTTGCGATTCGCCATCGTTCGGTGCTGGATTTCGTGGAATGGGCAGTTCCTGCGCTGCGGCTCGATGAAACCATACGTTTCGGCAATCAGGCGCCGCTGTATTTCGACAACTCGGTGCTGGATATTTTCTGCACGCTCAAAAGCGGCGCATACGTCTACTTCCTGCCCCAGAAGGACTTCCTGTTTCCGGCACGGATGATGGACGAATTGGAGCAGCGGCAGATTAACACGCTGTTCTGGGTTCCATCGGCGCTGATGCACCCGGCGAATCTCGGCGTGGTAAAGGACGGGCGTCCGCGCGGGGTCAAGCGGGTGTTCTTCTGCGGAGAGGTGATGCCGAACCGTCAGCTGAACATCTGGCGGCGCTCCCTGCCGGATGCGGATTTTGTAAATATGTATGGCCCGACGGAAATCACGGATGTCTGCTCGTGGTATCGTGTTGACCGCGCTTTTGAGGACGGCGAGCCGCTGCCGATTGGCTTTCCGTGCGAAAATACGCGCATTACGCTGCTGGACGGCGAAATCTGTGTCTCCGGGACGTGTTTGTCCGCCGGATACTACAATGCGCCGGAAAAAACGGCGGCAGCGTTTGTCCAGCATCCGGACGCGCGGGGGATTCCGGAGCGGATGTACAAAACGGGCGACCTCGGCGCATACAACGAGCGCGGCGAACTGATGTTTCTTGGGCGCAAGGACAGCCAAATCAAGAAGCAGGGTTATCGAATTGAACTGGGCGAAATCGAGTGCGCAATTAAGGCGTGTCAGGCGGTGACGCAGGGCTGCTGCTTCTATCAGGCTGCGACACAGCAAATCGTCTGCTGCTATTCCGGCGAGGACGACGAAAAGGCGCTTCGGGGCGAACTCAGGCGGCGGCTGCCGAAATACATGCTGCCGGATGTGTATTACCATCTGCCGCAGTTTCCGCAGACGATGAACGGAAAAATCGACCGCGTGCGGCTCAGACAGGAGCTGGGATTGTGAGCGTCGTATCCTTTGAATTTCTGGGGTTTCTTGCTGCGTTGGCCGTGGTGTACTACGTCCTGCCGATGCGCGTGCGCAAGTGGGCGCTGCTGGCGGGCAGTGCGGCGTTCTGGCTGCTCTGCGGCTGGCAGGGGGCAGCGTACCTCACGGCGGAAACGCTGCTGATTTGGGGCTGCGCACGCCTGATAGGGCGGTTTTCGGAGCGCAGGGGCGTTTGCCGCGCACTGCTTATCGGCGGAATGGTCACGGTTTTCGGCGCAATGGTGCTGATGAAGGCTCTATCGCAGCTGCAAGCTCTGCCGGACGGGCTGCTTGTCCCCATCGGCTTGTCGTACTTCACGTTCCAGAGCGTAGGCTACCTCATCGACGTTTATCGCGGGAAGATTACGCCGGAAAAGAACTATGCGAAAGTCCTGCTGTTCGCGGGCTTTTTCCCGCAGATGACGCAGGGCCCGATTACGACGTGGAAGCAGCTGATGCCGCAGCTGGACAGCCCGCACCGCCTTTCACCGAATGGCTTTGTGTCCGGTGTGTTCCTGATGGCGTGGGGCTTTTTCAAGAAACTTGTCATCGCTGACCGCCTGATGCCGGCGGTGAGTGTGCTCGTGGCGACGGCGCAGGAGCTGCCCGGATGGCTTGTGCTGGCGACAGCGGCGATGTACGCCATCGTGCTGTATGCGGACTTCTCCGGCGGCATCGACATCATTCGCGGCGCGGCGGAGCTGCTGGGCATCGACCTGCCGGAGAACTTCCGCCGACCATTCTTTGCCGAAAGCGTTGCGGATTACTGGCGGCGCTGGCACATCAGCCTCGGCGTGTGGTTCCGCACCTATTTGCTGTACCCGCTGGTGGCGAGCCGCGCTGGAATCGGGCTGGCGAAAGTCGGCAAGCGGCTGTTCGGCGCAAAGGCAGGGCGCGCGATGCCGGGCGCGGCGGCATCGATGGTGGTTTTTCTGCTCATCGGCGTCTGGCACGGATTCTATTGGAACGCGGTGCTGTACGGCTTGTGGTTCGGACTGCTGACGGCGGCGGGAATGCTGCTTGACCCGCAGTTTCGGAAGATTCGCAAGTGCGTGACGGCACATCGGGGCGGTGCGGCGCTTATGAAGGCGTTCGGCTGGCTGCGGACGATGGCAGCGGTGCTGCTGGCGCAGTTTTTTGCCTGCACGACGTCGCCAGGCATGGCGTTTGGTATGATGGGGCGCATCTTCACCGATTTCGGCGCGGGTATGACGCGTAATTTCCCGCTTGGAATGCAGGACGGCGTTGTGGCAATTGTGGCGGTGCTGCTGATGCTCCTGGTGGACATCCTCTGTGAAAAACAGCCGGATTTGCGCAAGAAGCTGGCAGTTTCGCCGCTGTATGTGCGCTGGACGCTGCTGATGGGGCTGATGTTCCTGACGCTTATCTTCGGCTGTTACGGCGCTGGATTCGACCGCGCGGCATTCCTGTACGCAGGATTCTGAAAAGGAGGGAAAGACAATGATAGATGAAGCGGTCAGCCGCCGACGCGAGAATGCAGCATTTTTCCTCCGAATACTGGCGTTTGGGCTGATTTTTACGCTGATTTCGTGCGCTGTGCTGTATGTGCTGATGCCGAAATACGACTACGGGCCGGGCAGCATGATGAATCTGCCCCTTCAGCCGCGCAACACCATTGACGTGCTGGCGGTCGGCACAAGCACGACGTATGCTGCGGTGAATACGAACGTACTGTGGGCGAACTGGGGCTTCAGCGTGTATGATCTTGCGAGCGCGGAACAGCAGTATTGGCATACCTACTACTACTTGGAGCAGGCGCTGACGACACAGCACCCGAAAATTCTTCTGCTGGATGCAAAAGCAGCAACGTACCCCGACGATACGACCCGGCGCGGGCGGACGATTCTCTCCACATCCGGCATTTTGAACCCGATTCGCCGCGCAAACGCGATTGCCGCAGGCGGTCAGCAGCCGCTGGACTTCCTGCTGGGCTATCCGCAGGTGCATGAGAACTGGAAGTCGCTGACGGCGGAGAATTTCGCGTTTCCCGGCTGGACGGGCGGACGCAGTGTCGACTGGAAAGGCTTCATCGAATGCGACAAGATGGAGCATCACACGAAGCCAACGTTCTTCTGGACGGAGACGGGCAAGAAAATTAACGGGCGCGAGGCAGAATACTTCGAGCGCATCTGCGATCTCTGCGAAGCACAGGGCATTCAAATCATCCTGATTTCGTATCCAAGCCCGGATTACGAAAATGATCATATGTATATCTGCACGCTGCGGAAGATGGCGGAGGAACGCGGCATTCCGCTGCTGAATTTCAACAATCCGAAGGGGCGCTTCGGCATTCGGTACAGCAGCGATTTCGCGGATTGGCAGCACCTCAATGTGAAGGGCAGCATCAAGCTGTCGCTGCGAATCGGCGAATATCTGGAAGAAAATTACGACTTGACAGACCACCGCGGCGATCCACAGTACGATTCCTGGCAGCGCTGTCTGGAGGAATGGCAAGCGGCGTATCCGGAGATGGCAAACATGATTCGCAATGAAAGAAAGGAAAAATAACGATGAAACGAAGCGTACTTGACTATTTGGAGAACACCGCAAAGCGCTGCCCGGAGCGTTTGGCATGGGATGCCTCGGCACCGTTCACGTTCGGGCAGTGGTGGGACGCAGCGCAGCGGATTGCATCTTCGCTGAGCAGCCGGTGCGCGCGGAATACGCCGGTTGCAGTGCTGATGAACCCGCGCAGTGCCGAATGTGTGAAGGTATTCTTCGGCGTGTGGGCGGCGGGGTGCTTCTATGCGCCGCTTGACCCGATGCTGCCGCCGGAGCGCCTGAAGCTCATCATGCAGAATTTGGAGCCAACGGCGATTGTCTATGATGAAGAAAGCCGTGCGAAAGCGGATGCTGTCTGCCCGGATGGGTGCGAATGCGTGCTGTGGTCGGACGCGGCGCAGTCGCCCGTGGACGCGGATAAGCTGGCACAAATCCGGCAGACCGTAACGCCGGACCACCTTGCCGCGATTCTCTACACCAGCGGCTCGACGGGCATTCCGAAGGGCGTCGCGCATACGCAGGGGTCGCTTATGGCGTACACCGAAGAGACGATTGAACGCTATCAATTCACCGAGAACACCGTTTTCGGCAATCAGTCGCCGTTTTTCTACGCCAATTCGATTATCGACATTTTCCCGCCCGCGCTGCTTGGCGCCAAGGCGTGTATGATTCCCGCGACAGCGCTGTCGTTCCCGAAAACGCTGGTGAATTACCTGCGGCAGAAGGGCGTCACGGAGTTGACGATGACGCCATCGAGCTTCGTGCAGGTGGCAAACAGCGGCGTGCTGACGGAAAACTGCCTGCCGGAGCTTGAATACATGATTATGTCCGGCGAAGTGATGCCGTGGGCGCAGTTAGCCGTCTGGATGAACGCCGCGCCGAAGGGTCATGCGTGGAATTTCTACGGCAGCACAGAGATGTTCAGCGTGTCTGTCGGGAAAGTCGAGGGCAATTACGAGGCGGGACAGCTGATTCCGGTCGGAAAGCCGTTCCCGACGGTGAAAATCCGCTTTATGACCGATGATGGGCAAGCTGCCGCACCGGGCGAAGCAGGGGAGATGTACGTCTCATCGCCGATGGTATCGCAGGCGTATTACCGCGACGAAGAGCGGAGCCGCGCGGTCTATGTTGCTGACCCGCTGGGGCAGGAGCCGGGCGTCTGGTTCCGTTCGGGCGACTACGGCTTCCTCGACGCGCAGGGACGGCTGACCGTGCTGGGACGCAAAGACAGCATGGTCAAGCATCATGGCTACCGCATGGAGTTGGGAGAAGTCGAAGCGGCGCTGCGGAGCATTCCCGGTTGTCTGGAAGCATGCTGCCTGCTGGATAAGGAACAGGATGTGCTGTGGGCGTTTGCTGTGGGCAATTTGACGGAAAAGGCGCTCATGGATGCGCTGAAAACGAAGCTGGCGCGCTATATGCTGCCGGATAAAATCGTCCTGCTGCCAGAACTGCCGCATACGGCGAACATGAAAATCGATCGGCAGACGCTGCGGAAGCGGATGACCGAACAGGGTTGACGTATGCTGAATATTGCAGGAAAAAAGACTGGATTTCCTGCTTGACTTGCATCCGCCCCGCTTGCTGGGAAAACGGACGCCAATCCTGCGAATAACCAAATAGGACAATTACTTTTTCTCTGCATTGATAATATGGAAGGAAAACTGCCAAATCCGTAGAAAATGGGGAGAAACGTGTCTGTGCTGAATATTCCAAATGAACGGACTGGATTTTCCCTTTACCCTTTTTGTGGTTCTGATTATAATGATAATCAAGAGGTCGGCGCAAGGAACCCTGACAAAGAGAGGGAGGGTAGCAATCAGGAAGCAGGGATCTTGCCGACAGAGCGTAAAAGGTTTCTTGAAAAGGAAAGGAGTATTTTCATGAAGAAAAAGTTATCCCTGTTGGTCGCATTGACGA